>ERZ773133.3997-NODE-3997-length-10521-cov-2.428435_pt1 | contig 10521 bp, 10 predicted proteins | sample MGYA00580861_ERZ773133 | MGnify/ENA primary metagenome ERZ773133 (study PRJEB29015, sample SAMEA2737844) | human gut metagenome | biome: human gut; feature: human-associated habitat; material: faeces | place: China | collected 2012 ...
ACGTTATCATCGGAAAATGCTATGCGAACGGCCGCGCGGTGGATGATGACTGCGCCGTAGTATTTGACGTGACGAAACTGGAAGAGTACGTGCTGCCGGTTCAGCAGGTAACGGTTCCACAGACAATCGCGCAGGCAGCAGAGCCAACAGGAGAATAAGGAGGTAAGGCGGAATGCTGGAAGAAATGATCGAGGAAGTGCGGCAGGAATTTCAGATTCCGCCGTATTTCCCGGATGAGTCGCTGCTGCGGTACCTGAAAGAAGGAAAACACCGTCTTGATACACTCAATCCGGGAAGAAGCCTGGAAACAGATGATACGTTTCGAAGTCTGCTGAAAAATTACGTGTACTACGCGTACAACCACAAAACATACGAATGGGAGCAGAATTACGCTGCGATTATCTTATCCTGGCAGCTGGAAAGCGAGGTGCCGACATGAGCCTGCCGGTGTACACAAGCGGCTGTTTTGAACTCTATAGAATCAAAACAGACGAAACCAAAGACTTTCCGGAGGATATTCTGGAAAATCAGCACATGACGATCTGGTACAACGAGATCTCTGTGTATGACCATACCAGATACGCACTGAGTCAGAGCGGACGGGAAATCACAATGAAAATTCGGATTCCGCAGTACAAGAAAATTGACAGTGACTGTGTGTGTATCATTGAGGGAACACAGCACAGAGTCTATAACGCCGCACACATCATCAACAAGGACGGATTCCCGGAAACGGAGCTCACACTGGTGCGACCAGATCGAACGATTGAGGTGATTGCATGAAAAAACAGGAATTAAGCGATTTGCTCCACTCGCTCCAGATCCCGGTCAATGAGGGAATCGCAAGCCAGGAAAATACAAACAAATACCCGCGTGTGGTCTATTGGGACTATATCTGGGAGGATATTCTGGCATCTGGAGAAGAGTACGAAAATGTGGAAACATACCAGATTAGCTTCTATTCTCGTACGCCGCGGAATGAAAAACTGATGGAACTGAGAGAAAAACTCAGAGAAGTCGGGTTCCATCCTACCATCTATCACGAGTACGTGCAGGAAGATAAGGTCTTTCATTCTTATTTTTCCGTTGAGGTAACAGTATGAATGAGGACGATTTCTATTCCGCCGGCATGAACGAATTTCAGAAGATCATTCAGGAATATCAGGAGAAATTCGAACAGAGCAGAATTGAAGCAGCCATGATGGATGGCGCGGAGCAGCTGGCCAGAGATGTGCGGGCGCTGCCAAAACCGAGATCACAGATTCGAAAGTCTGGATACGCCCATCTACTGGACACCGTTTCGGCCAGAAAAGGAAAAAACGGGGAAGTAGAGGTCGGATGGGGAAAATATTACGGTCCGATGGTAGAAGCCGGAACATTGAAAATGAATGCACAGCCGCACCTGCGCGGGCTGTTCAAGAAAGATTCGAATAAATATTATAACCTGATACTGCAGAGATTGTTCAGGTAGAAAGGAAAAAAATATGTCAATCAAAACGAGAAAACCACCGCTGAAAGAAACAGTGGGAGCACAGTATGTGTGTTTCAATACGCCGGACGAAAATGGACAGTGGACAGAAACGTTTGAGGAAAGCGTGGAGAAAACCGAAGTTGTAAAAAGCGTAAAAGTAACAGAGAACACAGGGACAACGGATGTATATGCTTCCGGGAAAATCTACGATACAGACACCCGCCAGCCATCAACGAACATCGAAGTCGAGGTAGTGGCGTTCCCGGCAGATACGCTTGCAAAAGCGAGAGGGGATGAGGTGACGAAAAACGGCCTCATTCTGTCCGGAGGAAAGAGCATTCGTCCGTTTTTGGCGTATGGAAAAGTGGTCAAAAACAAGGACGGCTCAGAGAGATATGATTGGTATCCGAAATGTAAGCTTACAGCAAACACAGATGATGCGGCAACAGGTGAGGAAACGTTTTCCGTGCAGACAGATACAGTAACGATCGTTGCGTACCCATTCGACGCAAAAGAAAATATTAAAGTATCGCTGGATTCCAGCATGAAAGCATTCCCGGAGGGGCTGACAGAAGAAAAGTTCTTCTCGAAACCAATCCTCAAGGATGACGATCTGACAACGGCAGTAGCCGGATAAGGAGAAACATGAAAGATTATATTGTAGATTTGACGGACGGCACCCGGCTGCCCGTCAATGTTAATTTTGGCACACTCTATTATCTGCAGAAAATGCCGAAATTTTACAAGCTGGCCAAAAAGAAGCAGGAAAAACTGACAGATCCGGAAAAAATGGATCTTGCGGCCGCGTCCGTGTACGCAATCCTGCGAAGCAACGGAAAAACGGTGACGTTTGACGAGGCACTGCAGCTGGTGCCGATGGACGATGAGCAGATCCGTGTGCTTCTGGAGGGATTTTCGGCCAGGTGCGATGAATACGCTAAAAAAAAACGAGCACGCCAGCAGATGACGAAGGGCTTGACATAGATTGGGCGGAATACCGGATCTGTGCTGCGGAGATGGGAATGAGCGAGGAAGAATTTTTTAATTGCGATCCCATCTTTTTTAACGAAATGTACGAAAAATTTTGGGAGAGAAAGAAAGTAGGCGAGTTGTATGGCAGATGAAATGAAGCGGGTTGGCTTATCATTTAAAACGGATGGTACGGTAGATTTTCAGAAAAGTCTGAAACAAATTTCGGAAGCCGTACAGGATAACCGAGAAGAATTCAAGCGCGCGAAAATCGCTTGGGACGACAGCACAACGTCCATGGAAAAGCTGACAGACCGGCAGAAATATTTGCAGAAACAGACCGAAACATATAACGAAAAAGTGGAGGTGCTGAGAAGACAACTTTCGGAGTTGGATGAAGCGGAAAACAAAAATGAAAAAGCGATCTCGCAGAAGAAAAAGCAGCTTTCCCAGGCGGAAACGACACTTGCTCAGTATGAAAAAGAGGTAAATCAAGAAATCAAGAGCGGTTCCGCGGTCCTGAAAGAGAACATGAAAAAACTCGATGACTCTATCAGCACGCTGGATGCGTCAGCAAAAAAGAATGAATCATCATTTAAGCTGATGAAAAGTCAGTGGGACGAAAATACCTCATCTGCAGAAAAATTAAAAGATGAACAGAAATACCTGACGGAGCAGGGAGAAACCTATCAGAAAAAAGTAAGCCTTATAAAAGAAGAGCTGAAACTGTTGGAAAATGCCGAGGGAGATAACAAAAAGGCGATCGAGGAAAAAAAAGCTGCGCTCAATGAAACGGAAGCGTCGCTGAACGAATACAAGAGCCGACTGAAAGAAGTTAATCAAGAAATCGAAAGTGGATCTGCAGCACTGGAAGAGAACATGAAAAAACTTGATGACTCCATCGACACGTTGGACGAGTCAGCGAAAAAAAATGAATCCTCATTCAAACTGGTGAAGAGCCAGTGGGACAAGAACACATCATCAGCAAAAAAATTAAAGGATGAGCAGAAGTATCTGACGGAGCAGGGCGAAACCTACCAGAAAAAAGTCAGTCTCGTGAAAGAAGAACTGAAACTACTGGAAAATGCCGAGGGCGATAACAAAAAAGCAATCGAAGAAAAGAAAGCCGCACTCAATGAGGCGGAAGCATCGCTGAATGAGTATAAAAACCGATTAAAAGAAGTCGACGAGCAACTGAAATTCGGAAAAGCATCCATTGAAGAATACACTGAAAAAGTTCAAAAGGCAGGAGAAAAAGTAAAGGACGCGGGAAGTGGGATGACAAAAAAAGTAACCACTCCGATTCTTGCGGCCGGAGTGGCATCTGCAAAAATGACTATGGATTTTGAGGATTCAATGGCAAAAGTTTCAACCATTGCGGATGCCACAGAAGTTCCGATGGACGATATGCAAAAAGCAATCTTGGATCTGTCAAATCAAACGAGAATCTCAGCAGAAGAAATCGCACAAAACGTATACGATTCCATTTCGGCAGGGCAGAAAACAGGCGATGCGGTCAATTTCGTTTCGAAATCAACAAAACTGGCAAAAGCAGGTTTCGCGGATGCCGGAGCGGCGCTGGATGTCCTTACAACCATCATGAATGCGTATGGATTGAAAGCATCAGAAGTAACGAATGTTTCGGACATGCTGATTCAGACGCAGAATTTAGGAAAAACGACAGTTGCTGATCTTGCATCATCAATGGGAAAAGTAATTCCGACAGCAAACGCCTACGGAGTAAGCCTGGACGAGCTGTGTGCGGGATATGCCATCATGACAGCGAACGGCGTTGCAACAGCGGAAAGCACAACCTACATGAACGGTATGCTGAATGAGCTCGGAAAATCAGGAACGAACGTATCGGAAACCCTGAAAGAAAAGACGGGAAAGACGTTTAAGGAGTTGATGGACAGCGGCATGTCATTATCTGATGTCTTGAAAATAATCAGCGATGCGGCGACGGAAAACAACAAATCGTTTGGCGATATGTGGAGCAGTTCGGAAGCAGGAAAAGCCGGTATGATCCTGCTGGGAGACAGTGCTGAGAATTTTAATGGCGTTTTGGAGCAGATGCAGAACAGCGCGGGCGCGACCAATACGGCATTTGAAAAACTGGACACGAACTCCGCAAAAATTAAAAAGGCGACGAATGAGCTGAGAAACGATGCTATCGATTTTGGAACAACACTGATGGAGGAACTCGCACCAATCATTGAAAATATTGCAGAAAAGATTTCGGAATTTACGGAATGGTTTAACGGCTTATCGGAATCAGAAAAACAAACGATTATACAGATTGGTCTGATCGTGGCTGCTATTGGACCGCTGCTTGTTGTGCTTGGAACGGTAGTTAGTAGTCGGGCTAAAATAATCGGAGAAATTCCGGTTATAGCAAAAGGAATATCAGGTTTATTCGGCATCATTGCAGCGAATCCAGTGCTTGCGGTTATAACAGCAATCGCGATAGCAGTATTTGCCCTCTGGACAAATTGCGACGAATTCCGAGAAGGAGTGCTCGAAGGGATTGAAATTATAAAAACGGTACTGACAGCCGGTTATGATTTCTGTGTGGAGCTGGGCGAGGAAAAGCTCGGCCGGATCCAGGATGCCTACGAAAAACACGGAGGCGGAATCACCGGAATCCTGGCTGCGAGCTGGCAGACATGGAAGGAAATATGGTCCACCGGATATGATGTGATCGATAAGCTGACAGGCGGCAAGCTCACGGGAGTCAAAAACAAATTCTGGAGCAAATTTGAGGAAATCAAAAACGTGGTAAAAAATGCACTAGATGCAGTAAAACGATTTTTTGCTGGCGAATGGCCGACACCAAAAATAAAAATGCCGCATTTCCAAATATCACCGCCGGGATGGTCGATCGGCGATCTAGTAAAAGGAAGCATCCCGAGGTTAAGTGTCAATTGGCACGCGAAAGGCGCGATCCTGAACAGACCGACTGTTATTAATCGGTCTGGAAACACGATCGACGTAGCAGGCGAAGCAGGACCGGAAGCTGTAACACCAATTGAAACACTGAGAAAATACGTCCGTGAGGAAGTAAAAGAAAACAATGCGGATCTGATAAAGGCACTTGCGGAAGTCCTGGGAAATCTCGGTCTGACGATGGAAAACGTGATCAATCTTGGAGATGAAAGAATCTACCAGAAAGTTGTAAAATTAACCATCAAAGAGCTGAACAGACAGCAGACAAGCAAACCTGTCTGGAAAGGAGGCTTTACATGATTGACGATTATGAAGTTATTTTTGCAGGGGTCAGTTCAGCTGACCTCTGCATTTATGCGGTCAATCGGCCGAATATTCCGGCGGCGGAACGGGACATCGAAACATTGGAAGTGCCGGGGGTAGATGGAGCATACCATATCGACAACGGACGATACAAAGAAATCGTGATATCGATCGAAATGAACTATATAGGCCCGGAGTCGAAATGGCACGAAACCTGGAGAAAAGTCAAGCGATGGGCACAGGAAAGGAACGCTGAACTCATTTTAAATGATGATCCGATTTTTGCGTACCGCGCTTATTATGCAGTCTTAAGCGAAAACAGCAGGGAAAGCCTGCGAGTTGGGAAATTTACGATCACATTTTACTGTGAGCCGTATCTGTACGTACGCGGAGGCAACGAATACAAAAAGCCATATCCAATGCCGGTATACTGGGGTCACAAAGTAGGCGGCGGAGGATACGTGCTGACGGAAAGCGGCCAGAAAGTAGCTACAAAAAGAAGATTTTTTACATTGATGAATGATTATGATATTGCGTGCCCAAAAATCAAAATTGAGGGTCACGGAGAGTGCTGGGGACGAATCAACGGAAATGAGCTGCTTGCACAGGTCAACGGAACGTTGATCATCGATACGGAAAAAGAAATCACAGTGAATGGCCAGGGACGAAATGCGAGCAATGCGATCAGAGGAAATTATGAAGATTTCTATCTGAACCCGGGAGAGAACGTGATCTTATTTGATTCTGCATTTGAAATTTCAATTGCGCCACGTTGGAGAACAAGATGATACAAGTTTACAAGCCAGAAAACAAAAATTACGAAAATAACGGTGACTGTGTACTGCATCCGACAAAATGCGAGCTGACTATGCAGCTTAGCGGGGAATGGGATATGGAGATCGAGTGCGCGGCGGATGCGCTGTATATTGATTGCCTGAAAGCCGGATCCGTTATCACAGCGCCGACCCCATACGGAGAAAACGAGCAGTTCCGGGTGTATGATGCAGAAAAGGAGATGGGTGGACTTGCCGCAAAGGCACGGCCCATCTTTTTTGATGCATCGAGAGAAACCCATCTGAAAGATGTGCGGCCAACACAGTGCACGGGCACGGAGGCGGCGGAGAAGATCAGCGCTGGGAAATATCGTGTTATTTCGGATATTACGGATATCAATACCGCGTACTACGTCAGGAAGAATTTGATTGAGGCGCTGCTGTCTGACGATGAAAACAGTTTCATCAACAGATGGGGTGGAGAACCTATTTTCCAGAATTACGTATGCCAGATGAGGAAAAGAGCCGGAGGAGATTACGGAGCAGAAGCGCGGCTTGGATTTAACATGTCGTCCGTTAAGGCGAAAGTAAACATGGATAACGTGGTTACCAGAATTATTCCGGAGAGCTACAATGGGCACACACTGCCAGATGATAGTTACTATGTGGACAGCCCCAATATTGGGAAATATCCAATCGCCTACACGAAAGTTGTGCAGTACGAAGACGTGAAGATGCAGGCAGACTGCGGAAACAACGAAACGGGATGCGCAACGCTAGAAGAGCTGCACAAAAAATTGAGGGAGAAGGCAAAAGGGGACTTTGAGGCAGGGTGCGACCTGCCAGAAATCACATATGAAGTGGATCTTATCAATATCGAGAACACGATTGAATATGCGGATGTGGAGAACCTTGTGAAAATCAGTCTTGGAGATTATGTGAAAGTGGAGAACAAGGATCTGCAGATATCGACAAGAGAACGTGCTGTGAACGTGGTGTGGGACTGCATAACGAAAAGAAACGCAACTGTCACGCTCGGATCCGTGGAGAACGATTATCTGGATCGGATCAGTGCGGCGATGAAAACGGCAGAGCTGGCGTTGAACAAAGATGGAACCGTAAAAGGCGATCAGGTAACCGGGATGATTAACCTAATGAAAACTAGACTGAAAGCAACTGCAGAAAATGCGGAAAAACAAGCGGCGAAAGCAATCCTTTTCGAAGAGTTGGACAAGAGCAGCGATCTGTATGGCGCGATGGCGCTCGGCACCACGGGATTTTTGATTGCATCCGAAAGAACGCCGGACGGCAGAGATTGGGACTGGAAAACGTTTGGAACGGGTCAGGGATTTCTGGCGGATTATCTCATTGCAGGTGTGCTACTGTCACAAAATTACAAAGATGGAGAGCAAGGATTCAAACTGGACCTGAACAGCGGAAAAATTTTTGCGTCACTATTGGAAATTTTTGGAAAAGAAGCAGGGAAACCATGCTCGGTTGCTTTGGAAAATGGAAGAATCCTGGTGAAAGAATCCAGCGGAAAGTCAGTTATCCAGATATCACCACTCCAAAATGTGGATATCGTGACCGGAAAAAGCACATGGTCGGGAATGATCGGAAAAGGAAATACCTTCATCGAAGTAAATCCGCAAGATGATTATATCAGGTTCCGAGCAGGGGCTATCTATGAGGGGTATTCCGGATCAGCGGGATTGAGCGGAAAGCTCGTGTACTCGGACGAGAGTTATCTGATTGTCCGAAACGGAAGAATCACAGGAGGAAGGATCAAGAAATCAGATGGAACGTGGGAGGAGTTAAAAAATGGCACTAATTAGCTCAAATGCTTATCTGAGTATGGAAAATGCCACAGACAATGCGCAGTACATCTATAATTTTATGATCCGAAATGGAGCGTCGCAGAACGCGGCGCTTGCCGTGCTGGGCAATATGTACGCGGAATCCACCTGCAATCCGGGGATCTGGCAGAATCTCGACAGCAGTAGAACAGACCTGGGATTTGGGCTGGTGCAGTGGACCCCCTCCACGAAATATACAAATTGGGCCGCAGCGAAAGGATACGAGAGCAAGAACATCAATGGACAGCTGCAGCGGATCCTCTACGAAAAAAACGTAGGGATCCAGTGGCAGAAAAGAACAACATCAATGTCATTTGCGGAATTCTGGGACTCCGGAGAAAGCCTGGAAACGCTGGTAGAATTATTTGAACTCAATTATGAGCAGCACGCCGGAGCAGTACAGCCAAAAAGAAAAGAGTATGCGAATTACTGGAAAACGCATCTGACGTTGGATGATGATTCGGTGGAAAAAATTGAAAAGGCGATTGCCTGGATGCTGAATATCGCGGCGGATAACTCACATGGGTATGATCAGGGGTATCGGTGGGGGCCGGATTATGACTGTTCCTCGTTCTGCATCACAGCGTGGCAGGAAGCCGGCGTGCCGGTGAAAACGTATGGAGCAAGCTACACCGGAGATATGCGGGCGGTATTCCTGCGCTGTGGCTTTTCGGATGTGATCGGGAGTGTAGACGTCTATTCCGGATCAGGTCTGAAACGCGGCGATGTGCTGCTGAGCGGTGAGCCCGGCGTAGGCAAGTCCACCATGCTGTTGCAGCTGTGCGGTGCTATTTCCAACCAGCACAGCGTGCTGTATATCACCGGCGAGGAATCGGTGCGGCAGGTCAAGCTGCGTGCGGCCCGTTTGAAGGTGCCGCAGGACAACATTTTTCTGGCAGCTGAAAACGACGTGGATGAGATCTGCGGCCTGATCGAAAAGGAAAAGCCGGATCTGGTAGTCATCGATTCTATCCAGACGATGCGCTGCATGGATATTTCGTCCTCTTCCGGCACCGTAAGTCAGGTAAAGGAGAGCGCTGCACGCTTACTGGCCGTTGCCAAAAAGCAGGAGATCCCCATGTTTATCGTGGGCCATGTGAACAAGGACGGTGCCATTGCAGGACCCAAGGTCATGGAGCACATTGTGGATACGGTGCTCTATTTTGAGGGCGATAAAATGCTGCCGTACCGAATCCTGCGTGCGGCCAAAAACCGCTACGGCTCCACCAATGAACTTGGCATGTTTGATATGACAGGGCAGGGCCTTGCAGAAATTGAAAATCCCTCGCAGATGCTCTTGGAGGGGCGGCCCCTGGGCGTTTCCGGCAACTGTGTGGCCTGTACCATGGAAGGCAGCAGGCCCATCCTGAGCGAGATTCAGGCTCTCGCCACCAAAACAAATTTCCCGGCACCGCGCCGTGCCTGCAGCGGCTACGACTACAACCGCATGAATCTGCTGATCGCTGTGCTGGAAAAGCGTGCAGGCTACTTCTTTGGCAATCTGGATGTCTATATCAATATCGTGGGCGGCATTGCACTGCGGGATACAGCCTGTGATCTTTCGGTCTGCCTGAGCATGGTCTCATCGCTGCTGGACAGGCCTGTCAGCGATAAGCTGATCGCCATTGGCGAGGTCGGCCTTGGCGGTGAAGTACGCAGCGTTCCCAATTTGGAACAGCGCCTGCACGAGGCAGAACGTATTGGCTTTGAACGCGCGGTGATCCCGAAGCACAGCCTGAATCATCTGAACCCGGCAGATTACCCGGGAATGCAACTGGTCGGTGCAGCCTATATCACGGATGCCATCAACGCGCTGAAATCGGACCGTTTATAAAATTATAAGAGGGAACTATGTCGATCTATCTGGATGAAAAAAATCCTGGCAAGCATAAGCCATTCGATGATGCTTCACAGGATATCGTAGAATATGTCCGCTATCTGGAAGTGATCGCGGGCAAAAGCGCCAATACGGCATTCAGTTATTACTGTGATCTGCGCGGCTTCAGCCGTTTCATGAAGCGTCGCCGCGGCCTTGTTCCGGATGACAGCGAAATGAAGGACATCGACCCGAAAGGTCTGGATACCGCATTCTGGGCAACGGTCACAAAAGAAGATATTTATGAATATTTGTATTTTTTGAGCCGTGAATGCGGCAACAAAAAATCTTCGACGGCCCGGCGGCTGGCCAGTCTCCACGGCTTTT
>ERZ773133.3998-NODE-3998-length-10514-cov-4.482933_pt1 | contig 10514 bp, 8 predicted proteins | sample MGYA00580861_ERZ773133 | MGnify/ENA primary metagenome ERZ773133 (study PRJEB29015, sample SAMEA2737844) | human gut metagenome | biome: human gut; feature: human-associated habitat; material: faeces | place: China | collected 2012 ...
GCTTCACACTGACATCTGCCGCCTCAGCAACTTCCTGAATGCTGGCTCCTACATTCTCTCTTATGTACTTCTTGGCAACCTGAAACTTATCCTCAAGCTCAGCCTGACAAGCCGGGCATAGAAAGCTTCCCCCTTCAATATAACTGAACATTCTCCCACATGCCCTGCAATTTCTTATCTCCATTAGAAAACGCCTCCATCCTTAAAAATCTTTCTATACTATTCGAATCCAAATCCTGCTTATTTTTCGTGCCTGTCATATTAATCCCGGTATTAAAAACCGCGTCCCACACATACCGCGGCAAAATATATGTCCGCACTATGGACAGCTTTAATTGCCTGTGAACATTCATCAAGTGTTGCCCCTGTGGTATATATGTCATCCACCAGTAATATTCTCTTATATTTTACTATATCGGGCGCTGTATGAAAAGCATTTTTTATATTTTTTGACCTTTCCCTGTCATTCAGAGCTTTCTGTGGCAGGGTATTTTTCGTTCTCACAAGCAGTGTCTCGTCAACCGGTATATTCATAAGCCTTCCAAGCCTGTGTGCCACAAGTGCTGCCTGATTATACCCCCGCTTTCTGTAACGCCCGGCATGGAGCGGGACGGGTATTATGACCTGCGGTTTCCAGCTTGCTATTATATGACCCTTTAGTTTATACAACAGCTCTGCATAAAAGCGTGCATACTCCCGCTGTCCGTCATACTTGAATCTGTACATCGACTGCTTGATTTCCCTGGTATAGGAAAATGCCGCAACACCTCTTATGAAATAATGTCTCTTTTTGGCACAGTCCTCACATACCTCACGCAGCTCATCATCCAACTGTTTACCGCATACAAAATGGTGAAACTATGTACTTAAGCCGTGACAGGCAGTCATCACATGCCATTCCTCCCGGCTCAACGAGCTGTTCACATATCGGACACCTCGGCGGATAAATTGTATCAGACGCATTCTCTAATCCTCTGCGCAAGAGTCGAATAGCGTTTCTGTTCGTTAGCGTTGTCAACCATTCCATAGAATACCTCTTCTGTTCCAACGATACATACACACCTTCTTGCTCTTGTCACAGCCGTATAGAGTATATTACGGTTCATAAGCATCCGTGGTCCGGAGAGAAGCGGTATTACCACAGCCGGGTACTCACTTCCCTGTGACTTATGTACTGTAACCGCATAGGCAAGCTCAAGCTCATCGAGCTGCTTGAACGGATACTCAACATACCTGTCATCCTCGAACTTAATCGTCACCTTTTCCGTAAAAAAGTTGATATTGTCAATGACACCCATGTCACCATTAAACACCCCCATGCCATGGTCAACCGGTATGCCATTCTTTCCTCTCGTCTCCCATTCAAGCTGATAATTGTTCTTTATCTGCATTACCTTATCGCCCTCGCGAAACAGTGCACTGCCTGTCTCCTTTTCCTGCTTGGAGGAATCCTTTGGATTAAGGTACTCCTGAAGAACCATATTAAGTCTCTCAACCCCAAGAAGTCCTTTTCTTGTAGGAGTCAGCACTTGAATGTCGAATATTTTGGCATCAACATACTTGGGAAGCTTCTGTGCAACAAGCGCTATCATCGCACCTAATACATTGTTCGCATCTTCCCTGGAACGGACATCCCTGTGGAAGATCCAGTGGGCTCGGAGCCTCACTTTCAATACTCTCGATTGGTTTGGAAAAGTCCATATTAATATCAAATACTGCACCCATCAGTGCTCTTGTATATGGATGCATTGCTTTCATATCAAGATCTTTTCCCGGAAGAACCTCTACGAGGTTTCCAAGATACATAACGGCTACCTGATGTGCCACTAACTGAACCAGTGCAATATCATGACAGATAAAACCAAATGTGATGTTCTTTTCTCTCTGAAGCTTCGTGATCAGTTCAATTACTGTTTTCTGAACAGAAACATCAAGAGCGGAAGTTGCTTCATCCAGAACAACGATTTCCGGTTCCAGTGCCAGTGCTCTCGCGATTGCAACACGCTGACGCTGTCCACCACTCATATTGTGAGGATAACGATCCGCAAAATCTCCCGGTAATTCTACCATCTCAAGAAGTTTTCTGCAGACAGCATCCTTCTCAGATTTCTTAATCTTTTTGAAATTCATCAAAGGTTCGCACACAATATCACGAATGTTCATTTTCGGATTAAAAGATAAGGTCGGGTCCTGAAATACCATCTGAATGTTCTGACGGTTATTTCTCAGTTCTTCTCCCTTTAATTTCGTGATATCTGTACCGCGGTACAGAATCTCACCCTCTGAAGGTGTATCAAGAGAAACCAGAAATCTCATAAATGTACTCTTACCACATCCGGATTCTCCTACCAGACCCAGTGTTTCACCTTTATACATTTTCAGATTAATATCATTGTTCGCCAGCAGAGTACGTCCATGTGATGCCGCAAATCTTCTGGTTACATGTTTCGCTTCCAGTATTACTTCTCTTTTTTCAGACATATCGTTCACCTCCCCGGGATGGAACTGCCTCCAGAAGTTTTCTGGTATATTCATTCTTTGATTCTTTCAGAATATACTCTCTTGTTCCCTGGTCTTCCATTTTTCCGTTCTTCATTACAACAATATAATCTGACATGTAGGCAGCTACACCCAGATTATGGGTTACTACAATAATGCCTGTATGATAATCATCTCTGAGCTTCATCATCTGACGCACGATCTGTGCCTGCGTTGTTACATCCAGTGCAGAAGTCGGTTCATCTGCAAGAAGAAGCTTCGGCTGATAAGTCATTCCCATCGCAATACCAACTCGCTGTCTCATACCACCGGATAACTGGAAAGGATAAGATTCCATAATATTATCCGGAGACGGAAGTCTCATTCGCTCCAGCATTGCGATTCCCTTACTCCATGCCTCTTTTTTGGAAATTTTCTCATGAGTAAGAATATATTCTGTGAATACTTTTCCGACTTTACGTGTCGGATTCATCATTGCACCACTGTCCTGAAAAATCATGGAAATATCAGAACCACGAAGTTTTCTCCACTGTTCCGGTGTATAGGATAAGAAGTCTTCTCCTTCAAATGTAATACTTCCTTCTGTGACCTTACCGCCACCTGCAAGAAGTCCCAGAACAGCACGGATAACAGTGGTTTTTCCACTTCCGGATTCTCCTACCAGAGAAACGATCTGTCCCTCTTTCATATCCAGATTAAAATTCTGAACAGTTGGAACATTTTTGTAGGAGATTGTCACATTATCTAATTTCAGCATGTTTATTCCTCCTACTCATTTCTTGGATCGAGGATATCACGGATGGAATCCCCAAGCATATTAAATACAACAACTACTACAAAAATAGCAAGCCCCGGGAAGATCATCAGCCACGGAGCGGACTGCATACACGCTCTTCCTTCATTCAGCATATAACCCCATTCCGGTGCCGGCGGCTTCGCGCCAAATCCCAGGAAGGACATTGCTGCCAGTTCCAGCATCATGGAACCTATATCTGTCGCAGCAGTAATGATCAGTGTAGGAAGTGCATTTGGAAGCATATATCGAAACAGCATATACGGTGTTTTGGAACCGGTAACGATCGCTGCTGATACATAATCCCTGTCACGGATCTTCATAACCAGGCTTCGTGCCAGACGCGCATATTTGGTCCAGCTTACTACTACAATAGCGATGATCGCATTTTTGATACTTGCGCCCATAATACCTGCAACAGCAAGAGCAAGTACCAGTCCTGGGAAAGCAAGCATCATATCTGCAATTCGCATAATAACAGCATCAATGACACCTCCGAAATATCCTGCAAGGACTCCGGTAACAGTTCCCACCAGAAAGATCAGGGCAACAACACCAAAGGTTGCTGACAGAGATGCACGTGCTCCATAAATAACTCTTGAAAAAATATCCCTGCCCATTTTGTCGGTTCCAAAAATATGTTCCTTGCATGGCGGAAGCAGTGCATCTACCAGAGAACCTTTTAACGGGTCAACCCCTCTGGTTACCACCGGTGCAAATACTGCTGTCAGAATAATACAGACTGCAAGAATAGAAAACACGACAAAAGTTTTATTTGCTAAAAATCTGTTTTTCTTTTTCATGATTCTACTCCTTTAAACGCATACGTGGATCAATATAAACATAAGATGCATCAACGATCAGGTTAATGACCATATAAATCAGGGCAAGCCATAATACATATCCCTGGATCAGATTGTAATCACTGGATGTGATTGCTGAAACTGCAAGGTTTCCAAGACCCGGATAAGAGAAGATTACTTCTACAACACTGGTTCCTCCAAGAAGTGATCCTATGGAAAGACCAAACATTGTGATCAGCGGAAGCAATGAATTTGGAAATACATTGCCCCAGATAATCTTTGATTTCTTTACTCCTCTTGCCTGTGCACCGATCACATAATCCTGACTCAGTTCATCCAGCACCGCTGTTCTTACCTGTCTGGTATATTTGGAAGACATTGCAATCGCAAGTGTCAAAGCCGGAAGAAACAGACTCTTAAAGTCTCCCGCAGAACTGATAACCGGAAATGCATTGATATAAACACAGAATGCCAGCATTAACAGAAGTCCAACCCAGAAGTTAGGCATCGCACATCCGAGGAATGTAATTCCCCGGACGAGATAATCGATCCATTTATCTTTATATATGGCAGACAACATACCTAAAGGTACAGAAATAACCAGCATAAGGATCATGGCCATTAATGTAAGTTTCAAAGTCGGCCATAATCTGGCTGCAAGAAGTTCTGTAACTGGTTTATTTAAGCTGTATGATTTGCCAAAGTCACCTTTCAGACAGTTCTTAAGCCATCTGGTATACTGCACCAGAAACGGATCATTCAGACCAAGTTCCTCGCGTGTCTCCTGAACCATTTCTTCAGTAGGCATTACACCGGTTGCCGTGTACATGTTTCGTACAGGGTCACCTGGTGACATAAAGGTCAGTGCAAATGTAATAAAGCTGATACCGATCAATACGATCACAATCTGTAATAAACGCTTGATTATTTGCTTTTTACTCAAAAAAGACACCTCTTTTTATTTCTGTTTGTAACTATTCAGTAACTTCACAATTCGCAGACTTTTCTTATTCTGCAGGAGTAATTTCTGTTGACAGCCAGTAGTAATCTGCTGTATGGATATGTGCAGAACCAACTTTCTTACTGTAGATCATAGATGAGTTGTAGTATCCATCAATCAGAACCGCTGCATCATCTACCAGGATCTGCTGCATCTGGAAGATCAGATCTTTTCTCTTTTCCGGATCCATTTCACCTTTTAATTCTTCATATAACTTGTCATAGTCCGGGTTGGAGTATGCGCAGTAGCTGGTATCAGTTGCCCAGTTAGCCATATATGCCAGAGGATCTCCGGTACCAACAGTGATCCAGTTATTGTTATTAAAGTCATAATCCAGTGCTGCAAGTTTACTCCACTGATCATCTGAGCTTCCGTATTCAGGAACAACACCGATGCCGATTTCTGCAAGATACTGTGCGTGAGCATCTGCAAAGTCATTCAGAAGACGGTTTTCATAAGAAATATATCTAAGGTTGATATTCTGGCCATCCAGTTCACGGATTCCATCTCCATCTGTGTCAACGATTCCTGCATCATCCAGAATCTGTTTTGCTTTTTCCGGATCATAGGTATATGGATTCTCAAGTTTGTCGTAATCATAGTTCAGAGTAGATGGCAGTACGGAAAATCCTGGTGTATAAAGTCCACCGATTGTTCTGGAATTACAGATTGTATCATAGTCAATTGCCATCAGGATTGCCTGACGAAGTGTTTTGTTTCCAAGAACACCATCAAAGTTCATCCATGCAAATCCGCAGCGTACACCGGATGCAATATCAACAGTAAAGTCATCACTGTCCTGGAAATCCTGAATATCTGCTACATTTGTGATATTCTCAACCAAGTCTACCTGACCACTCTGGAGAGCCATTGTTTTTGCGGAGTTATCTCCCATGAACAGCAGATTGATCTTATCGTATGGAACATCTTCACGATAATACTCATTTGCAGCTAATGTATAACCAACACCTACACCATTGAATTCTTCAATCTTGTATGGACCTGTTCCAATAATTCCATTATCGTAGTTTTCAATATGTTCTACATCTGTGATTCCCATAGTTGGGTGGCAGAGCTGTCCTACAAGGTTTGCATATGGTTTGCTTGTTTTGATGTTAATAGTATTTGCATCATCATCTACAGTAACTTCTGCTTCAAATTCCAGATATTTCTCCGGTTTGGCAGATCCGGAAGGTCCTACCTCTTTCATGTGATCAAAATACTCTTTTACCTTTGTCGGAGTTAAATCACATCCGTCAGAGAATTTAATTCCGTCTTTCAGCTTGATCGTCCATTCTGTATGCTCGTCATTTACTTCATAACTCTCAGCAAGCCACGGGATAACTTCCATATTGTCATCGAATTTAAATAATGCTTCAGCAATACCATATCTCATAGCATTCCATCCACTGTTTTCATCATTTGCACTGTTTACACATCCATCTGTGTACATCTGACATCCGAAGTTTAAAACCTTCTCATCACCCTTCGCCTGTACAGTAACTCCCATTAATAATGCAACTGTTGTTGCCGCTGCTAACACAAGTAATTCTCTTTTTGTTTTTTTCATCCTTTACTTCCTTTCTTTTTTTGTTTCTTCGTTGTTTTTCTTCCTTCTCATACTGTCCATTCCTGTGATTTTGAACGAAAAAAAAGACAGATGCTCCCACATCCGTCACGAAATCTTACCATTAAAGAATCAAACATATATATGCAACACATGAAGTTGTAACTCTTAATCAGGATTTCTCGTCGTCCGCAAGAATCTCTTTTACCAGAAATAAGCAGGTCTCCTGACTTAAGCTTACCCATTTTCAGCACCTTCCCAGAAAAATATCTTCCAGTGGCATTCAGCTGAAAACCAACTATCACAGTGACGGGATCGTACCGGATTTACACCGGTTTCTCTTTTAATCAGACCAGCAGGACGCTTCTGCTGGTCTGAACTTATCTCTAAAATCATTAAATGACCGTATGAATACTCATCTATCATAACATACCATCATGTATACGTCAATTATTTTAGACTCTTATTTTCTATCTATTTTTCCGTAAATTTCCGGAATTTCTCAAAATTTGTTTCCGGTGTATAGGATTTCAGAACTTCCATCATGTCCTCTACACTATATGTATTATCATACATTCCAATAGATAACGCATACTGCTTATTAAACTCATCTACTGAATCCGCTGTCCAGAATGACTGCTGCAGCCGGAAAGCACTTCCATCTTCACGGTAATCTTCTGCAAAGCCTTCCAGAGCATTTTTCATGGCAACAAATGATGGTGCAACGATAGCACCGTATTTTCCTACAAGATAGTCGATTCTTTCCTTGCCGTTATATCCCTTTTTATTAAACATTTCGTATGTATCTTCTGTAAAACAGTCAATGGAACCCAACAATACATCTGTACTGTTCTCTTCTTCATAAGCATCAATTATCTTGATAAAATCACTTGCGCTCACTACACTCAGAATAACATTATACTCTCCTGTATTCAGCGAATCAGCCAGCTTTTCATCCAGGTGATCTTTTGGATACCCCGGAACCAGAGTAATCTTAATGTCACTGCCTGTTTCAATTTCTTCAGTATCCTGCGTATTCACCAGTTCTTCTACAGACTTCTCATATGACAGGCCATATGCTTCCTGAAGCTTATTCAGAATACCAATCGTTCTCAGACGATGCATCTCATTACCGATAGCAGATCCTCCACATGCTATTATGTAATGATTCTGGTTATTCTGATCCTCTGAAACAAAATACTCCGCCATATTGGCAGCCGCATCCATTTCTGTTTCAACAGATGTTCCTATTGTTCCCAGAAAATAAGGATTATCCTTTACTTTCTCATACATTTCATCACTGATCGTTCCTGAGCCACGTACATAATACATACCATATTCTTCACATACCGGAAGAACTTCTTCAAGATCTGAGGAAAGGAAAGAAATAATTCCCTTTACATTTCTTTCATGAAGCTCGTTGATAAAGCTGATTTCTTCTTCTGCTGTACTTATACTGGAAGAATATAAAAACTCGACATCAAAAGCCATACCGACATAATTTTCAAAATAATTTCTAAATGCTCTTACTTCTGCATCATTCAGATTATATACAGACACCCCTATCGTCATTTTTTCATCCTGATCTGCTGTATCATTCAGGGTATCGGCTGCCATAACTGAAATACTGGTACAGGTAAGCAGCATAATCATTGTCAATATAAAACTTATTATCTTTTTCATTCCTTTTTTACCTTTCTGTCGTATTTGTATAAAAATTCAAGTTTTCTTTTCTCACATCCTTTCCTGAAATAAAAAAGATCCTTTTCTTAAAATGTATTTTAGGTATAAAAATAAAGCCTTTCTTATACACCGTAAGAAATAACCTTTTTTCAATGTAAGCAGGTCTCCTGGCTTAAGTTCATCGCATTTTATCGTCTTCCCACTTTTACAGCAGTGACATAATAATAAAAAACTCCCTTTTACAGTGGCGGGACCGCATCGGTTTTTCACCGATTTCCCTTTTAATCCCATATTCATGGTAACATACATTGTTTCTTAAATTGATTATATTATTACCTTTAATGGATGTCAATGAATTTCACAATATGGCTATTCCTTTTTTATTCATATTGTCTTATTCTCCATTCATATGCATTCTCTTGTAGCGTCCTTCTGTTTATGGTAAAATATTTTCACAGTATATTTATATATAAACACCTGGATAAAAGTCTTTTGTTCAGTGTGTCTACAACATAATTTACACTATCAGGAAAGAGGCGATTCCATTGAACATTGAAGATTCCTGTATTTCCTGCATTGACACCAGCTGGTCCTACCAGCTTGCCAGACGCATGGAAAAAGAAAAAACAAATCCTGTTCTGGGCTACCGCACTGCAGGTTCCGCCGCAGAGACAGCTACAGGAGATATGTTATATGAAGAAATGAAACGCATCGGCCTTACCGATGTCACCAGAGATACCTTTACACTGGACGGATGGGAATTCGAGAAAGCAGTCCTGAAATTCACAGACAACAGTGGTCTGGAACATACCTTTCAGATGGGGGGCTATCAGACAAATTTTGAAACCAATGGTTTTCAGAATTATGATCTCGTTTATCTTGGAAAAGGGACTACTGCAGATTATGAAGGCGTAAATGTCAAAGGAAAACTGGTCATGGTCGAGATCAACCAGCGTGATGAATGGTGGATCAGTTTCCCGGTTTATCAGGCTTACCTGCGGGGAGCCGCTGCTCTGATCGCAGTTCAGGCAAACGGATATGGAGAAATTGCGGAAACTGCTCTTAACGCACAGGATATCGCAGGCCCGGATTTCGCACCTGCTTTCTCCCTGTCTCAGGCAGATGCACGAATCCTTAAGGCTGCCCTTCAGGACAAAATTTCTGCTCAGAAAAACAATACCACTGATTCTGAGCATATCCAGAATGCTTCTGAACCGGATTCCGTTTTTTTACGCAACCATTCATTAAAAGTATCTCTCGATGCCCGTTCCAGAGTCATTCAGGACACAAAAGCCAGCAATATTGTCGGCAAAATCCAGGGAACTGAGACAGACTCCATGATCGTATTATCTGCCCACTATGATTCCTATTTCGATGGATTTCAGGACGATAATGCAGCGATCGCCATGATGCTCGGCATCGCCCGTGCACTGGTAAAAGGCGGTTATAAACCGGCCCACACTCTGGTATTCTGCGCCATGGCAGCCGAAGAATGGGGCATCATTGATTCCAAATATGACTGGTCCACAGGTGCGTATAATCAGGTATTCCGTGTACATCCGGACTGGCAGGGAAAAGTGATCGCAGACCTGAATTTCGAGCTTCCGGCTCATGCACACAACACACAGGATGCTATCCGCTGCACCTATGAATATGCAGACTTTATCCGGCAGTTCACAGACAGCCTGACGGTTCCGAAGGAAGCTTATCCGGACGGGATCACAGTCCTGTCTCCGATTGAGACTTGGTCCGATGATTTCTCCATGGCGATCGCAGGAATCCCGTCTACCGTAAATGATTTCAGTGCCGGACCATTCATGCAGAACTATTATCATTCCCAGTATGATAATCAGGATGTCTATCAGGAAGCGGTTTATCAATTCCATCATGAATGCTATCTGAAACTTGTAATGGCCTTTGACCGTCTGGTCCTGCCGCCGATGAATTTCAGCAATACAATAAAGGCAGTGATTTCCGGTATTCATGAAAACGCCCTCTCCTTCGCATCAGAAGAACAGGACAGCCTGACAGCCCGTCTGGAAAAAGTACAGGAATTATGCAGTCAGGTTTATACACACATCTGCCAGATCAATCAGAAATATGCAAAACTAACAGCACTGAAAGAACGCACAGCTTTCCGCAAAAGCCAGGAAACAAATGCAGCGGCAC
>ERZ773133.4001-NODE-4001-length-10512-cov-36.304007_pt1 | contig 10512 bp, 10 predicted proteins | sample MGYA00580861_ERZ773133 | MGnify/ENA primary metagenome ERZ773133 (study PRJEB29015, sample SAMEA2737844) | human gut metagenome | biome: human gut; feature: human-associated habitat; material: faeces | place: China | collected 2012 ...
AATCCGGAACTGTAAGCTGCTTTCCTTCTACCTCACCGGATACCGTCGAAAAAGAATGTACCTTTGATGTATAAACATTGGTATCTAATTTTATCAGCATAATGATGCCCTCCTAATTAGTATGTTTTTCCAGCCAGTTGCAAAGACTGTTCCAACTGCTCTGCAGCTTGCCGATATACTCATTCTTATTGTAGATTTCATTCTCTCTTCTTGTAATCTCATCACAAAGTGCATCCAGATCATATCCCAGATTGGTACAGACATTTCCGTATTCTGTTTTCAATGCACTGGAGGCAGAAATTGATGCATTATATAAATCTCCACGCCAGCCACTGTCTAATGTATATTTATCCTCAATACCATCCTTCTGGTTTCTCAGCGTATCTATGGCTGTCTCAAGTCTCGTTTTCAGTTCCTTTAATGTATTAAGTGTCCCCTCCATGGGAGCCAGACTGCTGCTTTCTAACTGCAAACTGCTCTTTACTGTGTTTAACTGCTGTTTTACCTGATTAATCTCCGCTGTACTGGTTGTACTCTTCTTTGTTGTTGAACTTCCTTTACTGCCGGAAGAGCTTTTCTTCGTCTTCGACATTTATCCTTTCCTCCTCATCTCTCCGACGCCTTCTTATGCTTCCTGTTCTTTCTTCAGCAGCTGCTCCTGCAGCACACTCAGATTGTTTTTAATATTTTCCTGCATCAGCTTCTCGTCTTCATCCTCATAACCGCGATATACTATTTTCTGAATATCCTTATGCTGAAAATATAACAGTGCATCTCCTATAACCCCTTCCGGATAGGTACACGCTCCATAATCAAAATATCTTTTTTCACCTTTGACTACTGCAAATGCACCTCTTGCTATAATCATAATTTTCTTTACGCCACCTTTAAGCTGCACAATACTTCCTAACGGCAAAAACTCTATATTTTCCTGTTCCATCTTTTTATCCTCCTGCTTATTTTTCTTTATTCTTCTCTGTCTTCACATTTCGGTATGCGGATACGCACATATGCTCCATTATGGAAAAGCAGACCATCACTTAACTGCGGCAATTCCTTTGCTGCAACTGTTCCAAAAATTCCTGTAGAACCAGGGTTGCCCACCAGCAGACCATCCGTAGTTGCTTTTGCAAATTTGGTAATCTCATCAAATCCTTTTAATTTACCGGAATTGGCTGTAAGAATAAATCGGATTCCACTGGACAATGCCCCACTCAATATCGGTGCCAACAATACAGCTTTTAATTTCGTTGCCTCTACAAAGTCATCCCACTCATCTACCACGACATAACATGCATCCAGTTCCTGAACCAGACGGCGTGGTAACTGTTCCGGATGTTCCTTCATCTTCTGCTGCAGCTGCTGATTTCGTGCAGTCACCAGTCCCCCCAGTTCCATAAGAAACGCATCTATTCCATCTGCTCCGATATAATGAATCTCATCTCCGGACCTGTAATGATATAGTTCCATATCTTTCGAGTCTAATAAATATACTTTTCCTCTTCCTGTTATCTGTTCTAAAATAACCTTTAATGCATTCGTCTTTCCTCTTGCAGTCTCACCCAGAATTACAAATGGTGTTGTAAGACCTGCCGGAATACATTCCGGCAATACACTCTCTTTATTCAGTCCCAGCCAGATTGCCTTCTCTGCAGCGTTTTCTTCTGCTGTATGCTGTTTCTTTATCATTTCCATAAATGTTCTGATATTTAACTCATCCGGCAATACCGGGATTCTCGGTGCTACAGTATCCGGATAGCATGCATTTATCTGCTCAATACAGGCTTCTATACCCTGGTTATACTCCAGTTCATCTGTAAATGCAGTCATGACATAGACCTGCATGACACTTACCAGTCCATTGTATTTTATAAGTGTCCGTCCCTTTATCTCTGACTGTGAATAAGAACTTCGTCCCACAATTACATGCAAGTCTGATTCATCGAAAAGATAACCTGCCACTTTATTCTTAAAATTGTTATATGTAGAATACTTCATGGCATTACTTCGTGTTGCTGTTGCTGCCATATATATGCCAAGTCCGGTACCATCTCTGGATAATTTCTGGAAAAATTCTTCCGCTTCATATCCCAGTTCTTTGACCACATCATAATTGTCAATAGCAATTACTATTGCTTTTAATGTCTTTTCTGCCACCTGATTGTATACTTCAAAATTCTGTACCATCCGTTCTGCCAGTAATTTTTTACGCCGTTTTATCTCTGCCTGTATAAGATTGCAGAATTTACGGAATCGTTCTGTATCATCAAAACTGATATAGTCTGCCGTATGATGCAGGCGGTTCAATGGAATCAATCCACTGTTTCCAAAATCCAATATATAGAAGTTCAGATTCTCTACCCGGTTATGCATTGCCAGTGACAACAACACGGTTGTAAGAAATGCTGTTTTTCCATAACCTGCGGAAGCAATATATAAGAGATTTCCGTCTGTGGCAAAATCAAGCTGGTACTCCACCTGCTGCTGTTCTTCCGGAATATCTATCTTTCCAATCCGTGCAATCAGATTTAATGCATTTCCTTTCTCTGCCTGCTGGTCCGATACAATCTGTTCCGGCAACGGTGGCATCCACGGCCGTTTTACTTCCACGGTATCCATTGCCTCATATACTCTGTGGATATAATCTACCGTAGCATCCAGCTGCGTCATCATATTGCCGCCGGAAGCATGTTCATCACTTAAATCTTCATTTATCAGTTCACCCTGTCCAAGGTCATTCACCAGATAAACTCTGTCATCTACTTTTTCCTCTTCCTTTTCACTTACATAAGAAGCTCCACTCCATGCCGACTGGAATAATTCATAGATTTCATTATTTCCAACCTGAAGATAAGCTCTTCCGGGGATTGTAATATTGGCGGCATCCGGTGTCTTTAATATTTCTTTACTGTCTGCCTCATTCTGTACCATAAGTGCCAGTTTAAACTTGGAGTTTGTCCAGATCTGGTCATCTACAACTCCGGTTGGTTTCTGTGTTGCCAGTATCAGATGCACACCAAGGCTTCGTCCGATTCGCGCCGCCGATACCAGTTCCGTCATAAAATCCGGCTGTTCCTTTTTCAGCTCTGCAAACTCATCACTGATAATGAATAAATGCGGCAGTGGTTCCTTTGCCTCTCCATTCTGGAACAGCTTATGATATGCATTGATATGATTCACATCATAGCTGCTGAATATTTTCTGTCTTCTTGCCAGTTCACTCTTAATTGATGCCATGGCACGCATACTCTGTGCTCCATCCAGATTGGTGATTGTTCCCAGCAGATGCGGCAGATTCCGGAATAATCCTGCCATTCCACCACCTTTATAATCAATCAGTAAAAATGCCACCTCATACGGATGATAATTGACTGCCAGAGACAGTATATAAGACTGGATAATTTCCGATTTACCGGAACCTGTCGTTCCTGCTACAAGTCCATGGGGACCATGGGCTTTTTCATGCAGATTAAGATTGACATAATCTTCCTTGGCTCTTACCCCAAGCGGAACAGCCAGGGACTTTGCTGCATGATTTTTCTTCCATCGTTTTGCAATATCCAGTTCCTCCGGATGCTCCACCTGATACATTTCAAAAAATGTAATACTCTCCGGTATCTGTGCACTGATTCCCTGCATATGCTCCAGTGTACTTAAATTTCTTGCCATCCATTCCAAATTTATACCGCTGGTATCTGACAATTCAAAGGAAAGATTTTTCTCTTCCTTCTCTTCCATCAGAAGTGTTGCCTGACCGGAATTATGAAGCATAACTATTGTACCGATATTCTCAGGCAGATTTGCTCTCATATTTGTGGTGTAAATAATAGAAAATCCAAGGTTATCCCCTTCTTTATCCAGATATTCCATAATAGAATGGTCCATAATTAACTTTGGCTCATCTATAATAAATATAAGATGCGGCAGAAAACGGCTTTCCTTCTTACTTTCTTCTAATTTGTTTTTCCGGTTCTTAATCATCTGATGCAGGCTTCCAAGAATCTGGTCTCTCTTCCGCTCTGAATTTACAGTTCCCACTACATTTACCGCATGTATCCGTAAATGTGGATACCAACGCATCCACTGGAAATCAGCATCAAATCTGTTATTATAAATTGTTACGATTTCAAGGTCATGATAACTCTGAAAAAAAGTAAGCTGCGCCACAAGTAATTTCAATTGCTCATGAATAACGCTTTTCTCTCCCACCAGTCCCAGATGTGCTTTCTTTAAATCTACTACAACAGGCTGTTTCATCTTTGAAAATTCCCGCTTCAATTCCTGTGCTTCCAGTTCCAGCTCATCCGGTTTATCCTTTAATTCATCCGTAGAAAGGCGAATACGGAAATGACAATCTGCCATTACCTGTCCCAAAGATACATTCAGGAAATCATCATCATTAGAGCTTCTCTCATAGATTCTTGGACTGTACTGCCCAACCATCCGGGCAAGCTCCTTTACCTCCGGATAATTATAGTGATTTGCCTCTTCTTCATTCTGATATGCTGCATATATTTCCTTTCTTTTCTTTAACAGATATTCCCGATATGTTTTCTCCCGGAGCCTTTTATTCTCCTGACCTTCCTTACGGTCTGTTATATATTTAACCACCGTAAATATTGTTGTCATCACTGTGCCTGCTGCTGACATCAGCACATATAAACCACGCTTCATTAAAATACTGATTCCTACTGTCACACACAGCATCACAAGAGGCGGCACAATAAGTTGTACCAGACTCTCTTTCTTTCCATTCTGCTGTTCTTTTGGGCTGGTCAGACTAATTTCCAAATCCGGTATTCTTTTAATGATTCGAGGAGAACGTTTATACTTCGGATATCCTTCAAATGGAATTTCTTTTTCTTCCAGTTCCAATAATCCATCGGTATTGATATTCACCGTATCTTCGCATTCCACCTGTACACTTTTTTCCAGGAAGATAATTTTTCCCCGGGAAAAGCTTAATTCATCTCCATTGTTTATCTTTCCTTTACAGGCGGCTTCCCTTCCGTTCCAGTATATGTTCTCATAACCTTCTATTGTTACCTCATCATTCCTGACCCATAGCCTTGCCGGAAATCCTTCAATTCCAAGATTTCCATTTTTTCCGTCTATTGTAAAATTCTCTGTTCTCTGAAAGCTTCTCTTCATGCTATTCTTCCTCGGTATCGTATTTTTCCATCAATGGCTGCATCTTCTGTGCAATTTTCTCCAGCTCCTGTGTTTTCTCTTCTCCACTGAGACTGCTGTCTGTCTCTATCATGGATTTCTGTTTCATATAAGCATAAAGCAGCATTTCATCATCGGACTGCTGCATGGCAATATCAATTGCCTCTGAAATGTCATTTCTTCCAAGATATATCCAGTACTCCAATCTGGCTGGCGTCTCCTTTAAAGAAAGATTGCTTATAATATTCTCTTTCTGCTGCTGTGTCAGATTCTCACTTCTCACATAGGAATTGGCAAGAATATATTTCTGATATATATCCATATCTTTTACCGATATTTCCTGCATAGCATCCACACAGGATACATAATCAGCGGAAATATAGGCATTTTCTGCCGCAATTACTGCATCCTTATATGGCTCAGTACGGATGAAATCAACCAATGCATAGACCGCCAGTACTATTGCCAACAGCAATACCACAACAAACGATGCCTGCAATGTACGATACCGTCTTCGGTTCAGAAAAATCATTTTCACAGACCGTTCTGTCTCTATCTCCTGCTTACGCTGTTCCAACAGTCTGACCAGCTCTTCTACGGATTCCACCTGCCGTACCTTTTGCAGTATGCCACCCTTTAAAAGCTGCATTCCTCCCTGTACATAATCCGCATAACTGTACTGTTTCTGTAATGCATAGCCAATGAGTGCTTTATATTCTTCCATCCATTTCTGTTCATCATATTCTCTGTCTTCCCCGCAGATATCTCTCTGTTTTACATAGACCAGATGATTCCTGTCGTAATAAAGATTTTCCGGCTCTAATGTAAAGTAATATGATTTCCGGCATGCTGCCAGTAATTCTATATTTTCCAATACCGCCAGTCTTGTGGTAATATCTTCTTTTCGTATCTCTGTCATCGGTGTCAGTGCTTCCAGATTATAGGTTAAAAGCAGTTCCTCCCCTTCTTCCTCTATTTTCACTGCAATAAGACCTGTATCCGGATACATTAATTTCTGATAATCAAATATGCCTTCCGCCTGTAATGCTGATTTCTTTATTCTTTCTTCCATCTTTTCTCTCCCGTATCTTATTTTCTTCTGTCCTCTGTCTGCCTCTACTGTATGCAGAGAATATCTCCATCATAAATACTCTGCTGTTCATAGTTCTTATTCATGTCCAGAAATCTTCCCCTGCGTTCAGATTTCATTTCTTGTACCTCTTCCTGTGGCAGTTTTCCCGCTTCCTTTAAAATAAGCATGGTATCTATTATTTTCTGCTGTGGATTAACCTGTATATCTTCCTGCCAGCTTCCTTCACGATTCATAATTGTAAGTGTGAGCAACATTTTTCTTCCACCTTCCCTGTCTTCTCTTCCGATATTGCAGCAACAGCAGAATTCCCACTGCCAGCAGAATTCCGCATGCCGGAATCCAATACGCATCCAATGATGCGGTTACTTCTGCCTGCTGCTGCAGCTGCTGACTTCCTGTTGTTAAAAATAATTGTTCTTTTACAGCCTCTTCTTTTCCGGCATTTTCATCCATTTTCTTTATAAATACCTGTTCCTTTGTATCCTCATAGCTGCGTTGTTCCTTCTGCTGGTAATCTTTTACTTTTTCTTCATAATCATCCGTAAATACATCTGCTCCGTTTACATCCGTCAGCGACTGATAGGTCTGCGACCGGTTCTGCAGTACCGAAGGATTAATCTCTATTTTAGAATTATCTGTCACTTTACTTCTCCTGTTTCTGACAAAAGTATGGTCTTAAGGGATAGAAGAATCGGAAAGTCACAGGATGTGGCTTTCCGATTCTCTATTACATTACTCCAATCTTTCCGGCAATTTCACGGTCAATGTTCTGCATAGATGTAGATACATCACGTAACTGCTGTGCAATGGATGTAATTAATTCTGCAGTTGCAGAAAAGCTAGGCTCTAAGGAACTGAACTGATCATAAAATGCCTGACTGCTCTGTCCTGCCCATTCATCGCAAAGTGTAGAAACCATATTACGCATGGTACTTACTACCTGCTGGAATTCCTCACATCTTGCATCAAATTCATTTGCCTTTGTCTCCATCTGCTCCGGACTAATCCGGATGTTGTTTACATCTGCCATTTCTTTTGTCTCCTTTACTTTATATTGCAACGTCTTTCGACGGGTTGCTCTGTTCCTTGATTCTTCTGTGATAACTTCTGGCATAGCTTCCTAATATTCCCACCGCCAGAATTCCTAATATTCCATATAAAAGATATTCCACCCAACGTGAACTCTTCTGTTGTTCCCTGCTGCCGGTAACACTTTTCTGTGATACGGTATGATCCACCTCATCCTTTAAACGCTGGTAATCGCTGACCTGCAGCATCTGCGTTGGTTGTGCCACAAATTCATATACCTGTGTATATTCCATGCTTCCTACTCTTGTATAGGGAAGCTTTGCTGCAAAATCTGCCAATGCCGTCTGATTCTGACTGCTTGTAGTATTCTTCACTTCCTTTGCCGAAGCCAATGCATCTGTAACTGCCTGATTGGAAGTTTCTTTCGCTTCTTCCATGTGCTGCTGCAATGTCAATATATTTTCTGAAGTAGTCTGATACAATTTATCTGCATAATCCACATAAGACTGATTGCTGGTGTTGATTTCCTGCTGCATAAGTGCAGCATTTTCTCTCATGCTGCTCACGCTGTCATTCATCACTGTGGTATCCTGTCTTGGATGAAATCCATTTACGCTTCTTTGATAAGAATTAACTGCATCCTGTTCTTCTTTCTGGCTATTTTCTATCTCCTTTTTCACGAAATCTGTGCGGTCTGCCAATGGCTGTATACAACCACTCTGAACCAGACCCGTAATGCCATCCACATCAACATTCTTCTGTGCCGCCACATCTGTCTGCATCGCATCACATAAAAGCCCGGTGTCTCTCAGCAAATCACGAAATCCCATCCTGCTGCCATCCCCGGTCTGCCAGCTTCCCTCAAATACCGGTAATGTATAATCTTCTGTCGTAATCTGTTCCAGTGATGCCTTAAGATATTCTCCCAATGCATCCACATCTCCCGTTACCTTTAGCTGCGTCTCTGTCTGTGCAACCGGCACTTCTCCATCCAGATATGCCTTTAAAAATTCCTTTGTAGAGGCATACCCCTGTTCTGTCAGAAATTCCATGATTTCTGTATCTGCATCACACTGTTCAAATATTTTTTCTACCGTAACCGCTGCTTCCGGTTCTTCTCCAGTATCTTCGCCTTCGCCTGATTCCGGTTCGTTTTTCTCTCCTTCTTCTGTTTTGCCTTCTTCTGTTTTGTCTTCTCCGGTTTTATCCTCTTCTCCGTCCCCGCCATCTGAATCTTCCGGCAGCAGAAATGCCTTTAATATTTTGTCGATATAATTCTTGTTCTTTACATTTTCTTCAATTGCATTCTGTTCCAGTGCAATGGTAATAACCGGCGGTTCTTCCATTCCTTCTACCTGACTGCAGGTCAGTTCATATGCTACTGTTCCATCTTCTGTCTCTGCTTCCTTCCATTGCAGTTTCGGCAGCTGAGCCTTCATTTCTCTGCCATAGGAATTCAGGTTCTGTATTCCTGCTGCTTCAATTCTCTGATTATAGTTTTCAATGCATTGCTGCAAATTCGTATCCAGTTGTTCTGTCACATTTTGAATCTGTGCAATCTGGGCAAGACGGCTGTTTTGTTCAGCAGTCTTTTCTCCGTTATATGCAAGCAATGTATCCTGCAGATTTCGAATCCCATCCCGATATAAAAGTTGCCCGTCTGCATCCGAAAGTAAATTGATTTCTCCTACGCCTTCTGATATTTCTTTTAAGGAACTGACCAGTTCATTTCCTGCTGTTCGCAAATCACTTAACTGTGCAGAAGCATCTGACAGATTTTCCCGATATGCACTGTCTACTGCCTGAATCAACTGCGCATTTTCCTCTGTATAATCCGAAATATCTAACGGTATTGTAGTGTCTTCCTGCTGTTTTAATTCCGGAACTGTATTTAAGCTTTCAACATTTTCCGAAAAATCTGATGGAATTATAATATAAGCACCATATCGCCCTTCTTCTATTCCATTTCTGGCATCTTCTAATGAGGTATATATGAAATTATCATTTGGAAAATTTATGATCTGCTCCCCATAATAGACTTGTGTATTACCATCCGATATGCCGGTATCCAGATTCACCACTGCCACTCCCTGTGACTCCACTGTTCTTTCTACTGCTGTATTACCTGTCTGTAATGTAGTGTTTCCATTTATCTTACCGATTCGATATCCGGTAAAACCGCTTGTTCCCAGCAGCGTAATGCACAAAAGAACAGTTATTACTTTCTTCCGTTTCATATCCTCTCTCCCTTTTCTTTTGTCTTTGTCGTATAGATTTTTTCTCTTTTTTTCGTAAATGTCAACCAAAAATATTCGACCTCATTTTCCCTTTATCTGTTCCTCTTTTTTTCTCTCCTGATTTTTCATTTTTCCTTATTTTCCGGGCATTTCAGCATACTTTTTCTAAAATTAGCAGATGATTAATTTCTATATCATTTTAAACTTAATTTAATCTGGTCGAATAAAAGTCGAAACAGTTTTCTCTGAACATCAAAGCAGTTTTTCCTTTTTTGTGTAATCTGCCATCTTGCTACTCGCGTAAACTACAAGAAACGCATTGCTTCCATAGCACCAAGTGCTATGGAAACAATGCGTTTAAAAATTATCCTACTTAACATATCTTTTGATTTTTAGCGTTCCAATGAAATGGAGGCGTGATATTAAAATCAATTCTTAATACATCTACTTGTACCTGTTTACCGTCTAAATTTACTAACTAATCCTTTGGCTACTATACGCAGACAATTTTTGATATATATATCCGCCCCTTCTCCACTCAATAAATTTTCTCTATCTTGACTATCATATGCTTGTGCAAAGAAACTTCCGCAGGGATATTTCCCCATATCCGGATCCTTTTATACAAATAATATATTTCTATATCAAGGATTATATTTTTTTATATAATTCTGCCAACTCCACCAACTCCATACCTAAATAATCTGAATAATCCCATGAGTCAATTATAATTCGAGGATAACTCAAAATAATATTTTTCTGTCTGCTACTAGTTTGAAGTTCACTCAATATAGTTTGCAACTGAACTATATTTCTCTCACTTTGTCCCTCTTTTACTTTTTCTATTTCTTCCTTTACTTTCTGTTGCAACTCACCATTTCTTTTAATGAACTGCTCTTCTAATGGCATTTTATCAACTCCTCCAAATTTACTTCAGTACATTTTCTCTATATTCCAAATATTTACTTACAACTCTTTTCTCCT
>ERZ773133.4008-NODE-4008-length-10485-cov-3.925983_pt1 | contig 10485 bp, 5 predicted proteins | sample MGYA00580861_ERZ773133 | MGnify/ENA primary metagenome ERZ773133 (study PRJEB29015, sample SAMEA2737844) | human gut metagenome | biome: human gut; feature: human-associated habitat; material: faeces | place: China | collected 2012 ...
GACGGCAAGGCCACCAAGATTATCATTCCGTCTGATATCCAGGGCATGGCAGGTCTGGTGACATCCGTGGCTGAGATCGCGAAGAATCAGGATGGAAAGCAATAAAAATTTTTATACAGAGGAGAGACAATTATGAACTTAAAGGGAAGACATTTTCTGACACTGAAGGACTACACTCCGGAGGAAATCCTGTATCTCCTGGATCTTTCCGCAGAGGTGAAACGTAAGAAACAAGAAGGCATTCTGGTTGATAACTACAGAGGCAAAAACGTGGCCCTGATCTTTGAGAAGACCAGCACCCGCACCAGATGCTCCTTTGAGGTTGCAGCGCATGATATGGGCATGGGCACCACCTACCTGGATCCGTCAGGCTCCCAGATCGGCAAGAAGGAGAGCATCGCGGATACCGCACGCGTACTTGGCCGTATCTACGATGGTATCGAGTACCGTGGTTTTGGACAGGAAATTGTGGAAGAGCTTGCAAAATATGCAGGCGTTCCGGTATGGAACGGTCTGACCAACGAGTATCATCCGACCCAGATGCTGGCAGATATGCTGACAGTCCGTGAACAGCTTGGCCGTTTAAAGGGCGTTAAGTTTGTGTACATGGGTGATGCCCGCTACAACATGGGCAATTCCCTTATGGTGACCTGTGCAAAACTGGGCATGGATTTTGTTGCATGCACCAATAAAAAGTATTTCCCGAATGAGGCATTGGTCGCAGAGTGCCGTGCCATTGCAGAAAAGACAGGGGCATCCATCACTTTGACAGAGGATGTAACACTTAAGGGTTCAGTTGACATCAGTGATAATCTTGATTTGGGCGGTCATAGTCTTACGATAGACAATGTGACATCTGTTATCAAAAATGGCACTATTAAAAATGGTACAATTAAAGTAGCACAAAACGCAAACTCACCTGAAACAATGTTAAGAATAGGCGACTACAGTCATGCTTCGTTAGAGGTAGAAATGAAAGATGTAACAATTGACGCGCAAGAAGACTACACTGCTTCTTGCGGCTTGTTGGGTATATATAAAGAAAGCAAGCTTACGCTGAATCATGTTACAATTAATGCAGGCTCCAATGGCGGAGTTGCTGTTATTTATGGTAATGACCAAAAAGCAGATTTAATTGCAAATGACATTAATATAACCGCTGTAAATCAGAATAAACTGATTTACGGAGTAAAAGATGCAGACATTAAAAATATGACATTTAAGGGTAAGGTTAACAAAGATTTGTTCTCGGTTGTTGGCGGTAAGGTTAAAGACTCAACATTTACTTATACAAATGCTGAGAATGAAGATTCAAGATCAATTACGAGTGATGCAGGACTTGAAAAAGAGCTTACATTTATAAACACAAAAATTGAAAATGCACCCACATTTACAAAAGGTGCTATGAATAATACCGGCATTAATTCTAAGGTTGTTGCTGATGATCTGTCTACAGTTAATGGCGATAAAATGGTGGACATCGCAGATGTTAAATTAGCCGTAGCACAAATCGGTGATAAGTATTACACTTCTCTCAAAGATGCCATTGCAGCAGCACAGGACGGCGATACAGTAACGCTTGCTAATGATGTAACGGAAAGCATTAAAATCGACGAAGGAAAAGCCATAACGTTGGATTTGAACGGTAAAACACTGACAAATACAGACGGTAAACACACCATAGAAAACTATGGCGCATTAGTAGTGGAAGATGGTTCTCAAGATAAAACCGGCAAAGTTGACAACATCACAAACGGCAGAATATCATTTGTTAATTATGAGGGCGGCGTGGCTACATTAAACGGCGGTTCTTTTGACAGAAGTTTGGAGAACGGAAAAGTTGGCGCAACAGATAAAGGTTGCAACTCCTGTTACACTATCAAAAACTGGGGCATAATGACTATAAATGAAAATGTCAGCGTTAATAACAACACAGACAGTCAGGGTGGCTCGAGTGCAATCGGCAACGGATATCAGAACGGTGCCAATTTTGACAAGCATACCAATGTGACATCGGCAAATGTAAAACTCACAATCAACGGCGGTAAATTTACCGGCGGATTAAACACCATTAAAAATGATGACTGGGCAATACTTGAAGTGCATGGCGGTGTGTTTGAAAACAATACTCAGCAGTGCATTATGAACTGGAATAAAGCCACTATAACCGGCGGCATATTCACAGGCGAACCAAATGCAATATACAACGGATATGATAACGACAGCATGGACAAGGGCATACTTGAAATAACAGGCGGAGAATTTAACGGAAAAATCCAAGTTTATGATGTAAATAAAAAAGGAAAAACGAGCATAAGCGGCGGTACTTTTAATACAGATGTATCAAATTACTGTGCGCCCGGTTTTTCCCTGAAGCTTGTTAACGGCAAGTATGTTGTAGATGACAGCGCCGACACATTAAAACTTACTTTTAAAAAGCACACCGATGATGAAAGAGTATATGACATCGTATTAAACGGTGACGGCAAGGACATCAACAGACTTAACACTGTTCATTTCACATTTGCTTTGGACAATCCGAATATGACATATGCAATCAAAACCGCAAAAGGAATGAGCACAATTTATCCGGATAATAACGAATATGTATTCTACTATGACGGAAAAGACGGTTTTGGTGATACCGACCGTCCCGATACCGGCAGCAAAATCACAATCGGTACGGTTACCTTTGACGGCTTCGGCAAATTCACATTCAAAGCAACAGCAGGAAAAGCAACGGCTACAACAACGACAGACAACCTTGTTACCGAATTTGTTACAACAGGTGAAGCAGGCAAAGGCACTTTAAAAATCGGCGATGCTGAGAATATGATTAAAGACGCGGAAATCAAGGTTCCGACACAGAAGCTTACAGTCAACGTTGCTATGGAGCACAACGTCGGCGACAACACAGAAGCATATCAGGATATGACCCTTGCAATTTCCGGCGGCGACCTTGCAGGAAAAGTATTGGAATACAAGCTCGGCGACGCTGAGAATACCGCTATAACAAAAGCAATGAACGGTGCTATGGTTGCTTCGTATCAGATTAAGGCTGACCTCACAAAAGACAGAATCTACACAGTAACTGTATCGGGTGCAGGCTACAGAACATCACGCTATACCGTTACTATGACAGAGGACAAGACAATGAACTTCTGGAACAACGATAAGACAAATGAGGTTACGGTTATCGACGATGAAAAGGCAAAGACAACCTTCCTTGCCGGCGAACTTGTAAGGGACGGGAAAATTGATATATATGACCTTTCGGCAGTTGTTGCATACTTCGGTCAGAAGAATATAGACAAAACTCAGGCAAGCAAGTTTGCAAAGTATGATTTGAACCGTGACGGCAAAATTGATATTATGGATATTTCTATCGTTCTTACCTCTTGGGGAAAGTAAGGATAATTGAAAATTGAAAATTGACAATGAAATAATCGTTAATTATCAATCGTCAATCGAGGGAGGCGGCGGATTCGCTCCGCCCCTCTTTCAAAAGGCATAAAGTGCACTCTGTGCCTTTTGAAAGAGGTAACATATAATCTCAAATATATAATATTCACAAAAGGAGAATCAAGCTATGTCTAAAAAAAGAATACTGTCATTTATATTAAGCGTGATAACGTTGTGTACGCTATTGCCGGGGAATATCGCCTTTGCGGACGATACCGATAAGACAAGCCGCAGCTTGTATTTGCACGCACAGGGTGAAAACCCAACTTCAACCGTAACCGGCAGCACAATTTTCACCGATGAAGCGGCGGACATATATTTTGCCGTTGACAACCCGAACAAGGGCATTTTTGAAAACGGCGAGCATAAAGAACCGCAGTATGATATGAACGGTTACAGTGTAACAATCTATTATGACCCGATATACCTTGAATTGGCAGACGGCGCAGACCACGATTCACCTATCGACTGCACCGTTCCGAACAAGGATGTCTCGGCAAGCGATAATGCCGGAATAGGCTTTTACCGATTCCGTAAGGGCGGCGACGAAAATATAAATATTCACGGAAAGACATACAATTCCGCATATATTACTGTGTTTTTCAGCGGCATCTATCTTCCGCAGAAGAAAGACGGCGCACTTTGGTATAACCTCTGCAAGCTGCCGCTTAAACCCAAAAAAGCCGGAAGCACACAGGTTTTTTTCGACACCGAGGGCAGAAGCGATTATCTTGATAATATGGGGCGGCAGTGCAACGGACTTGAAATATTCTCAAAGGACGAGAGCGGCGAGCTTGATAAGCAGACTTTCAGCTACAGAGCCGTAAACGGCGGTTATTATAATATCACAATCAAGGACAGAAAACGACCGGACGTACCTGTTGCCGACCCGACAGAGGGCAGCTATACAGAAACGCAGAGAGTAAAGCTTACGGCGGACGCAGGCTGCGGCATTTTCTATAAAATAAACGGCGGCACATATACACAATATATTGACGGAGAAGAAATAGAAATTTCCACCACATCAACAATCACCTGCTATGCAGAACGTAAAAGAGACAAAAAGACAAGCTCGGAGATCAGCTATACATACAGAATTATACCGAAAGCTCCGCACCTTTTTATCGGCGAGGACAGTACAAAAACGGCGATACCGAATATTTATAGTGAGCAGAGCGCCTTTAAGGTGTATGTTTCGGATAAAGAGAGCTTTGACGCTATTGACCCCGCAAACCGTGTGTATTATACATTCTCAAACACTTCCGCCGAAAACATCGCTGATTCGGCAGAAAGCCCCGAAAGCGGCTGGGCTGAGGTGTCAAAATCAGCTCCGTTTATTACTGTTGACAAAAAGTGCACGGTGCGCCTTGTAACGGTTAATTCAAGCGGAGAGAAATCGGATGTTTCGGAATATCATCTCGGCGTTAAGCCTGCAAGGGTAACGGCAGACAAGCCGTCGGGCGATTACGATAAGACAATAAGCGTAACATTTGAAACGCCTACGCAAAACGCCGTTATATATTACACAACCGACGGCAGCGATCCGATAGTTTACGGACGGGAATATATATCCCCTGTTCCGATTGCGGCAGACACAACGCTCCGTGCCGCTGCAACATACGACGGGCTTTGGAGTGAAATATCATCATACTACTATGTTTTCACAGGGTACAATGACTATCACATAGGTGCATTTTATCCGTCGGGAGTTTACGACGGCAGCGTAAATGTAACACTTACGGCAAACAACCCCGAAATTTCTATTGAGTACAGTACAGACGGCGGTAATACTTGGATGCCATATACAAAAACATTGCTCTTTGAGGAAGATACGGAGCTTTATGTCCGCGCGGTTGGTAAAGACGGCGTTCCGCACGAAAAACAGCAACCGCCATATACCTACAAAATAAGACCGCAGCCGCCGAAGTTCGTGCCGGAAAGCACGCAGTTTACACAGGCGACCGAAATATCAGTTTTCTGCACAGACAGTAACGATGATACAAAAGACCGCTATGAGCTTTACTACACGACTGACGGCAGCGATCCGCTGACAAGCAACACAAGAAAAAAAGCACAGAACGAGTACAGTACAGCTCTTATCACAATTAACGATTACACCGTTGTCAAAGCGGTTGTAATAAAGGACGGAATAACGCCGTCAAGGGTAGTTACGCAGACCTATGACATTGTAAATAAAAAGCCTGCAAGACCGCTTATGACCTTAACACCGGGAAACTATATAAGAAAAATCGGCGACGACATTGGTTTTTCCACAAAGTTTATGCCCGTGCCGACTGGAACGGAAGTCTACTACACAATAAGCTATGACGGAACATTTACCGCCGACCCCGTACCCGGCACAGCAGGTACAAATAAATTTGATTTTGACAGCGAGCCGATAGTACCGATAACCGTTAAAGGACACACGATTATAAAAGCGGTTGCGGTCAATGTGTTCGGAGTAAAAAGCGATGTCGGTATATTTGAATATATCATAACGCCCGAAGCCCCGAAAGCTGCTCCCTCTGCCGTAATGGGCGGAGATAAGCTCCCTATTGTTCCCGTGAGCGCAGTTAAGGGCTGTACGGTGAAATATGATGTAAACGGAATTAAAAATGAATTTGTGTGCGAGGACGGCAGCTTTTATCTTGATACCGCAACGGGGAACTCCTATAAAGACGAAGCTTGCACAGAGCCTTTGGGAACCCGGAACACAGGCACAATAACCGCACCGGCGGTGCTTAACATCGGCGCAGATCTTGACGGTATCGAAAGCGAACGGAACAGATACACCTATAAATTAAGTTCTGATACAGGAACGCTTGCACCGCCTTACGCCGACAAGGAAACAGGCGAATATGAGGAAATAAAAGCGGACGAAAATAACAATTTATTGCTTGTAAAGCTATATTCCTTAAACAAAGGCGACACAATTCAATACACGACTGACAACGGCGTAAATTGGATTGACTATACCGATACAATACCGATTAAGAACGACACCGTATTGCAGATAAGAAGCGAAAAAGACGGCAATTACAGTAAAATTACAAGCTATGTATATAACTTTGTTCCGCTTGCACCGATTATCACACTTCCGTCGGGAAGATACTTAAAGAGCGAAAATCAATTCACAATGATAGAGCTTGACGGCCGTGCGCCGACCGACAAGGACTACACGATTTGGTATCGTGAAAACGGTGGAAAGCAGGACGTTATATATCAGAATCAGAAAAGATATATAGACCACACTATGTCATTCAAGGCATATGTAAAAAATAATGAAACCGGCAAAGTGAGCAAGAATACAATTAACTATTACATCATTGAGCCGGAGGGCTCGGCAACAGGCAGAGTTTTTGTCGGCACACCTTATGACGATAGCCGTATAAGTGCAGATGTTCTTGATACAGGCGAATATGCAAAAGGAATTAAGCTCAAAACGCACAGTTCCGATACGGTGATACATTATTTCTACACATACACACAAGATGGCTTGCAGGGCAGCGTAAAATCGCCGGACGATATGGTTTATGACAATATGCCAATAATGGTAAACAAAACTATGATGTCAATTACAATTACGGCTTGGCTGACAGACAAAAACGGAAACGAAATCACAGGCAGCAAGGAAACATTCCCGATTGAGTTTGTGCATTTGAAAGTTCCCGAAACCTCGCTCGGCAGTGATAAGGTGGAATTTCCGAAAGGAACGGCATACACAATTATAAACGACTACGAGGGTGACAAAAACATTCTGCTTTATTACACTTTGGACGGAAGCGATCCGAGTATTGAAAGCAATGAAAACAGAAAACTGTACAGCAGCGAAACGCTGACATTAAATGACGCCGTAACTGTAAAGGCAGTATATATGAGCGTGTGCGGTAAGTGCTTATATTGCAAAGACGACAAGCCGGAGCTTTGCACCGACAAGGTTTACGGAAGAACGGGTGTATATAAATACACCGTTCCTACAGTCATTCACACCGGCGGCGGTGGCGGTGGCGGTGGCAGACATACAATCGACAAGACAAGAAAATATACAAAGGATATTTTCGGAACGGAGCACCCCACCCATATCGGATACATAAACGGCTATCCGGACGGCAGCGTTAAGCCCGACGGCGAAATTACAAGGGAGGAAATAACCTCTATTCTCTATCGTATAGTAAATCACGATTATGAAAAGCCGTTTGCTGCAACGGGCGAAGCCTTCCCCGACGTGAGTATGGAGCGTTGGTCTGCACACGATATTGAATATATGTCGGATAAGAATATTGTCTACGGCTATCCTGACGGCGAATTTAAGCCGGGTAACAATCTGACAAGAGCCGAGTTTGCGGCGCTTATAAAGCGTTTTGCAAAACTCGAAAAAACGGATAAAGAAAACCCGTTCCCCGACCTCGATAAATCACATTGGGCGTATGAGGATATTTTGGCTCTTAATGCATCTGGGCTTATGCAGGGCTATGAGGACGGAACGTACCGACCTGAAAACCGGATTACCCGTGCGGAGGTTATGACGGTTATAAACAAAATTCTCGGCAGAAATCCGTCAGAGCCGTATGTAAAATCGCTTGACTTCAACCCGTTTAGCGACCTTAAAAAAGATAAGTGGTACTACACAACAGTTCTTGAAGCAACGGTAACGCATAACTATTATCTTGACGATAAGAACGTTGAAATCAAGTGGGAGTACTGTAAGTAAAACATTATATAGGTATCGGGGGCTTTAATGCTCCCGATATTTGATAAAATTCTACAACAAAGGAGCACAGCGATATGAGAGAAATATTGATATTTTTAGGCGGAGCAATGTTTGACGGTTTTGTCGCATTTCTGACCTTCTGTATGCTTGCCGGCATCCGTATGAAAAGTGAAACAAAGAAAAAAAGGTACGGCGAGGGGGATAAAGCAAATGTTTAGAAGAAAGCTATGCCCTCATTGCAAAACAGGAAAATATACATACGAGCTTGATAGCCGTTCGCCGGAGTGTCCGTATTTGTGCTGCCACAACGGCAGAAAATGTGTGATGTATGTGCCGCTTGAAAGCAAACGAAAAACAGGCTTTTTTAGACGATTTTGGGGCAAAGAAATTGTTCCCCGCCACGAAAAATTGAGCCTTATACGCTGATTTGAAGCCTGTTGCAATGGTATTATTTTGCAATGGGCTTTTATTACTTATTAGTTTATACTTGCGAAAAAGCAGCCTTCAATGGAGAGGGCGGAAATATCTGTATAAGCCACTCAACATAAAGGTTTTACATTCCTTTTTGTCGGTGGCTTTTTTGTTTGCGGTTTGCGAAGGGTTGTTACAAAGACACATTTATTTTAATAGCGGAATAGCAATAATTTGGCGTGGCATATCTGCCCGCAAGACATACCCTCCTCCTGCTTTTCCGGATATGCCGTGCGGTTATGAGTGGGATTATGACAAGCAATAAAATTATAACCGTGCATAGCATAAGGCGAGAGCATAAAAAACATAAGACAAAACAAAAAGCTCCCAAGCAATCGGATGACTATCACACGGACACCTAAAACACGCTGACCGTACAGCCAAATTTACCCGTATTTTTAGAACGGGCAAGTTTGGCTGTTTTTGTTTTCTGCACCTTGTTAAACATAGCCGAGCGCCGCCAAGCTCTTTTGTGCAATTTTAACGAAATTTACACGAAAGGGCGATTTTATGAAATTATTTTTTGAAAGTTACAATGGGCTTGTGACATTAGGTGCTACAATGAATTTCGGAAGGAGGTGTAACGGCTGTGACGGGTAAACTATCTACCTTTGAAAGACGGATAGAAATACTGTTTTTGATAATGAGTTCAGAAAAAGTTACTTTGTCCGAATTAGCAAAAAGATTTTCCGTACATAAAAACACGGCATACAATGATGTTGCCTTTTTAGGTCGTTACGCTCCCATCCGTGCAAAAAGCGGTGTAAACGACGGAATATTCTTGATGGAAGATTATCATAACAGAGTTTTCCGGTATTTATCCTATGATGAAGAAAGAGTGCTTACTGAAATTATAGACACTCTCGACCAGCCGGAGAAAAACATTGTGAGCAACATCATCAATAAGTTTTCAATGCCAAAAACCGCAATATAATTTTTTACAAAGAAAGCACGCAAGATAACGGCGGTGCAGTATAACGGCAAACAGATACATTCCGGTATGGACGAGCCAAGCGGCAGATACGCCAAGACGATAGTTTTGCTTCTACTTCATCCTTCTTTCTAAGATGAAAAACTATCCGAGCGAGAAATATCAATGCCGCAAAGTAAGGCGGCTACCTTGCGGGCGAAGACTTTATATCGGGACAATGATACTTCTGCCCAGCCACAGTCCGAGCGTTAAAAGCGTCGCAGGCAATGGGGGCAGCTCGGTCGGATGGCGGAGAGGTGAAATTCCTATGGCGTGTTCTTGCAAAACACCGTCTGAAATTGCTTCAAAACAAAGAAAATAAGTTGTACCCGTCTTTCGGGACAGGTACGGCTTTAACTTTGATATTAGAAATTAAAGCATTTTACGAGTGCTTTAATTTGTGGTATTAAAACCGTACAAATACACTATACTATCATTTTTCGTGTAGTGTGTTTGTATATTATTTCAAAAGGAGGTCGCACTATGACAGATATTAAAGAATTAAAAAATACGGACGGTCTTATTGATATAAAAGACATATCCGTTGACAAAGATTTACCCAAGCCGGAGCGTATCAAGGAATACATACGGCAGATTAAAAATCCGTACTGTTTTAAGTGCGGAAATTTTGTCGTTAAGGCAAGATACCAAAATGCCGGGCTTTCTATTGAAGATTGCCTGCAAAGCATTATCATATGATTTTTTTTGCAAAGTCCGCACAGCCGTGATAGAATATATTACGGAAAAAGAATTGAAAAACAGACAAATTCAAAAACTCTCTGATTTTTGCGGACAAACCGTAAATTTCAAGGAGGTAAAAATTTATGTATTACGCTACAAAATATCTTCGCTTATCCTACACAAGCGACAG
>ERZ773133.4009-NODE-4009-length-10483-cov-4.441120_pt1 | contig 10483 bp, 9 predicted proteins | sample MGYA00580861_ERZ773133 | MGnify/ENA primary metagenome ERZ773133 (study PRJEB29015, sample SAMEA2737844) | human gut metagenome | biome: human gut; feature: human-associated habitat; material: faeces | place: China | collected 2012 ...
TCTGGCAGTAGATAACACAAGCGTAATAGAAATAGAGAGTTTGTGGAAAAGTAAGCTGAATACGATTAAATTTGGATTGAACGATAACTAAATAAGAGTATAGAACCTTCCGAAAGAAGTGACACTAATGAAAATCATCGGCTTGACCGGCGGGAGCGGTACGGGCAAGGGCACGGTTGCGGCACGCATGCGCTCGCTCGGCGCAGGCTGGGTGGACGCGGACGCGGTCTACCGCGGACTCTGTGCGGAAAACCGCGAAATGCTGGACGCACTGGACGCGGCGTTCGGCGGCGTGACGGACGAAAACGGTGCGCTCGACCGGCCGAAGCTCGCGAAGATCGTGTTTTCCGACCCGGAAAAGCTCGCGGAGCTCAACCGTATCACTACCCCCTATATCCGTGCGGCGTCGCTCGCGGCCATCCGTGCGCAGAGCGCCTGCCCTGTCGTGCTGTACGACGCGCCGACGCTGTTCGAGGCGGGCGCGGACGATTTCTGCGATGCGATCATCGCTGTGCTCGCGCCGCATGACACGCGCGTTTCGCGCATCATCGAGCGAGACCATCTTCCGGAGGAGGCCGCCCGCGCGCGCATCGACGCGCAGCCGCCGGACAGCTTTTACCGCGCAAAATGCGGCTATATCATCGAAAACAACGGCGATCTCGATACACTGTACCGGGATACCGATGCTTTATATCAAATTCTCATGAAGTAATTCGGATTTTCGCAAAAGGAGAATGAACTATGACTTCCGAACAGCTTTTTTATGACAAAAAGACCGGCTTTGACCGTCTGACCGAGGCGGATAGGCAGGGCATTCAGACCTACGCCGAGGGCTACAAGACCTTCCTCGACGAGGCCAAGACCGAGCGCGACGCCGTGAAGGAGATCGCACGTATGGCGGAGGCAAAGGGCTTCCGCGCATGGACGCGCGACGATACCCTGAGGGCCGGCGACAAGATCTACCGCATCAACCGTCACAAGGGCATCATGCTCGCCGTGATCGGCAAGAAGAGCCTCGCTGAGGGCGTCCGCCTGACCGCCGCGCATCTGGATGCGCCGCGCGTCGACATCCGCACTGTGCCGCTCTACGAGGACAACGGCATGGCCTTTTTCAAGACCCATTACTACGGCGGCATCAAAAAGTATCAGTGGACTACCATTCCGCTCGAGCTGCGCGGCGTTGTCTGCGTCTGCGACAAGGGCGAGGTCAAGCGCGTCGAGGTCCGCGTGGGCGACAAGCCGGGCGACCCGAAATTCGTCATCACCGACCTCCTCCCCCATCTCGCCGCAAATCAGATGAGCAGGAAGGCGACCGAGATCGTCAAGGGCGAGGGCCTCAATATCCTCGTCGGCTCTGTCCCGAGCGAGACTGTGGACGAGAAGTGCAGCGAAAAGATCAAGCTCGCCGTAATGGAGCATCTGAATCGCGAATACGGCATGACCGAGGCGGATTTCCTGTCCGCAGAGCTGTGCTGCGTGCCGGCGTTTGGCGCCTGCGACATCGGTTTCGACCGCTCGTTTGTCGGCGCCTACGGCCATGATGACCGCGTCTGCTCCTATCCGGCGGCCACTTCCCTGTTCGACCTGACCGAAACGCCCGCGCATACCGGCGTCTGCCTGCTCGTGGACAAGGAGGAGATCGGCTCGGACGGCGTGACCGGCATGCAGTCCCGCGCGTTCGAGACCTTTATAGGTGATCTGTGCCGCGCACAGGATGTGTTGCTCGACGAGTGCTTTGAGAACTCGGTCTGCCTGTCCGCCGATGTGTGCAACGCCTTCGACCCGAATTATCCGGAGGTCTCCGAAAAGCGCAACGACGCGCGCGCAAACTGCGGCTTCGCCCTCGTCAAGTACACCGGCGCACGCGGCAAATCCGGCACGTCGGACGCGACGGCGGAGCTGATGGCGCGCATCCGCTGCATCTTCGACAAGGCCGGCATCATCTGGCAGACCGGCCAGCTCGGCCGCGTCGATCAGGGCGGCGGCGGCACGGTCGCGATGTACCTCGCAAACCGCAACATCGATACCGTAGACGCAGGCGTTCCGGTCCTGTCCATGCACGCTCCGTTTGAGTGCATCGCCAAGCTCGACCTCTATATGGCCTACAAGGGCTTCGGCGCATTCTACAAGGACTAAAGAAAATAAAAGACGCTGCGCATTGTGCTATTTGAGCTGCTAGACCAAACTACTCGCAGCGCTAAATTATCCAATCTGCACCGGCTGGCCGCGCACTGATATGCGCGGCAAATCACGGCAGCAAAATTCCCCGGCATAAAGCAAAAGGAGAGCACAGACAAAAATCCGTGCTCTCCTTCGTTTTTAGCCAAGCATCTCCGATGCGACGGCCAAAGGAAGGTCAGGGGAGTCAAGAGGGGAAAGTACTCATCTAATCCGCGCAAGACGCGGGAAAGAGGATAGTGGGCTACGGCCGAAACCATTGGTGTCCTTTCCCCTTTTGCCCCTGCCGGTGGGCACCGGCAATCTCTGCCACCAGACGGCGGCATCCCCCGGCAGCCGAACGGCTGCCATCACTTCCCTGCCCCGAGGGGGCGGAAAAACTCACATCGCGTGATCGAGCGTCACCACCGGGTTAAACCGCTGGTCGATCGCCTTGAGATCGTCGTAAATCGTCATGAGCAGCCTGCGCTTGCCCTCATCGTCGTAGCTGAACGGTACGACAACGTCAAAAATCAGATTGATCTGCCGCTCGCCGTCGACAACGCGGAAATCGTGCATGGAGAGCTGTTCGTCGATGCCGCGCAGCACGCCATCCACCTGCTCGCGCAGCGCGTTGATGTGCTCGTTGTTGACGTCGATCGGGTCCATATGGATGACGAGATAAACGCCGGTCTGCTGCCAGACGCGCTTTTCCGCCTCGTCGATCTCCTCGTGTACGGCGACAAAATTGCTGTCGCTCGGCACTTCGGCGTGCAGAGAGGCAAGAGCGCGGCCTGCGCCGTAGTTGTGAATGATCAGGTCGTGAACGCCGACGATGTGTTCGGAGTCGAGCACGATATGCTCGATATTCTTCGCCATGACCGGATCGGCGGCCTCGCCGAGCAGAGGCGCTACCGTATCGTGCGCGATGCCGATGCCCGACCAGATGATGAACGCCGCGACCAAAATGCCCACATAGCCGTCAACCGGCAGCGGGGTGAAACGGCCCGCGACCATGCCGAGTACAACGACCGAGGTCGTGATCACATCGTTGCGGCTGTCCTGACCGGCCGCGATGAGTACCGGCGAGTCGATGCGGCGGCCGAGCGTGGTGTTGAACAGCCCCATCCACAGCTTGACGAGCATGGAGACCGCCAGAATACCGGTCAGAAGCGCGGAAAACGCGACGGCAGACGGATGAATGATGCGGTCGAGCGACGTTTTGAAGAATTCGAAGCCGACCAGCAGGATGATGAACGAAACGATCAGGCCGGCGATGTACTCCGTGCGGCCGTAGCCGAACGGATGCTTTTCGTCCGGTTCGCGGTTTGAGACCTTGAAGCCGACGATGGAGATCATGCAGGAAAGTCCGTCGGACAGGTTGTTGAAGGCGTCCGCCGCAATGGAAATCGCGCCCGTCACCAGACCGATGGTCAGTTTGAGCGCGAACAGGAACAGATTGCACGCGAGCCCCACCGCACCGGAAAGAATGCCGTACTGTTCGCGCACGGCCGCCGAGCGGGTGTCCTCCGCGTTTTTGATAAAAAGGCGAATGAGTGCCTTTGTCATAAAAATCCCCTCGCAAGTAAAATATGGTGTATCCCGAGGAGGATCGCAGCCTGGAGCACCATAACGGCGGGAATGCCGAGCATGAAAATGCGGTGCAGGGTTTTGTGGCGGATGAGCAGCATGCAGGCGAAGACGCCCGGGCCGCCGCCGACGAGCGCCCAGAAAAACAGCGTGCGCTCGGGCACGCGCTTCCAGCTTCGCGCTGCGGCGAGTTTGTCGTAAACACAGACGACAGCGCCGATCACGCTGACTGCGATGAAGTAGTATAACACGTTCTGCATGGAGACAGAACCTCCGTTTCCGGGATTTCTCCCAATTTTAGCACAACCGTCCGGTCAAAGGAAGTCAGAACGGCGAAAAGTAGCATATGCTAACGAAAAAGTAGCAAAAGCTAACGGGATTAGCGGTTTCTAACGCAAAAAAGTGCGCTGCCCCGCAGTGCGGACAGAAGGAAACCGCAGAAGGACGGGAATTCCCTCTGCGGTCTCGGTAACGATCAGATGGATTCGCGGATGATGTCCTCGATCTCGCCCGACTCGAGCCTGCGCGGGTCGGCACGGAACAGACCGCCCATCGTAACGACGGCGTTTTCTGCGATCTTTCCGCAGTCCTCTTCCCTGACGCCGTAGTCTGCGAGACGCAGCGTATCAACGCCGCAGGCCTGCTGCATCTCCGCGAGCGCCGCAAGGAAGTCCTCGGGACGGGTCGCGTCAGCCTTGCCCATCGCGCGCGCGATGGCCGCCATACGTGCGCCCGCGACCTCGGCAAAGCGCTTCCAGTAGGCGTTCGAGATCATGATAAGACCCGCGCCGTGCGGCAGGTCGGGATGGAACGCGCTGAGCGCGTGCTCGATGGCGTGCTCGCCCGTGCAGCTGGACAGCGTTTCGACAAAACCGGCAAGCGTGTTGGCGAGCGCAACGTCCGCGCGCGCCTCGGCGTTCGATCCGTCCCTGACGGCGGCTGCGAGCGACCTGCCGATCAGCTCGATGGCCTGAAGCGCGAACATATCGCTCATGGGCGTCGCAGTCGACGCGAGATAACCCTCTGCGGCATGGAAAAAGGCGTCGAAGCCCTGATATGCGGTCAGATGCGGCGGAACGGTCATCATGAAGTCCGGATCGACGATCGAAACCGCCGGGAAGCATTTTTCGCCGCCGCCGCCGATCTTTTCCTCGCCGTTGGTGATGACGGTGAACGGGTCGGCCTCGGTGCCGGTGCCGGCCGTGGTCGGGATCGCGACAAGGGGCAGACCGTCCTTCGTCATGCGTTTGCCGCCGCCCGTGCCGCCGTGGATGTAGTCCCACCAGTCGCCGTCGTTGGTCGCCATGATCGCGACGGCCTTCGCGGTGTCGATGGACGAGCCGCCGCCCAGACCGACGATGAACGCGATCTTTTCGCTGCGGCAGAGCGCCGCGCATTCGCGCACGCCTTCGATGGTCGGATTGGGCTTTACCTTGTCGTAAACGAGCGTTTCATGACCGGCTTCCTTGAGAATGCCGGCGACCTTCGCCACATAGCCGAGCTTGGTCGTGGACGAGCCGCCCGTGATGATCAGGCCGCGGCCCTCGGGCAGACGCGCACGCGAGAGCTTGCCCACCGCGCCGCTGCCGAAGAACAGCCGGGTCGGCATGTAAAAACTGAAAACACTCATGTTGCAGCCTCCTTAAAAAAGGGAGCCGAGCGGCCCCCCTGCACTTCGTGGATATTTGATATGCAGGCGTCTGTCTATACAGCGCCCAACAATATCATTATAGCAAACTGCGGCTTCAAAGAAAAGAGTAAAATGCAACGAAAATGGTCGGAATATTTAGTGCATTATGCAAAGAAAAACTATGCAAAAAACGCTTGACGTTGTGCAGAATTGATGATATTATTAGGTCACAGAAAAGGAAAGGGCAAACACCCAAAGCCGAAAGTCCTATCTCACAGGCCCGGGCGACACCCGACAGAAACTTTTCTGAACAGATGGCGAAAGCCAAATCTTTTGAAAGAGGTGAGTCCAATGGTAACAGAAGAAATATCCTGCAAGCTTACGAGGCTCGCCAGGACGCTGTGACCGAAACGATCAAGGTGATAGCTATTAAAAAAGAACGCGGGTTCCAGACTACACGGACGAACCGCCTGAAAAGCGCGATCGGTTTCTGACCAAAGTTCGCACGGCAGCTTTGGGGAAGCGATCCCCTTTATGAAATATCCGGAATGACGACTGACGATGAACACGGATCGAGGCAGCGGGAAAGTAAGGTTCGTAAACAAAAAACAAAGGCCATAAACCTCAAATGATGCGCCGAATGGTAGAAAACAGTATCCGATTGATACCTGCAAGATGCCGAATAACTGCGCACCCAGTGGCCGATGGGCATGCTGATGAGCATGGTGGAGCAGGAAGAACGCAGCACGCGGAGATGATATCAAAGCGGCAGAACAATACGTTTTTTCGGCGGCAGGCAGACAACAACACTGATGCGGCCGCACATTTTCCCATTTATATAAAGTTTGAAAGTGTAAGACTCGAATTGATATTCATCAAGTCGGGTGAGACTCGTAAAAAGCAGGATAATTACACCATCTGTCAAATGAAATGTAAAGGACGAACTCCAATGCCGTAAGTCACGATGATCATTCCCCTTATTTCAGGAGAAAACCAAAACCGCAGTTTGATCTCTCACCGGCAAAGGCAACAGCTTTCGCAGAACGTTGAAAGAAAAAAACTGAAGGCCATGCGAAAAAAATAATAATGCTATAGAAATTCTGATACATAACAACGGCGAGTATCCCGTTGAGAAAAGAGGATCTATGGAAATCATCCAGTAAAAGCCCTCGTTTGATGTAATGCAAACGAGGGCTTTTTCTACTGTCGAAAAACTCCGTTTTTCCGACAGGCTGTGTTCCGACTTCGCAGAACACGAATCGTCCGAAAGTTCCCATGCGGAAGCTTCTTCTCCTGTTTCAGTTAAACGCTTCGTCGTCGCGCTCGGCAAACATGCGGTGAACGCGCTCCTTCAGCAGAGGCCAGCCGCTGAGGGACGGGTCGGCCGCGAGCAGCGCCTCCGCTTCCTCGCGTGCGTTCTGCATGAGCGCGAGGTCTGCGGCGAGGTCTGCCACGTGCAGCGCCGGGAGACCGTGCTGGCGGCGGCCGAAAAAGTCGCCGGGGCCACGCTGAGAGAGGTCGGCGCGCGCGATTTCAAAGCCATCATTCGTCTTACAGAGGATTTTCAGCCGTTCCCGGGCGGTCGCGCCCTTGTCTGCGCCGAAAAAGACGCAGTAGGACTGCCGCGTACCGCGGCCTACGCGGCCGCGCAGCTGATGCAGCTGCGACAGACCGAAACGGTCTGCATCCTCGACGACCATGAGGTTCGCGTTCGGTACATCCACGCCGACCTCGATCACCGTCGTCGCAACCAGAATATCGTACTTTTGCGCCGCAAAATCACGCATTACCGCGTCTTTTTCGGCGTTTTTCATACGCCCGTGCAGCACTGCTACACGGCGGTGCGGCAGCTGCGCCTGAAGATCCTTCGCGTGCTGCTCGGCGCTTTTGAGCCTGCTGTCCCCTTCCCCGTCCTCGACGAGAGGACAGACTACATAAACCTGTCCGCCTGCGGCGAGCTGCTTCTCGATGAAGGCGGTGATGCGGCGGCGCATATTCTCCCCTACCGCGTAGGTCTCGACCGGACTTCTGCCGGGCGGCGTCTCGTCCAGAATGGATACATCGAGGTCGCCGTACATGATCAGCGCGAGCGTGCGCGGGATAGGTGTCGCGGACATGACGAGCACGTGCGGCATCTCGCCCTTGGCGGACAGCGCTGCACGCTGTGCGACGCCGAAACGGTGCTGCTCGTCCGCAATTACCGCGCCGAGACGGTGAAAAACGACGCTCTGCTGGATGAGGGCGTGCGTGCCGACCACGACGTTCGCGGCTCCGCTTTCGATGGCGGCGAGCGCCGCACGCTTCTGCGCGGCGGTCATCGAGCCGGTCAGCAGCGTGCAGGTCAGACCGAGCTTGCTGAGCATGGGCGAGAGGGTTTCCGCATGCTGCGCGGCGAGGATCTCGGTCGGCGCCATAAAGGCGGCCTGCCAGCCGTTCTGTGCCGCGAGCGCGCAAAGCGCGGCCGCAACGACGGTCTTGCCCGAACCGACATCGCCCTGCACGAGGCGGTTCATCGGACGGCCTGAGGCGCAGTCCGCCGCGATCTCCATGATGGCGCGGCGCTGCGCGCCCGTCGGAGCAAACGGCAGAGCTGCGAAAAATTCCTCCAGACGGTCCCCACGGAACAGAATGCCGCTGTCTGCGCGGCGGCGCTCCTTGAGCTGCTGAAGGCCGCAGCAGAGCAGGAAAAGCTCTTCGAATACCATGCGGCGGCGCGCTTCGTTCACGTCTTCCCTGGTTTTCGGGCGATGGATGGCGGCGAGCGCGTCGGCGGCGTCCGGAAGGCGGTATTTGACGCGCAGGACCTCGGGCAGCGGGTCGGGCCAGTCCCCCGGCACTGCGTCGAGCGCAGCTTCGGTCACGCGCGCCATGTCGCGCTGCGTCAGACCGGCGGTCAGCGGATAGACCGGCACGATACGGCCGGGATTCCGGTCGTTTTCCGCGACTTTTTCCGCCTGCGGAGAGATCATCTGCCGCGCCCGGCCGAAGCCCTGCACCCTGCCGTAAAACAGATATTCCTGTCCGACGCGCAGCTGCGCCGTGATATAGGGCTGATTGAACCAGGTGACGCCGAGAGAGCCGCTTTCGTCAAAGATCGTGCATTTGACGAGCGTCATGCCCTTACGGATGCGGCTGACCTTCGGCTCGGTGCCGAGAATTGCGCGCACGGCATATCGGTCCTCATCTGCGATGTCCGCGATGCGCGTGATCTGCGTGCGGTCCTCATAGTCACGCGGATAGGTCTCCAGTGCGTCCTGCAAGGTCGAAATATGCAGTTTTTCGAACAGCTTCACCTTTTTCGGGCCGATGCCCTTGACGAACTGTACGCTGTCTGTGATGGCTGGCATGATGTCTCCCCTGCTGAAATTTTCGAATAAAATCTGTCTGGTTATACGAAAAATATGTGGTTTTTCATAAAAATCATTCAGATATTTTGTGAAGTAAGAACACAGCTTGTCGGCGAAACGCAGGTTTCGCCGACAGTTTCATTATCAATATTCTCTGTAAACTGCCTTGACAACGCCGAGGATCTGGCAGCCGGTGCCGTCGATGAGCGGGTACGCCGGGTTTTCCGGGCGCAGCCATACGCCGTCCGGCGTCAGGCAGAGCGTTTTGCAGGTCGCCTCGTCCTCGAGCAGCGCGATCACGATGTCACCGTCGCGCGCTTCGGCGTCCTGACGGATGATGACGAGGTCGTCGTTCATGATGCCGACGCCGATCATCGAGTCGCCGCGGATGCGCAGCGCGTAGTATTTGCCGCCGCTCGCCGCCGGCTCGAACGGCACATAGCCGATGTGCTCCTCGACCGCGAGGATCGGCATGCCGGCGGTGACGCGGCCGAGAATGGGCACGCGCGGCACCATGGAGGCGCCGCTGATCGGCGCGAGCGCGCGAGATTTGTGGTCGCTCGCCTCAAGATAGCCGGCCTCCTGCAATTTTTTCAGATGGGCGTGCACGGTGGAGGTCGAGCGCAGACCGACCTCTGCGCAGATCTCGCGCACGGATGGCGGATAGCCGTGCTCCATGGAAAACGAGTTTATAAAATCAAGAATATTCTGCTGTTTATCGGATATTTTTTTCATGCTGCGGTCTCCCTCTCAATACCGTTGGAACATGTGTTCGGAATTATACCTTATTATATCGTGTTTCGCGAGTAAATGCAAACATTTGTTTGAAGAAAAACAGAAAAACTGTACTTTTGCTGCACGGTTTTGTCCTGCATTCCGCCGGCGGGATGTTCAATATCAGTGCATGTACTTGTATTTTCTGTGAATTTAGTATATGATATAGTAAACTACGAATGGGTTCCGAAAAGGCGGAAGATCATTTGATGCGAAAGCAGACGCAGGGAGGTTTTTTTATGACGATCAAGACCGATCTCGGATATATCGAAATCACGACCGAGGTTCTCGCCGGCATTGCAGGCTACGCAGCTTCGCTCTGCTTCGGCGTAAAGGGCATGACCATCCGCTCGATGACGGACGGACTGGCGCATCTGCTCGGACGCGAAAACCAGTCGCGCGGCGTAAAGGTGACCGAAGCGCCTGACGGCGGGGTCAATATCGACCTGCATATCGCGGTCGATCACGGCGTAAATATTGCGACCGTCTGCCGCTCGATCATCAGCGAGGTTCGCTACCATGTCGAGCGCCTGACCGGCGTGGACGTAAAGAATGTAGACGTTTACGTCGAGAGCATCCGTGCCTGAGACAGGCAGAAAAGAGTAAAACGGTACGGAATGACCGCGCTCTGACGCGGTAAAAGACCCGGAAGGGGAATTTAGGAGAGTTTTTTAGATGGCAGATACGAAAATCAACGGTGCGCTGTTTCAGTCCATGGTGACCGAGGGCGCACTCGCCATTACCGAACAGAAGGAACAGATCAACGAGCTGAACGTTTTCCCGGTGCCGGACGGCGATACGGGCACGAACATGTCGATGACCATGACGGCGGCGATGAACGAGCTGGCGAAGCTGAGCGAGCCGACGCTTGCAAAGGCGGCGGATACGACGGCTTCGGCGCTGCTGCGCGGCGCGCGCGGCAACTCCGGCGTTATCCTGTCGCTGCTGTTCCGCGGCATGGCGAAAAAACTGCGCGAGACCGAGG
>ERZ773133.4046-NODE-4046-length-10369-cov-3.668412_pt1 | contig 10369 bp, 7 predicted proteins | sample MGYA00580861_ERZ773133 | MGnify/ENA primary metagenome ERZ773133 (study PRJEB29015, sample SAMEA2737844) | human gut metagenome | biome: human gut; feature: human-associated habitat; material: faeces | place: China | collected 2012 ...
GTGGCACGGGCACCTGGGGCTACAAGTTCCGCACCCAGGGCCGCACGGAAATTGTTTGTGTTGAAATTAAGCAGGTGTGATAGTAAGACCCCCTCTGCGAGGGGGCCCTTTTATTGTATCCTCTATTTATGCCATAAGGAACTTTTCGCTCCTATCCCCCTTGCTCACGCAGTGATCTTAAAATTCTTTTGCGTACTTTTCTTATAAGAAAAGTACAATCTGCGCATACTTACCCCAGGGGGATTTTTCTATGAAAATTACATTTTATGGCACGAGAGACTATGACCATTTATACTTTGACGTACTGGCTGCCGATCCTGAATATGGGTGCGACATCCGCTTTTTGGCAGCTAATCTGGACAAGGACACCGCACCTTTGGCGGCCGGGGGCGAGGCGGTGTGCGCGTTCGTCAACGCCGACGGCTCGGCCCCGGTGCTGGAAACGCTGGCTGCCGTCGGGGTAAAACTGCTGCTGCTTCGCTGTGCCGGGTTCAATAACGTGGACCTGGACGCCGCCAAGCGCTGCGGCATCACAGTGCTGCGGGTGCCCGGTTACAGCCCCGAGGCCGTGGCCGAACACGCCATGGCGCTGGCCATGGCCGCCAACCGCCGCATCTGCAAAGCCTACATCAAGGTGCGCAACAATAACTTTGCGCTGGACGGCCTGCTGGGTCACACGCTGTACGGCTCCGCCGCTGGCATCGTGGGCACCGGGCGCATCGGCGCGGCCATGGCCCGCATCTGCTGCGGCTTCGGCATGACCGTGCTGGCCTATGACCAGTACCGCAACCCTGCGCTGGAGGGCCTGGTGCGGTACGTCGGGCTGGAGGAACTGCTGCGCACGGCGGACCTCGTCAGCCTGCACTGCCCGCTGACGCCGGAGACCCACCACATGATTGACGCCGATGCCATCAAAATGATGCGGGACAGCGCTATTTTAGTCAACACCAGCCGAGGCGGGCTGATCGATACCCACGCGCTGATCGATGCGCTGCGCCAGCGCAAATTTGCCGGGGTGGGGCTGGATGTCTACGAGACCGAGGACAACCAAATTTTTGAGGATTACTCCGATGATGTGCTGCGCAGTGTGGTCGTGCCGGTGCTGCTCAGCTTTCCTAATGTGGTCATTACCAGCCACCAGGCTTTTTTTACCCGCACCGCCCTGCAAAGTATTGCCATAACTACGATGGAAAATGCCCGTGCCTTCGCCCGCGGCGAAAAGCTGGTCAACCTTGTGGAATAAAGCAAAATACCGCTTGACAATAATCCGAAACCGGACTATAATGACAAAGTCCGATTTCGGATTATTGCTGTTTTGAGAGGAGACAACCCGCCTTGGAAGAGAACGCTGCACTGTCTGCCAAAAGCCTGATTGAACAGGAAAACCGACAGTATAACGAAACAAACGCATTATATCACGCGGCGGCGGTGCAGTTCGGCCTGTCGGATACAGCATTCTGGATTCTGTATGCGCTGTACAGCAGTGCCGTCCCGCTTACACAGGTGCAGATGTGCGCCGAATGGTGCCTGCCCAAGCAGACCCTCAACTCGGCGGTGCGCAGCATGGTGGAACAGGGGCTGCTGGTGCTGACCCCGGCCCCCGGCGGCAAGCGTGCCAAGAACCTGAACCTGACCGAAGCGGGCCGCGCCTTGGCCGAAAAAACCATAGCGCGGGTTGTCCGGGCGGAGGCGGCAGCCATATGCCGCATGGGGCTGGAGCGCATGGAAACAGACCTTGCCATCCGGCAGGGATACCTGCAGAAATTGCGGGAAGAATTTACACAGTTAAAAGAAAAAACAGATGGACATAAAACGGAGAACCTATGAGCAAAGATCGTATCCAGTTATCTGACCATTTTACCACCGGCCGCCTGCTGCGTTTTGTGGCATCGCCCATTATCATGATGATCTTCACCTCGGTGTACAGCGTGGTGGATGGCTTTTTTATCTCGAATTTTGCCGGTAAAACGGCATTTTCTGCTTTGAACCTGATCTACCCGTTCCTGCAGGCGTTTGGCTGCCTGGGCTTCATGGTAGGCACCGGCGGCAGCGCGCTGGTCGCCATGACACTGGGCACTGGCGATAAAAAGCAGGCGGACAACCTGTTCTCGATGCTGGCGGCCTCCACGATCGTGATGGGCATTGTCTCCACCATCATTGGCTGGTTCCTGTTGGAGCCTGCCGCCCAGCTTCTGGGCGCTACGCCGGAACTGCTGCCGAACTGCCTGATGTATGGCCGCATCCTGCTGGTGTTCCAGACAGCCTTTATGATGCAGTTCTTTTTCCAGAGCTTTTTCATCACCTCCGAAAAGCCGAAGCTGGGCCTGGCCTTCACTGTGCTGGCGGGCCTGACCAACATCGTACTGGACTTTCTGCTGGTGGGTGTGCTGCGCGGCGGCATCGTTGGCGCGGCGTCGGCTACCGTCATCAGCCAGATGGTGGGCGGCATCGGCCCTATGTTCTACTTTTTCAACCGCAAAAACTCCAGCTTGCTGCACTTTGTACGGCCCAAGTTCAGCGCCAAAGCGCTGGGCAAGGCCTGCGCCAACGGTTCCAGCGAGCTGATGACCAACTTGTCGGCCTCGCTGGTCAGTGCGCTGTACAACCTGCAGCTGATGAAGCTCATCGGCGCCGACGGCGTGGCGGCCTACGGCGTGTTGATGTACGTGGGCTTTATCTTTGCAGCGGTGTTCATCGGCTATGCCCAGGGCTGTGCGCCCATCATCAGCTACCATTATGGTGCTGAAAACCACGATGAATTGAAGAACTTGTTCCGCAAGAGCATTACGATGCTGGCGATTGCCGGTGTGGCGATGTTTGCCAGTGCCCAGCTGATGGCCACGCCTTTGGCGAAGATGTTCGTCGGCTACGACACCGGCCTGATGGAGCTGACCGAGCATGCGCTGAAGCTGTACGCGTTCTCCTTCCTGCTGTGCGGCTTCAACATTTTCTCCTCGGCGTTCTTTACGGCGTTGAACAACGGTGCCATCTCGGCGGCGATCTCCTTCCTGCGCACGCTGGTGTTTCAGGTGTTTGCGGTGCTGGTGCTGCCCATGGTGCTGGACATTGACGGCATCTGGTATGCCCTGGTTTTTGCCGAGGCTGCGGCGTTGCTCGTTTCGGCGGTGCTGCTGGTCAAGAACCGGAATCGGTATCATTACGCTTGATTTCTGCTTTTAATATGTGCCTTATCGGCCCTGCCCACCTTGCGGCAGGGCCTTTTATAATGGCATTTTGCCGCTAAAATGCACCGAAAACTTACGAAAATATTGACACATTGGGGCTTCCGTTTTATACTGTTAGCGTAGGCTAATTATGATTGACTAACTAAAAGAGGAGCATCCCTGTGTTTCTTGAACTGAATCAGATCAAAAAGTCCTTTGGCAGCGGTGAAAACCGGGTCCAGGTGCTGAAAGGCATCGACCTGGCCGTGGAAAAAGGCGAATTCTGCGTGCTGCTGGGGCCGTCCGGCTCCGGCAAGTCCACGTTGCTCAACATCCTGGGCGGCATCGACCGCGTCGACTCCGGCGACATTCTCATCAACGGCGAGCGTATGGCCGATATGAACGAGAAGGCCCTGACCCTCTACCGCCGCCGCCATCTGGGCTACATTTTCCAGATGTACAACCTCATCCCTAACCTGACCGTGCGGGAAAACATCGAGGTGGGCGCTTACCTCTCCCGCCGCCCGCTGGATGTGGACGAGCTGCTCCACCTGCTGGGCCTGTGGGATCACCGCGGAAAACTGCCCAACCAGCTTTCCGGCGGCCAGCAGCAACGCACCTCCATTGGCCGTGCCATCGTTAAGAATCCAGACATCCTGCTTTGCGATGAGCCCACCGGCGCTCTGGATTACAAGACCAGCAAGGAGATACTGAAGCTCATAGAGACCGTCAACCAGAAGTACGGCAACACCGTCATCATGGTCACCCACAACGACGCCATCCGCCTGATGGCCGACCGCGTGGTGCGTCTGCGCGACGGCGCCATCCGCAGCAACGAGACCAATGCGGTCAAGGTCCCCGCGCAGGACCTGGAATGGTAAAGGGGGCTTGCGCGTGAAGAACCCTTTAAACAAACGCATGCTGCGCGAACTGCGCAGCGAGATGGGCAAGTACGCCGTCATCGCCATTCTGCTCATCGCCACCATCGGCTTTGTGTCGGGCTTCCTTGTGGCCGGCTCCAGCATGATCGCCGCCTACAACGAGGGCTTTGAGAAATACAACATCGAGGATGGCCACTTCCGCGTGGAAAAGCAACTCAACCGCGCCCAGCTTAAGGCGATCACCGGCGCAGGTGTGACCCTGTACGACCTGCACTACCGTGAGACTGCCATGGAAAACGGCAGCACGCTGCGCATCTACCCGGACCGCACCCAGGTCAACACCGTCTGCCTGATGCAGGGTGCCATGCCTGCCGCCCCCGGTGAGATGGGCCTGGACCGCATGTATGCCGAGAACAACGGCATCGCGGTGGGCGATACCGTGACCGACACAAACGGCCAGACCTGGACCGTCACCGGCTATGTGGCCCTGCCGGATTACAGCTGCCTGTTTAAGGATAATACGGACACGATGTTCGACGCCATCAAGTTCGGTGTGGCCATCGTCACGCAGGAGGCGTTCGATGCCCTGCCACAACAGCAGACCTGGAACTACGCCTGGCAGTACGACACCGCCTCGGCGGACGACCGTGCCGAGAAGGACGCAGCCACCGACTTTATGAAAGTCGTCAACAAAACGGCGTCCCTGCAGGATTTTGTGCCCGAGTATGAGAACCAGGCCATCATCTTTACCGGTGACGACCTGGGCAGCGACCGCGCCATGATTGCCGTGTTGCTCTACATCGTCATTGCCATTATGGCCTTTGTGTTTGCCGTTACTACGTCCAATACCATCGCCAAAGAGGCGGGCGTCATCGGCACGCTGCGGGCCTCTGGCTACAGCCGGGGCGAGCTGGTGCGCCACTACATGGCCATGCCGGTGGTGGTCACCCTTATCAGCGCGGCGGTGGGCAATGTACTGGGGTACACGGTGCTCAAAAACGTCTGCGTCGACATGTACTATGGCAGTTACAGCTTGCCCACCTATGTCACACGCTGGAACGCCGATGCGTTCTGGATGACGACAGTCATCCCGGTGGCGTTGATGATCTTCATCAACTGGCTGGTGCTTTCCCGCACGATGCGCATCTCGCCGCTGCAATTTTTGCGGCATGACCTCAGCCGCCACGCTAACCTCAAGTATGCCCTGCCCCTGCCGTCGGCACTGCCGTTTTTTGGGCGGTTCCGCACCCGCGTGATTTTGCAAAACCTGGGCAGTTATGTGGTGCTGTTTGTGGGCGTGCTGTTCGCCAATCTGCTGCTCAGTTTTGGCATGATCCTGCCCGATGCGCTGAACCATTACAGTGATACGATCGCGGACAACATGCTGAGCAACACCCAGACGATGCTGCAGATCCCCTACAGCGCCATGGACGAGGACCGCAAGCTGAATGCCCTGCTCTCGATGCTGCAGTTCCGCATGGAGACCGATACCGAGGAAAACAACGCCGAAAAGTTCAGCGCCTACAGCCTGCAGACCCTGGGCACCGACGAGGGCGGCGCGGCCAAAAGCGAGAGCGTGCTGCTGTACGGTGTAGAGCCGGACAGCCGTTACGTGCAGCTGCCGGGGGATGGCGTCTACCTGTCCTCGGCCTACGCCGACAAGTACGAACTGGGCGCAGGGGACACGATTACCCTGCGGGAAAAGTACGAAGATACGACCTATACCTTTACGGTGGACGGCGTGTATGATTACATGGGTGCGCTGGCCGTTTTTATGCCCCGGGAAAAGTTGAACGAAGTGTTCGACCTGGGCGACGGCTACTACGGCGGCTATTTCTCCGACGCACCGCTGACCGAGATCAAGGATGAATACGTCGGCTCGGTCATCGACCTGGACCAGCTGACGAAAGTTTCCCGCCAGCTGATGGTCTCGATGGGGGCCTCCATGGGGCTGGTCAACGGCTTTGCCGTGATGATCTTCTTCGTGGTCGTCTACCTGCTAAGCAAAATGATCATCGAGAAGAACGCCCAATCCATCTCGATGACGAAAATTTTAGGCTACAACGGCAGCGAGATTGCCCGGCTGTATCTGCTGTCCACCACGGTGGTGGTCGTGCTGTGCCTGGTCATCAGCCTGCCGATCGAAGTATACGTGATGAAGTTCCTTTTCCGCGTTGTCATGATGGAAAGCATGACCGGCTGGATCGAGATGTGGGTCTCGCCCACGCTGTACCCGCGCATGCTGGCGGCGGGCCTGGCTACCTACGCGGTGGTGGCGGTACTGGAGTACCGCCGCATCATCCGCGTGCCGATGGACGAAGCGCTGAAGAATGTGGAGTGATGGGATATGAAAAAAACGATACCGATACTTTTGTCTGCGGCGCTGCTGCTTTCGGCCTGCGGCCAGGCGGCCGGCACGGCGGAAACCACCTCGGCGGACACCCCTGCTGCCGTGACCGAGATGACGGCGCAGACCTCTGCCCCCAAGACCACGCCCGGCGGCGTGGATAAGGCCGAGACCGTCTACGCCAAGGCCGACGCCGACGGCACCGTGACCGAGACCACGGTGGAAGCTGTGCTGAAGGCCCGCGACGGCGCGACGATTGAAGACGTGGCCGCCCTGCGGGACATCATCAACAAAGAGGGTGATGAGGCGTACACCACCGGCGCCGACAACGCCCTGACCTGGGAGAACAGCGGTAATGCCATCACCTACGAGGGCAAGTCCGACGCCGCCCTGCCGGTGACCACCCGGGTGACCTACTACTTAAACGACGTGGAAACCGCCCCCGCTGACCTGGCCGGGCAGAGCGGCCGGGTGCGCATCCGCTTTGACTACACCAACCACACCCGCGAGACCGTCACGGTGGATGGGCAGGAGTACACGGTCTGCGTGCCGTTTACGGCCATCACAGCGGTGATTTTGGACGGGGACAAGTTCTCTAATATTGAGGCCGACAACGGCAAGGTTATGGAGCTGGACGGCACAACGGCCGTGCTGGGCACCGCGATGCCAGGCCTGGCGGACAGCCTGCGCCTGACCGAGTTTGAGCCGCTGGAGGACACCGAGATCCCCGCTTATTTTGAAGTGAGCGCCGATGTGACCGACTTCTCGCTGGACTTTACGGCCACGATCCTGACTCCCTCGGCGCTGGATAATCTGGACACCGGCGACCTGTCCGACCTGGACGATTTGAGTGACACGCTGGACGACCTGACCGACGCCGCCGACGAACTGGCGGACGGTACCGGCGCTTTGGCCGACGGCGTGCAGACACTGTATGATGGCTTCCACGAGTACGCCGACGGCGTGCAGGGCCTGAACGAGGGCGCCGAAGCCCTGGCCGACGGCCTGACCCAACTGTATGACAGCGGCACGGCCCTGGTGGACGGTGCCAACGCCCTGCGGGACGGTTTGAGTGCGGTCAGTGGAGCCGTCGGTGGGATGACCTCCGGCGATACGGGCAGCAATGACGAGATGATGGCCCAGCTGAACGAGCAGCTGGCGCCGGTAATTTCCAATTATGGCACGACCGTGGTAACGGATACCGTGACCGATGCGGACCTGCTAGCCGCCCTGACGGCGGCTGGCCTTACCGGGGAGCAGCAGCAGGCTGTACTGGGCGCAGTAGGCGTGGCCATGGGCAAAGCGCTGCAAAACGACACCCCTGCCATGGTGCAGGGCGTGGCCGGTACGGTCTCCGGGGTCCTCATGGGCCAGCTTGGCAGCGGCATCAGCCAGCTGCAGACCGGCCTGGACCAGCTTGCCAGCGGTAGTGCCGAGCTGGCCCGCGGTGCCGACACCTACGTAAAAGCGGTTGGCCAGGTCAGCCAGGGGGCCGACGCCCTGGCCGAAGGCAGCGCCAAGTTGGACGACGCCAGCGACGCCATGTACGAGGGCCTGGCTGAACTCCACGATGGTGCAGCAGAACTCCACGACGGCGTGCAGGAGTTCAGCGATAAAAACACCGACGACCTGGGCGGCGGCCTGCGCAACGTAGTCCGCCGCCTGAAAGCCGTCCAGCAGGCGGGCAAAAACTGCCAGACCTTCAGCGGCTTGCACAACGGAGATACCGGCAGCGTAAAGTTCATCGTGGAGACGGCGGAGATCAAGAAGTAAACAGGGTAGAAAAAATAAAAGGGAAGAATCTGTGAGGAACAGGTCCTTCCCTTTTTGTAATGCGCATGCTTGACTTTCTGCACAAGGCTGCCGCCATCAAAGTCTTTGAGTTTGCAAACAGCTATGGCATCCGATGGCAGAGCTTTGTTCAAACGCTCCAGGCTGTTGTGCAGTTCAGGAAGGCTCTACTGGTCAGACCGAGTTAATGGCAAAGTATCAGTTTTTCAGCATCAGGCGCAGGATCTCCAGGTCCGCTTCCCGCATGCCTTCCCGGGCGATGTGGCCCACGTCCTGGATCGTTTTTTCCACGCTGGCGGTGACGATGCCCTCGCCCTGTTCAAAGCGGTGGCCGTTCATGCTCATGCGTACGCTGAGCAGGCCGGTGTACACCGCCGCCGCGATCTTGGAGGCGCAGCTGGACTTGGCGCCATCGCACCACATGCCGCCCAGAGTGGCCAGAGTGTTGGTGATAACGCCGCAGATCTGCTCATAGCTGCCGCCCTGGAGCCAGCAGATGCCCACCGCTGCCGCGCAGGCAGCGCTGGTGGCACCGCAGTAGGCGGACAGGCTGCCGATGAACCGTTTCTGGTGAATGCTCATCAGGTTGGCGATGGCCAGGGCCCGCAGCAGGCTGTCGTGGTCCACCTGGTTTTCCTCGGCGTAGAGCAGCACCGGCATGGTGATGGTAAGCCCCTGGTTGCCACTGCCCGAGTTGATGACCACCGGCAAGGGGCAGCCGTTCATACGGGCATCACTGCCCGCGGCAGCCGCGGCGGCGGCCCGCATCTCAAAGGGGCCTTCCTGGAACATGCCCCGCAGGGTGGCGCCCACCTCGGCGCCGTAGTGCCCGGCCAGGCCGGTGTCCGAGATGGCCCGGTTACAGGTGATCTGGTTTTCCAACACATCCCGGATGGTGTCCAGGTCCACCGTTTCGCCATAGGTAAGGATGTCCCGCACATTCAAAAGGCTTTTGTCCGGTGCAGGGGCGCACACCTGCCGGGCGCACTCCCCTTCCATCAGATTTTCGCCGTTGTGCTCCATGCGGGTCACATTGGTGTGGGTGGTACGGATCTCCACAAAGGCTTCGTCCGCCCCCGCCCGGGCCGTCACCTGGACTACCAGGTTGTCGGTGCCTTCGATAAGGCTGGTGGTGCAGATACCCGCTTCCAGCAGTTCCACCGCCCGGGCACGAGTGGCATCGGTGACGCTTTCCAGCACCGCCAGACGGCGGGTGGCATCGCCCCCGCAGACGCCCAGCAGGGCGGCGATCTCAATGCCGCGGCGTCCGCCGGAATTGGGGACCGTGACGCCCTTGACGTTCTTGACGATATTGCCGCTGCAGGCCAGCTGCAGGGTATCCGGCTCCCGGCCCAGGATCTGGCGGGCCAAAGCGCCCGCATAGGCGATGGCGATGGGCTCGGTACAGCCCATGGCGGTGATCAGTTCCCCCCGCAGCAGCTCGCCGTATACGGTATATACTTGTTCTTGTAGCATTTCCGTTTACTCCGCTTGTTCAAATTCCGCCCGGACCGCCGCCAGCAGCGTCGGTTCGGTGGCCAGCCGGGTGCCCATCAGGGCCAGGGTCTTGGCCGCGAACAGCATGCCCCGGTGGGCCGCCGGTTTGTCGGCCTGCACCGTGACCGCCCAACTGTGGTTGGGCGTTTTGCGACCGTAGCAGGCGGTGTTGATGTTGACCACCGGCACGATCTGGCTTACGTCCGCCACATCGCTGGAACCGTTGTCCTTCTTGATGGTGCCGTCCACCGGCAGGATGCTCTCGTCCAGTTCCCCTTCCACCCCGGGCAGGCCCACAGCCTGGGCCACCTGGCGGGCGTAGGCCTTTTCCTCTTCGGTAAAGCGGGGCGCGCCGATGGCTTCCATGCAGTCGTGGGCCAGGGCCGCCAGGGTGAAATTCAGCTTGCTGTCGTGGTTTTCACCCAGGATCTTCACTTCCACCGTGGTGTCGGTCATCAGACAGGCACCTTCGGCCACCCGGCGTACCCGGGCTTCCAGTTCCTTCATCTGGGCAAAGGTGTAGGCCCGCACCATATACCACAGCTGGGCGTAATCCGGCACGATATTGGGCCGCTCGCCCCCGTGGGTATAGCAATAGTGCATGTAGCAGTCTTTGTCCACATGTTCCCGCAGGTAGTTGACGCCGATGTTGGTAAGTTCGGCGGCATCCAGGGCGCTGCGCCCGTTTT
>ERZ773133.4058-NODE-4058-length-10345-cov-2.990087_pt1 | contig 10345 bp, 7 predicted proteins | sample MGYA00580861_ERZ773133 | MGnify/ENA primary metagenome ERZ773133 (study PRJEB29015, sample SAMEA2737844) | human gut metagenome | biome: human gut; feature: human-associated habitat; material: faeces | place: China | collected 2012 ...
ACGCCTGGCGCGCGATTTGTCCGGATATCACAATTCGTTCGACCTTTATCACCGGATTCCCGGGAGAAACCGAAGAAGAATTCCAGTATCTTTTGGACTTCCTCAAAGAAGCTCGTCTCAACCGAGTTGGCTGTTTTGCTTACTCTCCGGTTGAAGGGGCGGCTGCCAACGGTCTGCCCGGAGCTCTTCCGGAAAGCGTTCGCGTGGAAAGAAGAGAACGTTTCATGGAAGTTCAGAGCGAAATCTCTAAGGAACTTTTGCGAGAAAAAGTCGGTAAGACGATCAAAGTCTTAGTCGACGAAGCGCCCGATGAAGACGGCATTGCAACAGCTCGATCTTCAGCCGATGCGCCTGACATCGACGGTTTGGTGTTCATCGAAGGCAATCCGGACGTGAAGCCCGGAGACTTTGTCGACGTTAAGGTCACGGATTCTTCCGACTATGACCTCTTTGCGGAAGTTGTGAAAGAACCTTAATCCTCAGCTCTCTGAGGGACCGCCTCGGTGCGGCGGTCTAAAAATAAAAAGCGGCTCATGCTTGGAATCCCAAACATGAGCCGTGTTGCTAACTACTAAATGAAAAAGTTCCGATGCTGCAGGCGTAGGTTAGAAGCTGTGGCTTAAACCTGCGCTGATCGTCCAGCTGTTGAGCTCCTCGATAGAGGAAGCAGCTTTCTTGCCCTGGCCGTAACCGGCGAAGGAGTAGAACAATGTTCTCTTGCTGATCGGATATTCATAGGCCGTAGCAATCGAGTACATGCTGTAGTCACGAGAACCTTCTTTGATCTTGCCGAAGCCGTAGTTGCCCTGAAGTTTGGCCGTGCCGCCGGCAACCGGAACACCGATAGAAGCAGAGAAGCCGTGCTGGTTGGCGCCTTTAGCTCCTAACTGGTTGGCAAATGCGTAAGTCGGCAAGCGGTTGGCGCGGTAAGCAAACTGGTAAGCACCGTAGAGACTGAAGGAACCGAAGTCATAAGATCCACCGAGTGTAAAGACTTGGGAGCTCTTCAGGTTCTGTTCTTTGTGGTCATACATTTCCCACATGGCGCTGAAGAGGGCAGGTCCTTTGGCATATTCATAGCCGACACCGTAGTAGTGATTGTCTTTAGACCATTTCTGTTCGTCGCCGTTGTCACCCATGCCGTTGGAGTACATGAAGTGAATGGTGGAGCCGTTCATGTCCGGTGTGTTGTACAGCAGGACATTGTCCATACGGTCGGAAAGAATGAACGTGCCGTAGATATTGCCGGTGCTGTAGTAGGAAGTCCAAAGAGAGGAACCGTGCAGAATATTGTAGGTTCCGCAGTCGGAAGACAAACCGCCTGTACGCCGGCTGCAAAGGTACCGAAAGGAGTGGATACGGACAGCGTGCTCTGACGGGCGAAGGCCTTGGAAGAATTCATGGCGTCGCCGGAGAATGTCTTAAAGCCTTGTTCCAGGATAAAGCCGAGGTTGTATCCGCTGCCTAAATCTTCGTTGCCTTTGATGCCGAAGCGGGAACCGGCCCAGATGCCGTTGTCAAAGCCCACTCGAGCTGCTTTGCCTTTGGCCTTGGAAACCGACACGGCCCCGTCAACTACTCCGTAAAGCGTCACGTCGGAAGCCGCGTAGACGCCGGAGGAGACGGCACAAAGAAGTGCTGCAATGAGAGCTGATTTCTTCATTTCCATCTCCTCCTCAGATTACTTGGAAGCAATGCCGTTCATGATCATCTGCTTGCCGTCTTCGATGTTGTCCGTGTAGATGCGGTCACGGCTGACATACGGAACTTTGGCGCGATAGTCCTGATATAGCTTGCGGGTAGCTTCAGACATCTTGAAGTCGCCTTTGAGTTTCTTTCTCAGGTCAATACCCTGTGTGGAGTGCAGCATTTCCAGGCTGTAGACGTAGCCGGTGTTGTCGGCGATTCGTTTTAGTCTTTCAGCAACCAGCGGGAGGTTGGTGTAGGTGTCTTCAATGTCACCGGCAACCGGAGTTCCGAGAGCGGAAACAGGATTGCTCTGAGCAAGGCTGTCAGCGTGCATAGCGACGAAGGGTTTCTGGCTGGCGCCGAAGGCGTGACCCTTGTTTTCAGGATCGGACAGGAAGCGTGTCAGACCGGTGAAATGGTCGTCAGAAAGGTGGATCGTGCGCTGGACGCTGTTATGAGACAGATGAGTCATGGCGATGCCGAGGCGCTGAGCAGCCATGGCAACCGGCAGCGGTTCGAAGTTGGATGTCGGGATGATGGCGCCTTTCAGTCCGTTGCCTTCGACGAAGTACATGGCAACCTGGCTATGGTCGGCGTAATCCTTGCCGGCGTTCAGAATGGTGGCGGGATTGTCGTCGGAAGAGTTAATCTGAACCTTGATTTCTTTGTCTAAGTCCTTGAGCGCTTAGCGAGCTTCACGCATGGTGTAGACCGTAGTGCGGAAGGACAGAGGATCCTGAAGTGCGCGATCCTTGTTCTTTTCCCAGAGGTAAGAACCTTTCAGATTGTTGCGAATCTTAGAGGCTTCTTCCAGTCCGGAGAAAGGATGGACTTTGGTGACTTGAGGAAGAACCGGAGCAATATTGCCGTTCAGAGCCTCCAAGCTCAACGCAAAGACGCGGGGTGTGGCATCGATGATGGTGCGGGCGTGGCGTGCGGCATCCATCGTCTCAGCTACAGCTGCGGCATTGGTAGACAAAATGGCAAGAGCGTCTTTTCCTTCCGGAACCAGAGGTTTGAGACCGGCCTTCTGGAGCGCTTCTTTACCGCTCATTTCTTTGCCGTCTACCTTAGCGCGCCATTCACCCATCATGACGGCGCCGACGTGAGAAGACATCGTGATGTCAGCTTCACCGACAGAACCGCGGGACGGAATTTCCGGTGTAATGCCTTTGTTCAGGAATTCTTTATAGAGCTCGGCAACGTAGGGCTGAGCACCTGTCTGGCCGGCAAGAAGAGTATTCAAGCGAATGACCATCTGCAGACGAGTCAGCTCTTTGGACATCATCGGGCCGATAGCAGCGGAGTGGCTTCTCAAAGCGTTGTGGTTGAAGGCTTTGGAAGCTTCGATAACTTCTTCGGAGAGTTCACCGTTTGCTTTGAACAGCGGTTTGTCTTTGTTCAGACCGACGCCGACGGTCAGACCGTAAACCGGTGTGCCGCCTTTGGCAGCCAAAAGAACCAGTTCATGAGCCTTTTTGAGGCGGTCCATGGCTTCAGGAGCGATGGCGACGGTGTCTTTGCCTTCGGCGATGGCCCAGGCTTCGTCCTGAGTGAGGTTGGAGCCGTTAAGGGAAACAACTCCGGCATTGGCGATTCCGGCAGACATAAGGAGTAAAGCAATGATGGAAAGTCTCATTTTATTTTCCTCTTGGATTCGAAGGGTTAAATACTGGAGAAATTACTTAATTTGATATTTGAATTCGTGGCAGTTGTTGCAGTAAACCTGAGAGGTCTTGTGCTCGGAGTGGCAGGCCGTGCAGGCGATACCTTCACCGTAGTGATGGCTGGCGTGCGGATTGGGCTCGCCGTTCTTCAGAGTTTTGGTTTTTTCAGCAACGGCTGCATAGCTCTGATGGCAGGTTAAGCAGGCTTTGTTGTCAGGTGTGACGAACTGGTTTCCGCCGACTGCATTTTCTTTAGTGTGGCAGGCTGCGCAGTCCTTGATGTTCTGGTGGTAGGGCTTTACTTGCTGAGCAGAGGCCGGAAGAGCGATAAATAAAGCGGCTGCGAGAACGAGAAGATTGAACGATTTCATGTTGTTATCCTTTCCGTGGTGAGGCTATTCGAGGTTGACGGGTGTGTTGGCGACGACGGCGTCTCCGGCGACTCGGCCGGTTACGAGACCGTCAGCGATGGCACATCCTCCGAGACGGCTGGCACCGTGTGTACCGCCGGTAACTTCACCGGCTGCGTAAAGGCCCGGGATCGGTTTTTGCGTTCTGACGTTAAGCACTTCGGCGTTCTTCGTGATACCGACGCCGCCCATGCAGTAGTGGACTTTCGGCCAGACGCGGGCTGCATAGAAAGGAGCCTGTTTAATTTCAATAGCGAGAGCGAGCGGACGGTCGAACTGTTTGTCTTTGCCTTCACGGACGTAGGCGTTGAACTCTTCAACTTGCTTGATCAGTGCTTCCTTAGGAATACAGTAAGCATCTGCAAGTTCTCCCAGCGTATCGAACCTCTGATGACGCCGTACTTCAGACCATTCTTCAGTGTCTGAGCCTGTTTGACGCCGACGCTGTCGGTGAAGCAAATCGGGTAAACGGGTTTTCCGTTTTCGTCGAGCTGCTTAAGGATGGCGTCGGAACGAGCCTTGCGGTCAGCGAGTTCGTTGACGAAACGTCTGCCGGTGCGCTTGTCAACCATGATGCCTTTCGGGAAACCGGCAATCGTGTTGAACTGAGAAACTAAGCCGAAACCGCGTTCGTCAGGAGAAGACCAAGGTCCGAGCTGAATCTGGTCGAGCTGGATCGGCAGAGCACCGATGGCCAGCATATTCTGAAGAACTTCGCCGGTGGCGCCGGGATGGTTGGTGGATTCAAGGTTCGGTCCGAGAGTCGGATCCTGCTGCATACGGAAGGCGACATTCTGAGAGAAACCGCCGGTTGCTGCGACAACGCCTTTTCTTGCGCCGTAAACCTGAGGAACGCCTGAATTTTCTTTGCGGTAATCGTGGCGTTCAAGAACCTTGACACCGATAACACGGCCTTCGTCATTGAGAACGAGGTCTGTGACGGCGCAGCCTAAGTGCATATCAACACCGAGTTTCTTGGCTGCTTCAACCAGAGGACGAGTGATGCCGCCGCCGGTACTTTCAACAGTCTGCATAATACGGGGGACGCTGTGGCCGCCGAAATGCTGAACGAAAGGTTTGTACTTCACGCCGTACTTCACGGTGAAGTCAAAAGCAGGGCGAGTACCGTAGACGATATTCTTCAAAAGATCGACGTGGCTTAAACCGCGGCCGGACTTAATCATGTCCTGGAGCATCAGTTCAGGAGAATCCTTGATGCCTTCTTTTTCCTGGAGAGGAGAACCTGCAACTGCGAAAGCACCGCCGTTAATGGCAGAGTTGCCGCCGTAAGCCGGCATTTTTTCGAGCAGCATGACGGAGGCGCCTTTTTCTTTGGCTTCCAGGGCTGCGGCCAGACCGGCAAATCCGCTGCCGATGACGATGACGTCAGCAACTTTGTCAAATTTTTGTTTGGTTTGAGGAGCTGCGAATGCGAGACTTCCAAAAGCCGGAGCTGTGCAGGCTGCCGCTAATTTCAGGAAAGAACGGCGAGAAGGTGTGGTCTTCATATTTTCTCCAATGGATGTAAGTGAGTGAATTGCTTTTGATTAATCTCACTGCAAAGACCGTGCCAACTTTTTAGAAATTTTTAACTAGTTGAAATTTAAGACAATTTTAATTTACGCATTAATACGTAAAGATTATTAACGATATTTCGTGAGTTAAAATAATATGAAATATCGTGAGTTACTAAATATCGTGAATAAAGACCTCCAGCTCCCGGCAATCTTAGCGATCAACTCCTCTATTAATGCAGAGGAATCCTTGTCCCGTGTTTTTGAAGTGCTTCAAGGATTTCTTGATGCAGACGGAGCATTCGTAAATATCTTTGATACCCAGAAACACCGGATCGTTTTTGTTGCTCATTGCCGTCGGGATGGTGTTTCGTCAACGCTCGGTTCCCTTGTTCCGCCTAAATCGCTGCGGCCGCTCAAAATCACCGATAAGGTTTTGAACTGTCCTGACATCTCTCAAGACAGGTTTACTCAACAGGTGCTTTCCGAGTGCCTTCCGGAGGTTAAATCGTATTTGATGCTTTCGATGGATAAAGAGGAGCGGCACTTAGGTGTGGTTTGTTTTTACAGCCGCCGGTATGACCAATTCAACGAAGCGCAGCGTATTCTTTTAAAGTCCCTTCACGATTCGTTTTCCTTAATGACTTCGAATGCCTTGAATTCTGTTCTCTTGGCAAACAATCTGGATTTAATTCAGGAAAACGACGGACTTAAGGACTCCGTCAGAGGGAGCCGTATGGCTTTAGTGAATCGGTTTTCGGCACGGACGCCGAGCTTGAAAGAAATCACTGAAAAAATAGAAAAGGTGAGTTCAACCGAGGTTCCGATTTTGGTTTTAGGAGAAACGGGCAGCGGTAAGGAAGTCGTCGTGAACCTAATTCAGGAGCTCTCTAATCGAGGTACGGGTCCGTTCGTGAAGTTAAACTGCGGCGCCATCCCTGAAACTTTAATAGACGATGAATTTTTCGGACATGAAAAAGGTGCCTTTACCGATGCCAAGATACAGAAGAAAGGGGTCTTTGAGCGGGCTTCAGGAGGAACGCTGTTTTTGGACGAAATCGGAGAACTGTCTTTGGCAGCGCAGGTTCGTCTTCTTCGGGTTCTGCAGCAAAAGATCGTGACAAGAATCGGCGGTATGCATTCGATTCCTGTTGACTTTCGTTTGGTTGCGGCAACGCACAGGGACTTAAAGCAGATGGCTGAAGAAGGCCGATTTAGAAATGACCTGCTTTATCGTCTGAATCTCTTTCCTCTGCGGATTCCTCCGCTCAGAGAAAGACAGGAAGATCTTTTTCCGCTGACCGACTTTTTCCTGAATCGGCTGCGAAGCAAATACGGGATTTCTCAGCCCCTTTCCTTGTCTCAGAAGTCTGTTGAGCAGATGCAAAAGTACAAGTGGCCCGGTAACGTTCGAGAGCTGGAAAATACCTTAGAGCGTTCCGTTCTGACTTCTTCTGACTACCAGAATATTCAGATTGTTTTTGAAGGAGAAACCGGTTGGTCCGGACCTGTAGTGCAGGCGGCTTCTCCCGAGCAAATTAAGCTTGAAAGCTTTGAGATGATGCAGAAGCATTACTTTGAAGCCGTATTGAAAGCGACCAAAGGGAAAATTTCCGGCGCCGACGGAGCCGCGGCGCTTACGGATATGCATCCCAATACACTTCGGAGCAAATTAGAAAAACTCGGCGTGACGTTTAAAGCGGTCAAGCCGGAACTTTAGATTCCGGCTTGATGACGATATGCGTTGACTAAACCGCCTTTCCGGTGAGTTCTTTTTCCTGCTTAGGGGTGAGCTCAGGGGCAAGTTTTTCGTCCACAATGCCTTTCCTGAGATCTTCCATCTCAGCAAGTGACTGCGGATCATTCTGGGTCTTGTAAATCAGAATGTAGGCAGCTGTGAGAAATGCCGCGCCCAAAAGCAATAGGTGAGTTAAATACGGGAATGCAACACCTGACAGCGTGGCGCCGGCCTGGGAAACACGAAGCATGGCAACGGAACCCGCCGTCGTCGGTGACAGCCACCCGAAAGCCTGCAGAGGCCACGGGATGTTCTGCCACGGGTAGAGGTTGCCCGAAATAAAGACAAACGGAATGGAAGACGGCACAACTATCTGAACCACAAAACGGTAACGCTTGAGCAGCGCTGCTATCAGCATGCCCAAAGACGTAATCGCAAAAGCATAAATCATCGAGACCACGATGGTTCCGGGAACGTTCTTAAACGAATTCACACCATGGAAAGAGAAGGACTGCCCCTCAATGAATAAGATCCAGAAAAGACTCAGGAAGAAAAACGGTGCGTACATCGCAAGGAAGTACATCGGATGGCGGGCGCCAAGCGCCAGCGGGAACGGATATTTTCTCTTCCAGAACCAATCGTTCATCAGCATGCCGATGCCGCAGACGAAAATGGTCTGGAAAATGATCATGAAGACGATCGGAACCGTGAAGTTCAGATATCCGTTGACCGTATTAAACATGCTTTCCACGATCATCGAGGGCGGATTATTGGCGGCTCGCGCGATCTCGGACAAAGGGACCCCATGTTCAACCAGATGAGCACTGATGGACGCCGCTACAATCTTCTGAAGCGGACCGCCGACACCGCTCATCGAGCCTCGACTCTTAACAATGAAAGCGCCGTTTGTGACGAGGACTAAAGCGGTCGGAACGTTGGTGAGCGTATGCGTTTCAAAATTAGGCGGAATGATCAGAATTGCACTGATGCCGCCCTTGCGCATCAAATTCTGTGCTTCCGGGAGACTCGTCGTCTGCTGAGTGACCTGCAGATTTGGAGAGGCCCGCATGGCCTGAGTGAGGCGTCTGGACAGCGCAGAGTTGTCCTGGTCAACGGCCACGACATTCAAATGGTCGGGCAGCTGCTCCATGTATGGCCAGCAGTAATAGAAAGAATAGAAAAATACTGCGAAGCAGAAGAAGGGAGCGCAGGCAAGGTTAGTGGTCGCTTGCTTCAAGGTGAAAAGAAAGCATTTCAGCAAGGAGGGGAATTTACAGCTCATGCTTAGTCTCCAAAATCTTTTCCTGTTTGGCAAACTTGCGGTATTTCCATCTAAAGATCGGCAGACCGACAACAAGCGGGATAAGCGCCAAAAGTGCAAAGGCTGTAAAAGTCGATCCCATTTCCCAAATTTTTGCGCCCAGTGTCCACTGCTGAGTCTGTCCTTGTATGAACCACGTCAGCGGCAGGCACTTACAAAACATTCTAGCCATCTCGCTCATAGAGTCCAGCGGCATCGAAAATCCTGTAAAGGGAAGGGCAGGGGCGGCATAGCCGGAAGTCACCACTAAAGCAAAACGCCAATTGGGTGCGATACCGACAATCAGAATGCCGGAGCAGGCCATAACGATTAAGCAGGCTGCGCCGCAAATAAACCAGATAAAAAGCGAGCCGGCCGGAGCAAAGCCCCCGAAGCCGGCAAATAAAGCGATGTAGGCAGCAACTACTAAGCAATAAAAGAAAAAGTGCGGCAGCAGTTTGCCGAACAATGCGGCAGTCACGCTTCCCTGGGCGGTATCAAACCAATCGTTAATGCGGAACTGATAGTTTTCTCGAACGATCGAAGTGACAAACGACAGAATAGCAGCGAGCATGATGACGCCGGGAAGCAGGTTGCTCCCCAAGAAAGCCAGGAAGCTGAACTGCATGTTGCCGAGAGCATAGAAGTCCGAATGCAACCCGGTTACTAATCTCTCGGCGCCTTTGACGCCGCTGGCCGTCAGCATGGATGTCTTAATCATCCGCTCCTGAGAAATGGCGGTCGCGACATTGGTCAGATCTGCTTGAATGGTACCGGCAACAGCGTAACGGTTTTCATCTAAATACAACACCATCGGAGCGCCCGTGCCCTTTGTCACGTCGCGGGCGTATTCAAACGGAATCTCGACAAATCCGTAAATCGTACCGTTTCTTAAAGCCTGATCCGCCTCCGAATGAGAGACAAACGGAACGAGGCCCACGGAGCGGGTTGCTTCAATCTTAGTAATGACATCCCGACTGATCTGAGAATGGTCGTTATCAACGATTCCTATCGGCACCTGCGTCACGATACCGTTGCCCAGCAAGAGCCAGACAACCATTACCCAGAATAACGGCAGGAATCCGCAGAAAATAATTTCCTGCGGTGTGCGCAAGAGCCGCCGAATCTCTCGAGCCGAGACGGCTGCGGCTGCGTTTAACCAACCTATCGGGGAAAGCATTATCGGATCCTAATTTTTAAAACCGTCCACTAAAACACTCATGCCCGGACGAAGGTTCGCGACTTTCTCAACGGGACGTGCTCTGACTTCAAAAGTCTTCATGTCGTAGCCGGAATCCATACGCGTGCTTCGCCAGGTGGCGTAATTGGCTCTCGGGCTAATGTAGTAGACCTTGTAGTCGATCTTCTTGTTTCCGAGGGCCGGAACGTAGGCATGGAAAACTTTGCCGAGCTCGATGCCGGGCATGTTTTCTTCGCGGATATTGAAAGAAGCCCACTGATCGTTTAAGTCAACCAATGTGACAACCGGGAAACCGGCGGCAGCGATTTCGCCTTCAACCAGAATGACTTTGTCGACTTGAGCGTCCAGCGGAGCGTTGAGCGTCTTGTCAACGGTCAAGGATTCAACCTGTTTCACGCCTGCTTTGGCTTCAGCGGCTAAATCAAGGGCGGCAGATTTTTCCTGTTTACGGGCGCCGATTTCGGCAATGTCGTACATCTGTTTGGCGGCATCGGCCTGTTGGTTTGCAGCAATCCACTGAGTCTGAACTTCATCGAATTTTTGTTTCGACACTAACCCGTCTCTGTAAAGCGCAGAAATTCGGTTGTATGTCTTAAGTGCTAAAGCTGCTGCAGCCTGAGCGCGTTCCCATTGGGCACGCGCGGCTTGTTTTTCCTGGGGACGGGCGCCTTCATCAACCAAGCTCTGTTTCGCTTGGGCGGCACGTTCCTGGGCCTGAACCTGCTGGAGTTTGGCTTCGAGTTCAGGAAGGCTCATCAAAGCCACCGGCTGGTCTGCTTTCACAAAATCGCCTTCAGAGACCAAAACCTTGTGAACTCGACCGGGG
>ERZ773133.4060-NODE-4060-length-10341-cov-3.768423_pt1 | contig 10341 bp, 10 predicted proteins | sample MGYA00580861_ERZ773133 | MGnify/ENA primary metagenome ERZ773133 (study PRJEB29015, sample SAMEA2737844) | human gut metagenome | biome: human gut; feature: human-associated habitat; material: faeces | place: China | collected 2012 ...
GTGCAGGCGGTGCGATGCCAATCGCTACCGGCCAGTGCGGCTCCGGCATCTTCTACATCGTTGATGCACTCGACATCCAGCAGCAGGGCTATCCCGTTGTAATTACCTATCCGAAGGACGGCGTCTCCTACGGTATTGAAGCAACCGGTATCGTCAAAGGCGCCAAGAACATGGACGCTGCCAAGAAGTTTGTCGACTGGGCTACAAGCAAGAAATTTGCTGACTTCATCGTTGCAAACAAGATCAACTACGTTCCGACTCGTTCCGACGTTAAGACAAGCAATCCGCTGCTTGATCTCTCCAAGATCAACATGAAAGACGTTGACGTGGCTTGGAAGGGCGAAAAACGTAAAGAATATACAAACCGCTGGATTAACGAAGTCATTAAGTAATTTTTCACTGTTTTAACGTGATTTAAAAATTGTGGGGTTCTGCTTGGCCAAGTCGAACCCCCGTTTCATTAGGAGTACTTAAATGACGAGCGGAACTAAGCAGCAGAGGGACCCGGTGACATTGCTCACCATTTGCGTCCTTTGGCTCGCCATGGGCGTATTCGTCCTGTACCCGATCGTTCGCCTCCTGGCAATGACTTTCATTGTCGACGGTCACCTGACATTTGAAAACCTATTGCCGTTCCTCGCCAATTGGTATGACCGTCGCGCCATTGTCAACAGCATCATTCTGGCGTGCGCTGTCGGTTTTGCCGGTACGATCATCGGATTTATTTTTGCCTTTGCGGTAACGCGTTTATCGCTGCCGAAGTGGCTTACTTTCTTTATCAGTGCAGTAACGCTTCTGCCGCTGATTTCTCCTCCTTTCACATCAAGTATTGCGCTGACGCTTTGCTTGGGGCCAAACGGCATCATCCTCACAGCCTTAGGCTTGGAAAACTTCAATTTCTTCGGCTTCTGGGGCACGTTTATTTCAGAAACGCTGACATACTTCCCCATCGCCTTCATGACGTTGTCGACGATTCTCATGAGAATCGACCCGAACTTAGAAGATGCGGCCTATTCTTTAGGTGCCTCTCCTTTCAACGTTTTCAAATCCGTCACCTTCCCCCTGTCGGTTCCGGGTTTAGCCAATGCCTTCCTGCTCGTGTTCTCCTGCTCTCTCGCGGACTTTGCAACACCGCTGGTTCTGGGCGGGCACTCCTTCCCTGTGCTGCCGACACAAGCCTATCTGCAGATTACGGGTATGTATGACTTCAAGGGCGGCGCTGCTTTGTCCTTCCTGCTCTTGATTCCGGCCTTGGCCGTATATGCTCTGCAGAATTTCTGGGTTAGCCGTAAGAGCTTCGTTACCGTCAGCGGTAAAGCAGGCGGCAGAAGTTCTATTAAGGGACCAGGCGTTTTGATTTCCTCAATCGTCATCGGCACCGTTGCTTTCATTACGGCTTTTGTCCTTTATCTTTATGCCATCATTTTGGTGGGCTCAGTGGTAAAAGTTTGGGGCGTCGATAATTCACTGACGTTTGAAAACTACCATTACGTCTTCACTTTCGGCATGAAGGCCATTAAGGACACACTGCTGATTGCATGTATCGGCACGCCGCTCGGCGGTTTGCTCGCAGTTCTGATCGGTTATGTTTGCAAATGGCTCAAGATTCGCGGTCACAAGACTTTGGAAACCGTCTCCCTCTTGAACTATACATTGCCGGGTACTGTGGTCGGTATCGCCTACATCATTGCCTTTAACGACCAGCCCCTGGTTCTGACCGGCACGGTTTACATTCTTATCGCTGCTTACGTCTTCCGTTACTCTTCTGCGGGTATCCGTAACGTAATCGCAGCTCTGACGCAGATCGACCCGTCTATCGAAGAAGCTTCAACAAGCTTGGGCGCTTCCTCGGCCTACACGTTCAGGAAGATCACTGTGCCGCTGGTTCTTCCCGCGGTATTAACCGGTATGCGCTATTTGTTCATCCACTCGATGACAGCTATTAGTGCCACGATCTTCTTGGTCTCCGTAAACTGGACCTTGATTACAACACGTATTTTGGAATGTATGACTGAGCTGCAGTTTGCTCAGGCCTGCGCATTTTCTATCGTCTTAATTTTGATTGTCTTCGCCGCCTCTGCCTTTATGGCCTTAATGGCAAAAGTTCTTTGTCCGGTAGGCGATGCTTCCGGAGGACTCCGCTAAATGTCCGTATCTCTTACGCTTAAAAACATTTCTCGCAGCTACGTTAAAGACAACGAAAAGTTCTACGCTGTTCAAAACGTTAACCTTGAAGTCCAGCCCGGTGAATTTCTCACCTTCCTTGGGCCGTCCGGCTGCGGCAAGACCACGACTCTGAGAATGATTGCCGGCTTTGAAACACCGACCGAGGGTCAGATTCTTCTCGGAGACAAAGACGTCACGAAAATTCCTGCCAACGAACGCGGCATGGGCTTTGTGTTCCAAAACTACGCTTTGTTCCCGCACATGAAGATTTTCGACAACGTGGCCTATGGCTTACGTATCCGAAAAGAATCGAATGATGTGATCGCCAAGAAGGTCAAAGAGGCCCTTGCTATGGTCGGTTTGGAAAAAGCCGAACATCGCTATCCGAACCAGCTCTCCGGCGGCGAACAGCAGCGTGTGGCTTTGGCCCGTGTATTGGTTCTGAGACCTCAGTTAATTTTGATGGACGAACCGCTCTCAAACCTTGACGCCAAACTGCGTCTCCACATGAGAACCGAAATCCGCAGAATTCAGCAGGAACTGAAGCTCACCTGCCTCTATGTAACCCATGATCAAAAGGAAGCTTTGACAATGTCTGACCGCATCATGGTGATGAACAAGGGCAAGATTGAGCAGATCGGAACCCCGATGCATCTGTACGATGACCCGGCAACTCCGTTCGTTGCCGACTTTATCGGTCAGGCCAATCTGCTCTACGGCACACTCGTTTCCGTTGAGGACAAATACGGCATCGTTGATGTTGCGGGACGAAAGGTCAAAGCCCGTATGGGTGTCTTGAATCCGCCCAAGGTCGGAGGAAAAGCGCTACTCATCGTACGTCCGGAAAATCTGAATATCGGCGCTTCCGATAATTGTCTGGCTGTCAAACTGATCAACCGTCTTTTCGAAGGCGACCGCGTTGATTATCAATTTGAAGTCGTCAACGGTTTCAATCCGAAGCCCTATTCCATGTCCGTTCCTTTCCTCCCCGGAACTACATTACTTCCCGAGGGATCGACATTGGACGCCTCGTTTGTTCCGAACGCCGGCGTTCTCCTAAACGGTGAATAGACAGAACTAAAGCCGCAATAACTCAAGCCGCCTGCGAGAATCTCGAGGCGGTTTGTTTTTTCCTGAGAAAAATTACTACCAACACCGAGGAGACTCCCAACATTTATCTCTACAATTGAATGAAATTATGGTGCACGCAACGGAATTTTTTATGAAACTCCTCAGCCTATCTCTCACCGCCATCGTCTTGGCTTTTTCTTCCGCTGTGTCAGCATCGGACTTTGAAGAAGACAAACAATATATTGCATGCCGCAAATCAGCATCTACAGATCGTCAATTAATTGCTTGTCAGGAACGTCTGCTCGAGCGTCTCAATATGTCTATCGCCAAGGCACTCGATAGAAACATGACGCTGCTGACAGAAGGAGAAAAGCAAAAAGCTCTGCGCTATCAATCACAGTGGGAAAGCTTGATTTCTCTCAAGTATGCGAACAGTCTTCGCAATGGTGCGAACTCCGATACTCGGTAAGAACACCGTTCGCGCGCGTGCGAGAATTCAAGCTGGCGTCAGAGCCATTGTGATTATTCCCTTCGTAAGCAAAATGATCAGCAGCATTTAAGTTTAGCTTGCTACTTGCAGGCGGCTCGTGATCGCTTGGATATGCTGGAAGGGCAAGAACTCGAAACCAACTCCAATTTCCGAGTCTGTTTGAGACGCGCAGGGAAGATTGAAAGCCATGAAATCCTCTGTCGCCAAGAAGAGTACCAAAGACTGGAACAAATTTTGTTCGGCACAGTTCAAGCTGCACAAAACTTAAGCCCGCAGCCAAAGAAAGTGCTGGAAGAACAGCTTCTGTGGGAAAAAGATCTCGCTAAAAAATGCAAACGCACAGCCTTTGCCTCCATAGAACAAGCGGCTAACAACTACAAATGCCTTTGCGATGAAATCAATAAACGCATACGCCAATTGATTCATAAATAACCTGTGTACAACAGCAAGAAAACAAATACCCGGGATCAAATTCTCGGGTATTCTTATTTTGTAGTCTTGCCGGTTAGTCTCCGGAATCCTGTGTCCGGATAAATTGATCGTCCTTCGTGAAATAAAGTTTCTGTGTCATTTGGATACTGACCCAAGTCACGATAGCGGCTGTTGCGGCGATGGAGAAGCAGATCAGTAATTGATATCGAACTGCGATTAAAGGAGATTCACCAGCCAAAATCTGACCGCTCATCATGCCCGGAAGCGCCACAATACCTAAAACCATCAGCATATTAATCGCCGGCAGCATGGCAGCCGAAGCCGAAAGCTGAACAGTTTTAAGAACCGCTTGCTGCTGCGTTGCACCCAAAGCCAGCAGCGTCTCAATCTCACCCGCGCGTAAGTCGAGTTCACTTCTAAAACGTTCAACACCTAAGGCAGCTGAGTTCATCGCATTGGTCACAATCATTCCGGCCAACGGAACTAAATACCGGCCTTCCCAAAGCGGAGTAGGACGAATTACAACAAATTCGAGATAAGAGACCGTTAAACCGGCACCCAAAAAGATCGCGGCAAACAGGATGAAACGATACTTCCGGCGGCTTTTCTCATTCTGAAGTCCGCCAAGCCGTTTTAAAGCTGCTTGTGATGCTGCACCCATCATGAATAGAATTAGCGCAGCCAGTATCCAAGGATCCGACTGTCGGAAAGCCCACAGGAGGATGTACCCGACAGCAACCAATTGAACGGTCCCTCTCACGACACCGATAATTAACGGTTTTGACAGGCATAGCTTGTATTTCCAAGATAAAAACAGAGCTATCCCGACAGGCAGTAAACCGATGCCCATTTGTAAGAGTGATATGTCGTTTGATCCGCTAATTGCCATCTTTTCCTCCTTAAGCCTCTATTTTTTTCGTGCTTTATGTGGCTTCAAACCGAATAACCCATTCTACGAATCGACCCGCTCTATGGCGGGTCTTTCAACTCAAAGTCGGCATGTGTGAACACTGTGAACATGTTCACACTTAAGTTTTCACTTCGAGAATGTTTCTCTGAAGGCTCCTTCTACGGCGGATTTATCAGCTCGATAAGTTCCTTGGACCATACCATCGCGTCCGCCGCCCCGACCGTTAAGCTGTCCCTTCAGAGACTTGCTGATTTTCGTAAGTTCAGGATCGGAAGATGCGATTACGTAGTTAAATCCGCCGTCAATCGAACTAAAAACACCGACAGCATCGCTCGGGAATTTTTCTTTCAGCATACCGGCAAAGTGCTTTAGTTCAAACGGCGTTAAATCTTCTTCGAAAACTGTGACAACTCCGTTTTCCGGCTTGAGACCGGCTGCGACAAACTGAAGGTATCGATCCGTTCTCTGTGCGGTTTTTTGATCCTTCGCCTTTCCTTCTTCGATAAAGTTTTCCGCAGCCTTTGCAATTTCATTCGGTTTTGCGGAGAACAATGCGGAAACTTTGGCAATCTCCTTTACTCTCCAGTCGTAATCCCGCCTGGCGCGTTCGCCGGCAACAAATCGAACCCGTGTACCGCCGCGGTGCTTAGAAGCATCCAAAATCTTGAACATTCCGATTTCTCCGGAACGACGAACATGCGTCCCGCAGCAGGCACAGCGATCGCAGCCGGGAACCGTCACAATCCTCACCACTCCGTGCAGTTCTTTTTTGCTGCGGTATTCCATTGCTTGAAGGACTTCTTCACTCGGAAATTCAATCTTCAGATCAATGTTCTGAGTGATGGCCTGATTCACCAGTTTTTCCAGCTCGGAGATCGCTTCCATCGGAATTTCTCCGCTGAAATCAACGGTAATATCATCCGGATCCATATGGAATCCGACGTTTTCAAATTTATATTTTTGATGAACGAGGCCGGAGAAAATATGCTCGCAGGTATGATTCTGCATATTGTCAAAACGGCGGTCCCAGTCGAGCTTTCCAGTAACGGTTGAACCGACTTCCAACGGCTTGTCTGTATAGTGAACGACCTCAGAGCCGATCCTCTTTACAAAGGTAACCTTGGCGTCTCCTAAAGTCCCTTCGTCCGATGGCTGTCCGCCCCCTTCCGGGTAAAAAGCCGTGTCGCTGAGGACAACCTCAAAGCCCTTCTTTCCCTCACGACAGGCGGTGACAGTTGCTGAAAATTCTCTTGCGTACGGATCACGATAAAACAGTTCCTGCATCGTTTCCATTGATTATCTCCACTGCTTTTATTTGACTGCAAAAATTATAGGCAGTCAGAAGAGAAGAAACCGTCTTACACAGAGCATTTCTCTCTTCCGTCTTTGTTCTCACTTTCGGGACCTACATAAAAATTGAGGAATAAAACTTCTATCTGCTACCTATAATGAAAGAGTGATGAGAAGGGTCAGATTCCGGAAGATGATTGCATCAAAAGACAAATTCCATTTTTGGGTCGGCATGACCATTGTGATCGTGATCGCGATATTCATCGGTCTGCTCTGCACTGTATTTACGCCCAATTATTTCCGACCGAAAACGGTCGTTGAAACCTATTTCACGGAATCTGTCAACGGACTTTCCCCGGGAGCTCCCGTTAAGTTCAAGGGCATCGACATTGGAAAAGTCACCGACATTTCATTATCCAGCAAGGTCTATCCGGAACATCACATCGGGCTATTCTCCCCTGACTCCTCTGTCGCTGTTGTGCGCATGATCGTGTATTTGGATGAAGATCAGCTCAAAAAACAGCTTCCCTCCCTCATCCAAAACGGATTACGGTTTCAAACGGAACTGGCAGGCGTCACGGGAACTATTTATCTTGCGGCGAATTTTTTAAATCCCACGCTTTATCCTCCCGAAATTAAAGACGTGCCGTGGAAGCCGAGATACCTTTATGTTCCGGCCACGATCAGCTTAACAAATGAAATTCTGGAAAACATCCAGAACTTCCTTGCCACACTGCAAAATTTGAAAGCAAAGATAGACGATGTGACACCCGGAGCAGTGAAGAGCCAAACTACAAAAGAACTGCTCACCACACTTAACCATACCGTAAGTATGCTGGACCCTGACAAACTGCGTGCTCTGCTTTCTAACGCGGAAAACTACATTAATTCCAGCCACGCAATTCTTTCGAAAGTAGATGTCGCCCGGATTAACTCTTTACTTTCCCAACTCTCGGGCACGACAGCAAAACTGAACGAAACCTTGAAGGAAACGAAAGGATCCGGCCTTGTAACGCAGTTGAATAAAACAATTTCAAGCGCCGACCAGGCCATTGTGGACAATCGCTACAACATTCGGGAGCTCATTCTCAATCTGAAGGATATTTCGGACAATCTCAAGATTTTGTCTGAGAATTTAGAGCAGGATCCGAACTTCTTAACGCCGCGCACACATCATCCGTCTCCGATCGGATCCGGCAAATAAGTTCTGTCATCTCCGTCAGCAGGTTTTGTCGAAAATTACGTCGCCAAAAATAAACCAGGGAGCCGAAGCTCCCTGAAAATTCTTTTCTAATTGATCAAACAATTAGAAGGTATGAGTCATACCGATTGTGGCATTCCAGCCGCGAAGGTCGTCCGTGTTGTGCTTCAGTGCCTTTCCGGCTGTACCCCAAGCTGCCTGGGTGTACATCAAAGTACGTTTAGAGAAGTGATAGAAGTAAGCTGCTCCGACGGAGAAGGAGTTGAACTTATCTTCTAAGCCGTCTTCAGATGCATTCTTATTCTTGCCGAAGGCAAACTGAGACTGAAGCATCACTTCGCCGCCTAAAGCGTTAGTGGAAGCAGACAAAGCAAAGGCGTGGTAATCGTTGGCCTTTCCATTGTTGTACTTGTCTTCCAGTTTTTTACCTGCTTCTGTCTTTGTATCAAATCCTACGAATCCGGGCAGGGGAGCATGAATAGCGTATTCATATGCACCGTACAGTTTGAAAGCACCGAAATCATAAGAAGCACCAAGGTTCAGCAACTGAGTTGTCTTGTTCTTGTCTTCTTTTCCTTTGTAGTCCAGAGCTTCGTAGATTAAATCAAAGTTCAGGGGGCCGTTGCCGTAAGTCAGGCCGGCACCATAGTAATGCTGGTTATAAGACCATTTGTTTTCGTCACCTTCACGACCATTGGAATACATGAAGGAGCCTTGGAAGCCGTTGTATTCAGGAGTCACGTAAACGATGGAGTTGTCATATCTGTCTGTCAGATAGAAGGCGCTGTACATGCTGCCGATCGTCTGGAAAGAAGTTGTGTAAGGTGTACCGCCTAAGATGGAATATGTACCGCAGTCAGAAGACAGTCCGCCAAAACGGCCGAAAGCAACTGTACCCCAGTTGCCAGAAACACCGAGAGCCGCTTCACGGCTGAAGGCTTTTCCTTCGGCAGCTTCGTTGCCGTTGCTTAATTTATAACCTTGTTCCAGTTTGAAGAAAACGGAGTTGCCGCTGCCGAGGTCTTCAGAACCCTTGATACCCCAGCGGTTGCCCATCCAGTTGCCGTTAGACATCTGAACTTTGGTGTCACCTCCGTGGACCTTACTGACCGTAACACCGGCGTCGAGGACGCCATACAAAGTTACATCGGTCGCAGCTGTTGCGTAGGAAGTAGCAGCAAGAAGAGCCGCTGCTAAAAGTGTCTTTTTCATTGTGAATCCTAGAGAAGTAAGTTAACAACGCTTTTATCTTATAAATAAATGTTTCCAAATTTGGCTTTGTCAATAGTTTTTTCAACTGCAAAAGAGAAAAACTGCATTGTTAATTTCAAAAAACAGGATTTTAGAGGTGTAATGTTTTAGAAAAATATAAACTTTCATGCCCTAAAAAGATTTGTACGACCACAAGCCTCTAAAAGAAAATAATAGAGCCCTCTCCTTTTGTGAAAATTTCCTCCATCATTATGAAATTTTCAGATTTATTTCCCTGATAACTAGGGAAAACTCCAACATAAATTGCATCTTTTATTGAATTTTGAGACCCTCAATTGTTTTATTCTGTTTCCGTTGATTCATTTTTTTACTATTACAGGAGTACCTCATGTCCTCAGAAACTTTAACTGCTTCGACAGGCATTCAAGCCCAAGAAGCGGAAGAAGCCGAAAAAGTAGGTGTAGGCGCATATATCTCACTTTTCTTTGCCGTCTGCTTCTTTTCCGGTGTCTTCTACAAAATGCCCGATGCCTATCGCTGGCTCGGAGCCTTCGACTTTACAACCCTGATCGGCAAATTCGGATCCGTGTCCGGCGCTGCAACTTTCGTCGGCAAAGGCGGTCTCAGCGCACGTGCCGGCTTCCTCTTTGCTCTTTCTTTGGTTCCCGGCGTTATGCTGGCTTTGGGTCTGCTTGAAGTGCTTTCTCACTACGGCGCTTTGAAAGCTGCTCAAAAGTTAATGACTCCGCTGCTTCGTCCGATCCTCGGCGCCCCCGGCATTACCGGTTTGGCCCTCATTACTGACCTTCAGAGTACCGACGCAGGTGCTGCTCTGACAAAAGGTCTGGTCGACTCCGGAAAGATCACTAAAGAGAACTTGATCGTTATTGCCGGCTGGCAGTATGCAGGTGCTGGTTTGATTAACAACTACTTCTCTATTGCTTCTGCCCTTTTCATGGCCTTCCTGGTTCCGGTTTGGATTCCGCTGGTTGTGATGTTCTGCCTCAAGTTTGTCGGCGGCGTGTTTGTCCGCTTCTGCCTCAAGACTCTCTATAAGAAGGATTTCGAAAATGCCTAATGCAACAGCAACACAAGTCAAAAAGAGCAACAATCCTTTTGATATTTTCATCACTGGTCTCAGAAAAGGCTTTAACGTCGCGATCAACAACCTGATGCCGAACGTGCTGATGGCCTTCGTTCTGGCATACATCCTTGACCTTTTCGGTGTGATGTCCTTCTTAGGCAAAGTCTGCGGCCCGGTCATGAGCATCTTTGATCTTCCCGGCCAAGCTATTACCGTTCTTTGCGCAACTTGGCTGTCCTGCGGCGCAGGCGTCGGTGTTGCAGCCAGCCTGCTTGCCAGCGGCACACTCAATGCACATGACATCACAATCCTCTCTCCGGCACTCCTCCTGATGGCTTCTCAAATTCAGTACATGGGTCGCCTCCTCGGTGTTGCCGACGTTCCTAAAAAATACTGGCCGATGCTCATGTTCAACAGCATTTTGATGGCTTCCATCGGCATGCTCATCATGCGATTCATTGTCTAGTAGAAAATCTTACCCATAG
>ERZ773133.4065-NODE-4065-length-10333-cov-3.733995_pt1 | contig 10333 bp, 10 predicted proteins | sample MGYA00580861_ERZ773133 | MGnify/ENA primary metagenome ERZ773133 (study PRJEB29015, sample SAMEA2737844) | human gut metagenome | biome: human gut; feature: human-associated habitat; material: faeces | place: China | collected 2012 ...
TGACAAGGCAGTTCTGATTCACTCCGTCGATACGGTGGGACTGGCAGAGCAGATCGAAAAAGAAGCGGTCAAACGTGATCTGGACGTTTCTATTCTTCTGGAGGTCAATGTCGCCGGAGAAGAGTCCAAATTTGGTTTTGCCCCGGAAGAAGTCGAGGAAGCGGCACGCGAAATTGCAAAGTACCCGCATGTCCACATACAGGGACTTATGACGATTGCACCATTTGTAGAGAATTCGGAAGAAAATCGTGGTGTTTTTAAAAAATTATATGAATTATATGTTGACATGAAACGGAAAAACATTGATAATGTTACTATGAATGTCCTTTCGATGGGAATGACCGGAGACTATCAGACAGCGATTGAAGAAGGTGCAACTATGGTAAGAGTCGGTACGGGCATTTTTGGAACCAGGGCAAAGATAGGAGAGAAATAGGGTTATGAGTATTCTGAACAAATTAATGGATACAATGCGTCTCACAGAGAATGATGACGATTACTTCGATGAGGAAGATTACGAAGAAGAAAAACCGGTGATTAAGAAGCGTTCTTTCGGCAAGAGGGACGAAGAGATGGATGATTACCGCCACGAGGAGGAATCTAAGCCGCGTTTTCTGCCACGTTCCTCTAACAATAAGGTAGTGCAGATGCGCCGCAGCATGGAAGTATCTCTGATCAAACCTACTTCCATGGAGGATACGAGAGAGATTTGCGATTACCTGCTGGCTGGAAAAGCTGTTGTTTTAAATATGGAAGGAATCCACATGGAGGTTGCACAGCGTATCATTGATTTTACCTGTGGCGCGACCTATTCGATGGATGGAAATCTCCAGAAGATTTCCAATTACATTTTTATTGCGACACCGTCATCGGTTGAGCTGTCCGGCGACTTTCCCGAACTCTTAGCAGACGGTTCCATGAATGTTTCCGGGATGAATCTCCACTTCTGATACTGATATACTCCCAGGTTCGCTATATATCTGAACCTGGGAGTATTTATTATACAATCGGAAATTTGTGTGATTTCTGATTGTATACAGGCTCTCTGAGCAGGAGCACACTTTATATAAGCACTTTCGAACAGGAGTAGAAACACGCGATGCTGCAGGAAAAAGAAGAACAGCTTTTAAAAAAGAGAATGATAGAACTGGCCGGACTCTGTTATCAGCGCGATATACAGACAAGTACCGGCTTTTTGTCGTTAAATGAACAGACGATCTTTCACTCGATCGAGAAGACGCTGCCGCCGGTGCGGACTTGCCTGACGGGTGGCTTTGAGGGCGCAGAGCGCAAACTTCTTTGTTTTCTGGCTTCGTATGACGATGAGGAGTTTGGACTTCCGATTGCCGTGTTGGAGGTCATTCCGGCAAACCTGCGTTACAGTGAGGCGCTGACGCACCGGGATTATCTCGGGGCGCTCATGAACCTGGGGATTGAGCGCAGCTGCATCGGGGATATTCTGATGAAGGAAAATGGCTGCTGCGTCTTCTGCCAGGAAAAGATGGCGGATTATCTCTGCCAGGAACTCACGATGGTGCGCCACACCTCTGTGATCTGCCGCAAGGCGGACGCGACGGAGCCGATCACACCGAAGATGGAGCGCGTGAGTGGAAGCGTTGCATCACCGCGTCTTGACAGTGTGATCGCGATGGTATTTTCATCCTCCCGCACGAAGATACTGCCGCTCATTGAGGGTGAAAAGGTGTTTATTGACGGGAAACAGGTGACTTCCCCGGCGGTGCAGCTTAAAGAGGGCGAGATTGTATCTGTGCGCGGCATGGGAAAATTCCGCTTTGCCGGGAGCGGGGGATTGTCGAAAAGGGGACGTCTGTATGTTTATGCGGATAAATATGTGTAAAAAAGAAAGGACTGAAAACAAATGACAGAAGTAAAGAATGAGAAAATGAATCGCGTAACCGTTCATCTGGACGAGAAGCCGATCTATGATATTGTGATGACCGAAGATTTTTCGGCACTTCCGGGTGAAATCGAAAAACTTTCCATTTCAAACCGCCGTCTCTGCATCGTGACGGATTCGAACGTAGAAAAATTATATCTGAATGAGGTAAAAGAACTTCTGGCGCCGTGCTGCAAGACGGTAATTTCGTTCGTATTTCCGGCGGGCGAGGAGCACAAAAACCTCGACACCGTCCGGGATTTATATGAAACCCTGATTTTGAACCATTTTGACCGCAACGATATGCTGGCAGCACTCGGCGGCGGAGTTGTGGGCGATCTCTGCGGATTCGCGGCGGCGACCTATCTGCGCGGCGTTGCCTTCATGCAGATTCCGACGACGCTTCTTTCCCAGGTGGACAGCAGCATTGGAGGCAAGACGGGCGTTGATTTTGACGCGTACAAAAATATGGTTGGCGCGTTTCATATGCCGAAGCTGGTATTTACCAATATCAATACGCTTCAGACGCTTCCGGACAACCAGTTTTCCGCCGGTATGGGCGAGGTTATCAAACATGGTCTGATCAAGGATGCGGCATATTATGAGTGGCTGCTTGAAAATGCGGCAGATATCTGGGCGAGAAAGCCGGAGGCACTCCGCAAGACAGTGACCTGGAGCAATGAGATCAAGCGTGCTGTGGTAGAGAAGGATCCGACCGAAAAAGGCGACCGTATGCTCTTAAACTTTGGTCATACGCTGGGACACGCGATCGAGAAGCTGAAAAACTTTGAACTTCTGCACGGTGAATGCGTGGCACTCGGCGCGCTGGCAGCGATGAAGCTGTCGGAAAACCGCGGCATGATCAAACCGGAGGAAACAAACCGCTTCAAAGAAGCACTGGGAGAATTCCATATCGGTACGCAGGTATCCGGGCTTGAGAAAGATGCGATTGTGGCAGCGTCCAAGAACGACAAGAAGATGGATTCCGGCATCATCAAATTTATTCTTATTCATTCCATCGGCGACGCCTACGTGGATCGCACGGTAACCGAGGACGAGATGAAACAGGCGCTCGATCAGGTGCTGGTATAATAGCAGGAAAGGAATCAGGTGCATGAACACGAAATTACGACAGTTCTTTATCTTTTTTATCGGGCTGGGAGTCAGCATCGGACTGGATCAGTTTACAAAACATCTGGCAGTTGTCCATCTGAAAGGGCAGAAGCCATTTGTGCTCATTAAGGGTGTGTTTGAATTTTATTATTCTGAAAACCGCGGCGCTGCTTTTGGAATGCTGCAGGGACGGCAGGGATTCTTCTTCCTGATTGCAGCGGCAGTCATTCTGGCAGTGTTGTGGGCGGTTTACCGGATGCCGGCAGGGAGACGGTATCTGCCGCTGATGTGCAGCTTGTTTCTGCTCGTATCAGGCGCAGTTGGCAATATGATCGACCGTCTGACGCAGAAATATGTGGTGGATTTCCTGTATTTTAAGCTGATTGATTTCCCGATTTTTAATGTGGCAGACTGCTATGTGGTGATCGCGACGTTCTCGCTGATCCTTCTGTTTTTCTTCTTCTATTCGGATGAGGAACTGGAATTCCTTTCTTTTAAAGGTGCGAAAAAGGAGTCGGGACGATGATGCAGGAATATCTGGTTCCAGAAGAGGCGGCTGGAACCCGCATCGATAAATTTCTGGCGGATGCCTGCCCGGATCTGTCCCGTTCCTTTTTGCAGAAACTTCTGAAAGAGAGCAGCGTGACAGCAGATGGAAAAGCGGTTAAAAGCAGTTTCAAGGTAAATGGCGGGGAAACTATCGCCTTTGAAGTTCCAAAACCGCAGGAGGCGGCGATCGAGGCGGAAAATATCCCGTTGGACATTTTGTATGAAGATTCGGATATAATTTTAGTCAATAAGCCGAAGGGGATGGTTGTCCATCCGGCGGCAGGGCATTATACGGGGACTCTGGTCAATGCGCTGATGTACCATTGCAAGGATCAGCTCTCCGGCATCAACGGAGTCATGCGCCCTGGGATCGTCCACCGGATCGATATGAACACGACCGGTGTGCTGGTGGTGTGCAAGAATGATTTCGCCCACAATTCACTTGCAGAACAGCTCAAGGTGCATTCGATCACCCGCGTGTATTATGCCATCGTATTTGGCAATCTGCGCGAGGATGAGGGCACTGTCCATGCACCGATCGGGCGTCATCCGACGGATCGCAAGAAAATGAGCATCCACTCCAAACAGGGGCGCGATGCGATCACGCATTACCGCGTACTGGAACGCTTCGGGGCGTATACATTTATCGAATGCCGCCTGGAGACGGGACGCACACACCAGATCCGCGTCCATATGGCAAGCATCGGTCATCCGCTTCTGGGCGATGAGGTGTACGGTCCGGCGCGGCAGCCATTTTCACTGGAAGGGCAGACCCTGCATGCGGGAGTCTTAGGCTTTATCCATCCGCGGACCGGGGAGTATGTGGAGTTTTCTGCGCCGCTGCCAGCGTATTTTGAAGAACTGCTGGAGAAGCTGCGGAAAAAAGCTGGAAAGTAAAAGTGACGTGAATAGTAAGATCGTTCTGATTCGTATACACATTCTTTTCAGATAGTTTATTTCTGTGTCGCTAAGAAATACCTTTTATTCCGAAAAAATGATGACTTTTCAGATAGCTTGTGTTATAATAAAGGCAGAACTTGAAAGGAGTTGAGGGAGACATGAAAAAAAATTTAGTAATTACAATCGGTCGCGAATGCGGCAGCTCCGGAAGAGCGATTGGACGAAAACTGGCGGAATCATTGGGAATCAAGTGCTATGATAAAGAGCTTCTTGCACTGGCAGCGAAGAACAGCGGTCTCTGTGAAGAGCTTTTTAAGACGCATGATGAGAAACCAACCAACAGCTTCTTATATTCACTGGTAATGGACACTTATTCGATGGGTTATAATACATCGGCTTATATGGATATGCCGATCAACCACAAGATTTTCCTGGCACAGTTTGACACGATCAAGAAACTGGCAGATGAAGAATCCTGTGTCATTGTAGGACGGTGTGCGGACTATGCGCTGGCAGATTATCCGAACGTAGTGTCTGTTTTCATCTGTGCAGATGAGGAAGTGAAGATTCAGGAATTGATGAAACGTCACAATATTACCCGCGATAAGGCAAAAGATGTGATGATCAAGACCGATAAGCAGCGTTCTGGTTATTATAACTATTATTCCAGCAAACGCTGGGGCAGCTCCAAGAGCTATAACCTCTGCATCAACAGCAGTGTCGTAGGCATCGACGGTGCCGTAGAAATTATTAAGGAATTCGCCAAAAAGAAACAAGAATTTCTTAAGATAAACGAGAACGCATAAAAGTATAATTAAAACCGGTGTGTTTGAATATCTGGTGAAGAATCAGAAAGGACGCACCGGTTTTTTGCGCCTGGATGCTTTGAAGATGAGATTGCGTTGGGGTATAAAAACAAAATAGTTACTTAAGATTTTGAATGTAGATACATGAAGAAAATGATGATGAAAGAAAGACATTCTTATATAATCCGAACGGCGCTCATGGCGGCATCGGGTATTTTATTGTGCGGGATTGCCGAAGCAGTGCGCCCGGAGGTGGATTTATCAGTCGGTGTGCCTGCTGATAAAGTTGTGATTGCAGATGGGATTTTAGACCAGGAGACACAAAATGATACAGACGAATCCTTCTGCGACCGTCTGATGAAGAAAATGGTACACCCGATTCACATGGCATCCCGATTTTTAAATGGTCTGGGAGCAGACTCGGAAGAATATATTCCGTCGGAAACGGAGTATAACCTGATGGCGCTTCGGACGGAAGAGAGCGCTGTTGATCTGTCTGATCCATTGGTGGCATTTGAGTCTCTTCCATGGTATAAACTTGCAAAACGATTCCGGAGTATGGGGACAGAAGATACCTGGGGCGCGAAGATGTACGAAGTGCTTGGAACACGGGATGCACAGTGGATATCGGAGATCTACGGGTGGATCCAGACGACACCGCTTACGGCTTCCCAGAAAATGGGGCTGCCAGCTGCACAGGTACTCGGCAGCTATGATCCCTCCAATCCAGAGCATAACGCGCAGGACCCGGCGAGCTGGGTAGTTCCAACTTGGAAAAATATCCGTTTCCAGATATGCGACGGAGACGGAAAGCCGACGTCCCTGGCATCCAATGCGACCGATATTTTGTCCATGGCAAATGTATATACATACAGCCTGGACTGGAAAAATACAGACCTGTTCAATACCTATATCAATCAGCTCTGGACCGGTTCCCACCAGTACCACGTGAGCATTAGCAATGTGTATTACTGTGAGGGCTGTACAGAACTGCCGGACGAGCCGGCGACAGAGGAAACAGCAGATGACGATGTGGAGAGCGGCAGTGCAGCAGGAGAGGCATCCTCGGAGGTTTTAGATGCCCAGGGCGCAGGAGAAGGAGACAGTCAGACAGCGGTAGAGGAGCCGTTAACGGAGAGCGAGGCGGCATCCACAGCAAATAATTATGTCAAACCGGCACAGGGACCGGGGGCTTCCACACAGGAGCAGGCAGCCGAATCAAAAGCGGCTGCGTCCCCGTCAGAGGCGACGCTCAGTGCGGAGAGCGCTGCGGCAGTTACATTAAATGAAAACAGAAAATATTGCCCGGGACATGTTGATCTGACCATTACCGTTAAGACAACCGGTCTGAAAGAGAAGCATAATCTGTTTGCACTCGATGGAACGGGAAATCAGGCTGTCGGGAACTGGCAGGGTTGGACGGAAGAAAAACAGACAGCCGCCCAGACACTCGTTGCTCAGGATTGGCAGGAAATGTACGGTCTTGCCAGTTCAGAGTTTGCACTCGGGAATCCGCTGACACCGGCAGAAATTGCGTCTTACCTGGATTTACTTCCAGAGGATTTATCACCGGAGCGGCGTGCCGTTATCACATGCGCGCTCAATTCCGTTGGCAAGATTCCATATTATTATGGAGGAAAACCGAGTACAGCAGGACTTTCCGGCAATCATTTTGCCAGCGTGACAAGCCCGGATTACAAGGGACGGATTTTGTCAGGGCTTGACTGTTCTGGATGGGTCAACTGGGTATACTGGACCGCGCTTGGCAATAGAATGGGTGCCGCCAGCACCTACGAGATTGTGCGGACAGGACGGGCGATCAACAGCGCAGAGCTTCAGCCGGGCGACTTGCTTGTCCAGCTTGGCGGTGATTCGCACGTTGTAATGTTTTTAGGCTGGAACGCAGACGGAACCATACTGGGCGTACATGAATCCGGCAGTGCAAGCAATGTAACGGTCGGAAAGGTTCATACGGTCTGGCCGTATTACCGGGCGTTTTTGGATTAAGAAGTGAATAAAGAATAAAATGAATATGAATTAGTCATAAGGGATTTTGAGCTGGATGGATGTTGCCTTTGTTTTTTGCTGGAGTGTTTGCTGGTAAATGGTAAAGGCGGCATCCATCCATTTTGTGTTTAGGTTTGTTTTTATGCTGAAATACGATATTGAATAATTCGTAAAAAGATTTATTTACAAATAAAGGGAAACATGGTATGATAGGAAGATGGACATAACTATTCGTGAAAGCCTACTTTATCGAATAGTTTGAAATATAAATATGTGTATGCACTTAATCTGTTTGCTAAACTATTCATTCGTTATATTTGAAAGGATGTTCTCATGAAACTTCAACGTCTTCTAAGTTTAACCCGCCAGGCGGTTGATGACTATCGTCTGATTCAATCCGGCGATAAAATAGCTATCGGTATTTCTGGCGGTAAAGACAGCCTGACACTTTTATATGCTTTACAGGGGCTTCGTCGGTTTTACCCGGAACCATTTGAACTTTGTGCTATTACAGTTGATCTGGGCTTTCAGGCGCTTTCTCCGGAGGTTTCAAACCGGTTGTCGCCGACGTTTTCATCGGATGCGGCTGCATTTGATTTAAAACCGGTTCAGGAGCTTTGTGATGAATTAAACGTGCCCTACACGGTCGTTCCGACGGAAATCGGCAAGATTCTCTTTGAAACCCGTCAGGAATCCAATCCATGTGCGCTCTGTGCCAAGATGCGAAAAGGCGCTTTAAATGAAGCGGCTCTGAAACTTGGTTGCAATAAAATCGCCTATGCACATCACCGCGACGACCTGATCGAAACCATGCTTTTATCCCTGATTTATGAGGGACGTTTCTATTCCTTCTCGCCGAAAACCCATCTGGACAAAACGGGATTGACTCTGATCCGCCCGCTGATGTATGTCCAGGAAGCCGATGTGATCGGATTTAAAAACAAATACCATCTTCCAGTCTGTAAAAATCCATGTCCGGTAGATGGAAAAACAAAACGCGAGTATGTGAAGCAATTAACAAAGAAACTCAACCATGATTTACCGGGGGTAAAAGATCGCTTTTTCCATGCGATTATTGATGGAAACAATCCCGGATGGCCGGAACGGACCGATCGCCACCTGAAAAATTTAATACGTTCGGACCTTTCATCATCACCAAAGGAGGAATTGTGATATGGCTGCACTCTCCTACCACGAACAGGAAGACATCGAAAATACAAAACGAATCCGAGGCATTCTGAAAGAGCTGCCACCGTTCTGTACCGATTTCTTCCGCGGTATTGAACCACGTACATCGGCGCGCACCCGGCTTGCGTATGCCTATGATTTAAAGACATTTTTTGATTTCCTGAAACAAGCAAATCCAGAGCTTAAATCAAAGAAGCTGCGCGATTTGCCGCTCTCTCTTCTGGATGAAATCAAATTGATGGATCTGGAAGAATATATGGAGTATCTGAAATGTTATTCGACCGAAAAACGTGAGGATCTGATGAATACAGAGCGTGGTATCATGCGGAAAGTCTCGACGGTTAAGAGCTTTTACAACTACTTTTACCGGACCGAGCGGATTCAGAATAACCCCGCTTCTCTTCTGCAGCTTCCCAAGATTCATGAAAAAGAAATTATACGCCTCGATGTTGACGAGGTGGCGCGTTTCCTGGATGAGGTTGAGGATGGCGAATGTCTGACCGAAAAACAGAAAGCCTACCATGCAAAGACCAAGCTGCGAGATCTGGCGATGATGACGCTTCTGCTTGGTACGGGGCTTCGTGTATCAGAATGTGTCGGACTGAATATCAACGATGTTGATTTCCGAAACGGTGGTCTTAGGATTCATCGAAAAGGCGGAAAGGAAGTCATCGTATATTTTGGTGCCGAGGTAGAATATGCGCTTCAGGACTATCTCAGCGAGCGTGAACATATTGTCCCAGAGGAAGGCAGCGAAGAAGCACTCTTCCTCTCCATGCAGCGTAAGCGCATTAACGTACGCAGCGTGGAAAAAATGGTCAAAAAATACGCACAGCTCGTCACACCGCTAAAAAAGATCACGCCACATAAGCTCCGCAGCACCTACGGCACTAATCTGTACCGTGAAACCGGCGATATTTACCTCGTCGCAGATGTTTTGGGACACAGTGATGTCAATACGACGAAGAAGCATTATGCGGCGCTGGAGGATGAACGGCGGCGAAGCGCAAGGAATAAGGTGCAGCTGAGAGAAATAGAGTAAAGGGCAAAAAGGCAAAAAGTAAAAAAAATTTTTAGGTAAAAAAGGCTAATTTCGTACTTTATTTCCGTGTAAAGTGAAAATAGTATTTTGCTAAAATAAAGTTTAAAATTCATATTTGCCAAGTAAAAACCGATGACCTCGACTGCTTATAGTCTATGCCATCGGTTTTCCTAGTTCAAGCACTCTCACTCTGCTTCATCTGTGTCTCAATAACTTCGTCTAAGTTGGCTGCTGTAGTTTGTTCACTCATAGCCTTCTGCCTCTAATAATAAACACTGCAAAGGTTTAAAATATCCTGCAACAGATCATACTCCATCTTTGCCTTATCATTCATTTGATAATTTATCAGAGCCTTTTGCGAGTACATCGCATCTACGCTTTGCGTTTTCGTTGAAAATTCCATCAAAGTATCCGGGCCAATGCCCAAACTGGTAAAAATTTTATTCAAATGCTTATCGAATGAGCTTTTACTATCTATCTCGCCATTTAAAATTTTATCTAAAGTAGGTCGAGAAATTTCTGCCTTTTTGCAGAACGATACCTTAGAGAATCCATTGCCACTGATGTAGTCCTTTAATTTTATTCCTGTCAGTTTTCTCATTTCAAAAAGTTCATCAAAACGCACTCTCTATCTCTCCCAGTAACAAATTGTCAATAGTTTTTTAATCACTTTTCTTAAAAAGGAAAAAAATAGAACGTATAGTAAACGCTATGGTGCGTTGACAACGTATAGATTATTTCCATACGCTCTATCTCTCATTTCGTAAACGCTCCATAGCAAGTACCTTGCCAGCCCAAAGTGCTGCAACATGGTTTTGCAAGCAATAATCC
>ERZ773133.4067-NODE-4067-length-10329-cov-3.800954_pt1 | contig 10329 bp, 9 predicted proteins | sample MGYA00580861_ERZ773133 | MGnify/ENA primary metagenome ERZ773133 (study PRJEB29015, sample SAMEA2737844) | human gut metagenome | biome: human gut; feature: human-associated habitat; material: faeces | place: China | collected 2012 ...
TCAGATGCCGATGATCGAGAAGTGCAAAGAAATTGTACACAAATTCAATACTGTTTACGGCGAGACACTGACCGATCCGAAGATCGTGCTTCCGTCCAACAAGGCATGCCTGCGTCTGCCGGGTATCGACGGCAAAGCCAAAATGAGCAAATCTCTCGGCAACTGCATTTACCTTTCTGATGAAGAAGCCGATGTTAAGAAAAAAATCATGTCCATGTTTACCGATCCGAATCATCTTCGTGTGCAGGATCCGGGACGTGTGGAAGGCAATCCGGTATTTATTTATCTGGAAGCATTCTGCAGGGATGAATATTTCCCGGAATTCCTTCCGGAATATCAGAACCTTGAAGAACTCGAGGATCATTACCGCAGAGGTGGTCTTGGTGATGTAAAAGTCAAGAAATTCCTGAATAATGTTATGCAGGCAGAGCTTTCACCGATCCGTGCAAGACGTAAAGAATGGGAACAGCGTATCCCGGATGTACTCGATATCCTCAGAGAGGGAAGCAAGGTCGCAGAAGCAAAAGCCGCTGAGACACTGAATGATGTTAAGGCATCCATGCGTATCAACTATTTTGACAGTGATCAGTCTGACATGTACCAGAAATAAAATTTCACAACGATAAATGAAATAAATGCTATAGGAAGCAACTGTTTTGGACAATCATCTGAAACAGTTGCTTTTTTTTCTTGGTAGAAACATAAAAGAAAAAAATGTTGTTTTGTGTGGATTTTATTTTTGAAAAATGTTGTTTCATGCTGAGTTTGAGGAAAATTACCTTGACTTTATATTAACAAAATAGTACAATTTAGTATAAGGCATTATAGCGAAAGTGAGGAGCTGTCAATGGCAAATGAACATAGCGATAAGATCAGAATCGTACAGGAGACGGTAGCAGGTAAGGAAATTACTTTTGCCCATGTAATGGGTGGCCCGGCTCCGATCATATATCAGAAACTTGGACTGAACCCACAGGTGGATTACCGTTCATCTGCAATCGGAATCATGAACATGACACCATCTGAATCAGCAGTTATCGCATCCGATATTGCAGTAAAGAGCGGTAACGTTTATCTTGGATTTGCGGATCGTTTCACAGGAACCATGATCATCACAGGAGAAATCTCTGATGTTATGTCTGCAATGACAGAAGTTGTGGATTATTTCCGTGATACACTGGGATATGTAGTCTGCAACATCACCAAAAGATAGGAAGTAAAACATGGAAGAACGTATAACGAGAGAAGAACTTCTCGAGAGACTGTTTCATGATGATTATGAGAATCTGAAAGGAAGGAAGCTTCGTCTTACAAGAGTGAGGGTGCCTGGCCGTTCTATTGACTTTGCACATGTGATAAGTCCTTCTGATGCAGTGGTATATCAGAATCTTGCATTAAATATAGGTGTACATGAAGGCGAAGATCACACAGGCCAGTCAATTGGCATTGTCCGCGTGACACCATGGGAGGCTGTTGTTGTTGCCACAGACGTGGCTGTCAAGGCGGCAGATGTTGAAGTTGGTTTTATGGATCGTTTCAGTGGTGCATTGATCATCTTGGGAGGTCTGTCCCAGGTAATGACTGCAATAGAAGAAGTTGTGAAATATTTCCGTGATGAGCTGCATTTTGATGTATGTAAGATTCACAAAAGCTGATACAGGGCAGGTTAAAAAATGAAAAAAATTTTTTTGATGGGGCGAAGTGAGGCCGGCAAGACTTCTCTTACTCAGGCATTGAAGGGTGAGGAGCTGCACTATCACAAAACCCAGTATACAAACTCAAATGAAGATACGATCGATTCCCCGGGTGAATACGCGGAGTCCAAACATTTCAGCGTTGGACTTGCCTGTTTCTCTTTTGAAGCAGACGTGATCGCAATCGTGCAGGCAGCAGATGAGCCGTTTAATCTGTTCAGTGACGGCAGCAGATGCTTCCTTTTAAGACCACTGATCGGAATTATCACAAAGGTAGATTCACAGTATGCAAATCTTCCAATGGTTCGCCAGTGGATGCAAAACATGGGATGCGAACGTATTTTTGAAGTGAACAATGTTACACGTGAAGGTATTCCTGAACTGATGGAATATCTTAAGGAAGACCTCCCTAAACTCACTCTTGAGCAGGCAAAGTTCAAACAGAGCCTTGGGCTGAACGAATGGCAGCCGCTCCCGGAGGGCGTGGAGTATCCGGAGAGTATCAGATAACGAAAAAATTAAAATTATAAATTTTACAAAGTATAGAGTTGTGCAGAGACATACAGTAATGTGTGTCTTTTTTTATGTAAAATTACTTCGTAATGTTCTGATATTCAAGAATGCCTCAGCATTCTTGCTGCGAGATGCAGATGGTAGGAAAATGAAAAGAATGAAAAGTTTTCAGAAATGAATCATAAAACATGGTAATAAATATCAAAAATAAATAATATAAAGATGCAAAACATAGAAAAAATATACGTATAGCACAAAAATATTGACCATATTTTTGAAAAATGATATGTTTTAGATGAAAAATGAAACAAAAAATGAAAGAAACTGAATCATAGAGGAGGTATGAGATGGTAAGAGTCGGAATAATTGGCTGTGGAAAGATTGCACAGGTTCGTCATATTCCAGAATATCTGGATAATCCGAATGCAAAACTGACTGGCCTTTATGATCTGAATCTGCAGCGGGCAAAGAATCTTGCTGAAAAGTATGGCTGCAAGTCTTATGAAAGCATTGAGGAGATGCTGGCAGATCCGGAAATTGATGCGGTCAGTGTATGTGTGGCAAACCATGTACATGCTGAAATTACGATTGCAGCATTAAAAGCTGGAAAGCATGTACTTTGTGAAAAACCGATGGCTACAACATTAAAAGACTGCCAGATGATGGTTGATACAGCAGAGCAGATGGGTAAAAAACTTATGATCGGTCAGAATCAGAGATTTGCAAAAGCTCATGCAGAAGCAAAAAAAATCATCGAGCGTGGAGATATCGGAAGCGTTCTTACTTTTAAAACAACATTCGGACATGGTGGCCCGGAAACATGGAGTGTAGATGCCGGCCCACAGAACTGGTTCTTTGATAAGAAGAGAGCTGCAATGGGAGCAATGGCCGACCTTGGAGTACATAAGACAGACCTGATCCAGTACCTGCTTAATGATACAGTAGAGGAAACAACTGCAAAAGTGACGACACTGGATAAGAAAGACAGTAATGGGAATCTGATTGGTGTAGATGACAACGCCATCTGCATTTACAAAATGAAAAGCGGAATCATCGGAACAATGACAGCCAGCTGGACCTATTATGGAGAGGAAGACAATTCCACGATTATCTATGGAACGGAAGGAATGCTCAAGATCTATTATGATCCGAAATATTGCATCGAACTGATCTGCAAAGACGGCGGAAAAGTGTTCTACGATATTGACCAGATTCAGACAAACGATAACCAGACAAAATCCGGAATTATCGATGCATTTGTAGAATCTGTAGAAAACGATACAGAACCTGCTGTTCCGGGAAAAAGCGTACTTAGTGCAATGAAGGCAATTTTCGGAAGTCTGAAATCAAGCGAACTTGGAAGAACCGTTTGCGTAGATGAGGAGGAATTAGAGTGAAGATAGGATTAGTCAGTGCAATACTGGAAGATTATGATTTCAAAAAAATGATCGATACGCTTTCAGAGATTGGCTATGAATGTGTGGAAGTTGCCTGCTGGCCGAAAGCCAAAGCGGAGCGCAGATATGCAGGAGTCAGCCACATCGACGTGGCAAATCTGGGAGACAAAGAAGCAGAAGAAATTCTTTCTTATTGCAAAGAGAAGAATGTGGAGATTTCTTCTCTGGCATTTTATCCGAACACCATGGATGGAAATCTGGAAAAAAGAGCTGCCAACATAGAACACTTATACAAAGTAATCGATGCAAGCAAAAAACTTGGAATTAACCTTGTTACAACCTTTATCGGAAGAGACCAGACAAAGACAGTAGAAGAAAATCTGGAACTGGTAAAAGAAATTTGGATTCCAATCGTTCATTATGCAGAAGAAAAGAAAGTACGCATTGCAATCGAAAACTGCCCGATGCTTTTTGACGGAGATCAGTGGCCGGGCGGACAGAACCTGATGACCACACCAGTGATCTGGAGAAAAGTATTTGAGATTCTTGACAGTGATTATATCGGAATCAATTATGATCCGTCTCATTTTGTATGGCAGATGATCGATTACATTCAGCCGCTTTATGAGTTTAAAGATAAAATTTTCCATGTACATTACAAAGACATTAAACTTTTCAAAGAAAAACTGAAAGAGTGTGGAACAATGGCATATCCGCTTCAGTATATGAAACCGAAGCTTCCAGGACTGGGAGATGTGGACTGGGGCAAATATGTATCCACATTAACAGACATTGGATTTGAAGGATATACCTGTATTGAAATCGAAGATAAATCTTTCGAAGGTTCTGAAGAAAGAGTTCTGGACAGCCTGAAACTTTCTCTGAGATATCTGAGACAGTTTGTGATCTGAAAAGTTACTCTGAATAATTAAATGCTGAAATAATGCGGAGAAAACCGCTTATTAAAAACAAACATATTCCAAAAGGAGGAAATGAATTATGAAGAAAACAGTAGTTTGCATGCTGATCGCAGCTATGACAATGGGTAGTATGGTTACTCCTGTATTTGCGGACGGAGAAGGAGACGCTACTCACATTTATGTACTGACAGCTCCGGAAGACCATGGCTGGACTGGTTCCGTAGCAACATTCGCAAAAGAAAAAATTGAAGAAGTAAATGACGCCGGAACTTACAGCGCAGAGCTGATCACATCTGCAGATGCAGCAGAACAGATCGTCAACATCGAAGATATCATCGCAGCTGGTGAAGACAACATCGCTGTTGTTATTCAGCCAATCGATGACACTGTTCAGTCTGCAATCCAGCAGCTGGTTGACGCTGAGATCCCATATGTAGCATTTGACCGTATCATCGAAGGTGTAGCTGACAGTGCAGTATCCAATGTAAAAGGTGACAACGAAGGTATCGGTGCAGCATGTGCGGCTTATTATACAGAGCAGGGACTGAAACCTGGTGATGCAGTTTATGTATACGAAGGAGATACTTCTTCTGTAACAACTCTCCGTGATGGTGGATTTACAAAATATCTTACAGGAGAACTGGAATATGATGGAAAAACAATTGCAGACGATGCAAAATGGTCAGAAGATGATCTGAAATCCATTACATATTCAGGTGCTATGAACTGGAGCCGTTCTGATACAAAGACTTCCTTCGAATCTCTGCTCGGTGATGCGTCTAATGCAGACATCAAATGGTTCTATGCAGAAGATGACGAACTTGCAATGGGTATCCTTGAAGCTCTTCAAGGCGGTGGAATTGACGATGCAACAAAAGAAAAATTCCTCGGAAATACACCTTATCTGACAGGCTGCGGTGGACTGGATGAACTTTATGCAGTGCTTCGTGGTGAATCCTTCACAGATATCGCAGATCAGTTTGGCGGTATTGTATCTGTAACTTACAGCCCGGCAATGATCCAGACAGCAATCCAGGATATGGTTGATTATCTGGATGGAAAAGATGTAGAACAGGATCACGTAATTGCCTGCGAAATCGTAAATAAGGACAACGTAAAAGATTATCCTTCTTTCTAAATCAAGTATTTTTCGAGATATAATTCTTTTTAATAAGACAAATGGCGAAGGGAACTGTAAAGTTCCCTTCTGTCAGATAATTAAATGAATGTGTATCAGAGCAGTGTATCAAAAAGCCCGACAGATCGGGCGGGGAGGCGAGATTATGAGTTTGTTGCAGATGAGTAACATCTGTAAGTCCTTCGGTGGGATTTCGGTACTGAAAAACGTACAGCTTACAGTAGAAAAAGGAGAAGTGCATGCACTTCTTGGCGAGAATGGCGCGGGAAAATCAACGCTTATGAATGTTCTAACAGGCGTATTTCCGCGTGATAAAGGTGAAATTGAATTTGATGGAAATGAATTAAAAAATATTACGATCAAGCAGTCTGAGAATATGGGAATTGCTTTTGTACATCAGGAATTAAATTTGTTCAATGATTTAAAAGTTTATGAAAATATATTCCTTCAGAAAGAATACACAACGAAACTGGGCCGCCTGGATAAGAAAAAGATGATTCAGGAGGCAGAGAGACTGTTCCAGGAACTGGGAGTGGATATTGATCCTACGCAGCAGGTCTCTAAACTGAAAACAAGCCAGAAACAGTTGCTTGAAATATCAAAAGCTCTGTTTTTTAAAGCAAAACTTCTGATTCTGGATGAGCCGACAACATCATTGAACAATGATGAGGTGGCACATCTGTTTGACATTGTCAATAATTTGAAGAAAAAGGGAACTTCCTTTATCTTTATTTCACATAAAATGCCGGAGATTTTCCGTCTGTCAGACCGATATACCGTATTCCGAAACGGAGAATATATAGGCTTCGGAAATATAAAAGATACTACACCAGAAGACGTTACACGTATGATGGTTGGTGAGAAATACTCCGATCAGGATGTATATGAAAAAAGACCATTGGGTGATACAATCCTGGAATTGAAGAATTTCAGCGGAGAAGGCTTTCACAATATCAATCTGGCGGTAAAAAAAGGCAGTATCGTTGGACTGACTGGCCTTCAGGGTGCCGGAAGCAGTGAACTGATGCAGTGTATGTTTGGTGTAACAAGAGCATACAGCGGCGAGATGCGGGCAATGGGCAAAGTTATGCGGGATCACTCTATTCATACAGCTATGAAAGATCAGATTGCGATGCTTGCTTCGAACAGAAAAGAAAATTCTGTGATTCCAGATATGAATATTCTGGAAAATATGTATCTGTCAGAACATACTCTTTCTGCATGGAAACCAGCTATTTCAAAAAAGAAAGAAATAGAGAGATATAAAAAATATAAAGAGATGCTGAATATAAAGGCAAATTCCTGCGAAGATTTAATTACATCATTAAGTGGTGGAAATCAGCAAAAAGTTTTTCTTGCACGTTGGCTGAATACAGATGCAGAAATTCTTCTTCTGGACAACCCGACACAGGGAATTGATGTAGGAGCAAAAGCAGAAATCTACAAACTGATCCTGGAACTTGCAAAACAGGGAAAAACAATTCTGATCAATACACTGGAAATACCAGAGATCCAGAAAGTTGCCGATTACTGTGCAGTATTTTATAGCGGCGAGATTATCAAGGTTCTGGAACATCAGGAAATTGATGAGATGACAGTTATGATGTATTCAACAAATGCGGCACAGACAGAGGAGGGAAAAAAAGATGAGTAGAAAGAATACAACAGTTCCTGGACGTATCGCAGGATTTCTGGGAGAAAACAGTTATATCATTGTTTTTGTGGCAATTTTTATCGTATATGCACTGACAACAAACGGATTGACATGGAGCGGTATGATGAATGTATTTCGTCATTCCGCAGTAATCGGTATCATCGGACTGGGTATGGGACTGATCTGCATTACTGGCGAGATTGATCTTTCTGTTGGTTCTATGCTGGCTCTTGATGGTGGATTTTCTGTTATTATCTTTAACATGACAAACAGTATTATCCTCACATTTTTATTTGCAGTTCTGTTTGGTGCATTCTGCGGACTGATCAATGGTGTGATGGTAGGATGGATCCAGATGCCTGCATTTATCGTTACACTGGCAACGATGCTGATCTATCGTTCTTTTGCACAGTATTTCTGTCAGCATGTGGATAAAGCACTGATCGGTGGAGGAAGTTCTGTGTATAAGATGGCAAACAGCCAGTCCTCTTATCAGACACTTTATAATTTTGGTAATGGAAAAGTATCTACGATTCCAATCGTTGGTCTGATCCTTATTATCATGACTCTTGTATTTGTATATATCACAACAAGTACAAAATATGGTAAAAAAGTATATGCAGTAGGAAGTAACATGAAAGGTGCACAGATGGCAGGAATCAATACCGCGGCTGTAAAAATTTCTGTATTTGTGATCGCGGGTGGTCTTGTTGGAATTGGTGCTTTTCTGTGGATTGCAATGAATGCTTCCGCCGACCCGGCAACAACAGGAAACAGCTATGAAATGTATGCAATCGCAGCAGCAGTACTTGGTGGAATCAGCATGTCTGGTGGTAAAGGAAAATGTCTTGGAATCCTGTTTGGTGCAATGTCCTATACGATCATTGATAAAATCATCGTGTCCCTTAAAATGGACTCTCTTATCAACAACGCAATCAAGGGAATTATCTTACTGCTCGTTATTATGGTGCAGATCATCGGACCTCAGATCAAACAAAAATTAAAAAAGGCTGAATAAAATACTGGAACATAAATATCTCTGTTAAACAGGCAGGAAATGCTTTATAATAAAAATATAAAACCTGAAAAAAGAGAGAAAGTATGAAGAAGATAACCGTTTCATTAATTGCTGAAAAAGCACAGGTCTCACCGGCAACAGTATCAAGAGTCCTGAATCACAGGGAACTGGTGAAAGAGCCGACGATTCGCAAGGTAGAAGAAGCTATGCGTTCACTGGGATGCCAGATGGAAAATACAGTCACTGTCTCAAAAGAAACACAACCTTTGATTGTTCTGAACATTCCGGGAATTGAAAATGCATTTTATCAGGAGATTATCCGTGGAGCAAGAGTATCTGCGAAGGCGCATGGATGCCACTTATTGATTCATGAGTCACATCTGAATAAAGGAAATATGCTGGATTTTTGCAATCTTCTGCGAAGAGTGGATGCAGCGGGCGTAATTCTTCTGAACCGCATATCAGAAGAGGCACTGAATCAGATACGGACGATAGCACCATTGGTACAATGCTGCGAATATAATGAACACGCAGATTATCCGTATGTCAGCATTGATGACACCAGAGCAGCAGAAATTGCAACAGAATATCTTCTCTCAAACGGCGGAAGCAAGATTGCTCTGATCAATGGGCCAGGGAATTTTAAATATGCCAAGAGGCGTCAGGAAGGATTTATGAATGCACTCCAGAAGGCAGAGGTCATGATTCCAAAGCAGTGGATCGTGCAGTTGCCGGAAGTAAGCTATGAGATGGCTTATGCAGCGGTGTGCAGATTATTGAACTCTGACAGCAGACCGAATGCATTTTTTACAATATCAGATGTTTTTGCAGCGGCAGTGATCCGTGCGGCGAAGCGTTTTCGCCTGCATGTACCGCGGGATATTCTGGTGGTCGGATTTGATAATATTGAGTTATCTTCTATGACATCACCTTCTATCACAACTGTGAACCAGCCGAAATTCCAGATGGGCTATACAGCCTGTGAGATGTTATTGGAACTGATGGAAGATCCTCATGGGGAAATGAAATCGCTTTTACTTGATACAGAACTGGTGATTAGGGAATCAACATAAGAATAGAACAGTTGGAGATATTCCGGCGAATTCTTTTGCAGCAGGTGTGCCGGCGAGGGTGATCTGTGAGATTACAGAAGAAGATTCTGTAAAAAATATGTTTGAGGAAATTTACTGACAGAATATGTGACTTTATAGAAAAACACCGGAGCAGGTTATGAAATCTGTTCCGGTGTTTTCCTGAATATGTGTGCATTCTTAAGATATCATATCTGATTGTCTGATGCAGTATCACATATTATAGAAACATTGCATATTTTCTATTTTTCGTTTCATTATAGAATTACATTCCATCTTTCAGCACATCATAGTCTCTCAATACTTTCTCGATCACCGTTCCCTTAATGAAGTGGAGCAGAGGTTTCTTAATGATGCCGACTCCCGGAATATCAATTTCCAGCGGTGATTTGCCATCCATCAGTTTGACGCTGCTGCTTAAGAGTTCACGGATATCGTAAACGCTTCCCCATACTTCCGGTACACCACGGTCAACACCAAGCAGGCCGTAAACAGCTTCCATGGCGGTTCTGACAGAGTATTCTGTGGTGAATACTGTATCGCGAGGTGTGTCTGCGAACTGGCCGAGGAATGCGAAGTTTACACAGCCATCCGGGATTACGTCCGGGCGGTCACCCTTGGTTCTCGGCATGAAGAATGCGGTGATATAAGGCATCATGGTCGGTACGCACACTGCACTGTGTTCAGCAAGTTCATCAATCTGATCTTCCGGAACACCGAGATGATACAGCCACTCTGCGGTGATCTCTTTACCGGTACAGTCTTTCATAGGTTTCTTGATATAGTCGCCAGGTACATCTGTGAACAGACCATAAACCCATACGCAGACCTTATCTTTGTCCTGATCCTTGAACTGTCCCTGACGGTTGATGGTCCAGCTTAAGAGCCATTTGGAATCCTGGCA
>ERZ773133.4083-NODE-4083-length-10299-cov-5.735357_pt1 | contig 10299 bp, 5 predicted proteins | sample MGYA00580861_ERZ773133 | MGnify/ENA primary metagenome ERZ773133 (study PRJEB29015, sample SAMEA2737844) | human gut metagenome | biome: human gut; feature: human-associated habitat; material: faeces | place: China | collected 2012 ...
GGGTGGCGAACAACGATGGGGTCGCCGTCTATCTTGTAAGAAGAGGAGACTTCTTCGTGATGGGCCGCCTTACAGAGGATGTCTTCGTATTTGCCGCAATCTTGTCCCAGCGAGGAGACCAGGGTGTTGATTTCGGTAGTAGTCATGCAGCAACCTATTTCGCCGGCAGCGGCAAGGCTCTGTATGAGCCGGCTCTTACTGGTGGTGGCTGAGATTTTGAGGTATTGCGCCTGGGGCTCTTCCGGTTTCAGGTCGAGGTTGGGCAGGCGTTTGGCGTGCCGGGCCTGCTGCTGTTCCTGCTCCCAGGCCAGTAGTTTCTGATCGTATTCCTTTTTCTGTTCGCGGCGCAGCCGGTCGTAGAACTCCTGCGTGGCGTCCAGCAGTATGGATGTGAACCCCAGCGCACCTTTTCCGGCTCCTGCGGGTGCTACGACGGCAAGATAGAAATGGGGCGAAAGCAGTGACTTCTTATAGAAGAAACTGACGTTGGGAAAGAGGGCGCTACAACTGTTCATGCTGCCCAGCAGCATGAGGTCGCGTTCGCGCTTGTCGGTGGCATGCGTGCAGCAACGTTTCAGAAATTCGGGCAGGCGGGTATAAACTTCCTCGGGGATGTATGGGGAAGCGGCCCGTAATTCGTTGTTTTTTTCTAACACTTCTTCGGGTGATTCCTCCTCGTTTGCAACCGAAAAAGGTGCATAGGTGTCACTGTCACCGAAATGGCACCGATTCGTCTCTTTTTCTTCCTTTTTCTTCTGAATAATGAACTGATAACCAGATACTACGCGTTTTTGTATATCTTGCATCGTAAAATCGGTAGCGGCGTAATGCTGCGCGAAAAGTTCGGTGAGCTTTTTTGTTTCCTCCTGCGAAAATCCTTTACTTGCTGCCGCACGTCCCAACTTCAGGGCAAGGTCGTTCCGACTACCCCGGATGAAGGGGTTGCGGTGTTCGAATTCATCGAGGAAGTTGGCTATGAAGCCATTTTCCGATGGGGCGTTACCCGGGGCGATTGTTTCTTTCGTTTCTACCTCTGTTACTTTCGTTCCTACCTCCGTTACTTTCGTTACGCTTTCCGCAGGCATTTCGAAGGCGATTGCACCGGGATTGTAGTAGGCTTCGGGATGCCAGGAGTAGAAACAGGGCTGCGTCAGTATCTTGCATTTATCATCGTACGGGTGACCTACGTGTGCGCTGACCGCTCTACCTACGGCTGCATAAAGCTGTTCGTAATTTTTCTGCACGTCTTCGGGACGGACGTGTATCAGCATTTTGTTCCCTTCTTCGGAGATGCTGATAAAGGAGGCGGCAACAAAGGGGAGCGATTGGGAGAGGAGGAAGATTTCCCAGGTGCGTCCGTTGCTGTGGTCGAGGTCGATGCAGAGCAGTTCGCTGTGTTGTTGCAGGTCTTTTACGGCGTGTCCGTTGCTGCATACGCCTGCGGGGATGATGCACGGCATACCGTCTTTCAGTTTCTGTGCTTCGGCTTCGTGGCCGGGCAGGGCTTTCAGGCGACGGTAGTCCTGCACTACTTGCCTGAAGCGGTCGCTGCGTACCGTGTCAATAAAATCGTGGATGCTGATGGTGTGTGGTGCTTTGCTCCGCACGCTTGGGAATTCGGAAACCAGGGGTTCCCGATTTACTGTATTTTCCATATCTGTTTATGTTTTACAGTCGTGCATTGGCACTATTGCCTTTACACGCCTCGAAGGTATGGAAAACATTTTTTTAGATACTTTGCGCTTTTGTACACTTGCCTTTTTTAATGTTTTGATTATCAATACGGAGGAACGGTTGAAGTGTACAAAATGCTTTTTTGGATAAATTTAACAGCTACAAGATACAACAGCTTTTAAGTAACGCTTAAAAAATAGTTTGGTACATAAGAAAGTGAGGCGAGTAAGCTTATAAATGATAATTTAGCGGCGAGGGAATGGGTACGCGGACTACGCGGATAAGGCGGACGAACGCGGACTTTAATCTTTTAGACGCGGATGACACGGATGACGCGGATTTTTAAAGCTGCGCTATACATACCGGCATATCACACCGAAGGAAAAAAGAATCCGCGTCATCCGTGTCATCCGTGTCTGAAAGATTACTTGCACGCCGAAGGAGAACCTTGCTCCAGCGTTACGCTGCTAAATTATCATTTATGTACCAACTTGTTTTTAAGCGTTACCCAATTCTTTTCCTGCTTTTTTCTTTTTTGCAATCAGCGACGAACTTGTCTATTTCTTTGCTGAGTTGCTTCAGTTCCCTGCATGCCTGGTCGCTTAGTTCGTGTTCCCTGTTCAATTTTTCCAGGTATTTTTTTATTTGTCTGATGGCTTGCAGTTCGGCTTTACCGGTTGTCTCGCAGTGTTTGTAAAGGATGTCTTCCTGTGTGTCAGTAGTTAGCTGGCTGTTCTTTTTAAACTCATGGTTATGTGTATTTAAAATATTTGATTCTGCAAAGGTAAATAGATTTATGCAGGTTGGGGAATAATCCGGGGTAAAAGTAAAGATAAATAAGGTAAAGTACGGATAAGTTCGCCCCGGTACGTTCCGGTACATCCCGTTTCGTCCTTTCGTTTTTGGTCTCTGAAGTACCTTTGTTGTGTCCTCAAAGTGGGGATCCTACGGAAGGTTTCGGGTAAGACGTCGCCTTGTATCAGTTTCCGTTCGAAACTATTTTCTTCTTTTTTAAACTCAAAAAAATTATGTCAGTAACATTTAAGAAAGTATTACGTAAAGACCCTTTCCATAAAGATGGTACGGGTAAATACTACCCTCAATTAATCGTTTGGGGAAAATCGGCGACACTGGAAAGTATTGCCGTTCAGATGAAAGAATCCAGTTCGCTCACTCTGGGTGATATACAGAGTGTGATAACCAACTTCGTTGGTGCTATGCGTCGTGAACTTTTCAATGGCCGTTCGGTAAACATCGACAACTTCGGTGTATTCAGCCTTTCGGCTACTACCGAAGGTTCGGAGAAGAAGGACGACTGTCAATCTACCAAGATCAGATCCGTCCGTATCAACTTCCGTGCTTCCAGCAGTATTCGTCCGCAGGTGGCTGCCACGCGTGCCGAAGACCGTATGGACTTCGTGGATCTGGAGTCGCAGTTGAAGGCTGCCGGCAGTGGTTCGGGCAGTGGCGAAGGTGGCGGCAACGAAGGCGGTGACGGAGGATTGGACGAGAATCCGCTGGGATAGGCTCTGAAACCGTAGTCTTCGGAAATTAAAAATTAAACACTTATCACTAAGTTACATGAGAACAATCGATCACATCGTTATTCACTGTTCCGCCACACGCGAAGACCGTTCGCTGACTGTGGTCGAACTGGAGGAAAATCACCGTTGCCGTGGCTTCCGCGGTATCGGCTATCACTACTACATCCGTAAGGATGGCACGGTAATCAATACCCGTGCTTTGGAACTTGTCGGGGCGCATGCCAAGGGCCATAATTCTCACTCGATAGGCATCTGCTATGAGGGCGGTCTTGATGTCCGGGGGCGTGCCAAAGATACCCGTACGCCTGAACAACGCTCTGCGCTCCGGCTGCTTGTGCATCAACTCCTGAAACGCTTTCGGAACAATGTCCGTATCTGCGGGCATCGTGACCTCAGTCCGGACCTGAACGGTGACGGAGTGATAGAGCCGGAAGAATGGATTAAGGAGTGTCCGTGCTTCGAAGTGAGCAGGGAACTGTGATTTCCACTCTGTGACAATCATTTTTTTAATTGCGTGGAAAGGAGGTGTGGAATTATGGCAATCAAGAAATCCGTATGGAGTATGATCTTGAAAGTAGCTGTCGCGGTGATAACGGCGATAGCGGGTGTGCTGGGCGTAAATGCGATGACCTTGTAATGCGCTCTGATAATGACTTCTAATTTTTTGTAAACCGGCAATCCGGATGCTGGTTTGCAGAAAACGATATTAAACTACAAACAATAATGGATATGAAAAATATATATCGAATTATACTTATTATTATACTATGCACCGGTGTATTGCCGGTATGTGCACAAGGCAATTATTATGCTGCGATGCCTGATGTGACACCGCCTTCACCTACTTCCCGAGTATTTCAGAAGTTTTTGGGCTATCCCATTTCTCATGCGACGGGAACCATTGACATTAGTATCCCCCTATATACTGTGGAAGCTTACGGCCTGTCTCTCCCCTTGACTTTGAAGTATCATTCTTCGGGGGTAAGAGTGCAGGATCCTGTCGGTGTGGTGGGACGTAACTGGGCTTTGTTTCCGGGATTTAAGATATCACGGACGATTATGGGCAAACCGGATGAGGTGTATCCGGTGGCAGATGTCAGCGGAAATCTGACACGCGATGACTATATCTATATGTCTTCTCCTTATTCAAATGATTGTGATTGTTGGAATGAGCGCGGACATATTTATCCGTGTATGGACGGCCAGTATGATGTCTTTCAAATAAATATGCCTGGTATGGACGCTTCGTTCATATTACAACGTGTAAACGGGGTGGATGTAGTGAAACAGATATCGGATACTCCTTTAAAGATAACTCCTAAGTTGGATAATTCTACCAACTTTATCAGTACACGACTCTATGGTTTTGAAATTCTGGATGACAAAGGTATACGGTATGCCTTCGGGGAGAAGAATCCTGTACATGGTTTATCTAGTCCACAAAAATATGTTGAATATCAGCCTTATGGTTCTTGCTTTTGCGGTTGGATGCTTCGGGAAATCATTTTCCCCGGTAATGAAAAAATCTCGTTCACATACCAATCGGTAAGAGAAGATGTCCCAACTTTCAATCATACCTTATCGGTATTAGACAATGGGAAATCGATGTGGCTGGCTGGCTGTTTTCATAACGATATGATAGATAGCTCCACTGGATCTGACAGTTCTTTTTGGCGTATACTTGGAGGTGATGGATACCAGATAAACGAAGGAAGAGACTCCCCTTATTCTTATATAAACAGGTCGTTGGTTCCTGATAGTATTACTATTCCAAACGGTTTGATTGATTTAAACTATTCAGCAGGTAAGTTGGCTTCTTTGAACGTGAAACAATCGTCAGGCATACAAGTGAGAAATGTACAGTTTACTTATGATACAACAACGGGTAACCTGCTGAAGAAAGTGAATATCAACGGTGAGGGCAATTATCTGTTTACCTACAAAAATGAAAGTTCTTTTAGTTATTTGCGTTCCGGTTTCGATTGGTGGGGTTTTTATAATGAAGCGGATTTCGGGGATGCTGACCTTCCCAATATAAATCTTGAAATACGGAAGACCACGGGTTCGTTGAATGTTCCTGTCAACCGAACTATCGGTAATCGTGCCAACAGGAAGCCTAATGCTGCGTATATGGACACATATTCATTGACAGAGATGCTCAGTCCGACAAAGGGAAAATTGAAAATTAGTTATGAACCACACCGCTTTACGGTAAAAAGAAAAGAGGAAATAGGTGGAGGGTTACGTGTGAAATCTACTGAGTTGTATGATCCGGTGTCAGGTAAGACAATCGTAAAAAACTATACTTATGAAGATGCGCATTTTATAGGTACGGATTATCCTGATGAGAAAAGTCTGATAACTACCAGATATATATGTCCTCTTGATGATGGTGGTTGCAGAGTACGCCAACGTACGCTTTCTGTATTTTCCGGTTTTCCCAATGTTCGGGGAAATACAAATCCTGTATGGTATGGCAAGATTACTGAAGTTGCCTCCGATTGGAAAAAAGTCTATCAATATGATTTTCGACCGGATGAATATGATAATGTCATTTTTGATGATTTATCCCCTGATTATTCATTGAATAATGAGTGTTTGCTTTCTGCAATGAATAGAATGTTATATCCGATTCCTTGGTTATTATCAGAAAACTTCTATAGGAAATCGGGAAATATTTATGAGAAAGTGCAATCGTTGACCAATATGTATGAGAAGTCTGAGATGAAAATGCCGGCAGCTATAGTAACCCCTTATCAATTCGGACTGAATGGCTACTCGAGCTGTCAGTTTATGGAAAAGTTGATAGCTTGCCCTAGTTATAATTATTGTGATGTATATGGATCTCCGGTAAAGTCTTTTCCGTATTATATAGCTACAGGCTATCATCGCTTGAAGTCCACTTGTAAAACCACTTATCAATCGAGTGACAGTATTGTTGAGAAGTCTGTTTTTGTCTATGATACGGAGCGTCCGTACAATATAATAAGTAAATCATCTTTGTGTAGCGGAGGTGCGGAGCAGGTGGAGAGAACCTATTACAGTAATAACACTATACCGGATAAAGAATCTCTGACAACATCCCAGCGAAGTGCCATTCAGCTATTGACTTCGCGAAATTATCTGACCACGCCTGTACAGCAGACTATGGAGAAAAAGGATAAACGGCTATACAGTGTATTGAGAGGATATAGCAGTAGCTTGTCTTCCGGGATGGTGGTGGAAGATCAGTATTACTGTAAAGGTACGGATAAGTACGAAAAACGAATCAGTTATAATAAATATGATATTTATGGTAACCCTGTATATATCAATAAAGATGGTGCTGAGAAGGTTGTATATTTGTGGGGATACAAGGGGCAATACCTGCTGGCTGAAATCAAGGGGGCAACTTACGAAGAAGTTAAAAAAGCGCTAATGGTGGATCCAGCTTCCATGTCGTCGTGCATACTTCCTTCTATACCTCTGTATCTGGATATGATAGATAATTTGTATAAAGCTTTGCCTTCTGCCCTGATTACCTCCTATACTTACCATCCCTTGATTGGGGCAAGTGGCATAATTTCTCCCAATAAAGCCAAAACGACTTTTGAATATAACAGCGATAGTCAGTTGATTCGCATAAAGGATACGGAAGGAAAGACAATGGAGGAATATCAATATCATTTCCGGCCATAAATGCAGTATGATCATATAAAAATAGTATTATGAAACGATTATATATTTTGATTTCATTTCTTTGCCTGATAGGTGCAGCTACAGCGCAAAATAGTAACCAGAATTATGTGGTTACGCGTACTATGCTGAATGAAAGCAGTAGTTCTTACTTAGATGTAGTGAAATATTATGATGGTTTGGGACGTTTGTGCCAAACCGTGCATAATCAGGTGACTCCACAGAAAAATAATCTGCTGGATCTTTCGGAGTATGATGAATCGGGGCGGGACGTTAAAGACTGGCTGCCCGTATATTCATCCTCTGCTTATTTGTCTGCGTCTGCTTTTTCCTCGACTGCTTCTGGTAATTATGGCTCAACGGCCCGTCCTTTCAATCAGTCGGTGTACGAGGCTTCTCCGTCCGATCGGCTTGTGGCGCAATATGGCCCGGGAGCGAAGTGGAGTGACAAACCGATGACCACTGATTATATGCTGAATGGCTCCTCTGAGGCATTAAGCTGTGTGCACTATTCGGTAAATGGTAGCACTTTAGTGAATGGGGGAAGTTATGCCACCGGTGAATTGTATGTTGTCCGTACACAGGATGAAGACGGCAACACGGCCTCTCAATTTACGGATAAGCAAGGACATACCGTATTGGTTAGTCAGTTGAATGGAACTGTACGTCATGATACCTATTATGTGTACGATGACTATGGTAATCTTTGCTATGTGCTGCCACCTGCAATGGATGGTAATATTTCTACGGCCAGTCTAAATCTTTATGCCTACCAGTATAAATATGACAGGCGCAATCGTTGTGTTTGGAAGAAGTTGCCCGGTGCGGATGCTGTGTCATACGTTTATGATTTGAATGATCGTCTTGTTTTTTCCCAGGACGGAAATCAGAAAAGTCGGGGAAAATGGATGTTCTATTTGTATGATGACTTAAGCCGCCTGGTTGTGCAAGGTGAATGTGCTAATACGAATACTTCTACAGCGTCCACTCGTTCTGTTGCCTGTACTCGCGTCAATACGGCTACGGGTTTAGGAAACAGCGGATATTCATCCGATTTTGCTTTAACTGCTCCGGTTGTGTATTTAGTAAACTATTACGATAACTATGATTTCCGTACATTGCCGGGTTTTAATAACAGCTTTTTTTCTGCTGAAACAGTGAGTGCTAAAGGTTATTTGTCGGGGAGTGTCATTACTGTTTTAGGAAGTGATACGAAGTTATATTCAGCCAACTATTATGATAAGAAAGGGCGGGTAACAAAGACTGTTTCAAGCAATCTGCTGAGTGGCTATGAAACAACAACTACGATATATACTTTTACCGGTAAACCTGCAAGCGTGAAGCATGTACACATGGCGGCCGGAAAGACTACGCAGATGGAGATAAATACCTATACTTATGACCATGCGGAACGACTGACGAAGGTTGAGCATTCGTTGAATGGAGTGAAGGTTACGCTTGCTGCCAATACTTATGATGAACTGGGGCGATTGTCGGGCAAGTCATTGCATGGTTCGGCAAGTAATAAGTTGGCGTATGCATATAATATACGTAACTGGATAGAATCGATATCATCAGGTGGATTATTCAATATATCATTGTATTATGGCTATAATGGAAATGTATCCCGTATGGTGTGCCGATGTCCGGGGGATAACAAAACTTATGGATATAACTTCGCTTATGATAATTTGTCACGCCTCACCTCGGCACAAAGTCTGATTGGTGGCATAATAACTCTGGGCTACGCGACCAACTATAGTTATGACAAGAATGGGAATTTATTGCATTTGCGGCGTGGCGGACAAACCGGATTATCCGGCACTGGAATCATTGATAATTTGTCTTTTACATTAAATGGTAACCAGCTTAAAGCCGTCAATGATGACGCTACGGCTACGGCTTCTAACGGCTTCGAATTCAAGGATGGTGCCAAGTTTGCTACAGAATATATGTATGATGCCAATGGCAGCTTAATAAAAGATTTGAATAAGGGAATCGAAATTCAATATAATTTATTAAATTTGCCAAGTCAGGTCAAGTTCTCGGATGGAAGTACCATCACTTATACTTATGGTGCGGATGGAGTAAAGCTTCGCACGGTGCATAAAATAGGAGGTGTTACTACCACTACCGATTACTGCGACAATGTGATCTATGAAAATGGTACGGTTAAACAATTGCTGACCGAAGAAGGATATGTCTCTCTGTCTGATAAGAAATATCACTATTATCTGAAAGATCATCAGGGAAATAATCGGGTGGTAACTGATCAGGCCGGTGGGATGGAGGAAGCCAACTACTATTATCCTTTCGGAGGTGTCTTCTTAAGTAACGGGAATGATGTTCAGGCTTATAAGTATAACGGGAAGGAACTGGATACAAAGAAGGGACTGAACTGGTATGATTATGGGGCGAGAGAGTATGATGCGGTGCTGGGAAGATGGCATGTGATGGATCCTTCTAGTGAAAAATATTATGGAGTGAGCCCTTACACGTATTGTAAGAATAATCCAATTCTCAGGATCGATATTGATGGGAAAGATGACTATGTAGTGAATAAGAATGGTTATGTGTTTTTTTGGAAAAATACAAAATATGAAGATAAGGGAGATCGAGTTTATTATTTTGATGGAGAACATAAACCGAAGCAGGTAAGCGGAAAGCCGATAACTATAATGGATAATAAATTAATGCCTAGAATGGTTGAAAATCAAGGTAAAGAAGGACAAACTACGACTTACGGACAAACCAGCAACATTCATGATGCTGCAAATCTCTTTAAGTTTGCAGCGGATAATAGTGTTGTTGAATGGAAATTGGACGTATATGAGAATGAAAATGATGGGCCGACAGCTATTATTATTACAGACCATAAAGAAGGCTCTGTGGAAAGTGGAAATAATGCAAAAAGAAGGACGGCTGTGAATGGTCGCAAAAAAATAGATATTCATTCTCATCCTGGCGATGAAAGCCAGGGAGCTTCTGCTTCTGATATGAAATATATTAATAGCAGAAATAATGCAGTTTATTTAAAGAGGAACCGAACGTTGCATGAATATAATTCAAAGAAAAGCAATATAACAACTATTCAAATAAATACGGTCGAAGATTTGCAGAAGTATATACAAGACAGACTAAAAAAATAGCTTGTATGAGAAATGTATTATTAATATTATTACTTATTTCTTTGCCGGGTTGTCAACCCGGCAAAGAATCTCCTGCTCGTTCTACTGCTTTACGGGAAGTTAAGCGTATGATTGATCAAGATTCTTTTCCTGCGAAGTATATCATTATGTATGAGGAACCATCGAATGACATCGGTTCTATCTATATGATAACACCGGCTAACTCTCCATTGGTGGAAGGGAGTTTGGAAAGACCGGAGAAAGTGATAAAGTACAAG
>ERZ773133.4085-NODE-4085-length-10297-cov-4.182679_pt1 | contig 10297 bp, 9 predicted proteins | sample MGYA00580861_ERZ773133 | MGnify/ENA primary metagenome ERZ773133 (study PRJEB29015, sample SAMEA2737844) | human gut metagenome | biome: human gut; feature: human-associated habitat; material: faeces | place: China | collected 2012 ...
GGGTCAGGCGGCGTTTCTTGCGTTTTTCCCGCCGCACCGGGTCCCGGACCTGCTGTTGCTGCGCCGGGCGCAGGCGCTGATTTTTGTAGCGCTGGCGGGCGGCTCTGTCTGCCGTCTGCCCGGTCTGCTGGCTTTGGGGCTTGCGCTGCTGGGGCCTGCGGGCCGTGCCGGAGCTGTTCCGGCCTGCAGACGCCGTGCGGGAACGCGGTGCGCTGCGGTTCTGGCCCTGACTGCGGGTGCGCGGGGCACTGCTCTGGGCTGTGCGGCGCGGCTGGGCGGGAAACTCGATGCTGTTGTCCGTCCGGGTCCGCCGGACGGCGCCGTTGGACGTCCGGTCCGGCGCAAAGCTCAGCGGCTCACCATTAAAGCCATAGCGGCTGTCGGTGCTGCCGGAGGTATCCTTTTTCTGTGAAGGTGCCTGAGGACGCTGCAGATCCTTCCGCAGATCGTAGATATTGCCGTTGTTTCCACCGGATCGCTGCATGGCGTGCACCTCCTTTCCGTTTTTTCCTCGTCAGTGCTTCTGCACCAGTTTCATCAGGGCAGCGGCAATGCGGTCCAGACTGTCGTCTACCGACAGGCTGCGCGCATTTCTGCCCATTTCGGCCAGCTTACCGGGCTGTGCCAGCAGATCGGCGACGGTGCCCACCAGCTTTTCGCCCGTCAGGTCTTTTTCCTCAATGACCACGGCAGCACCGGCCTTCTGCAGCTCCATCGCGTTGAAATACTGATGGTTCTCTGCCACATTGGGGCTGGGGATGAGCACCGCAGCGCGGCCCACGGCCTCCAGCTCGGCCAGCGTCAGCGCACCGGCACGGCTGATGACAAGGTCTGCCGCTGCCAGCAGCTCCGGCATGTTATTGATGTATTCCTTCACCACAAGGCTGCTGCCCTCGGCAAAGTTCTTTTCCTTTTCCAGATCCTTGAACAGCTGTACGCCGTACTGACCGGTGGCATGCAGATGCAGCACCGGCTTGTGCTCCTGCTGCTCCCATGCGCACAGGTCGGCCACCACCTCATTGACGCGGCGTGCGCCCAGACTGCCGCCGAAGGAAAGCACCACGGTGCGGTCGCCTGCGCCAAGCTCGGCACGGATGGCGTCCCGCTCCTTTGCCTTTGTAAACACCTCCGGGCGCACCGGGTTGCCCACCACGATGGTCTTATCGGGTGCTCCCAGCTTCTCCACAGCGGCGGGCACAGCGGCGAACACGATGTCCACATCCGGTGCCAGCAGCTTATTGGTCACGCCCGGAAAGGCGTTCTGTTCATGGATGGCGGTATGGATGCCCATTTTTGCAGCACAGCGCACCACCGGGCCGGACACATAGCCGCCGCAGCCGATCACGAGATCGGGCCGGACTTCCCTCATGATCTTCTTTGCCTTGGGGCCGGAGAGGGCCAGATTCCACAGGGTGACGATGTTGCGCCTGATGTTGTTCAGCGACAGCCTACGCTGGAAACCAGTGATCTCGATGTGGTGGAACGGATAGCCCGCCTGACCCACCAGACGGTACTCCATGCCCTCCCTGCGGCCGGCAAAGTGGATCTCGGCAGAAGGGTCTGCCTTTTTGATAGCACCTGCAATGGCAAGTGCCGGGTTGATATGGCCGGCAGTGCCGCCGGCAGCGATAAGAACTCGCATACTGATCTCCTCCTATATGGGTCCGGCCTTTGCCCGGAGCCTCTCATTTCCCGTTCTGTGCACGGCGGGCATCTTCCAGATTGATGGTCCTGCTGGCCCGTTCGGCCTCCTGCGCCGCACGTTCTGCCTCCCGCCGGGCGTGGTCTGCAGCCCGCTGCTGGGCCGCTCGTTCTCCGTTGCGTCCAATGTTCACCATCACGCCCATTTCTGCCAGCAGCAGGATCAGGCTGGTGCCGCCGGACGAAAAGAAGGGCAGACTGATGCCGGTGTTCGGAATGGTATTGGTGACAACGGCGATGTTGCAGAACACCTGCCATGCGATCTGTGCCATAATGCCGATGCCCACCATGGTGCAGAACTGATTCTCGGCCTTGTAGGCGATCAGCAGGCCCTGCACGATGAACAGGATAAACAGCACGATAATGAGCGTGGCCCCGATGAAGCCCAGCTCCTCGCATACCACGCTGAAGATAAAGTCGTTGGTGCTCTCCGGCAGCCAGAGCTGCTTTTCCACGCTGTTGCCAAGGCCAAGGCCCTTCAGGCCGCCGGAGCCAATGGCATACAGGCTCTGCCTGGTCTGGGGGTTCAGTTTTTCCAGATCGTCCGACCATGTTTTCAGGCGTTTTTGCAGGTACTCAATCGAGTTCACATGGGTCAGCAGCGTTTCCAGCAGCAGCGCCGCAGTGCCTGCTCCTGCCCATGTAATGATGCCGCCGCTGCCGCTCATCATCAGGATGGTGCCCACGATGGCGGTGGTCAGCAAGATGCCGGACATGTGCGGTTCCATGATCAGCAGCACCAGCACCGGCACCAGCGGCAGCACCGGCAGGATGATCTGCCGCACGATGCGGATGAACAGCCAATCCTTCAGCCGGACCTTTTCTTTCAGGGACGGACGGAACCGCCCGATCTGCGGCGCACTGGACGCCAGATGCGCCGTGAGCAGGATCATCTCAAACTTAGCTACCTCAGAGGTCTGCAGGGTCAGTCCTCCCAGACGGATCCAGCGGCGGCAGCCGTTCAGCGGCGGAAAGGCCAGCGTAGCTGCCAGCATGAGCAGCACGATCCAGTAACACGGCTTGCACGCCCAGCGCAGAAAGCGGTGATCCACATAGCTCATGGCTGCCATGCATCCGATGCCAATGGCCATGCAGAGGATCTGCTGCTTGATGTAGTGCAGGCTGTCGCCCATGCGCAGGTAGCCGGTGGTGTAGCTTGCGCTGTACAGCATCACAAGGCCAAACGCCATAATGACCGCCAGCGTTGCCATCCAGTTGATCACCAGTCGGCTCCACGGCCCCGGGTCCCGCTGCAGCGGCGGGGCCCATGTCGTCTCTTTTTGTCTGTATTGTCTGCGGGCGGCTTCCATTGCCCTTCCCCCTCGTTTTTTCAGAATAAAGCGCTCAGGCCCAGCGTGCCAGACGCACGGCCAGCGCCAGCCCGCACACGCTCAGGGCGCACAGGCTGTAAAAAACATTCACCGCGCTCAGGCCGCGCTTTTCCAGCCAGCGGTGCAGCGGCGCAGCCGCGAACAGCGGCCTGCCCCGGCGGCGGTAAAACAGGATCTGCAGCGCCACCATGCCGCCTTCCAGCCAGAAGGGCAGCGCCAGCGGGACGCTGAGCTCTGCATAGCCGATGCACAGCGGGATGCAGCCGATGGCTCCCGCCGCAAACAGACACCCGCATTTGCCGGGGTGCAGCTTTGCCGGCGGGAAATCCCACAGCAGAAAGGCCATCAGTGCTCCGGCCAGCGCTGCCGGGAACACCGCCAGCGGGAACCATCCCAGCTGCGTTTCCAGCATCATCAGGCCCAGCATGGCCACAAAAGCCGTGCCGCACACCGTGCCGTCCGCGCCGTCGGCCACGCGGGCTGCTTCGGCCAGCGCCACCAGCAGTGCGCCCCACAGCAGCGGTGCCGGAGCAAACCGGATATAGCCCGCTCCCGGCAGAACGAGCCCGGCAGGCAGGCAGCCGCTCAGGGCAAGCAGTCCCAGCACCAGAGCCGCAGCAGCCGCTTCCAGCGCAAGGCGCGGTGCACGGCGCATGCCCAGCGCCGAACGGCTGCGGATGCACGCAAGGTCATCTGCCACGCCCACAGCACCAAAGGCAAACGTGCCCAGCAGCGCAATGAGCAGCCGGGACATCATCTGCCGGTCGCTGCCAAGCAGGGAGGGCTGCGCGGCACATGCCGCCAGCCAACCAGCACCCACTGCAGCCAGCGTGCCCACCATCAGGCACAGCCCGCCGATCGTGGGCACAGGCTCTTCCGGTTCCTTCCGGTCGGTCTCCTGTTCCGGCTGCGCGCCGTGCATCGTGCGCTGCAGCTCCCGCAGCAGCGGCACCATCAGATTGCCGAGCGCCGCCGTCAGTGCAAAACCCAGTACCGACGCGGCGATCAAGGCGAAACGAATCATTTTTCAGTCTCCAAATTCATGCCGGAATGTTATTCTTCGGCATCTTTCTGCTCTGCGTAGAAAATTTCCAGCACTTTTTCCAGAGCCATGCCGTGGCTGGCCTTTACCAGCAGTGCATCGCCGGGCTCCATGCGGTCCAGCAGAGCATCCGCAGCTTCGCGGTAGCTGTCTGCGTGCAGGGTCTTGACCCCCTTGGCCGCGGCCACCACAGCGGTGCGCTTTGCATTTTCGCCGTAGGTCACAAGGCAGTACAGATCGCTCTCTGCGGCCAGACGGCCCAGCTCCTCATGGGCTTCGCGGGAAAGCTCGCCCAGTTCCAGCATATCGCCCAGCAGGGCAAAGCGGCGCTTGCAGGGAAACTCCCTGAACATGGCAAGAGCAGCCTTCATGCTGTCGGGGTTTGCATTGTAGCAGTCCTCAATGACAGTAACGCCCTTGCTGTGCACCACCTTCTGGCGGCGGCCGGTCTGCTCAAAATTGGAAAGGCCCTTGATGACGCCGTGCGGGTCGCAGCCCAGACGGGTGGCGGCGCAGTAAGCAGCCAGTGCATTGGCAACATTGTGCCTGCCCATGGCCGGGACCCGCACCACAAAGGTGCCCTCTTCCTGATCTTCCAGTACAAAGCTCATGCCGTCAGTCTCCTGCCGGATGGACAGCGCACACACGTCCGCATTCTCATCCGTCAGGCTGAACCACACCGGGCACACATGCTCCGGCAGCTTTGCCTTGCGCAGGAAGGGATCATCATAGTTCAGCACCAGTGGTGCGCCCTCGGGCAGGCCGGCGCAGATCTCCAGCTTTGCCTTGCAGATGTTCTCCTGACTGCCCAGATTGCCGATGTGGGACACGCCGATACAGGTGATGATGCCCACATCCGGACGGGCGGCACGGGCCAGACGGTCGATCTCGCCCGCATGGCTCATGCCCATTTCAATGACCGCATACTCGGTGCTGCTGCCAATGCGCATCAGGGTGCGGGGCATGCCCAGCTCATTGTTCTGGTTGCCCTCAGTCTTGATGGTCTCGCCAAAACCAGCAAGGGCCGCATAGGTCATCTGCTTGGTGGTGGTCTTGCCCACGCTGCCGGTCACCCCCACCATCTTGGGGTGATACTGGCTGCGGTAGTTGGAGCCCATCACCATCATCGCATGGTAGCTGTCCGGGCAGAGGATGGCCTTCTCCGCAGGAACACCTTCCACCGGGTGGTTCACCACCACGTAAACAGCGCCGTTTTCCAGTGCCTTTGCCGCAAAGTCGTGGCCGTCAAATTTTTCGCCCGGGAAGGCCACAAAGATGCAGCCGGGCCGCACCTCGCGGCTGTCGGTGGTCACAGACTCCACCTGTACCTCTTCCGGGATGGAACCCGCGGGCACCAGCCCTGCCAGAAGCTTGCTTGCAGAAATTTTTTCCATTGGTTCTTTCCCCTCTCTTTTATCTTGTAAAACCCTCCCCCGAAAGGGGAGCTCTTTTGCATCTTACGATAAAGTGCAGTTCTTCAGAAGATTCACTTTACCGTGCCCACTCATAAAGCTCGCCCTTCGGGAGAGCTGGCGCGCAAGCGCCTCTTGTTATTTATCCACAGGTAATGGTCACAATGGTGCCGCGCTGCACGCTGGAGCCAGGCTCCTCGCTCTGCGCCTGCACCGTGCCGCCTGTATTCCCCTCTACCACGCAGTTCAGTCCGGCAGCGGACAGCATCTGGCGGGCAAAGTCCGCGCTCTTGCCGGTCACATCCGGCACCTCGGTATGGCTGCCCTCGTAGGTATCGGTATACAGATACACGGTCACCGCGTCATAACCAGATTCCTGAATCAGCTCCTCCAGCTTCGGCTTATGGCGCTGATAGAAGGGATATTCAATGAGAATGGTTTTATTTTCCCACATCCGTTTCTGAATCGTCAGATAGAACTCCTCCAGGCACCACCAGTTTAGCCTGTCCTTCTGCTTCTCATTGTCGAAACCAAAGATATCCCAATTTTTCTCTTTTATCTCATCATAGCTGATTTTTACGATATCGTCATTTCCCAGATATTCCAGAAAACGGCGAGCCGTACCACTCTTACCGGTACCCGGTCCGCCCGTAAAAATAAGCAGCGTCCGTTGATTCGGAAACACTCTTTTCATAGCAGTTCCTCTAAAATTTGAAGGTGCCGTCTCTCATGGCCTGTACATTCTCCGGGCTGATCTTGCCCTCCATGGGACCAAACGCGGCTACATTCAATGCGCCTGCAGCCGCGGCAATCTCCGCACACTCTTTCAGATCCTTGCCCTCCAGAAGCGCGCAAAGGAATGCACCAATGGAAGTATCGCCTGCTCCGGTGGGATCCACGCAGTTTACCTTATAAAGTCCCTGCTCTACCACCAGACCGTCACGGGTATAGATCTTAGAGCCCTTATCTCCGTTCTTCAGCATCAGAATCTCCAGGTTCGGGTTCTCAAAGCATTTCTTCACTGCCGCGTCCACATCATCCAGACCGGTAAGAAGCTTCAGCTCATCCAGACCCGGCGCAAAGAGATTGGTGATCTCCAACACCGCATTGATAATCTCAAAGGATTCCTTACTCTTCTTCGGATTGGTCAGATGCTCCACACGTACATTGGGATCAAAGCTAATCTTGGTTCCCTGGGCCTTCATGGCCCTGGCAGTCTTTACAATCTCCCAGCCATAGCTCAAACGAGCCGTCAGCGCACAGCCCATGATATGAAGATACTTTGCTTCCTTCAGGGACGGCTCTGTCACATCGGGCATCACTGCCTTGGTTGCCGGAGTATCATCCCAATGGAACAGATATCTTCTGTCGCCCTTATTGTCGTAGGCTACAAAGGCACAGGCTGTAGAACCGTCCGGATCTACCAGAACCTTCGATACGTCTACGCCGTCCTTCTTCAGACGGTTCAGCATACACTCTCCGAAACCGTCCTTTCCCACGCCGGAAATAATTCCGCAGCTGTGTCCCATCCGCGCAACCGTAGAAATCATAATTGCGGAGGATCCGGACGGATAGGGGCCGGAAAACAGTGCTGTTTCATTCAGAGGCTTGTCAACCTCTGTTCTCATAATCTCAACTAGGGTCTCGCCCATTGTCCAAATCTCAGCCAAGTGCCTTCACCGCCTTTTCTTTTTCCTCTTCGGACGCAAACTTCTGAATAAATTCTACTACCTCATGGTTCGGTCCGAGAATGGTGATATACTCTACGCCGTGCTCCCAGTAGGGAAGGAACGCCGGTCCTTCATTGATATAATAGCCTGCTTCTCTGATTTCCTTTACACAGGTTACGATATCGGTACAGTTCAGAGCTACGTGGTCGATAGCGCCGGTGGCGTTGGTTGCGCCTCCATCCTTCTCATAGGTCTCAATAATAATGTTGCCGTGCTCAAAGAATTTTACCGGATGTCCTCCGTAGGTGGTCTCCCATTTCAGCTTGAAGCCAAGACCCAGATAGAATTCCTCTGTCTTTTTGATATCGTCTGTAGGAATTCCGATGTGCTGATAACCTTCTACATAATTTGTAAGCATAATAAAACCCTCCTTAAACTCATAGGGCAGATACTTTTTTCAAAATACCTGCCCTTTTTTCTTGTTTTACATTCTGATTTAGCCGTAAATGCTCTTCAGTACAGCCGGAGCCTTTCCGCTGCAGTTGAAGAAATCACTCTTGCTTGCGATTTCAGCTGCAATTGCCTTACGTCCCGGTCCTGCAATCTTACGCGGGTCATACTCAGTCTCCGGAAGTGTCTTGATTGCCTCTCTGACTGCGTCGGTATATACCTTCTTCAGTCCTGTTCCCACATTAATCTTGCTCATACCCATAGCAACACACTTGCGGAAATCATCCTCCGGTACACCGGTACCGCCGTGAAGCACCAGCGCAACATCTGTCTGCTTGCGGATCTCCTCCAGAAGGTCAAATTTGATTTCCGGAGCAGCCTTATAGAAGCCATGCGCGGTACCGATAGCAACTGCCAGAGCGTCAATACCGGTTCTCTCTACAAATTCCTTTACCAGAGACGGATCGGTATATGCTTTTCCGGATTCCTCTACGTGGATATTGTCCTCGTGACCTGCCAGCATTCCCAGCTCTGCCTCTACGGAACAGCCGTTGATACCATACGGACTGTGATTATGGGCGAAATCCGCGATTTCCTTGGATCTTGCAATGTTGGTCTCAAAGTCTTCCTTGGAAGCGTCAATCATAACATTGGTGAAGCCTGCCACAACAGCCTGCTTAATCTGCTCCATATCTGTCGCATGATCCAGATGCAGACAGAAGGGAACCTCCGGATAAGTCTTTGCGATACCCTTTGCAGTCTCTGCAATCAGCTCCAGGGAACCGATGTATTTGATTGCACCCAGAGAAGCCATCAGGATAACCGGCGCATTCTTTTCACGGGCACCCTCTACGATGCCAACCATCTCTGGAATGGTACTGAAATTAAATGCTCCTACTGCATATCTTTCCTTCGGATCAACATCTGTAGTAGCAAGCTTTACAGAGTCAGCCATAATCTGTTTCATTGTAAGTAACGGCATAATATTTCTCCTCTTTTCTTAAATTTGACCTTACAGGCTTCCGTCAATGGCTTTTTTCACCATTACATACGCGCCGTAAGCTACAACCTTGTCATTCAGCTCGGAAACACGGATTCTGTCCTCGTCAAAGGGGAAGCAGGCATGTCTGCGTATCTCGTTCATCATGCTGTAACGGAAATACTTATCTGCCTTTGCCATTCCGCCTGCCAGAACAATCACATCCGGGTCAAGCAGGTTAATCAGGTTGGACAGTCCCACACCAATATAGTATCCCTCCTGCCGCAGCATGTCAATGGCATAGGCATCCCCCTCTGCCGCTGCGTCACTCAGGATTTTTCCATTTACCTTTTCTGGATCATAGTCAATGCTTTCAAAAGCAGCGGACTTGATTCCGGAACGGATATCCCGTTTCATACGCTGATTAACTGCAGTTCCGGAGGCATACAGCTCAAAGCATCCGCTTCCGCCGCAGCCGCATCGGGGACCTGCGAAATTAATCGTCATGTGTCCGAACTCTCCGGCAAATCCGGAGCGTCCATGATAAATCTCTCCTCCGATGGCAATACCGCCGCCGCAGCCAGTGCTGATGGTCTGATAAAGAACCACCTGCTCGCCCTTAGCCACACCCACATTTGCCTCTGCCAGCGCGCCCAAATTTCCATCATTTTCCACATAAACCGGAACGCCGAATTCTTCTCTCAGGCGATCTCCGAGCGGAAAATTCTTCCAGCCCATCATCGGTACATCAATAATCAGACCGGTACGGTAATCCAGCGGACCGGGCGCCGCAACGCCAACACCCACCAGATCCTCTTTTGTTTTTCCGGCTTCCTCCAGAACCTCATAAGCAAGCTCAATGGTATTCTGGAATACAGCATCCTCACCCTCATAGGTTCTGGACTTTTTTACCTTAAATTCAGTAATCGGCTCCCCCTGATCATTGAACACTACAGAGGTCGTTTTCGTTCCGCCGATATCAATAATCAAATAGTACTTCATACTTACTCTTCTTTGCCCTTCTGTGCCATATCAAGCATAACTGCCAGGATAATGATTGCTCCGATTACGACCTTCTGCCAGTATGCGGAAATCTCCATCAGAGTCATACCATTGTTGATAACCGCAATGATAGCGCATCCAAACATCGCTCTTGCTACAGATCCGGAACCGCCGGCCAGGGAAGTTCCGCCCAGAACGGTTGCCGCGATAGCGAACATCTCATATCCGTCACCGGTTGCCGGATGTCCATTGTTTACCTTGGAAGCTGCTACGATACCTGCCAGACCTGCTGTAATACCACAGATCATATGGCACTTCAGCGTTACCATCTTTGTATTGATACCACACATATGCGCTACAGAGGCATTGGAACCAACTGCGAATACGTGACGTCCGAATACAGTCTTGGTCAGAATAATGTGGAAAATTAAAACAACTATAATGGTAAACAGTACGATAACCGGAATAATACCTGTCTTAAAGCTCTCTGTCTCAATCAGACGTCCTGCACCCAGTACAGAGAAGCCATTGGGCAGACCATAAACCGGACCGCCGCCGGAAATGATGTAAGCCAGTCCACGGAATGCCTGCATCAGAGCCAGGGTACAAATCATAGGAACCAGTCCTCTATACGCTACCAGCCAGCCAATAAAGAGACCAATCAGGGCTCCGCCTGCCAGACCAACCAGAATCTGGACTGCCATAATCAG
>ERZ773133.4089-NODE-4089-length-10288-cov-2.491840_pt1 | contig 10288 bp, 7 predicted proteins | sample MGYA00580861_ERZ773133 | MGnify/ENA primary metagenome ERZ773133 (study PRJEB29015, sample SAMEA2737844) | human gut metagenome | biome: human gut; feature: human-associated habitat; material: faeces | place: China | collected 2012 ...
ATAATCACTCTAATTTATCTGAGAAAACTTCTGCCAGGTCGAAGAGAATCAGAATTTGTCACAATATGAAATCACACCGATAATTCCAAAAAAGTAATACAGATGGGAGGAATGCGGATGGGCGAAAGGGAAGGTTACGAGGTGCTTCGCCTGATCGAACATAATCAAAAATGTTATATCAGCTCTGATTATGTAGAAGGAAAGTCACTTATTCAGTGGTTGAAATATCACCCGAACCTTACAAAAAAACAATTATTTTTATGGATCCGTGATCTTGCAGATCAACTGGAGTGCATACATAAGTGCCGGGGAAACCCTTGTTATCAGTATGTGAATCCGTACAGCGTGATCGTCACGGAGGATATGACACTACATTTTCTTGATATGAGTGTGGAATCCAATGAAAAAATGCTGGTTCAGATGAATCGAAGAAGTGTGAGGGAGAACTTTCTTCCACCTGAAGTCAATTATTATCAGGCTGCCAGCATTGAATTAGATATATACGGACTAGGCAGGACAATTCAGTACCTGTTGTCAGTAACAGACCCGATCCCGGAATTAACCAGACGGGAGACGGTAAAGTTTCAAAAAATAATATCCAGATGCCTGGATGGGCATTCAAAACGGGCATTTAAGCAGATGTCCGAAATTCAAAAAGAAATTCCAAATGTAACAGAGAAGAAAAGTAAAGATAGACGAATATGGACGAAAAAAAGAACGGTTATGGCAATGATAAGTATTTGTGTATTCGTAGCCGCAGTAAGTGTCCGGGTCATTCAGAAAAAAGGAGATGAGAAGAACACAGAACTTAAGATGGAAAGTTCAGACGGTTTAAATATGTCAGAAGTTTCAGAGCGCGAAGCATTCGTAGAAGCGCAGAGATCCATGGGATTGTTGTATTTTCTGGAGCTGGAAGATTACGAAAAAAGTATTCAGGCATTTGAAGATGCCAGGGAAGATCAGATGTCGGAAAATCTGGCTGCATTAGTGCGGTATGTGGCTGGGATAGAAGATAAAGAGAGCAGCAATGAGAAAAAGGAATATGCAAATGAAAAGAAAATAGAGAACATATTCAGGAAAATCGAGGAGTGGATGCCGGACGATTCAAGGCTGGATTATGAGCGCTGTCTGATTCGGGGCTATGCAGTGGAGGAATCGGAAGAACATGCAAAAGCAATCTTAAGAATTGGTAAGAAAATTCTGGATGAGAAGCCAGAGGAGAGACTGGTAAAAGAATGTACTTCTTATATGGCTTCTGCGGCTGAAACGGCAAGAGACTGGGATATGGCTTTGGAAATGTATACAGATATGCTTGAGTGGGAAGAGGAGTCGAAGAAAGAAGATATTTATCAGAAGCTTGTGAAAATACAGGGAGAAAAAGGCTTAAAAGATCAGGCACTTGAAATATGCAGGAAAGGAGCGGAAGAATTAAAAGACTCAAAGCAGCTTAGAATTCTTTATATGCGTATGCAGTGTTCAGATTCAGATATTTCCAGAGAAATCTGTGCACAGACAGTAAAAGAGTATTTGAATCAGATCCCGGAAATTAAGGAAGAAACAGAATTTCAAAAATTGGCACAGGAATACGGAATAGTCATGGAAGGAGAAAATGTATGGGTAGGAAGATAAGAACCGGAGCGTTATTGATATTAGTCCTGGCAATGATTTATACACAGCAGGCAGTTATTTATGCGCAGAATGAGGCAGAAAAAAACATGAAAAAGACAACAGAATCGGAAAATTTAGATGGAACTAATGGAGAAGACAAGGAACAAGAGAAGCCAGGAGGGGAAGATGAAGACAAAGACAAGGAGCCGGAGCAGCCCGAGATTAAGAGATATGAGCTGGAAATCCCCAAGGCTGATGGAAAGAATGGATATTATCTATCAAAGCCGTCCGTTATGATCACACATAATGGCGCCTATGGAACAACTGTGTACGAATTAAAACATGGGGAAGATACTTTGTTACAGGGGAGAATAAAATACATAGTATCACAAGAAGCAGAAGAGCAGAAAACCAAGATTTCTCTGGAGGGTGAAGTATTTGAGGAAGGAAAAAATATTTTACATGTCTTTATGGAAGATGAAGAAGGCAATGTGATTCCGGAATATGATGAGACAATAGAAATACGGATAGATACACAAAGTCCGACAGTGACCTTGGAGGCGCCGGAAGGATTTTCTACCTGGTATCAGAAGGAAGCGTGGATTCGTGTGGTATCAGAAGATGGTGCATGGGGAAGTCAGGTTGATACGGTTACATGTTATGTTGGAAATAAAATTATTGGAAAATCAAAGGAGAATCAGTCAGAGTTTTTGATCACACAGACTTCAAAAAGTGGAGAAGGTGTGCCGGTAACAGTGACTGTCACAGATCAGGCAGGTAATAAAACGGAGAAAACGCAGAAGTTATTCATTGACAGTCTGGCACCGACAGTAAGTTTAACAGGGGCAGCCGATTATTTGATTACCAGTCAGCCCGTGACTTTGGAATACCAGGCAACTGATGAAAATAAATTAGAAAGCTGTCGGGCAGTGATTGATTATGAAAAACCGGAAGGAGAGAAAAAAACGGAGGTCATAGATTCGGAAGAAAAGAGGAGTTTAAAGAACGGATCCACAAGTCTTGTAAAGACATTTCAGGAAGATGGAATCTATAAAACCAGTATACAGGCTGTGGATAAGGCAAAACAGAAGTCAGAACATTTCCTGCAATTTATGATTGATACTAAGAATCCAGTGATAAAGATGGTGGACGAACTGCAGTTGAAGTATCTGAAAAAGTTTTCATGGGATTATCCGGTGGATGTATTTATCAAGGACTTTACGACATTTGTCCATCAGATCCAGATGGACGGAAGGTTATATCCGATTGGGACAGAGATTGATACGGAGGGGCGTCATACATTACAGGTAAATGCCATAGATGCCGCAGGAAATGAAGCGGTGGCAAGAGCGGAATTCGTAATAGATCACACACCTCCGAAGATTCAGTTTTATCAGGTAGAGGAAGGGGCGCAGTATGAAGGAATCCTGAACTTTCAAGTAGATTCCAGAAAAAAAGAAGACTGGATAGAAGAAGTGTTGATTAATGGAAAAAGGCAGACATTAAAAAAAGAAGACGGGAAGTATACATTTCAAATTACAAATCCAGGCGAATATGCAGTAAGCGTGACAGCAGCGGATCTGGCAGGGAATGAAGCAGAAGAAAATATATCATTTGAAATCGTTCCAGAGAAGACGATATTGGAAAAGGCGGCAGCGCCAATTCAAAAAATATTATCTGGAAAGACAGAAAAGGAGCAGAAAAATCGGCAAGGAGAAAAAGAAAACCGTCATTTTGCCATGTTGAAATGGATTGTGATTGGAAGTATAATAACAATACTATTAATAATGGCCGGTGTGGTATTGTGTAGACGCAAAAAAGACAGTGCGAAAGAGGAACAGACAGACGAAGAATAATATATAAAGGTTCATAAAAGGGAGGATGCCGGGTAACCGCTAAGCGGCACCCGGCACGTATTATGAAAAAGTTTATTCAAAATGTATTACTGAACTTCTGTTGTTGATGATTTTATTATATGTAAGAGTTGTGGAGAAACAATGTTAAAGAGATGAAAGAATTTTAAAATAAACATGAACAAACTATGAACGTAAGGAAGTTTACTATTTCTTAATAAAATTCACAGAATTGTTAGCACTCGATGAAAAAGAGTGCTGATTTTCTATTGACTTTTAAAAAGCAAGGGATTATCATAGATTTAATCGGGGAGATTTCAAGATTTTGTATTTGCTTACTTATGAGTAAGTTCATGTAGGTTTCGATTTTATCCCTGGCATCAAAAACACAAATGATTAAATCAGCTTAAAATATCAGAAACAGGAGTGATTAGAATGGAAGCAAAAAAAGGTAGTCTTTCAATCAGCAGTGAAAACATTTTCCCAATTATTAAAAAATGGGTATATTCTGACCATGACATTTTTGTCAGAGAGATGATTTCCAATGGCTGTGATGCCATTACAAAATTGAAAAAACTGGATGTAATGGGTGAATACCAGTTACCGGATGATTATAAGGCATCAATTCATGTAGAAGTGAATCCGGAAGAGAAGACTTTGAAGTTCATTGATAATGGTCTTGGTATGACAGCAGAGGAAGTTGAAGAATATATTACTCAGATTGCATTTTCAGGAGCTACAGAGTTCCTTGAAAAATATAAAGACAAGACAACAGAAGACGATATGATCGGTCATTTCGGACTGGGCTTCTATTCTGCATTCATGGTTGCAGATGAAGTTCATATTGACACATTATCTTACAAAGACGGAGCAACACCGGTACGCTGGGTAAGTAATGGTGGAACGGAATACGAGATGACAGAAGGAGACAAGCAGACTGTAGGATCTGAGATTACATTGTATCTGAACGATGATTGTCTGGAGTTTGCGAACGAGTATCGTGTAAGAGAAGTTATCCAGAAGTATTGTTCCTTTATGCCGGTAGAGATTTTCTTATCAAAGGCAAATGCAGAGCCAGAGTATGAGACAATTGACGAGGCAGACCTGAAAGAGGACGATGAGGTTGTTGAGCACATTCATGAAGATGCCAAGACCGAAGAAAAAGAGAATGAAAATGGTGAAAAAGAAGTTGTAGAAGTATCACCTGCAAAAGATAAAGTAAAGATTAAAAAGCGTCCGGAATCCTTAAGTGATATTCATCCGCTCTGGACAAAACATCCGAATGAGTGCAGTGACGAGGACTACAAAGAGTTTTACCGCAAAGTATTTCTGGATTATAAAGAGCCGTTGTTCTGGATCCATCTGAACATGGATTATCCGTTCAACTTAAAAGGTATCCTGTACTTCCCGAGAATTAATACAGAATATGATTCTATTGAAGGAACGATCAAGCTGTATAATAACCAGGTATTTATTGCAGATAATATTAAGGAAGTCATTCCAGAATTCCTGATGGTATTAAAGGGAGTTATTGATTGTCCGGATCTTCCACTGAATGTATCACGTAGCGCTCTTCAGAATGATGGATTTGTAGGCAAGATTGCTGAGTACATTTCCAAGAAAGTTGCAGACAAGCTTGCAGGTATGTGCAAGACAAAACGTGAAGATTATGAGAAATACTGGGACAGCATCAGTCCATTTATAAAATTTGGTTGTCTGAAAGATGAGAAGTTCTGTGACAAGATGAAAGATGCAGTTCTCTTTAAGGATATCGACGGAAAATATCTGACACTGAAAGACTGCGTAGAAGCAAATGGTGGAGAGCTGAAAGAACTCGATAAAAATGCAGCACCAGACAATGCCGAGGAAAATGCAGAAGAGAAGAAGACAACTATCTATTATGTAACAGATGAGATTCAGCAGAGTCAGTATATCAATATGTTCCGTGCACAGGGACAGGATGCAGTTGTGCTGAAACACAACATTGATTCTCCATTCATTACACAGCTTGAGCAGCGCTATCAGAATGTTCAGTTCCAGAGAATTGATGCAGATGTTACAGATAATGCAAAAGAGGAAGTTACTGAAGACGAAAAGGAAGCATTCCAGAAGACTGTAGACAGTCTGACTGCAACATTCCGCAAAGAGCTTGGTAATGACAAGCTGGATGTGAAAGTTGAGAAACTGAAAGACAGCAATGTAGCTTCTATTATGACATTATCAGAGCAGAGCCGCCGTATGCAGGAGATGATGAAGATGTATGGAATGGATTCCATGGGAATGGATATGGGTGGAGAGAATACCCTGATCCTGAACGCAAATCATCCACTGGTACAGTATGTACAGAAACATGAAGATGGAGAAAATACATCTTTGATCTGCAAGCAGTTGTATGATCTGGCTATGCTGGCACATAAGCCATTAAATCCAGAAGAGATGACAGCATTTGTTCAGAGAAGCAATGATATTATGATGCTTCTGACAAAATAGATTCAATATTGGATCCATAGTGATATAAGTATAAAAGAACCTGCCTCACAATTTTGGGGCAGGTTCTTTTATACAGTTTTATTCTGAATGCTCTATTCTACTGGAAGTATGGTATCAATTAATGAAGTGATCTCAGAATCTTCGGCACCGGCCGCTGACAGTGTTTTGAAGTTCAGAGAAACGGTAACCGTTGTCTGTGAACCATAAGTTGGTGCAGCAGCGTATTTTTCCATCAATTCTACAAGAGCACGATCTACTTCTTCCTCAGAATAGTAAGTTCCGGTTTCGAGTTCGTTCATAGCACTTTGGAAACTTGTGTTTGGAGTTACAGTTACATCAATAATGTAATTAAATAATCCGTCCTGTTTCTTTGGTGTTCCAACAGAATACTGACAGTTATTACAGATTGCTTTCAGTGCAGCACTATAACGATCTGTGTATGAGGCACTCAGCTCTTCCGGTGGAGCGTACATAGAACTTTCTAATTGAGACTGGACAGAAGACTCGTCCTCGCCAGTATGTTTTGCATATTCGGCTACATCATTTTTAAACAGTGCATTCAGACAGGATGTGAGATAATCCTGAGCGTCCAGTATCTCGCATACACTGTCATATGGTGCCATAATGTTATCCATAGTAGCAGAGAATAATTTCTGTAACTGCTCGTCATCAAGGCTGTAACCGTCTTTTGACTTCTTAACCTCCAGTGTAAGCTGAGTGGAGTCCTCGTAAGAAGGAGAGCTTTTTACAGCTTCCGTTGCTTTTTCGAGAAGCTTTGTCATCTCAGTATTCAAATCTGTAGAAGAGATGGCCGGACTATATTTTTCGCAAGTGTCTTTTGTAGTTGCTTCAATATCCAGTGGAGTAAAAGTAAGCTGCACAGAATAACGTTCATCGTCAATTTTTTTAGCACCATTTATCTCAAATTCTACGGCATTAAATGATGCCTGAAGGAACTTAAGATAAGAATCTTTTAGCTCGTCCGGAAACTGAAGTACATATGTTTCGTTCTCATCTGAAATTCCCTGTTCCAGAAAAGAAGATAAAGAAGACGGATCCTCTTTTTTGATAGAAGTGATCAGATCTCCTACATACTTGTCTGCGGTCTCACCGCTGGCACATCCGCCAAGTAACAACGCAAAGATAAGCGTTAACACAAGGCATAAATGCTTTTTTTTCATAGTTTCTTCCTCCGTATTCAGATAAATATAAAACCATGTATGAAAATGGTCAAATAGTTATTTATAATATACCACAAATAAGACTGGAAAAACATCATTATTTTTTATATAATAGTTGTAAGAGCGCATAGCGCGTAGTAATTGGTGATCATATGAGGATATAATCTGTTAATTATGTGATTTGATCAGTTACTAGAATACTTGTGGAGGAGAATATTCATGGAAATGTTGAATCTTGAAAAAGAATTACAGAGTAATTCCTACCCGGGACGTGGAATTATTATTGGTAGAAGTGCGGACGGTACGAAGGCTGTGACCGCATATTTTATTATGGGAAGAAGTGAGAACAGCAGAAACCGCGTGTTCGTAGAAGACGGAGAAGGAATCCGTACACAGGCATTTGATCCGTCAAAGCTTACAGATCCAAGTCTGATCATTTATGCACCGGTGCGTGTGCTTGGTAATAAGACCATTGTGACGAATGGCGACCAGACAGACACGGTTTATGAAGGCATGGACAAGCAGCTCACTTTTGAACAGTCACTGAGAAGTCGTACATTTGAGCCGGACGGACCGAATTATACTCCTCGTATTTCCGGAATCATGCATATTGAGAATGGAACATACAACTATGCAATGTCTATTTTAAAGAGCAACAATGGTAATCCGGAGAGTTCACACCGCTATACCTTTGCATATGAGAATCCAGCAGCAGGAGAGGGACATTTTATCCATACATACAAGTGTGATGGTAATCCACTTCCAAGTTTTGAAGGGGAGCCTAAGCTTGTCAGCATTCCGGATGATATGGAAGCATTTACAGATCTTGTATGGAACAGTCTGAATGCAGATAATAAAGTTTCACTTTTTGTGCGTTATATTGATATTGCAACCGGAACTTATGAGACAAAGATCATAAATAAGAATCAGTAGGAGGAATATCATGAAAGAACTGGAATTAAAATATGGATGTAACCCGAATCAGAAACCATCCAAGATTTATATGAAGAATGGAAAGGATCTTCCGATTCAGGTATTGAACGGCAGACCAGGATATATCAATTTCCTGGATGCATTTAACGGATGGCAGTTAGTCAGTGAGCTTAAGAAAGCTACAGGACTTCCGGCTGCAACATCATTTAAGCATGTATCACCTGCAGGAGCTGCAGTGGGACTTCCGCTTGATGAGACATTGGCTAAGATTTACTGGGTAGATGATCTTGGTGAACTGTCACCGCTTGCAAGCGCTTACGCAAGAGCAAGAGGTGCAGACCGTATGTCATCTTTTGGTGATTTTATTTCACTTTCTGATGTCTGTGACGTCGATACAGCAAAACTTATCAAGAGAGAAGTATCTGACGGCGTGATCGCTCCTGGATATGAGCCGGAAGCGCTTGAGATTCTGAAGGAGAAGAAAAAAGGTAATTACAATGTTATTCAGATCGATCCGGATTATGTACCAGATCCGATTGAACATAAAGAAGTATTTGGAATTACATTTGAGCAGGGAAGAAATGAATTAAAGATCGACAATGATTTCTTCTCCAACATTGTTACAGAGAATAAAGAACTGACAGATCAGGCTAAAATTGATCTTGCAATTTCCATGATTACTTTGAAATATACACAGTCCAATTCTGTATGCTTCGTAAAAGATGGACAGGCAATTGGAATTGGTGCCGGACAGCAGTCCAGGATTCATTGTACAAGACTTGCCGGACAGAAAGCAGATAACTGGTGGTTAAGACAATCTCCACAGGTTATGAATCTTCCATTTGTAGATCATATCCGTCGTGCTGACAGAGACAATGCAATTGATCTTTATATCGGTGAGGATTATATGGATGTGCTTTCAGATGACGCATGGCCAAATATTTTCAAAGAAAAGCCGGAAGTATTTACAAGAGAGGCCAAGAGAGAATGGCTGGACAAACTGACAGGTGTCGCTCTTGGATCTGACGCCTTCTTCCCATTTGGAGACAACATTGAAAGAGCACACAAGAGTGGTGTTACATATATTGCACAGCCTGGTGGTTCTGTAAGAGATGACAATGTTATCGATACATGTAACAAATATAACATGGTGATGTCATTCACAGGTATTCGTCTGTTCCATCACTAAGAAAAAAGAACATAGAATAATTAAGAAGAACACTTTCTGAAAAATGCAGATTTTTTGGAAGGTGTTCTTTTCTATATTGTAATCTTATGGCAGATGAAATAATCTTTCGGAGAAAAAACATTTTCTATCAGAGAGTGAGAATGTATGCGACATATTTTTATAAATGTAGCATTTGGATAACGTTTCCCACCTTTTGTACATTCCTTTCTTTTTCATGTTTTAATACAATGATGTCAAGGGACGGAACAAAACTTTTTTACTTATTTGTGAGCAAATGCATGAGAAGTGAAAGGTTTTGTTCATCACAACATAATTAAGAGTACAAGGCAGGTGATGGTTATGTCTGTTCTTGAGATTGTAATAATCTCAGCAGGATTGTCTTTAGATGTATTTGTAGCGATGGCTTATATGGGGGCTGGATTTTCAAAGATCAATAAGAAAAATCTATTTGGTTTATGCCTGCTTTTCGGAGGTGTTCAATGGGGGTGTCTGATTGTAGGAAATCTGCTTACTCTGTTGCCGATATTCCGGGATTCTTCAAATTCAAGTTCACGAATTGCAGATCATTGGGAGGCAGTGACAGTTCTGATATTTATAGGATTAGGCATATATATGATCTGGAAGGGACTTAAGAAGCGAAACATTCTTGAACAGCGCAATGATGAAATTGACTGGAAGAAAACGACATTTTTGGCACTTATTACAAGTGTAGATGCATTTCTTGCGGGAATTGGAATGGGGTTTCTGGAAGCGCAAATGATCCACCAGTCACTGACGATTTTCCCAATTACAGTACTGAGTGTAATTGGTGGTGTATATGTAGGATATAGGCTTGGTACAGTGCATAATAGTCAGGCATATCTTGCAGGTGGCGCATTGTTCCTGATTGCAGGAGTAGATGTAGTGATTCAATATTGCATGTATTGATGTGCAATGTTGATAATCAGCTCAAATATTGAAAAAATAAGATATACGAGGAGGAAATGTGATATGGGTACATTGACACATAAGGCTGCCAGAGCAGCGTATGGAAC
>ERZ773133.4091-NODE-4091-length-10278-cov-17.591412_pt1 | contig 10278 bp, 9 predicted proteins | sample MGYA00580861_ERZ773133 | MGnify/ENA primary metagenome ERZ773133 (study PRJEB29015, sample SAMEA2737844) | human gut metagenome | biome: human gut; feature: human-associated habitat; material: faeces | place: China | collected 2012 ...
ATAGTAAAATTAAATTAGGAACATTAAATTAAGAATATTTATATTATGATTTATTAACAACAAAATTGTAGTGCGTTACAGTTATAAGCTTGTCATAAACTTCAGATTTTGAAATATAGGCTGAAAATTAGGGCTATTAGCAAATAGTAAATGACGAAGAATCTAATAAGCCAACTGGTATTATTCTTTGCACTGATAAAGATTCAGTGGTTGCAGAATATGCTTTAGAAGGATTGACAAGTAATATTTTGCATCAAAATATATTTATTATATTACCAATAAAGAACAACTCATAACGGAGATCAAAAAAGTGATAAATCAGTGGAGTAAAAATAAAAGATACAAAAAATGGAAGAAATTGCATATGTATTGCTCGACATTATTATGATAGGTTGTGTAAAATAGATTGTGTGGATATACTGGATTTAGCTATCGAAAAACTTTATGCTAATGCTGATGAATATGGTGTTACATCAAATATATGTGGAATAGTTAAATCGATTGATGATTATCAAATCAAAGAAAGAAATTATGATTTAGTAATGGCGGTATCATCTTTGGAACACGTAGATTCAAAAGAAACCTTTGTTAATAAATTGCAAGAAATAGAACATGGCATCCGCAAAAATGGTATTGTATGTTTAGTTGTAAATTCTAATATAAAAGAGTTTGACAAGAAAACAGGAAATGAAATACTTCCACAATTTGAAGTATGCTTACCTACAGAAGAAATGCAAAGGATTTTTGAAAAAGCTTTTAGTGAATGGACAGTATTAAAATCTACTGTGGTGGATCAGCAATATGATATTCCGAGAGATAGTGGAATATGTGAATTGAAAACAAGTGTAGTTACTTTTGTAGCAAAAAAAGGATAGAGATAAAATGGTTAAGGCACTATTGCAGAAAAAAATCAGTATCAAGAAGTGGCAAAGGAGAATAATACATATGGAGAATAAACTAATAAACACTGGTCAAAATAGTATTATGGATAATTTTATTGAGACAGATGATATATTAAAAGACATGCGACATATTATTGAATCCTCACAGAAAGCTGCATATCAGGCAGTTAATATGACTCTGGTACAGAGAAATTGGATGATGGGCTATCGAATCGCCAGTGAGGAATTGCATGGTGAAAAGCGGGCAGAGTATGGAGCAAAGATAATAAAGAAATTATCTAAGGAATTATCAATAGAGTATGGAAAAGGTTTTACAAAAACGAATCTATACAATTTTTATTCATTTTATAAAACTTATCCAGAGATTTTCCACTCAGCGAGTGGAAAATCTCAACCGATATTATCATGGACACATTATCGCATTTTATTACAAGTAAAAGATGAAAAGGCACGTGAATGGTATGAGAAAGAAGCGCTTCAACAAGCATGGAGTGTTAGAACATTACAACGTAATGTTTCTTCACAGTACTATTACCGTATGCTTCAGACTCAAAAGAAGGATCTTGTAGAAAATGAAATGAATGAACTAACCAAGAAATATCAGAATGATAAGTTAGAATTTATAAAAAATCCGGTTATTGCAGAATTTTTAGGTATGGCTTCAAATACAGATTTTACTGAAAGTGATTTAGAAAATAGCATTTTGTCTAATTTACAGAAGTTTTTGATGGAATTAGGGAAAGGGTATGCTTTTGTGGCAAGACAGCAACATATTCATACAGAAAAGCAGGATTATTATATTGATCTTGTTTTCTATAACTATATTCTCAAATGTTTTGTACTAATAGATTTGAAAACGCAGAAAATTACACATCAGGATGTAGGTCAGATGGATATGTATATTCGGATGTATGACGAACTTAAACGCAGTGAAGGAGACAATCCTACAATTGGAATTGTACTCTGTTCTGATACAGATGAGGATATTGCAAAGTATTCTATTCTTCATGGTAATGAACAGCTTTTTGCATCAAAATATAAGTTATACTTACCAACAGAGGAAGAATTAAGAGCAGAGATTGAAAATCAGAAAACAATGTTTTATTTGCAACAACAGGAAAATGACGAGTAGTTTTATTAAAGTATAGAAATACTAATGAGTTACTATATTTTGCAAATGTATATTTGAAAAGGTTATTATCAGGTTGGGACCCCGTGCCCTAACTATTTTTTTATTATTTCTAAATAATAAACCATAGAAGATGTATTTTTCTACAAAAATAGAATTCTAGTAATTAAATAAACAGGCATTTTGTAGTATAATGTTTATGTACAAACTGGAACGAAAAATTGAAAGGAAAAACATATGAAAAAAACGCTAAAGACACTAATGTTAATTGCAATAATTGCAATGGGAATTAACTTGACAGAGATAAAAGCTGAAACTATGGGAGAAATAACAATACCGGAAACAACAGTACAAGAAGCAACAACGATACCGGAAACGACTATGCCTCAGGAAACAACAACGATACCGGAAACGACTATGCCTCAGGAAACAACAGTAATACCGGAAACAACTACGCCGCAGGAAACAACAACAATACCGGAAACAACTACAACAAAAGCAGAAGAAACAACAACTGTACAGCCGACAACTAAACCGGATGTGGACACAACAGGAAAAAACGTGAAAAAAGGTGGCTACGTAAAGAAGAATGTTTCTGCATATAATTTGAAATTAGAGAAAGTGACAGAAGTTGAAAAAGGTGTTCGTTATTATGTTTATAAAGAATGTAATAATGGATATTCATTAATTAAAGTGGGAAATCAGGAATTATTAGTTGAAACGAAATATATTACCTACAAATGTAATGCTAAAAAAATAGTAAATACATCAGATAAAAAATATTCATACTCAGATATGAAAGTAGATTTAAAGAAATTAGAGAAAGCATACGGTTCAATATTAAAAGTTGATATTGCAGGAAAAAGTTTGGATAAAAGAAATTTATACTATGTTACATTGGGGAATGCTAAAGCAAAGAAAACGGTTTATGTAGAAACATCCGTGCATGCAAGAGAGTATATGAATACTAAATTTATGATGAAAGTTATTGAAGATTATTGCAGAGGATATGATACGAAAAAATATAAAGGAAAAAAATATAGTACAATCTTTAATAATGTTAAATTAGTAATTATGCCAATGGTAAATCCGGACGGAGTAACAATCAGTCAGTATGGACCTAAAAAAATAAGAAATGCTAAGCTGCGTAGTAATCTTTATAAAATAGCAGATGGAGTTGATTTCAAGATATGGAAAGCAAATGCCAGAGGTATAGATATAAATAGAAATTACGCAGAAGGTTTCGACAGAGGTGGTGCAAAAACACCAGGACATAAGCAGTATGCCGGTAAAACACCTATATCTGAACCGGAAACCAAGGCACAGGTATCGGTAGTAGAGAAAGTTAAACCTGATGTAGTAATTTGTTATCATCAGGCAGGTGAAGTTATGTATCATCTTAATCACACAAAGCTTAGCAATATGCTTTATTCCATGACACATTATACTCACATAATAAGTGGGCAGACTCATTATGGAACATTCAGTGATTATCTTGATGCCAGAAATATACTAAATTGTACATTAGAAACAGGATTAACACCGGCACCTGTAAAAAATAGCATGTATAAGAAAATATATAAGACAAATAAAGATGTATTAGTAGCGGTTGTAAAAATGTATTTATAATAAAAAGGCGAAGTCCGGATTCTTTAGGATTTCGCCTTTTCTGAAAAAATATAAGAGGTTAAACAATAAATGGGTTAATTTGATTTGAGAAAAATTCCCCGCTAAATTTATTTGCACTTAATAAATATCTATCAGAGTAAGTAAGAAAGGTGGTAGCATATGAATAGAAATACAATAAAAAAAATAATTGCATCAGGACTGATTATAGTAACAACAGTTGTATTTGCAGAAATTAATAATAACGGACTTAAAATGCCGGGTAATATTACATTTAATTCTATAGTAGAAGCAGAAGAAATTTCTACAGGTAATACAGAGGCCGTAAAAGAAGATAAAAGTAAAGTCTTGCCGGAAGTTAAAAATTATTCCCTTAAGCAAAGCAATATTAATATATTATCAGGAAAGTCAGGAAATGTTACAGTTTCGTGGACTAAAAATAGTAAGGCTAATGGATATCAGATTCAATATTCTACAGACCAAAATTTTGTAAACTCAAAAATTAAAACGATAAAAGGTCAAAATAAAAATTCTACAAAACTTGCTAAATTAAATAGTAAGAAAAATTACTATGTAAGAGTCAGAGGATATGCAAAGAAGGGTAGAAATAAATATTATTCAGACTGGAGTAGCTGTGCTGAAATAATTTCGTGGAATTCTAAATGGGAATTTGCAAGTTATTCAAAAATACATACAGATTCAGCTGCTTTATATTTTTCAAGTGCATCAAAGGTTAAGAACAAAACTGTTTGCATAAATGCAGGACATGGAACTAAAGGTGGTGAAAGTGTTAAGACTTTATGCCATCCTGACGGTAGCGCCAAGGTAACCGGCGGAAGTACTGCACAGGGAGCAATAAGAGCTACATCAATTAATGGTGGAACTACTTTAAATGACGGGACACCTGAAGCAAAGGCTACATTAAATTTGGCAATGATAGTTAAGCAGAAACTTTTAAAAGCAGGATATAATGTTTTAATGGTTAGGGAAGGCGAAGATGCTCAGATAGACAATATAGGAAGAACTGTATATGCAAATAACTGCGCAGATTATCATATTGCACTTCATTATGATTCGACTTCATCAAATAAAGGGGCTTTTTATATTGGTGTTCCAGATAATCAGTCATATAAAAATATGTATCCGGTTTCTAAAAATTGGAAAAAACATAACAAATTAGGAAAAAATCTCGTATTGGGAATGAAAAATGCCGGAGTTAAAATACATGGGAATGGTGTAATGGGAATTGATTTGACTCAAACTTCCTATTCTACAATACCTTCTGTAGATTTAGAAGTGGGAGATAAGAGTAGTAATCATTCAAATAAGACATTAGAAACAATTGCCGTAGGAATTGTTAAGGGAATGAATAAGGTGAATAAGTAATTGAGTTATTGATATTAATAGGTCAAAAAATGGAAAGTGTAAGATAGGAGATACGTATTTTTGCGATAAATTATGAAATAAGACAAAAATGAAATAAGGTGGGACAAACTTCTTAAGATTCGCACCACAGGAAGAGATGATTCAAAAGCAGACCAATATAGATATCCTTATGAGCCAACGCCGTATTCAGTGCTAGAGCGTCTTGCCAACAGTGGGCTTATACATAAAAATAATACATTGATTGATTATGGATGCGGCAAAGGAAGAGTTGATTATTTTATGGCATATCAGACAAAATGCAAATCAATTGGAATTGAGTACGATGAGCGTATTTATGAAAAGGCAACGACAAATAAAGAAACTGCAGTGTCATCTAATAAAGTCATAATTGAACTTGCAAATGCAGAGAAATTTGAAGTACTTGAAAGTGTGGATAAGATTTATTTCTTTAACCCATTTTCTGTAGAAATCTTGCAAAAAGTAATTGCACAGATACTAGATTCTTATTATGAAAATATAAGAACGATACAACTGTTTTTTTATTATCCATCAGATGAATATATTTCGTATTTAATGACGGTAGACGAATTAATGTATTATGATGAGATTGATTGCAGAGATTTATTTGACGGAAATGATAGTAGAGAACGGATTATGATTTTTGAAATTATGTAGGCGATAATTATGTGATTGAAAATAAGTTTCTGTATAAATATTGTAATTTTTAAATATGAAATTAAACTTTTGGGGTTAATTTTAATATATAAATTATAATATTTAACCTGTTTAGCTAACCGTGTATAGGTATCGGCATCACTTTTTATTTCTATTCCATATATATTTTCAGGAGTAACCAGTACTGCATCAGCTCTGGCTTTACCCGTTTGTTTCTCTTATTGGAAAAAAATTGCAGATAGATTAAGAAATGTAAGAAAAAGACGTTCTATTTCTCAGGAAAAACTTGCAAATATGAGTGGAGTTAGTTATGGCTCAATAAAAAGATTTGAAGCAATAGGACAGATATCGCTAATAAGTCTTATAAAGATAGCAACAGCTTTAGGTGTAGCAGATGAATTAAGGTAATTATTTACGGATGTTCCTTATAGAAATATTCAGGAGGTTATAAATGAAACAAAATAAAATGAAAAATTTTTTAAATAAACTTGTAGCAACAGTATTAACAATATCGTTAAGTTGTTCATATGGAATTGTGTCAAAGAAAGAGGTTAAAGCAGATAACGGACTAATTCCGACAGCATATGATAATTTGAACGTTTCATTAAGAAAGAAGTCACAGCTGGTTAATTTGGCGAATGGATATATGCGTGTTTTTTATAATGAAGAAAACATTGGAATAGAATATTATGACAAGAATTTTAATATACAGAGCAGAAAAAATATAAACATGGAATTGCCGATGTGGGGTGGATTTTATGCAGGAAATAATGGATATTATTTGGTTGAAGGAGTAAGCAACACTGATGAATCAGATACTGCAGAGGTAATTCGTGTAATAAAATATGATAAAGATTGGAACAGAATTGGAGCAGCATCAATTACAGGAAACAGCAATTTATTTGGTGGAGAAGTAAGGTATCCATTTGACTATGGGTGTGTTGAAATGACAGAATGCAATGGGAAATTATTTGTTGTAACAGGGCATCAGGGTTATGTAGATCCAATGTATAAGCAGGGACATCAGGGATTTTTAATGATTAGCGTGGATGAAAATACAATGACGGGTCAGATAGTTAAAAGCGATTTGTGGCATTCTTTTGCACAATACATAGTTGAGAAGAATTCAAATTTGTATGTTTTAGAACAAAGTGAAGGTTCAAGATATACTAAACTTACAAAATACAATGCTGATTCATTAAGAGCAGAATCAATTCCATTACTTGAATATGGTGGTGAGCATACATCCGCATGGGCTATATCATGTTATGCAAGTGTAGATGATTTAGCTGTTTCGGCAGATAATGTTTTGTGTTTGGGAACATCTATAGATCAAAGTCAATATGAAGTTGTAAATACGAATACAGCACATAATATTTATCTTACAGTTACTTCACAGAATGAATTTGATGAAGAAAATACACAGATAAAATGGATGACTAACTATAAAGATGATGGAAGTTGTTTTATTGGAACTCAAATAACAAAAATAAATGATAACAAGTTTATGATTTCATGGGAAGAATATGGAAAAAGTCAGACTGCAGGGACAGAAGATTTATTAGAGTCATCTATTTTACATTACATTTTTGTAGATGGAAATGGTAATAAAATTAGCCGGGAATTTACAGCATCGGCACCAATTTCAGATTGTCATCCAATTGTAGATGGCTCAAAGATTATATATTATGCATCAAGTTCAAATATGGTTGATTTTTATTCTATAGATATTAATAGTGGAAAGATGGATAAAAAAATATATCGTGTAGCAGGACAAAATGCAACATGGGATTTTGAGTCTTCAAATGGAACATTAACAATATCAGGTTCAGGTGCGATAGATATTGATACAGAAGTTCATTATAGATATCCGGTTTCATCAACAAGTAGAGGATTTAGTTATTCATCATCTGACAACACATGGACAAATATAAGGAACAAAGTAAAGAAAATTGTAATTAAGTCAGGAATAACAAGCATTCCGGATAATGAATTTAAAAGTTTTGATAATTTAGAAGAAGTTGAAATTGGCAAAGGTTTACAGAAGATAGGGGATGAAGCATTTTATGGTTGTAGAAATTTGAAAAAAATAACAATTCCTGCAAGCGTTAATAGCATAGGAAAAAGTTGTTTCGAAACAGGATATTTCTGGATTGGCAGTGGAAAACCGGTTATTTCAGTTACAATATATACAACTGAAAATTCATATGCAGCACAGTATGCTAAAGCAAATGGAATACAATGCAAGATTGTGAATAAAAACGCAGATAAAACGAATCAAACTAAGAAAAAAACTAAAATTGCGAAAGCAAAAATTAACATAAAATTATCATCTAAAAAGAAAAAGACAATAACAGTTAAATGGAATAAAGTGTCTAATGCCAAAGGCTATCAGATACAATACGCAATGAATAAGAAATTCACAAAGAATAAAAAAATTGTGAAAACAAATAAGCATTCAATGCAGATTAAAAAACTTAAAGCCGGTAAGAAATATTTTGTAAGAGTAAGAGCATATAACATAACAAAAGGAAAGAAAAAATACACAAAATGGAGTAAAGTAAAAAGCATTAAATGTAAGTAATACAGGAACTCATGATGTCAAAATTAGGAGTGTCCAGATAAAATGCCACTTGATTGAAATAAAATCAAGTGGCATTTTGAGTTTGTAATATCTTTTTAGATAATAAATATCTAAATCATTTATTAAATATATCTAATCTAGGTTATCTGTCTGATTTTAATTTTAATATCTTAATTATCATAAAGTTAATTATAAGTAGAAAAAGAGGGATTAAATAAGAAATTCCTCCAATATAATAAATATTAAAACTATTTTCAATTAATTTTCGTATATAATAATGTAATACAAATTACAGGAGAAAAAGAATGCATTCAGATTATAGGCTTATTAGAGAGATAAAAAAGAAAAATGACAGAAACTCAGCAAATGAACTGGTCAGCAGATATTATGACGAAATTTATGTTTATGCTTATAAACAACTTCAGGAAAAAGAGTTAGCGATGGACATGACGCAGGACATTTTTATAGCAGTATTAAATGGATTACATAGCTATGATGAGAAAAAAGCTTCTTTTAGAACATGGCTTTACAGGTTGGCCTCAAATAAAATAACAGATTTTTATCGGAGCAGATTTTATAAACAAAAATTATTAGAAGCCGGTCCGGTAGAAACAGATTACATCGGGACGAATGATAATCAGGAAGAAATGATTATTAATAAAATGACAAATGAAAAAATGATTCAGGATGTGATGATACTTATATCCGGATATAACAATGAGTGGATTAGGATATTCCAAATGAAAATATTTGAGGAGTTATCATTTAAAGAAATTTCTAAGGAATTAGGTATTTCAGAAAACACGGTTAAAACGCGTTATTATACGATGATTAAAATGTTGAAAAAGGAGTTAGCGTAATTATGGAAAATAAATATAAATTTGATATTGAGTACCCTACACAAATCGAAAAACAAAACAGTATAAATTTTATACTTGATGCGACTAAAAAAGAGGAAGAGCCATTGATTACAAGGCTAAAAAATCTATTCTTAGGACCGGGAATAAATGTTATATTCTATCAGTCAAAATTACTTGTATTAATGTCACTTGCTATATATTTGTTTGCAATATCTTTAGGATATGTTTCATTTTCAATAAATGATTATATAAGTCCTGAATACATGATAATAATAATGTTTCCTGTTATTAATGTGTCATTTTTTGCACTATCAATGTGGAATGAAGAACAGTCTGCAATAGTAGAACTTAAACGCACATTGAAATACTCACAAAGTTATATTATTACACTTAGAATGTTGTATGTGAGTATATTAGCAATCGTCATCAATGAGGCAATGCTGTTAATTATAACTGATGTTAAATATCAGTTAAAAATAGTCATTATTGCTTTTGCTATGTCATTTATTTTTTCTGTAGTATCACTATGGCTGTATGACAGGTTTAATAATTATTACAATATAGTTTTTTTATGCATAGCATGGATAGTGGGAACGACAGGAATATCAAAATATAATTCATTAATTATAAATACAATGCTAAATACAGTGCCTACTGTTGTTTGTGTTGCAATTGCAGCTATTAGTTTTGGAATATTTATAGCTTATTTAAGAAAGGTGGAAAAAGAAAATGCTTACGCTTAATAATGTATCGAAAAATTTTGGAAAATTTACGGCAGTAGAAAATATAAGTTTAAACATGGATAATGGATTATATGCACTGTTAGCACCAAATGGAGCAGGAAAGACGACCATTATAAAGATGATAACAACTTTGCTTAATCCTACTGAGGGTGAAATTTTATATGATGGAGTAAATATAAAAACAATGGGAGCGGCGTATAGGGAATTGCTTGGTTATTTGCCACAGGATTTTGGATATTACAAAAATAATACTCCAAAGCAGTATCTTTCATATTTGGCAGCTTTAAAGGGAGTACCTAAAAAAGAAACAGCAGAAAAAATTGATTATTTGTTAGAAATGGTAGGATTGTCAGAAAATGCTGACAAGAAAATG
>ERZ773133.4098-NODE-4098-length-10267-cov-4.497748_pt1 | contig 10267 bp, 9 predicted proteins | sample MGYA00580861_ERZ773133 | MGnify/ENA primary metagenome ERZ773133 (study PRJEB29015, sample SAMEA2737844) | human gut metagenome | biome: human gut; feature: human-associated habitat; material: faeces | place: China | collected 2012 ...
AGCTTCATGGCCTCAATAATTGCAACCGACTGACCTTTTTTCACGGAATCGCCAACCTGAATAAATGGCTCTGCATCCTCTGCTGGAGCCGCGTAAAATGTTCCCACAAGCGGAGCTTTGACTACATTTCCAACAGGAGCCGCCTCAGATGTCCCGGTCTGTTTCTGTACGCCTTCTTCTAAATCTGTGGCTGCTTTAGAAGAAGCACCTGTAACTTTCACAGCTTCCGGTGTAACAGCCTGCATTGGCGCAGTCGTTCCCATCACCAGGTTCTCTTTCTTATTCAGCTGCAATTTTATACCATTTTCTTCATATTTAAATCCAGTCAGGTCTGACTCAGAGACTTTATCAATCAGTTTCATCAACTGTTCTACGTCCATTTCCAGGTTCCCCCTTACGCTTCATACTTCTGAATTAAAATTGTTGCATTGTGTCCGCCAAATCCAAGTGAATTGCTCATGGCTGCCTTGATTTCTTTCTCTACCGGACTTCCAATTGCATAATTTAAGTCACATTCTTCATCGGCCTCTTTTGTTCCGACCGTCTGATGGATAAATCCATCTTCCATGCTTTTGACACAAGTAATAAATTCTACTCCGCCTGCTGCTCCAAGCAAGTGACCGATCATGGATTTCGTAGAGTTGATCACCACGTCTTTCGCTGCCTCGCCAAATGCTTTCTTAATGGCGCGTGTCTCGAACAGGTCATTGTGATGGGTACTTGTTCCATGGGCATTGATGTAATCTACCTGTGCCGGTGTAATCTGGGCCTCTTCCATGGCAAGCTCCATTGCCTTCGCTGCACCGCTTCCGTCTTCTGCCGGAGAAGTAATATGATAAGCATCCCCTGTACATCCGTAACCGGTCGCTTCTGCGTAAATTTTTGCCCCACGCGCTTTTGCATGCTCCAGCTCTTCCAGCATTACAACTCCCGCACCTTCACCAAGTACGAATCCATCCCGGTCTTTATCAAATGGAATGGAGGCACGAAGTGGATCGGTAGAAGCAGAAAGTGCTGTCAGTGCTGTAAATCCGGCAATACCAAGTGGGCATACACAGCCTTCGGTTCCTCCTGCAAGCATCATATCTGCGTCACCATACTGGATTGTACGGAATGCATCACCAATACAGTTCGTTCCTGTGGCGCAGGCAGTTACGACATTGCTGCATTTTCCACGGAATCCTAACTGAATTGATACATTTCCCGCTGCCATATTGGAAATCATCAAAGGCACCATAAGCGGATTCACTCTTGCCGGTCCCTTGGTCAGAATTTTTTCATAGCTCTGCTCTGCTACCTGAAGACTTCCAATTCCGGAACCAATCATCACACCAGCGCGAAATGGGTCTTCTTTTTCAATCTCCAGTCCAGAATCTTCATAAGCTTCTCTGGCTGCTGCAACCGCATATTGAGAAAATGCTTCCATACGTCTGGCTGCTTTTTTATCCATATGATCTCCCGGCACAAAGTCTTTGACTTCTGCTGCCAGTTTTACTTTATAATCTGTAGTGTCGAACTTTGTGATCTCACCGATTCCAACCTTACCTTTGCGGATTCCGTCCCAAAATTCAGCTACACTATTTCCAATTGGAGTAATTGCACCAAGTCCGGTCACGACCACTCTTCTTTTTAAGACTTTATTATTTGCCATCTTTTTTGTACTCCTTCCCCTGCATCACTTTCTACATTACCATGCCGCCGTCTACGTGCAGCACTTGTCCGGTAATATAAGAAGCATCTTCCGATGCGAGAAATGCAACTGCTTTTGCCACCTGCTCAGGCTCTCCAAATTTTCCAAGAGGAATCTGGGCAAGCGTAGCCTCTACAACCTTTTCCGGCAGGCTCTGCGTCATATCTGTATCAATAAATCCAGGAGCTACTGCATTCACAGTAATTCCTCTGGAGCCAAGCTCTTTTGCCACAGCTTTTGTAATTCCGATGATTCCGGCCTTAGAAGCTGCATAATTGGCCTGTCCTGCATTTCCAGACACACCAACTACAGATGAAATATTCACGATGCGCCCGCTTCTTTGCTTTAACATCTGTCTGGATACTGCCTGGATCGTATGAAATGCACCTTTTAAATTCGTATCTAACACAACGTCAAAATCTTCTTCTGACATCCGCATCAACAAACCATCTCTTGTAATACCTGCATTGTTTACTAAAATATCAATGGAACCAAATCTGTCTTTTACTTCATTAGTAAATTCACTGCATTTATTAAAATCTGAAATGTCGCACTGCATGGCTGTTGCCTTGCCACCTGCATTTTCAATTTCTTTTACTACTGTTTCTGCTTTTTCTCTGGAGCCTGCGTAGTTTACAATTACTGTGGCACCAAGTGAAGCTAGTTTTTTTGCAATGGCAGCTCCTATGCCTCTTGAAGCTCCTGTTACAATTGCTACTTTATTTTCCATAAAAAACCTCTGTTCCAGATAATCAAAATGTACACTCTCTTTCCCCTGCACATATGCAATATACATTCACGAAAGCACGCTCCCGCTGCCTTCAGCTCGTAGCGGTTCTACAAAGCCGACTTCGCTGCCTTTGTGAACCCACGGCTTCAGAGCACTTTCTTAGAATGTTTATTACCTATGTGCAACGTACTGGGAAGGCTTGTACGTGCAGTATCCTAAGTGTAACGTGCTTTCGTGAATGTATATCTGCAAAGCAGAAAGAAGAAAAGCTATATTTTTGATTATCTTGATTTTATTCTTTAATATTTTTTATTTTTCTAAAAAAAGAGTTAAATTATCATATTAATTTTGATTTAGTTTTTTTAAGTCTTCATATTGACTTATGTTTATGCATTTTACATTTCTGTCTATTTTGCGTAAGAAGCCTGCGATTGTTTTTCCGGGACCTATTTCAATAAATGTGTCTACGCCTTTTTCTATCATGTTTCTTACACTTTCTTCCCATCGAACCGGTGAGTAGACCTGTTTTATTAACAATTCTTTTGTTTTATTAACATCTTCCACATATTGTGCTGTTACGTTTGTAACGTATGGTATTGTTAATGGTGTGAATTGTACTTTTTCAAGTTGCTCTCCTAGTTTTTTTCCGGCTTCTTTTAGGAATTGTGAGTGGAAAGGCCCACTTACGTTTAATTCTACTGTTCTTCTGGCTCCGGCTTCTTTCAATGATTCCATTGCTTTTTCAACGGCATCTTTTTTTCCGGTTATTACAATTTGTCCCGGGCAGTTATAATTTGCCACTGACACGTTTTCCATCTTGTTTACAATGTTATCTATTTGCTCAGCTGTCATTCCAAGAATTGCTGCCATTGTACCTTCACCTTTTGGCACAGCCCTGTTCATAAGAATTCCTCGTTGTCTTACCGTTTTTATGGCATCTTCGTAAGAAAAGCCACCACTTACTGCAATTGCCGCATATTCTCCAAGGCTTAGTCCTGCTGTAACGTCAGGTTTAATTCCCCTGCTTTCTACTTCTTTTGTTATTGCAAGATATGTAGTAACCAAAGCCGCCTGTGTGTACTCTGTATCATTTATTTCCTGATTTTCCTGAAAACAGATTTTCTTTATATCAAAATCAAGTACCTGATCTGCCTTGTCAAATACTTCTTTTGACAAAACACTGTTTTCATAAAAGTCCTGTGCCATGCCTACTGTCTGCACACCCTGTCCCGGATATACAAATGCGATTTTACTCATATGCTCCTCCAAAAATTTTAAATACAACTCTAATTTTTCTCCACTGATTTTTAGATATGAATACTAAATTTTACTTTTAAAATCTCACGTCAAAATTCCAGCTTTAAAACTCTGCCAATCTGTTTTCTATTACCTGTTGTCCTTCGGTTACAACTTTTTCGATAAGTTCCTTGCAGGTATATTGTTTTTTTACCAAACCGGCAATTTGCCCCGCCATTAGACTTCCTTCTTTTACGTTGCCCTCAACAACAGCTTTTCTTAAACCACCTAAAGTTAAAAGTTCTAACTCTTCCAATGTGGCACCTTCCTGCTCTTTTTTTATGTACTCATTGCTCATTTGATTTCTAAGTACACGTACAGGATGTCCTGTTGAGCGACCTGTTACCTTTGAGTCAATGTCTTTTGCCTTTATTATTTTTTCCTTATAATTTTCGTGAACGTTACATTCTTTTGTGGCAACAAAATGAGTTCCCATTTGAACTGCCTTAGCTCCCAACATCAGTGCCGCAGCAAAACCTCTTCCATCAGCGATCCCGCCTGCTGCAATGACAGGTATATTCACTGCATCAACAACCTGTGGCACCAAAGACATTGTTGTAATCTCCCCAATATGTCCTCCTGCCTCTGTTCCCTCTGCAACTACTGCATCGGCTCCACAGCGTTCCATCATTTTTGCCAAGGCACAACTTGCAACTACAGGAATTACTTTCACGCCAGCTTCTTTCCATTCTTTAATGTACTTTGCCGGATTTCCCGCTCCTGTAGTAACAACAGGTACTTTTTCTTCTACAATTACTTTTGCGATTTCATCTGCCTCCGGGTTCATTAACATAATGTTTACCCCAAAAGGTTTATCAGTTAATTTTTTTACTTCCCTAATTTGGTCTTTTACCCAGGATGCAGGTGCTCCACCTGAACCAATCAGCCCAAGTCCGCCGGCATTGGAAACGGCAGCTGCTAAATGATAGTCAGCCACCCATGCCATACCACCCTGAATTATGGGATATTCAATATTTAGTAATTCTGTTATCTCTGTTTTCATAACGAAATTTCCTACGCTTTTCTATTATTTATTGTCCTGAATATATTTCACAACATCTCCAACTGTCTTGATTTTTTCTAAATCTTCTTCAGGAATCTTTACGTCAAACTTATCTTCAAATGCCATTACAAGTTCAAATAAATCTAATGAGTCAGCTCCTAAATCTTCATTAAATGTTGCTGTTTCCACAACCTTGTCTTCATCTACTCCTAATTCTTCAACAATAATTTCCTTAATTTCTTCAAACATTTTTTAATCTCCTTATTCTTTTATAATTGGCTTTTTTTTGCTTATTGAAAACCTGTTTATAAAAAACTACTATTTTAAGTTCCATGTAATTTTTTATTTTCAAAAGCAATTTTATATAATCCGGCTGTACCGGTTAATAACTAATAAAAAATATTTTACGGTTTTAGTTACAACTGCCATTAACAAATTTCCAAATATGTTGCAGCAAGGGTTACTCCTGCACCAAAACCTGACATTATAATTCTGTCGCCTTTTTTCAGTTTGCCTGCCTTAAACAACTCGTCCAGCAATATTGGTATGCAGGCAGATGATGTATTGCCATATTCTGAAACATTTGTTGGCACCTTATCCATACTGATTTTCAAACGCTTGGCAATCCCCTGACAAATTCTTAAATTTGCCTGATGCAAAACAAACATATCCACATCGTCACTTGTTATATTCATTTTTTCCATTAATTCATTAATACATTTTGGAACTTCTTTTACGGCAAACCTAAAGATTTCCTGACCATCCATCTTTACAAAGGTGTCTGAGCTTTTCTGACCATCTATTTTTTTACATGTACCTGAATTTTCCTGACCATTCATTTTTTCATATATATCTGAAATTTCCTGTTTTTCTTCTGTAAAAATTTTTCTTGGTCTTGCTGCAAACCCGTTATAACATGTAAGTGCTGAACCTTTTCTACCATCAGATTTCATAACAGTTTCAAAAACTGCAGCCTCGCTTGCCTTAACAATTGCAGCTCCTGCCCCGTCTCCAAAAAGAATACAGGTTCCTCTGTCACTCCAATCAACAATTCTTGACAAGCCCTCTGCTCCAATAATTAACGCTGTCTTCACTAAACCTGAATTAATATAACTTTGGACAGTATTGTATGCCATCATAAAACCGGTACAGGCTGTGTTAATGTCAAAACAAAAAGCATTTATGGCTCCAATTTGTTCCTGAACAAAGCAGGCTGTATTTGGAAGAATCAAATTGGAAGATACTGTAGAAACCACAATAACATCAATTTCTTCTGGCTTAATTCCTGCATTTTCCACTGCTCTTTTTGCTGCCTCAGTTGCCATAGTAGCAGTAGTTTCATTTTTCATAAGGTGTCTTTGCTTAACGCCGGTTCTTTCCTCAATCCAACTGTCACTTGTTTCAACAATTTTTGTTAAATCATTGTTTGTAACTATATTTTCAGGAACATATGAACCTGTTCCAATTATTTTTCCAAACATATTATCCTTACAGAAAATGTTATTAACATTTTTTGTACTCCTTCCCTGTTACGATTTATTTAAGTCTTTCTTTTGTCTTAGAACGCCTACAGTATAGCCACCTAAAAATTAGTGGTCAATAGTATTTGGCAAAGCTAAACAACATGAAAAAAAGATGTCCTGTAATGAACATTTCCTCTTGTTTTTGTTCATTATCGGACATCTATTTTCTGATTTGTCTATTAAATTTTATATTTGAGTAGCAATTTTATTTGCCCTTAGAGTGTTCTACTTTTTACACTCCAGAAGCCTTTATTTTAAATGTTCCTTTGCTACTGCTTCTGTTTTTTCTTCATAACATTCAAATAAATCGTCTAACTCTTTCTGGTCCTGCTTCTTTGTAAATAAACTAATAATCGGTACAATAATCAAGCCACCAACCATGGCAACTACACCTGAGTTGATTGAAGACTTAAATACGTATGAAAGAACTGTTCCCCAACCTGTTGTATCAATTCCCGCAAGTGTAATTACAAGCTGTACAACAGCAATTCCGCAACCCCAGATGAAACATACAATTGTCGCTGCTTTTGTAACGCCCTTCCAGTATAGTCCATACAAAAATGGTGCAAGGAATGCTCCCGCTAAAGCTCCCCATGAAACACCCATCATCTGTGCTATAAATGTTACTTCAGGATGTGCATCCTTGAAAATGGCAATTATTGCTGAAACAAGTATAAAGAAAACAATAAACAAACGCATTATTGTTACCTGTTTCTTATCTGACATTTCCTTCTTTGATGCCGGCTTAATTACATCCAATGTAAATGTTGAACTTGAAGTTAAAACTAATGATGAAAGTGTTGACATTGAAGCTGATAAAACCAAAACAATTACTACTGCAACCACTATTGCAGGAAGCGTTGATAACATTGTTGGAATTATTGTGTCAAATAAAGGCTTACCTGTTGCCTCATTAATTGCAATTTTATCGCTATATAATCTGCCGAATCCGCCTAAGAAATAACAGCCTCCTGCTACAATAATTGCAAATACTGTTGAAATAACTGTTCCCTTATGTATGTCTTTTTCACTTTTAATAGCATAGAATTTTCCAACCATCTGTGGAAGTCCCCATGTACCAAGTGATGTTAAAATAACCACAAATAATAATGCTAAAGGATCAGGTCCTAAAAATGCTGTGTAAGCGCCTTCCCAACCTGCATCTCCTGTAACTTTTGCAAGGCTCTTTGTTGCCTGTAAAAGACCACCGTTGTCCATTAAAACCGCACCAATAATAGCACAAATTCCAAATAACATAATGATTCCCTGAATAAAATCATTAATAGCTGTTGCCATGTAACCACCAAAAATTACATAGAATCCTGTAAGCACTGCCATTACCGCAATAACTACCCAATATGGAATGTCAAACACTAAACCAAATAAACTTGAAAGTCCATTGTAAAGTGATGCTGTGTACGGAATTAAGAAAATAAATACAATAACTGATGCAGCAACTTTTAAAGGTGTTGAATTAAATCTTTTTCCAAAAAAGTCCGGCATAGTCTTTGCATCAACGTGCTGTGTCATAACCCTTGTTCTTCTACCTAACACATTCCATGCAAGTAAAGAACCAATGAATGCATTTCCTAAACCTGCCCAAGTTGATGCAAGTCCGAAATTCCATCCAAACTGTCCTGCATATCCTACGAAGATAACTGCAGAAAAATAAGATGTTCCAAAAGCAAAGGCAGTAAGCCAAGGGCCTACTGAACGGCCTCCCAGAACAAATCCTGTAACGTCTGTTGCATGTTTTCTGGTGTAAAAACCTACAAAGATCATTACAGCAAAAAATACAACTAGCATAATTGAACATAATACTACTGTCATAATGTTCCCTCCATTAAAATTATTAAAATATATTCCGTGTCTTTAAAGCGTTAAACTTTAAACCGTTACGCTTTAAATTACTAAAGTGATTATATAAAAAAAAAGATGCTTTGTAAATAACAAAGCACCTGTTAACTATCAACTGTTTCCTTTTCCTGCTCCTATCTTCATGGCAGAGCACATCCACAGCCCACTTTTTTATATTTCTTTTATCCAGCACTACGTCTTCTATGCTGTATCCTATTAAATCTTTTCCACATAGACTGAACCTTAATATTATCTTCAAGCATTGGTCCTGTCTCAGCATATTTCATTCCATCTTCAATGGCTGCTTTTAGAATTTCCGTAATTAAAACTAACGGTAAGCCTTTCTTCTTATACTGATCTCTTACACCAACTAAATAAAGTTCCAATGTGTCAGGTTTAGAATATGGTGCATAAAGCAGTCTTGCCCATCCAAAAGGAAACAATCTTCCATGAGATTTTTTTGAAGCCTTGCCCATTGAAGGAACAGTTACTCCAATAGCAACCATCTCATCTTTTTCATTTACAAGTAATGAAATAAATCTAACATTAACCATTAATATGAACTGATGAACATACTTTTTAATCTGTGCCTCAGATAAATCCACTTCACCATATAGTATCTTTGCAGTATCATTTACAACATCAAATATATATTTTATGTATTTTCTTAGCTGCAATCTGTTCTTAACTTTTACAATTTTGAGTTTATTGTCTTTTAAAACTCTCTCACACATTTTGTCAAAAACAGGTGGTATTTCATTTGGTATATCTATTCTGTTTTCAATCCAATCCACAGATTTTACATACCCAAGGCGTTCCATATGTTCCTTATAATAAGGTGCATTATTAATCGTTATGAATATACCATCATATTCGAAACCTTCAATAAGCATTCCTTCCTGGTCCAAATCGCAAAATCCCATTGGTCCATGAACTGCTTTAAGTCCCTTTTCCCTGCCCCAATTTTCAACAGTCTTAAATAAAGTTTCTGAAACTTCGTAGTCGTCAATAAAATCCACTCTTGTAAATCTTATTCTTTTTCTATCCCATTTCGCATTTGCCTTATGACTGATTATGGCACCGATTCTTCCTACACACTCTCCATCTTTGTATGCCAACCACTGTCTTGATTCAGCATACTCAAATGCCGGATTTTTCTTAGGATTAAAATTCGCCATTTCGTCTGAAATCAAATCAGGCATTGCCTGTGGCACATCTCTATACATTTTTTCATTGAAACCAGCAAAAGTTCTTAAATCTTTTCTGGTTTTAACTTCCTTTATTGTTACCATTATTTATCCTATGTTTTTTCATTTATATCGTTTATGAGTTTTTATTATTATTCTACTAACCAATAGTCTGCCATCAAACTATTTTAGCTTTCCTTTTATAATTAGAAAATTATATTCTTTCACCTAAACTTGTTATCTTTTTTCGATTTCTCTAATCATATCGACTCTTCTCTGATGTCTTCCACCTTCAAATTCAGCTCCAAAGAATTCATCAAGAATCATCTTTGCAAGTTCAACACCTACAACTCTTGCACCAAATGCAATGATGTTGGCGTTGTTATGCTGTTTTGTAAGCTTTGCAGAATATGGTTCGCTGCAAACTGCCGCAATAACACCAGGAACCTTATTAGCTGCTATAGAAATACCAATTCCTGTTCCGCACATAAGTACACCATAATCAACATCTCCGTTTACTACTGCACGACCTACTTCTTCACCCTTTGCAGGATAATCACATTTGGTTATTTCACCGTTTTCATCATAACCTGTTCCATAATCTACACATTCATATCCTTTTTCTTTCATATATTCAACTAATTCATTTTTTAAATCAATTGCTGCATGATCACAACCAAAACCTATTTTCATTGTAAATTCCTCACATTTCTTATTATTAACAATCTCTTATCCCTAACTTTTTTATTCTACCTAATATAAAAGTTCATGTCAAACTTTTACATTTGTATAATAAATAAGGTATTTCTACCACATTCCTAACTGAATTTTTTATGTAATATGAAATTATGGAAAATTTTCTTATTACATAAAAAAAGACATACCCAAAAAAATCAGGTACGCCCAAAGCTTTGAAAAACTTAAACATGCCGGTGACCGGAATCGAACCGGTACTGTGTTGCCACAACAGGATTTTAAGTC
>ERZ773133.4100-NODE-4100-length-10264-cov-6.683906_pt1 | contig 10264 bp, 10 predicted proteins | sample MGYA00580861_ERZ773133 | MGnify/ENA primary metagenome ERZ773133 (study PRJEB29015, sample SAMEA2737844) | human gut metagenome | biome: human gut; feature: human-associated habitat; material: faeces | place: China | collected 2012 ...
CGGACAAACGGTTTTCAAGACCGCCTCGTTATGACCGCTTCGATATCTCTCCAAAAATGTGCTTAACCATTATATAATGGATATTCATTTTTGTCAAGGACTTTTTCACTTTCTTTTTGAAAGTTTTCACAATCACCTGTGCGTCTTGACTCTTTAATTTTCGTTTCCGCTTTCTCAGCGGCAACAGAACATATTTTATCACTACTAAAGTATAAAGTCAACTGTTTTTTTGACTTTATTTATATTTTTTCGACAATCGAAAAAAAGAGGACGAAAGACCCAAAAGTCCCTCATCCTCTTGATTCTATAACGTCTTCTGATTAGCCAATCAGCTTACCTACGTTCAGCTTAACGCCCGGGCCCATGGTAGAAGTCATGGTTACACTCTTTAAGTAAGCGCCCTTTAAGGTAGCTGGTTTTGCCTTCAGGATAGCGTCAATAAGCGTCTGGAAGTTGTCCGCTAACTGCTCCTCTGTGAAGGAAGCTTTACCTACTGGCACGTGGATAATGTTAGTCTTATCAAGTCTGTACTCGATCTTACCGGCTTTGATATCATTGATAGCTTTGGTTACATCCATAGTAACAGTACCAGCCTTCGGGTTCGGCATTAAGCCCTTCGGTCCAAGTACACGACCAAGACGTCCTACAACGCCCATCATGTCCGGAGTAGCTACTACTACGTCGAAGTCTAACCATCCCTCGTTCTGGATCTTCGGGATCAGCTCCTCAGCGCCTACGAAATCTGCGCCTGCAGCCTGAGCCTCTTCTGCCTTCGGTCCCTTAGCAAATACAAGGATACGAACGGTCTTACCAGTTCCGTGCGGCAGTACAACTGCACCACGGATCTGCTGATCAGCATGACGGCCGTCACAACCAGTTCTGATATGAAGTTCTACGGTTTCATCGAATTTAGCACCTGCAGCCTTCTTCACGATGGAGATGGCATCTGCAGCTTCATAAAGGCTTGCGCGATCTACTAATTTAGCAGCCTCTACGTATCTTTTTCCTCTTTTCATTATAAAAAACCTCCTAGTGGTATTGTCGGGGAATTCCCTCCCACGTTACTGATAAACATCCCGAAAATTACTCGGCAACTGTGATACCCATACTTCTTGCTGTACCAGCAATCATGCTCATAGCAGCTTCAAGGCTTGCTGCATTTAAGTCAGGCATCTTTAATTCTGCGATCTTCTGCAGATCCTCTTTCGAGATGCTAGCTACCTTAGTCTTGTTCGGTGTAGCGGAACCGGATTTAATCTTGCAAGCTTTCTTTAACAAAACGGCAGCCGGCGGAGTCTTTGTGATGAAGCTGAAGCTTCTGTCAGCATATACAGTAATAACAACCGGGATGATCATATCGCCCTGGTCTGCTGTCTTAGCGTTGAACTCTTTCGTGAACTGTACGATGTTTACACCGTGCTGTCCAAGAGCCGGACCTACTGGCGGAGCTGGTGTAGCCTTTCCAGCAGGAATCTGTAATTTAATATATCCTGTAACTTTCTTTGCCATTGTTGGCACCTCCTATAAATTGTGGTAATTGCGGGGATTTCCCTCCCACAGGCTCATAAATGAACCTCTTTACATCATCTTCTTGATCTCTGTGAAGTTCAGTTCAACCGGTGTCTCACGGCCAAACAGTTCTACACGAATCGTCAGGGTCTGTCTTTCCTCGTTGATGGACTCGATAACACCAACGGTATCCTTCCATGCCCCTGTCGTTACAACAACCGTGTCGCCGACCTCAAAGTCAACAACAACGCCGGTTTCCTTAAATCCGAGACCGGCCATCTCCTCTTCCGTCAAAGGAACCGGTTTGGAGCCCGGACCAACAAACCCGGTCACTCCGCGGGTGTTGCGTACTACGTACCAGGTATCATCATTCATAACCATGTTGATCAGTACGTATCCGGGAAACATCTTCTTGGCAACCTGTTTATTGGCTCCATTCTTGACTTCGATAACTTCCTGCATCGGCACGGAAACCTCTAAGATCTGATCCTGAAGGTTCCGGTTCTCGATCGTCTTTTCGATGTCAACCTTTACTTTGTTTTCATAGCCGGAATAAGTATGCACTACATACCAATTTGCTTCTGCCATATTTCTCACCTTTGCCTTTACATAACGAAGTGCAGTCCAAACACGATTGCCGTGTCAAGAGCCGCAATGATAAGTCCCAGCGCAACGGAAACGGCGATGACCGCTCCAGTCTGCTTCGTAACTGTCTCTTTGTCAGGCCAGATGATCCTTTTGTACTCAGCTTTTAAACCTTTCCAGAAACTCTTTTTAGGAGCTTTTTTGGTATTTTCTGTATCACCCATTTTTGTCCTCCAAAGCGCTCAGGCAGATGCCCGATCGCGCAGAACCAACCAGTTACTCTTACTTCGTCTCTTTGTGTAACGTGTGTGTCTTACAGAATCTGCAGTACTTTTTGGTTTCCATTCTGTCCGGATGAGTTTTCTTATCCTTGGTCATGTTGTAATTGCGCTGCTTGCATTCTGTGCATGCCAGTGTAATTCTTGTACGCACAACTTCCACCTCCATTTTTCTTAGTATGCGATCTTTCCACTCTCCAACCGGAAATCTGGTTTTTGAGCATAAAAAAAAGACCTATGTTCTTCCATTCGCCCGTCTACTATATCATAAAAGAAGCGGCGCGTCAAGCAATAACTTGCCGACATTCGCCGCCTCTTTTATATTATAGATATCATTTTCACTTAGTGCAGGCTGGAACCAGATTCTGCCCGCGCCTCGTATTTCACATTATCAGGACTTACAATGATGCTATAAAACAATCAGAAACGTTTACTCATCGGTTTCTTCCTCATCTGCCGCCTGGCTTCCGATAAAATGCGCCATTTTTCCAATCTTACCCATATGGCTTGTATCCACGCGGGTGATCTCCGGCTCATCAGCTTCCACAACATCATCCTCAAGCGCGGCGTTCTGATGCAGGGCGCCGCCCTCCTGGTTCTCCGCATTTTCCGGATTTTTTGTCACGGATGGATATTCTTCCGGGTTTTCCTTGGCATCCGCAAGCTTTTCATTCATGAATGTCTCAAACTGCTTTTGCTCTTCCTCGCTGGAAAATGCCGACTTGGCGATAAACTGCCAGGTTTTCTCGTTCGTCTCAAGCAGATACATCCGCTCAATCTCAACCATCTGCTCAATGTCGCTGTAGCTGTAAGTCTTGGTCATCTCCTGTGCCGCAACCGTCATGGTCAGTGTCTTCTCATCCAGCGTCAGATGTACGACTGGGAAATTGCCCGTCTTTTCCAAATTTTTAAGTCCGCTCCGTTTCCAGATCATACGCTCCTGGTTCTGGTTTGAAATCATGTAAAACATGCCGATGCCGACCAGCACCGCTATCACGATGGACGGTACAAGAAGAACCAGATTGCCCTTTGCCTGCATCACATTTTTTCCCAGAAAGAGAGCTAAAAATGCGACATATAAGAGTGCCGACACCATCTTCATTTTCTTGGACTCGTGCTTAAGCACGTTCCAGTGAATCCAGTTTTTATAATCTTCCTTTTCCAGGCGATATTCAAATTCCTGCATTCTTTTTACTCCTTTTCTTTCTTACTTGAAATCTCCCCCGCATTCCTTCCGTCTCCTGAACCTCTTTTTGCCTCTCCCGCAAACTTTTAGATTCAAATGCTTTCTACTATTCTTTTCATCCAGAAATGCCGGAGTATTTCCACTTATAAGGCTTCCCTCTGCCTATCTTCTCTATCATATCCCACTTTAGCGTCCTTGTCCAATACAAACGGCAAAAAAACAGACTTTTTCAATCCCCGCAGACAGAAGCGCCCGGGTACACGCTTCCGCCGTGCTTCCGGTCGTATAAATATCATCCACGAGAAGCACGTTTTGCACACCACTTGCCCGGATTGCCTCCGCATCTGCCTGAAACGCCTGCTGTAAATTCCGGAGCCGTTCATCTGGATTCAGCTCTTTCAGGGGTTCTGTATTTCGTATCCGATATAAAAATTCCGGGCACACCGGCATTTCCAGCCGCTCGCCCATCCGCTTTGCCAGAACCTCCGCCTGATTGAAACCGCGTTTCCGTTTCCGCGCCGGGTGGACCGGAACGGGAACCAGACCGTCAAACTGCCACTCCTCCCGATTTTCATACTGCCTCAGCTTTTTCGCTGCAGCTTCGGCATAAAAATCGAGATATTCCCTCTTATTTTTATATTTAACCGCTGCCATCGAGCGCGCAGCTTCCTCCGTATAGTTAAAGAGTGCCATCCCACGCGCAAATGACCGGCGATGTTTCACACAGTCTGGACAATATTCGATTTCTTCACTCCAAACTTCTTTTCCACATTTCTGACAAACCGGCGATTTGACAGGCGAAAGCCTCAAAAGACACGAAGGACAGATAAGCCTGCCCTTCGGCGTCACGATCTCCCCGCAGACCGGGCAGCGCCTTGGATATAGCGCACCCAGAGCGGCGCGGGGGAATTGATTCCATTTTATATTTTTTATCACAATGTCTCCATAATTTCTTCAATGCGGTCGCGCAGTCCCGAATAGCGCTTCTGTTCCATCGCATTGTCCACCATCTGCTGAAACACATACGGGACACCGACCAGGCAGACACAGGCTCTTGCCCTTGTAACCGCCGTGTAAATCAGATTCCGCGTCATCAGCATCTGCGGTCCGCTCCAGACCGGAATCACGACCGCCGGATACTCGCTTCCCTGCGACTTGTGGATCGTGATCGCATATGCCAGTTCCAGCTCCTCCAGCTGCTTGAAGCTGTACTCGACACGTTTTCCCTCATCATACTCCACGGTTACCAGCTCCGCAAAGGTATTGATCTCGCGGATGCGCCCAAGATCCCCGTTGAACACGCCGGCTCCCTTGTCCACCGGGATGCCGCTGCGGTTGTAGGAAGTCCACTCAATCTGGTAATTGTTCTTGATCTGCATGACCTTGTCGCCCACACGAAACGTCGTCTCGCCATACTCTTTTTCCGCCTTTTCTGCCGATGGCGGATTTAAAAATTCCTGCAAAATGGAATTTAGCCGTATCGCTCCCAGCACTCCCTTCCGCATCGGCGTCATGACCTGTACCTCAAACAAATCGGCATGGACGTAATTCGGCAGTTTTTCACGTACCAGCGTGATCATTGCATTGATGATCGCATTCGGATCATCACGCTTTATAAAGAGGAAATCTCTGCTTGACTTTCCGATCGGAATGCGCTCTCCGGCATTGATGCGGTGGGCGTTGACGATAATATCGCTCTGCGCCGCCTGCCGGAAAATCCGGGTTAGCTTTACCACATGGAAACACTCTGACTCGATGATATCACGCAGGACATTGCCCGGTCCGACGCTCGGAAGCTGATCCACATCACCTACCAGAATCAGACGTGTGCCGACATTGACCGCCCGGAGCAGCGAATGCATCAGATTGATATCCACCATCGACATTTCATCGATAATGATGACATCAGCTTCCAGCGGATTGTCCTCGTTCCGCTCAAAATGCATCGAAGTCGTCCGGCTCTTCTCATCCTCCTCTGGCATTCCCGTCAGCTCTAACAGGCGGTGAATCGTCTTCGCCTCATAGCCTGTCGCCTCGGTCATCCTTTTTGCTGCGCGTCCGGTCGGGGCTGCCAGCAGGATATCCATGTCTCCCTTTTCAAAATACCGAATGATCGTGTTGATCGTCGTCGTTTTTCCGGTACCCGGACCGCCCGTGATTACCAAAAGTCCGCAGTTGACCGCCTCAATCACCGCGCGGATCTGCAGTTCATCCAGCTCGATCTGTTCCTCTTTCTGGATGACTGCCAGACTTTTCCGAATCTGTTCTTCCGATTCGGAACCAGTGATGTTTAAGTCGTGCAGCATGCGGGCGGTGTTTAGCTCGGTATAATAGTAGTGTGATGCATAAACGGCGCGTTCCGGGGCGTTTGCTATATTTGATACATTTGATGCATTCGGTTCACCCAAAACATCTGGCTGCGGCTGCATCTGCCCCGACACTGCCGATTCCGCCTGAACAAAAACATCCATTTCTGCTGTTTTCTGCTTTTTCCTCTCCCGGATCACCAGCCGTTTATCCATCTGCATATCCATCAGATGCTTGTCAATCTCGGAAATCTCAACCTGTAGAAGCTTTGCCGCCCGATCCGCCAGCTCGTCCTCCGGCAGGTATGTGTGCCCGTTCGCCGTCGCCTGATAGAGTGTATACAGGATGCCGCTCTTGATGCGGAAATCCGAATCTGCCACGATTCCTATCTTCGCCGCGATCTCGTCTGCCATCTTAAAACCGACGCCCGGAATATCGTCCGCCAGCTTATACGGATTGTTCTGGAGAATCGTGTACATTGCCGGACCGTATTCCTGGTAGATTTTAACCGCCAGATTGATGGAAATGCCATAATTTTGCAGAAACATCATCGCCTGGCGCATATCACGCTTTTCCTCGACCTGTTCACCGATGGACATCGCCATTTTTTCACTGATTCCCTTGACCTCCGCGAGGCGTTCCGGCTCTTCTTCCATGATGCGGAATGTGTCCGCCTTAAATTTTTTAACAATCCTGGAAGCTAAAGCAGCCCCGACGCCTTTGATGGCGCCGGAGCCTAAATATCGTTCCATGGAAACAGTATCCTCAGGCGCTTTCAGCTCATAGCTTTCCACCGCCATCTGTTCCCCGTAAATCGGATGCTCGGTCATACGCCCGCTCGCCTCGATCATCTCGCCCTCTGCGATGTAGGAAAAAGTGCCAACCAGCACATATTCCTCCCCGTCGTCCAAGCCGCTGATAGAGAGAACCGTATAGCCATTGTCCTCATTGCGGTATTTTATTTTTTCAATATATCCTTTAACTGCTGCCATATTTTTATGCTATCCGCCTTCCGGCGGTTCTCTTTAATCGTAGTTTTTCTTCTCACCGTGTGCGAACTCGATAAACTTACCAGTTCCGATCGCAACTGCGGTCAGCGGATCCTCTGCGATCATCGTGGAAATGCCAGTTTTCTCCTCGATCAGGGCATCCAGACCGCTTAACAGTGCGCCGCCGCCTGTCAGTACGATACCACGGTCAAAAATGTCGGCTGCCAATTCCGGCGGCGTCCGCTCGAGTACGTTGTGAACGGCATCTACGATCTGGAGTGCCGGCTCGCGCAGCGCTTCCAGCGTCTCGTCGGATGTGACAACGATCGTCTTCGGAAGTCCGGTAACCAGATTTCGTCCGCGCACTTCCATCGTGATTACCTCCGGACGGCGGTATGCCGCACCGATATTTATCTTGATCTCCTCAGCGGTTCTCTCACCGATCAAAAGATTGTGTTTCTTTCTCATGTAACGGACCAGTGCCTCGTCGAAGTCATCACCAGCCACTTTAATAGAAGTGCTGACTACGGTACCGCCCAGAGAAATAACGGCGATATCTGCCGTACCACCACCAATATCTACGATCATGTTGCCGCACGCCTTGGAAATATCGATACCAGCGCCGATCGCAGCTGCTACCGGCTCCTCGATGATCGAAACCTCGCGTGCGCCAGCCTGATAAGTCGCATCCTCAACCGCCTTGCGCTCTACCTCGGTCGCACCGCTCGGGATGCAGACGCTGATACGCGGCTTGCGGAGTGTCTTTTTGCCGACTGCCTTGTTGATGAAATATTTCATCATCTTCTCTGTCACTGTATAATCTGAAATAACCCCCTGGCGCAACGGACGGACCGCTACGATATTGCCAGGGGTTCTGCCGATCATCAGGCGGGCTTCCTCGCCGATCGCCATGATCTTATTCGTATCCCGATCGATCGCCACTACGGACGGCTCTTTCAGTACGACACCTTTTCCCTTGATATATACAAGGATGCTGGCTGTACCCAGATCGATACCAATATCATTGGACATCAACATAGTTGTTTTCCTCCTGCTCTGAATATGCACTCTTGAGTACATAAATCTATGAGTTTCATTGTATTTTATCTTCTTTATTTCAGCTTTTTTCGCTGCCATCCAGCCCGCGCATTGTTTTAGAGCGGACTATACCACTTACTATTATATACAACTTTCGATTCTTTTGAAAGAGGTTTTTATTTTTTTATGGACTTTATATTTTTTTTATGAAAGGGACATATTTTAGTCACAAGTTTCTCCTATAATACAAGTATGTTATCCGAAAGGGTAACAGGCCTTTGTTTCAAGTGTTACTTGAAATAAAAAAGCTTTTTCATACTCATACCGGACGATACAAATCGTCCGGCCCCCCTAAGCCAATTTCTTTTTTATATATACCTACCATTCCCAATTTAAGAAAAACAGGAACGCCGTCGGACTCTCAGCCGATGGCGTTCCTGTTTTTTGTCAGTGCCAGACACCTAAAAAAAGAGCTCTATACTGAATGTTGGGGTACGCTCAAAAACATTTTTTCTTATATTTTCAGACTCCACTCACTGCAATCCCAGACCTTCGTTGCGAATCCCTCATAGAAATCCGGTTCATGGCAGATCAGAAGGATATTTCCTTTGTACGCCGCCAGCGCACGCTTTAACTCCTCCTTCGCCTCAACGTCCAGATGGTTCGTCGGCTCGTCGAGAAGCAGAAGGTTCGTCTCGCGGTTGAGCAGCTTACACAGGCGCACTTTTGCCTGCTCGCCACCGCTGAGCACGCGCACCTGGCTCTCGATGTGCTGGGTCGTCAGACCGCATTTTGCCAGTGCGGAACGCACCTGGTACTGGGTGTAGGACGGAAATTCTTTCCAGATCTCATCGATGCAGGTCGTCGTATTGCCCGGCGCCATCTCCTGTTCGAAATAGCCGATGGAGAGATAATCGCCCAGCGTCACCTTGCCGGACACTGCTGGAATCAAACCTAAAATACTCTTTAAAAGCGTCGTCTTTCCAATTCCGTTGGCACCGACCATCGCAATCTTCTCGCCGCGCTCCATATAGAGGTTCAGCGGACGGGACAGTGGCTCGTCGTAACCGATCACCAGATCCTCCGTCTCAAAAATACATTTTCCGGAGGCTCTCGCCTCCAGGAAGTTGAACTCTGGCTTCGGTTTTTCCTTCGCCAGTTCGATCACATCCATTTTATCCAGCTTTTTCTGGCGGGACATCGCCATATTTCGCGTGGAAACACGCGCTTTATTGCGTGCCACAAAATCCTGCAGCTGCGCGATCTCCTGCTGCTGACGCTTATACGCTGCCTCGAGCTGCGCTTTCTTCGCCTCGTGCACCTCGAGAAACTTGTCGTAATCGCCCACATAGCGGTCAAGCCGCTGATTTTCCATATGATAAATGATATTTACTACGCTATTTAAGAACGGAACATCGTGTGAAATCAGGATGAACGCATTTTCATATTCCTGCAAATACCGTTTCAGCCACTCGATGTGCTGCACATCCAGATAGTTCGTCGGCTCGTCCAGCAACAAAATATCCGGCTTTTCCAGAAGCAGCTTGCCAAGCAGTACCTTCGTTCTCTGTCCGCCGCTCAAGTCCGTTACATCGCGGTCCAGACCGATGTCGGTCAGTCCCAGCGCACGTCCAACTTCCTCTACCTTCGCATCGATGGAATAAAAATCGTGGTTCATCAGAAGATCCTGGATCGTTCCCAGCTCTTCCATCATCACGTTCATCTCATCCTCCGATGCCTCGCCCAGATGGTCGCATATTTCATTCATCTGCACTTCCAGCTCAAACAAGAAGGAAAATGCGCTCTTCAAAACCTCGCGGATCGTCATGCCTTTTTCCAGCACCGTGTGCTGATCCAGATAGCCGACGCGCACCCGCTTTGACCACTCTACTTTTCCCTCGTCCGGCTGCATATGCCCGGTAATAATATTCATAAACGTCGATTTACCCTCGCCGTTCGCACCGATCAGACCGATGTGCTCACCCTTTAACAGGCGGAACGAAACATCCTGAAAAATCGCCCGGTCACCAAAACCGTGGCTTAAATGTTCTACATTCAGTATACTCACGTGTGTACCTCATCTCTTTCTATTGTATGTGACTGCTTGAATCATATGTGATTGCTGGTTTGTTTCATCGTTTGTTTCATCGTTTTTTTCGACGCGCATCAAACGCGACTTCGATTTATTGTACACGAAGGGAGAGTTCGTGACAAGCAGAGATTTTCTGTTTTTATTCAGATATTCCATATTGTCGCCCTTTACGGATGTGTGTCCGACAATCGAATTTTACCGATACCGCATTACAGGGCAGAAAATCGTTACTGTTCACGGGTAGGCACTTTTGGAACCGAAAGTGCCGTAAGAAAACGTG
>ERZ773133.4106-NODE-4106-length-10249-cov-15.386600_pt1 | contig 10249 bp, 8 predicted proteins | sample MGYA00580861_ERZ773133 | MGnify/ENA primary metagenome ERZ773133 (study PRJEB29015, sample SAMEA2737844) | human gut metagenome | biome: human gut; feature: human-associated habitat; material: faeces | place: China | collected 2012 ...
GGGGACACACCACCGTCAAGAAGATCCTCACCTTGCAGGAATACTGCGGCGATGTGATCAACTTCAAAAGCTACTCAAAGTCCTACAAGATGAAAAAGCGGATTGAGAACCCGGAAGAGAACCGGGCGATCTTCCTCAATGTCCATGAAGCCATCATTGACCGCCAGACTTGGGAAAAGGTGCAGGCGCTCCAAAAAGGGACACGCCGCAAAAAGCCCACGGTCACGCAGGCACCCAGCGTATTCTCCGGCCTGCTGAAATGCCCGGAGTGCGGCGGCAACCTCAATTTCCACTTCAACCAGAACAACCACGACATCAAGTTTTTCAGTTGTCAAAATCATAACTCCGGCTATCGCAAGTGCAGCAAGACACACTATATCCGGCTGGACTTCTTAGAGCAAGTCGTTTTGTACGAGGTCAAGCGGCTGGCCTGCTTCGCCAGCGAATACGAAAATGACTTTATCAAGGCCATGATCGGACGCTCAGCAAAGGTTGCGGAAAATACCGCGCTCCGCAAGCAGCGGGAGCTGGACGCTCTGACCGCCCGTGACCGGGAACTGGATATGCTCTTTGAACGGCTCTATGAGGACAATGTGGCGGGCAAAATCGACGATGCCCGGTTTGCCAAAATGTCCAAACGCTATGAACAGGAGCAGGGCGAGAACGCAAAGAAGATCAAGGCGCTGCGGCTGGAACTGAAAAAGGACGAGAGCAAGCGCATGGACATTGACGATTTCCTTGAAATGGTACGGCGGTACACGGATGCGGCCACCATTACAAAGCGCATGGTCGCAGAGCTGATCGACCACATTGAGGTGTACCACGCCGAAAAGCAGGACGGCGTTACCAATCAGCGTGTCGTGATCTACTACAACTGCATCGGCGCTTTCGATGTGCCGGATCGCCGGAAGATCCCGGAGGCCGACATTATCATGGAAACAAGAAAAGGCGTAGCACTCAGCTACGCCCCGGAACAGGTTGCAGTATGAACTTTTCAGGAAATAAAAAAGCAGAGTGTCCATTACAGGATACTCAGATCCTATAAGGACACTCTGCATGGTCCGAGTGGCGAGATTCGAACTCACGGCCTCATGGTCCCGAACCATCCCGCGATGTGCCGCAGCAGCGGCACAAGGGCAACTTAAAACTCTCAAGCAAATACGCCGAAAGCCTTGATACATCTATGTTTTTTATACTTTTATTATACCACTCTCCCGCCGCGGACGCAATAATTATTTGAGCGTTCCAAGAGGAAAAAGCGCACGGATTTTTGAAGTCTGTGCGCTTTTTGTGCGTCAAAAAACATTCTGCATAGTTGCTTTATTGTTGCTTCACATTTCTATATGTTCTTCTCTTCGGTTATTCTTCTACCATTTTTGACAACATATCGTAAGCTGCCCTCTGCGCAGTATTTACGGCATCATAGTCGGGTGAATCTTTGTCCAGCTCTTCTATCATAATTGCAATATTACTGTTCACCGTTTCAATCTCATCCGCAACGTCTGGTGATGTAAGACGAATGGTTTCCAGCGACAACTTCGGAAGCTCATCACTCATAGTCAGGCCGTCACAAGACACGCCCCAAGTCGTTTCTTCTGAAAGAAGTGTGCCGCAAAGCGCAAGCTGAATTACTCGTAAATCTGTGTTACCATTGTGCTCCGCCTGTGATGCAGTTTCAAGCGATGTTTTGCACAACTGCGCTCTAACCTTTATGGAATGGGTAAGCTGGTAAGCATCGGCATTCTCTTCTACTGCAAAGATTCCATCAAATAGGTCAATGGTCTGAATATCATCTCCGTTCAAATCAAAAGAGGCTTTGATACCATCTGACAGTTGGAAATTCAGTTCCGCCGTGCAGTCATCCTTTATGTCATTTCCGTTAATGGCAAAGGCTGCACACATCCGCACGGTTTCACTTCCGCCCCAAAGTGTACCATAGTCTGTTGACACAACATATCCACAGTTTTCAAGGAAACTTTGTAATCTCGTCCCGCTCTTATAGTAAACCTGCGCATACGTATTATTCTTGTTCATCATCAACTCTATGGAATCTGAACGGGCAGAAATTTCCTCATTTGCATCGCTGTTATTCGTTACATCAAATACAACCAAGAAATAGCGTTGCACGTCGTCTAACCCATCAAGAGAGAGGTCTAACTCATCTGCTGGATTGAGTAAAAAGGCACCCTTTAAGTCAATGCTATCCTGCTTTGATTCTCCTGTTCCGCCGCAAGCACACAAGGCAAAGCACATCACAAGTGCCAAAAGTAAGGCGGTTATCCTCTTCATAATCATGTTTCTCCCATTTATAAATTTTGAGCTTTTAATACGACGCTTGCCGCGCTGACGGCGGCTTCATACTCATGCACATAACGAGAAACTGTGTCAGGGCTTCGTCTCAATTTCTCTGCAATCTTTTTGAAGCTGAAACCGTCATGATAAAGCTGCCACATCTTTTCCTTTTCTTGCGGTGTGACGCGTGTACCCTTTGTCGCCATTATTATTTGACCTTATCATCCGGACGAAGGATGTCTTTTTTTATCGCCTTTTCAAACTGTTCTTTTACATACTCCGCTGGCGTCCACTGCTTTGTAGAACCACCCTCCTTAAGAATGTCGTTCATCTTGCTGAGTTCCGTAAAGAAAGACTTGGGAACGATAATTCTGTTTTTGGTCGTGTCAATGATAATACGCATTGCTTCTTCCTCCTGAAAATGAAAATGTACGAGAAACTGGCATATTGCACAGCTTTCCGTACACCCCATGATATATATATTGTCAAGCATTTTCCGAAAATTGGCGAAATTCATTAGATTTTATCCGTTTTCATCGCAATCGCGCGTGATTTGCAGAAATTTTCATGCGCACGCCATTGTATTTGATGATTTCCGCCGAAATTTCATAAAATCACGCCTGATTTCAGCAAATTCTGACAGAACACTTGCAGAATCCAATAGAGCGGCAGCGGAAACGGTGAAATTTCATGTGATTTCGTGTCGATACGGTGCAGATTTGTCAGATTCACTGCGTTTCCGCCTGTTTTTTCCTGAAATACGCCCCCGCCGCCGCGCAAAACGATTCTTTCGCTTGCATTATCCGTCCTTTTTAGACTTTTTATAAAAAATAATATATAATATATATAGAAAGTGAGAGAAATCTCAACTTTCAAATAAAAAATAAAGAAAAGGAGCTGACTTATGTACAGCCTTGAATTAAACGCAAATTCTCTTCTTCGTGCGCTGACGGTGTACACAGGCAATCCCAACAGCGACACAAAATTTCAGTTGCAGCGCCGTGCAAGTGACTTTGTCAGAGCGGTTATTGAGCATGAGAACACCATAGAGCAGCGCGTCACGGATAACGTGCTGAAAGCCCTATCTGTCCAATTTGAAACAGGCGACGCCATCAAGCAAATTGACGGTCTAAAGAGCGCCCTTGACCGTTTGGGGGAGTAACGCCGTGCCGAATACTGTACCCAATCAAAGAGTTGTCGCCATTCACCGCGAACACGCCTCGTCCGACTTCCTCGGCATCAAAAATGAGCATTGGCAAGCGGCGGCACGCGATCTTGGCGCACACGCGCTTATGTTGTACCTTTATCTTGCGTCCAATAGGGACGGATACACATTGGCGTTATCCCCCGCCGCTATCCGTCAGGCGGTTGGAATGGCGGCATCCACCTACCGCGACCAGTTTTTGAAGCTCGTTGACAAAGGTTATCTTGTTCAGCGCGGCAGCGGCAATACATACGATTTCTATGAAACGCCGCAGCGGGAGACGCGTTTACACAATGAGAATACGTCTGTCGGCCTTGACTTTACGGCAGCCGTCCAGAAGCAAACGCAAGCCGTTCAAAAGGAAGCGCCCGAGGATATAGAAATAAATATAAATAATACAAATATAAAAAATAAGGGCGTGGAGAAACAAGTTTCTCCACCGCCATCCGAATTTTATTTTTAAGGAGAAAAACATGTCCAAGAGTAAGAAAATGACCATTGAAGAAATGGTCGACTGTTTCCGCATTATGTTCAGTTAGGCAGTTGCAGAGCGTTCCCAAGACTACGGTGTTGTGATGGAAGAAGCATATAACCTTTGGGCGTTGCTGTATTATGACCTTGGTATTGAATACCCACCCTACGACCTACCGCAGGGGCACAGCAAAAATGAACCTTTCGTTTTTTGAGCGGCGGATTTATCAATCCTTAAAGCGCAAAGGGTTAGCACCGCAATTCGAGCGGGCGGGCATTTATGCTATCCTGTTGGACGGAAAGACTGTCTATATCGGAAAAAGCGTCAATATGCTTGCGCGCATGGCGTAGCACTATGCGTAGCTCTCCCGTCCAAAAGCACACAAATATAAAATACTGGCGGAAGCCTCGCGGCGCGGTCATCGCATACGCTTTTGCGTTCTGTATGCCGCTCGCAGCACGACGCCCGTCGCAATCGAAGAAGAGATAGGTGAGAAAGAGGGCGAGTTCATCCGCCGCCATCTCCCGCCGCTCAATTATCAGATTCCAAAGGCGGAAAACTGGCGATAGTTCACCACCAATCCCGCCGCACTCACAATTACATTAGAAAAGATTATATAAGGAGAAAAAATATGAAGTACATTTTTGAAGTTAACATGATGGTTCCCGTGCGTTTTGAGGTTGCCGCCAATACCCCGCGCGAAGCAATGAAAAAACTCTTTGAAATGAACAATTACAACTGTTGGGAATACACTGACAGTTATAATTGCGGAGAATGGCTTAAAGATACTGACATTTGTGATTTGGGAGCTATCTCACTTTTCGATGAAAACAACAATATGCGGGATTATGATAGCGGAGATGTAGAACGTATTCTCAATGATGAATCTGCGCATACAGAAAAGGGCAGCAGCACTTGAAGCTGTTGCCCTTTCTTTTTGTTCTGCTGTTAGTGCATTACAGATTAAATGCAGCGGCGTACTTTTCTGTTGCGGATTTCATTTGCTGCAAATCTGCTTTGACATAGAAATTCAGCGTTGTGCTTGCGTCTGCATGGCCTAAAATCTCCTGCACACTTTTAATGTCCGCACCTTGGGAAAGCAGCAGCGTTGCGCAGGAGTGCCGCAGATCGTGCGGCGAGAGGTCGGGAAAGTCGTTGTTCTTCATAAACCGCTTGACGCGTCTTGTCACGGAATTTGGGTCACGGGGGAGAAAAACATCGTCTTTGTTCGGGAAAAGAAACGCATTTTTCAAAATCGTGTTGGGGTGCTCGGCCTGCATCTGCTTTCTGTACTTTTGGAGAAGTACAACGGTGCTCGCCATGAGCGGGATAGTGCGGATGCTGTTAGTGGTCTTGGGGGCGCTGATGACAACGCCGCTCTCTGGCGTATAGGCGACGCTGCGTTCAACTCTCATTGTGCCCTCGCGCTCGTTGATATCTCCCCATTGCAGCCCCATACACTCGCCCCGCCGAATGCCTGTCGTTATCAGTAGTTGCATAATGCAGTGAAAGTCCATCGGACAATCGGGCAGCAGCTTAAAAAATCTTTCCGCTTGTTCTTTAGTCATTGCATCAACGGGCTTCTTCTCTTTCTTCGGTGCGTTGACCTTTCGCATCGGATTCTGTGCTATCATTTCCTGCTGCTCGGCATAGCCAAATATCAGGTTGAGCGTCCCGTATTGATGGCGTAAAGTTTTCGCTGAAAGCGGCTTCCCCAATTTGCTCTTGTACTCTGTGCGCAGATAGACAAGATATTTTTGAATATCAACAGGGCTGATTTCCTGCAAGACAGAACCCTTGAAATACTCCGAGATAATGCGTGTCATGTTCTTGTAAAACGCTATGGTGTTCGGCTTGTCATTCTCGCCGCGTATCTGCAAAACGAACCACGTATCATTCACAAACGACACAAAATCATCCCGCCGCTTATCGGGCGGTAGGCGGTACGCGCTGCCAAGTTTCTTTTGCTTTTGGTACTCTGCTTTGACTTCCTCTTCCCACGCATCCGCCGCACGTTCCGCCACTTTTCTTGCCTTTGCGGGCGTCAAGTCGGCGGGCGCTGTCCAAGTTGTGTATTTTCTGATTTGCTTGCCGCGCACATCGCGCTCTAAACAGACGGTGAAGCGGAAAGAAATAACCTTGCCGTTTTTCTTGTTTTCTCGAATGTTCGCCATTGAAACGCACCCTTTCATTTCCGACGTATCAATGGCTTTCACGCGCGATTTTCGCAGTTGTGCGCTTTTTTGTGCGCTTTTGGAGTTTTCACGCATTTTCGCACTACACGTTTTGCTCTCGAAAGTTGCAAAAAAGCCTTGAAATCATACGATTTCAAGGCTTTTAGCTGGTCCGAGTGGCGAGATTCGAACTCACGGCCTCATGGTCCCGAACCATGCGCGCTACCAACTGCGCTACACCCGGATATGAAGTTGTACGGCTCACGCCGCGAACAGTAGTATTATATGAGCTTCCCTCCGTTCTGTCAAGAGGGAAATCCACATTTTTCAAAAAGCCCCGCGGCACACGGCCGCGAGGCTCTGGCGGGAGCATGTGAGAATCGAACTCACCCGAGAGGCTCTTCACCCCTCTCACCGGTTTTGAAGACCGGGGGGCACACCAGCACCCATCTACTCCCATGTGAGAGGCGACAAAAGCCGCCTCATTTTTCTATCTCGCCAAACTGCGCGCCCGGCCTGCGGACATCACCCTCGCGGCGAAGAATCCCTCGCCGGTCGTAATACTCCAGCACCAGCAGCGCGTGGTCGCGCGAGGTGCCGAGCGCGTCGCGGAATTCTCCCAGCGTGAGCGTGTCGTGCGTTTCGAACCACGCCTTCACCCTTGCGTCGACCGCATCCAAAACACTTTTTTCGACGCAGAGCTCTGGCGCGAGCAGCACAAGCTCGCCGGTAGATAAAAGACTCTCGAGCACGCGCGCGCACTCCATGCGGTCTTTTTTGTCGAACAGCGCACAGAGCGCGTCCTGCTTTTTGCCAAGAATTCCCGCCGCGCGGCAGGTGCGCAGCAGCTCTTCCCGGATGGCGCTCTGCCGCTTGGTCAGATGCACGGAAAAGTCCGCAAGCGCGCAGTGCTCCGCCGTCAGCGTGAGTTTTCCCTCGCGCGCAAAGCAGGCGAGGATCGCGTCCGCATTTTTCCGTGCTTTGCCGCGCAGAAGCCGCTGCCGCGCCTCGGCGAGGCGCATGCCCGCGTGCAGCGGATGCTCGCGGTGGTACTTTGTCAGCATCGTCTCACAGTCTGTCCACAGCCTGTTCAGCGTCGACGATGTAAGATAGCGCGACGGCGCGATCTCGACGAGCTTTCCCCGCGCACAGAGCACGGCGAGCATTTCCACCAGTTTTTCTTCCGGTTCATCGAAGCACGCGGCAAGGTCCGCAAGCGTCATGCCATCCGCGCCGCGCTCGCCGACGGCCTGCACGAGCTTTGCCTCGTCCGATCCGCTCTCGCGCACGGCGAGCGAGGCGATCACGCGCGCGTCGTTTTGCTTGTGACGATACGGCTGCTCGTCCAGGATCACTCCGCCGCCGACGGTCTCGAACGGCGAGTAGAAGCGCACGACAAAGCGGTCGCCCTGCCGCGCGGCGAGCGCTTCGCTCAGCCGCAGCTGGGCATAGCAGCTCTCGCCCGGACGCAGCGCGTCGCGGTCCAGCAGCACCGCCTTTGCAAGGCGCACCGCCGCGCCGTGGTAGAGGTGCAGGCGCGAGCCGCTCTCGATGATCCGCTTAGAATCCTGCAGATTTTGCAGTTTCACGTCCAGCATCAGCGACGGCTGCATCGAATCCGTCCTGCACAGCACATCGCCGCGGCTGATGCTCTCTTTTTTGATGCCCGCTAAGTTGACCGCCGCGCGCTGTCCGGCGTACACCGCCGACACGTCGTGCCCGTGCACCTGCAAATTGCGCACGCGGCACTGATTCCCGAGCGGCATGAGCTGCGCCTCGTCGCCGACGGCGATGTGCCCGTCGATGAGCGTGCCGGTGACGATCGTGCCGAAGCCGTCGACGGAAAACACGCGGTCGATGGGCAGGCGGAACGGCGTGCGCGCGCTCTTTTCCTCCGCGTGCAGTGTCAAGTCGTGCAGTGCTTCGCGCAGTGCCTCAACGCCTTCGCCCGTGCGAACAGACGTGCGCAGGATCGGCTTATCCTCTAAAAACGTACCCTTGACGCGGCTTTTAACGTCCTCTTCGAGCATGTTCAGCCAGTCCTCGTCGACTAAGTCGGTCTTTGTCAGCACGATGAGTCCGTCCTTCACACCGAGCAGCTGCAGGATGTCCAGATGCTCGACTGTCTGCGGCATGAAGCCCTCGTCCGCCGCCACGACAAGCATCGCAAGGTCGACACCGCCCGCGCCGGCGAGCATGTTCTTGATGAACCTCTCGTGCCCCGGCACATCGACGATGCTCGCACAGCTCCCGTCCGGAAAGTCGAGGCGCGCAAAGCCGAGGTCGATCGTGATGCCGCGCTTTTTCTCCTCGGCCAGCCGGTCGGTGTCCACGCCCGTGAGCGCCTTGACGAGCTCGGTCTTGCCGTGGTCGACATGACCCGCCATGCCGATGATAACATGCTTCATCGGATGGCCTCCGCAGCCGCCGCGGCGATCTCGGCAAAGTCTTCCTCTCGAATCGTGCGCACGCACAGCAAATATTGCCTGCGGTGGATACGCGCGACGATAGGCTTGGCGCGAAGGCGCAGCTTCTCTTCCAGTTCATCCACGCTGAGCCTCCCCGGCTCGATCGCGACGGCCCAGCCGGTGAGCTCCTGCGCCGGAGCGCTGCCGCCGCCGACAGCGTCGCCCGTCCGCACGAGCTGCGAGGAAACGCCCGTGTCCGCAAGCAGCTTTTGCAGCCGCAGCGCCTTGGCGTGCAGCTTATCCTCGCTTGCCGACAGCATCGCGAGCGTCGGGATCTCTCGCACGGCGATCTCGGCATCCAGATAGGCGCTGAGCGTCGCGTGCAGCGCGGCAAGCGTCATCTTGTCGAGCCGCAGCGCCCGCGCAAGCGGGTGCTTTTTGATCCGTTCGATGTACTCCCTTCTGCCGACGATCAGCCCCGCCTGCGGCCCGCCGAGCAGCTTGTCGCCCGAAAACGACGCAACGTCCACACCAGCGTGCAGACTTCTCTGCACCGTCGGCTCGCCGCGGATGCCAAACGGTTCGAGGTCGACGATCGCCCCGCTGCCGAGGTCTTCAATGAGCGGCAGGCCGTGCCCATGCGCGATCTCCGCTAGCTCCTCCCGCGGTACGGATTCGGTAAAGCCCACGATGCGGTAGTTGCTTGTATGCACCTTCAAAAGCGCTCTCGTCTGCTCGCCGATGGCGGCTTCATAGTCGCGCCGGTGCGTCTTGTTCGTCGCGCCGACCTCGCACAGCGTGCAGCCGCACTGCGTCACGATCTCCGGAATGCGGAACGAGCCGCCGATCTCGACGAGCTCGCCGCGCGAGGCGATGACCTCTCCCCCGCCCGCGAGCGCGGACAGGATGAGCAGCACCGCCGCGGCGTTGTTGTTCACGGCCATCGCCGCCTCCGCACCCGTCAGGCGGCACAAAAGCGCCTCCACGTGCTGATAGCGCGAGCCGCGGCAGCCGTTTTCCACATCGTATTCAAGCGTCGAATAATCTCTCGCCGCCTCTGCCGCGGCGTTCGCCGCGCGCTCGCTCAGGCAGGCGCGGCCAAGGTTCGTGTGCAGCGTCACGCCGGTCGCGTTGATGACCGAGCGCAGCGTCGGCAGCTGCTTTTCCTCTGCACGTGCCAGAATGCGCGCGCAGAGTATGCCTGTCTCCGGCAGCGCGGAAAGGCCGCCGCGCACTTCGTCTCGCAGCGCGTCCAGCTCCTCGCGCACGCTCTCGCGCAGCAGCACCGACGGCAGCGCCGACACCTTGAGCTCGTCCCGACCGAGCAGCTCGTCCACCCGCGGGATGGAACGAAACAGATTTTCTTCCACGCTTTTCCCTCCCCGCGCCCGACACGCAGTGCGTCGGGCGCCAGTTCTCCAGTTTGCCTTTACCCTATCAGAAAGGCCTTCGCCCGTCAAGAAAAACCAGAACCGTTCGCTGAATCAGCCATGCAGTTCTGGTTTTTCTATTGTTCACAAGAGCGCGGATCGTCCCGTGGCCGCAAATTTTCAATTCTTGAAAATTTCTGTCTCTTTGGGACAGCTTCCTGTCGGGGCGTGCCCGCCTCAAGCCCTGTCGGGATCAAGTACGGCAAACTGGAAGTTTCAAATTAGTCTTTGCAAATAACCTTTGAATCTTCACCATCAATTACAATTCC
>ERZ773133.4111-NODE-4111-length-10240-cov-11.822975_pt1 | contig 10240 bp, 10 predicted proteins | sample MGYA00580861_ERZ773133 | MGnify/ENA primary metagenome ERZ773133 (study PRJEB29015, sample SAMEA2737844) | human gut metagenome | biome: human gut; feature: human-associated habitat; material: faeces | place: China | collected 2012 ...
AACCCACGTATCTAGCTTGGAAGGCTAGTGTTCTACCATTGAACTACACCCGCATTTACGCTGAAACGGTAATGTTGTTACAGCAGTCGGGGTGACAAGATTCGAACTTGCGGCCTCCTGGTCCCAAACCAGGCGCTCTAGCCAAACTGAGCCACACCCCGATGTCTTACAACATCATTTCTATGAAGTTGTCGTTCCTTGTGCTCTCAAGAATTTCTTTTCTCTCGCTCAAGGCAAGAGTTATTATATTATATGGTCTCCCATTTGTCAACACCTTTTTTATAAATTTTTATATTTTTTTCGAAAAAAGATGTAATTCCCGAAAACCCGCTAAAAATGCGGGTTTTCAGGCCCTCCACCACCTGCATTTTTCTCTTTTTCGACTATTTTCAAAAAAATATTTCAAAAAACATTTCATTTCCACAGTCAAACATACAGGTATTTTTCAGTTACAAATACCGAATTTCAATTTCCGGCTCTTCCCCTTTATACAGCTCCATCACCGCATAACTGGGTCTGCGGCCTTCCTGTCTCGGAAAAGAAAGGCTTCCCGGATTGATCACCAGTACACCATTTTTCTTCTCCACCACTGGCTTATGGGTATGTCCAAAGCAAACAATCTCACAGCCTCTGGCTGCCGCCTCTTCCGAAACCCCATAAAGATCCATGGACACACCATAATTGTGCCCATGAGTCACCATGATCTTATGTCCTTCCAGCAAAATCTCATCCTCTCTTGGAAGATCACTGAAAAAATCATTATTTCCTGCCACAATGGTACAGGGACATTCTGCCAGCGCTTCAATAAAAAATTCCCTGCCCTCCACGTCGCCGCAATGAATCAGATAGTCAAAGGGCTGCTCCAAAGCTACTGCCATCTCCAGTGACTCATCTCTCCCATGAGTATCACTGACAACCAGCACCTTCATCGTAATTCTTCCTTTATTGCCTGCAAAGCTTTTCCTCTGTGGCTGATTTTATTTTTTTCTTCCATAGACAGCTCTGCAGATGTACAGCCATATTCCGGCAGGAAAAAGATAGGATCATACCCAAATCCATTGGCACCCTTTTCCTCATATCCAATACGGCCTTCCATGGTTCCACGCACAGTTTCCACTCTTCCGTCTGGAAAGGCAGCTGCAATAGCGCAGACAAAACGGGCTGTACGCTGCTCATCCGGCACGCCATCCAGCCTCTGGATCAAATTTGCATTCTTAATATGATAGTCTGTATTCTCGCCCATATAACGCGCAGAATAGACTCCTGGCTCCTTATTCAGATAATCAATCTCAAGTCCAGAGTCATCAGCAAGTACAATTTCGCCATCACTGGTAAGCTTGCTGATGGCAGTCGCCTTGATCACTGCGTTTTCCTCAAAGGTTTTGCCATCTTCCACAATATCAGCCTGAATCCCGGCTTCTTTCATAGATACCACTTCTGCATCCAGATCTGCCAGAATTTTACGGATTTCTTTCATTTTATCTGCATTTCCTGTTGCAAAAATTATCTTCTTCATTTATCAGTGCCCTCTTTCTTTTCCTGTGCCGCACGTCTTGGAGGCTTTGGTCCCAGGAACTGGTAAAAATATGTTTTCAACATTCCGTTATAGATTTTACGGTTCTTATCTGCCTTGCGTCCAATGTCATTCTCAGCTTTGTCATAAGAAGTGATCAGATACATTGACCACTTATCCAGACCGCGGTAGCTCTCACCGATCTCGCGGTAAAGCTGCGGCAAAGCTGCTTTTTCTTCCAGACGCTCACCATAAGGTGGATTCGTAATAATAAATCCGTAAGGCTTCGGGTGATGAAGCTCCTTCACAGGACGCTGCTGAAAATGGATCAGGCTTTCTACCCCTGCCATTTTTGCATTTGCCCTGGCTGCCTTCAGTGCCTCAGCATCTATGTCATAGCCCTGAATATCTGTCTCGATTTTCAGATTTACTCTGTCCTGAGCCTCTTCTACAGCCTCATACCAGCATCTTCTCGGCACAACCTGCTTCCAGTCCTCGGCAAGGAAAGAACGGTTCATACCCGGTGCAATATCTGCAGCCATCATAGCTGCCTCGATTGGAAAAGTACCGCTTCCGCAAAAGGGATCCACAAGACTTCTGTCCTTTTTCCACGGAGTTAACATAATCAATGCGCTGGCAAGAGTCTCTGTAATAGGTGCCTTCACGGTCATCTGACGATACCCTCTCTTATGAAGAGAAACACCGGAAGTATCGATTCCAATAGTTGCAACATCCTTCATAAACGCCACACGGATAGGAAAACTTGCTCCATCCTCCGGGAACCAGGACACATTGTATACGCCCTTCAGACGCTCTACAATGGCTTTTTTCATAATAGACTGGATATCAGACGGGCTGAACAGCTTACTCTTCACTGAATTGGCTTTCGCAATCCAGAATTTGCCATCTGCTGGAATGTAACGTTCCCATGGCAAAGCTTTCGTTGCCTCGAAAAGCTCATCAAATGTCTCAGCTTTCACTTCCGCAATCTTCAGAAGAATACGCTCTGTAGTGCGCAGAAAAACATTGGCATCTGCAATTCCCTGGGCATCTGCCAGGAAAGTAACCTTGCCATCCTCCACCTTGCTGATCTCATATCCCAGATCCAGTATTTCTCTTTTCAAAACCGCTTCCAGGCCAAAATGGCAGGGTGCGATCAGTTCAAATCTTTCTGTACTCATTCACCGTTTTTCCCTTCTTAAAGCACTATGCTTTTTACAATATTTCCGTCAAAATCCATGATGGAAAAAACACCGTCCTCAAGCATCGCATAGGTAGGCGGGTTTCCTTCTTTCGGAATGGATACGGAACCCGGATTCAAAAGAATGTATCCCTCCATCTGCTCTGCTTTCAGCACATGGGTATGACCATGGATCAGAATATCTCCCTCGCATAAAGGCGGAAGGTTATTCTGATTATAAACATGTCCATGCGTCGCATAAAGTGTCTTGCCGTCAATTGACAGAATACAGTAATCTGCCATCACCGGAAACTCCAGAACCATCTGATCCACTTCTGCCTCACAGTTACCGCGCACAGCATAAATTTTGTCTTTCATGGCATTCAGCATGGGAATTACCTGCTTAGGTGCATATTCTTTTGGCAGATCATTTCTTGGTCCGTGATAAAGCAGATCGCCCAGCAGAACCAGGCGCTCTGCCCCTTCTTTCTCAAAAGCATCCAGCATTTTCCTGCAATAGTAAGCAGAACCATGGATGTCAGAAGCAAACATATATTTCATAAACTTGGTTTCTCCTCTGTTTTTAGTGTTCGAATTGTCTCTCTCCTTTTCGGTTTACATAACCTCATGAAAAGGACATTTTTCTTCTTTACATTATCATGCCTTGATGGAAATTACAAGATAGTACTCTTTTGAATTTTTTCTCATATATCGCATATCAGATTTCTCCCTCTGTACTCCTTCATTCCCCCGATCACCGTTTTTGTCTTATATCCATTTCGCGCCAGAATCCTGGCCGCCTGAAGACTTGCCCCGCCCCGGTCGCAATACAGCACCAGTATTTTCCCTTTTGGAAAATCATATGTCTGCATTTCTTCAAATTCCTCATATGGCACATTTACCGCTCCCTTTATATGTCCGGTATGGTACTCTTTCGGATTTCTTAAATCTATAAGAAAGGAATCTTTCCGTCCAACATAATAATCCAGCATTTTTCCGGAAATCGGCTCTACAGGAAACATGGAAAATCCCCTTTTTTATCAGTATATCCGCAAATACAAAAAAGGTGCCAAAATGCACCTTTTTTAAGTATTGCTTTTCGCAACCTCCGCAGGGGACTTACTTGATTCAGTTAAATATGAAATAAGATCAGAAATCCGTTGTACATCTGCGGACTATTTCGCATGGAACACACACATTCTTTTCAATTTGTATTTCTCTCTCAAGAAGGTCTATCATCCGTTCCACTGTCTTTTTGCACATTACCCCCAGCTTACTGTCCACCGATGTAAGCTCAGGATCACTGCTGATTGCAAGAATTGAGTTATTATATCCGACGACCGCCAGTTCCTCAGGAATCGCCAGTCCCTTAATCTTTGCATACTTTACTGCTCCGATTGCAATTCCATCCTCCGTTGCAAGGACGCTGTCGAAATCGAGGATCCGGTTGTATTCAAGCAGCATATCCCGCGTATATTCAATGTCATTTTTGGTCTTGAATTTCAGATTTCCACGAATGGGATATCCGGCATCCTGCAATGCAGCTTCGTATCCCGCCATTTTCTGCCTGGCACTGTAGGATTCTGAATCATACATAAAAAGAATTTTCTCTTTTCCTCTCCGAATAAAGGCTTTCGTCACTTCATAAGTAGCCTGAAAATCATCCGCATAGGTGCAGTAAATATTATCGCCTGAAACCTTTGCGTTAATCATAAATATGGAAACCTGTTCCGCTGCCTCCCGAATATAATCTGTGTCAGATTCATCTTTACCATTTCCTGCATATGTAGAACCAACCAGTATCAGCGTGTCTATTTTCTTAGACAAAAGGAGTCTGACATAATCCTCCTTTTCTTCCTGTTTAAATCCGCTGCAGCCAAGAATACAGTCATATCCATGAGCATGAAGATTTTGCTCCAGATAAGATACTGCTTTTGCCATATAGATATCGTCAATATTTGGACAGATGATTCCTACTGTTTTCATCGACCCAAGACCAAGGCCTCTGGCAAACGCATTCGGCGTGTATTCATTTTCTTTCATAACCGCAAGAACCTTTTCTTTTGTCTTCGGGCTGACTTTCGGACTGTTATTGACCACTCTGGATACTGTTGCGATGGAAACATTTGCCAGCTTTGCAATATCATATATATTCACTATCGTTCTCCTGTTCGTTCTGGTAATAATAGAAAATAAGCTTTCTGATATCAATCATTTTACAGGTCAAACCCAAAATAGTCTACTGCATTATTGTATGAAATTCCACACACGATTTCCTTTAAAGTCTTATAATCAGCCGGATATTCTCCATTTTCCACCCATCCGCCAATAAGCTCGCAAAGAATTCTGCGGAAATACTCATGTCTGGTATAGGACAAAAAGCTTCTTGAATCAGTAAGCATGCCAACAAAGTTTGCAAGCAGTCCCAGATTTGCAAGTGATGTCATCTGTGCGATCATACCTGTTTTGTGATCGTTGAACCACCATGCACTTCCCTGCTGAATTTTACCTGCTGCCTCTGTTCCCTGGAAGCAGCCAAGGATTGTTCCAATTGCTTCATTGTCATTGGGATTCAGGGAGTACAGGATTGTCTTTGGAAGTTCATTTGATGCGATCAGAGAATTCAGGAAATCTGCTGTCTGAGCACTTGGCGCATAGTTATTGATGCAGTCATATCCGGTATCCGGTCCGAGCTGCTCATACATAAATGCATTGTTGTCTCTCTTGCATCCATAATGGATCTGCATTACCCAGTTCTTTTTCTGATATTCTTTTCCAACAAACTGCATAAAAGCTGTCTTGAAGATCATTTCTTCTTCTCTTGAAATGCTTTCGCCATTCAGTCTCTTTTTAAAGATCTCATTTACTTTTTCTTCTGCTGCAGGCGCATACATAACATATTCCAGTGCATGGTCAGATACGCTGCATCCCATCTGTGCAAAGAATTCCATTCTCTTAAGAAGGGCTTCTTTCAGATCTGCGAAATCAGCAATTTCAACGCCACTGACCTGTGAAAGCTTTTTCATGTATTCCGGATATTCCGGTTTTTCCAGATTCATTGCCTTGTCCGGACGCCATGCAGGAAGCACTTTCACCTCAAAGCTGTCATCCTCTGCAAGAACTTTATGCCATTTCAGATCATCTACCGGATCATCTGTTGTGCAGATTAATTTTACATTGGACTTGCGGATAATGTTTCTTACAGACATATCATCTTCCTGAAGCTTTTTGTTGCACAGGTTCCACACTTCTTCAGCTGTATCTCCGTTCAGATATCCTGTATATCCGAAATATCTCTGCAATTCCAGATGGCTCCAGTGATAGAGCGGATTTCCGATTGCTTTCCCAAGAGTTTCTGCCCATTTCTGGAATTTTTCACGATCACTGGCACCACCTGTAATGTAGTACTCATCTACTCCATTTGATCTCATCTGACGCCATTTATAATGATCGCCACCAAGCCACACCTGGGTAATATTCTCAAACTTACGATCCTCTGCAATTTCCTGGGGATTGATATGGCAATGGTAATCTACAATTGGCATTGTCTCTGCATACTCATGAAATAACTTTTTTGAAGTTTCTGTTGAAAGTAAAAAATCTTTGTCCATAAATGCTTTCATAAAATAATTCTCCTCTCCTTTCTATCCGTTTCAACAAAATGTAAGGTCTTACATTTTATTTACAGTATACGACAAATAAGTATCATTTTCAATTCACGAAGTATTTGCAGAACAGACAAATTTTCGCACTACACATTGTGTATTTTTACCATTTTCAGCTTTTTTTCCATTTCCTATTGACGTTCCCGTTTTGTTGATGTAATTTGTATGTAAGCTCTTACATACATTATTTTCACATAAAGGAGGTTATTGATTTCTTGAAATCTTTTATTAAAATTAATCCTTCAGATAATGTAGCCGTTGCGCTTCAGCCTCTGGCGAAAGGCACTGTGATCAAACTTGATAACTCCACACTCACTCTTACAGAAGAAATCATGCAGGGACACAAGTTTGCATTAAAAAGTCTCAAGCCTGGTGATTCCATTATTAAATATGGTAATCCCATTGGACGTGCAACCGCAGAAATTCCTGCAGGTTCCTGGATTCATACTCACAATTTAAAAACAGGGCTGGGAGATCTTCTTACTTATACATATAACAAAACTATCACAGAGCTTCCACACCGGGAGCCAAAGTTCTTCCAGGGCTATCGCAGAAAAAACGGTGGTGTTGGTGTACGCAATGAAATCTGGATCATTCCTACAGTAGGCTGCGTTAACAATGTGGCATCTGCTATTGAACGAGCCACACAGAAGTACATGACAGACCAGATTGATGGTGTCTGTGCTTTTCCACATCCTTACGGATGTTCCCAGATGGGTGATGATCAGAATAACACACGTCAGATTCTTGCTGATTTAGTGAACCATCCTAATGCAGGCGGTGTTCTGGTTCTTGGACTTGGCTGCGAAAACAGCAACATCGATGAATTAAAGAAATTTATCGGGGACTATGATCCTGAGCGTGTACGTTTTCTCGTTGCCCAGGAATGCGAAGATGAGATCCGTGATGGTATTGAAATTGTCAAAGAACTGATTTCCTATGCCTCCTCATTTAAACGTGAACCAATCAGTGCATCTGAACTGGTGATCGGTATGAAATGCGGCGGCTCTGATGGTTTGTCCGGAATCACGGCAAACCCTACTGTTGGTGCATTTTCTGACAAACTGATTTCTATGGGAGGATCTACAATTCTTACAGAAGTTCCTGAAATGTTCGGTGCTGAGGAATTACTTATGAACCGCTGCGAGACAGAAGATCTGTTCAACCAGACAGTTGCCCTTGTCAACGATTTCAAAAACTATTTTAAAAGTCACAACCAGACCATTTATGAAAATCCTTCTCCTGGAAACAAAAAAGGCGGTATTTCCAGTCTGGAAGATAAATCTCTCGGATGTACGCAAAAATCCGGAAGTGCACCTGTCATGGGAGTTCTTTCTTATGGAGAACCTGTAAAGGAAAAAGGATTAAACCTGCTGAGTGCACCTGGCAATGATCTTGTCGCCTCTACTGCCCTTGCTGCATCCGGTGCACACATTGTACTTTTTACCACCGGACGCGGAACACCATTTGCAAGTCCTGTACCTACAGTAAAAATCTCCACAAATAACCAGCTTGCAAAAAAGAAGCAGAACTGGATTGATTTCAACTGTGGAGTCATGGTAAATGATACTCCTCTTGATGAGCTTTCAGAAAATCTTCTGGATTTTGTCCTTGAGATTGCATCCGGAAAGAAATCAAAATCCGAAGAAGCAGGTTTCCATGATATGGCAATCTTCAAACAGGGCGTTACTTTATAAAACATAAATCGAATTGCGGAAGCAGCGTAGCTGCGTAGCAATCCGGATATCAAATGAGTGTCAAAAGACCTTTTAACACTCATATCATTATATATGAGGAAAAATGAAAATGAAAAAATTATCTTATGCTGTTTTAAAAGAACAGGGCTATGATGGATACCTTCTTGAATCAGCGCCGGAACGTGTACTTCAGTTTGGTGAAGGAAACTTCCTCCGTGCATTTGTAGATTATTTTATAGATGAGTTAAACGAAAAAGCCGGATTCAACTCCAAAGTTGTTCTGTGCCAGCCAATCGCTCCAGATCTCGATGACAGGTTCAACGAACAAGAGGGTCTTTATACCTTATTTCTCCGTGGATTCCAGGATGGCAAAAAAATAAATAAAAAGCGTGTTATCTCCTGTGTAAGCCGTTGTCTCAATCCATATAAGGATTTTGAAGCAGTTCTCGCATGTGCAGATAACCCGGACCTCCGTTTTATCGCATGTAATACAACAGAAGCCGGAATTACTTATGATTCTTCCTGTCAGTTTACTGATGTTCCGGCTGGCAGCTATCCTGGAAAACTTACTCAATTTATGTATCGCCGTTTCCAGAAATTCGGTCAGAAAGCCGGCAAAGGATTTATCATTCTTTCCTGTGAGCTGATCGATGATAATGGAAAAGAGCTTGAAAAATGTGTATTAAAATATGCAAAGCAGTGGAATCTTGGTGAAGACTTTATCAACTGGATCAAAGCTGAAAACATCTTCTGCTCTACACTTGTAGACCGTATTGTAACAGGTTATCCAAGAAATGAAGCTGCTGCAATCTGTGAAGAACTTGGCTATAAAGATAACCTGATCGACACAGGTGAAATCTTCGGCTTCTGGGTAATCGAAGGACCTCAGTCAATCAAAGACGAATTCCCGGTTGACAAAGCGAACCTTCCAATCCTGATCACAGACAATCACAAACCATACAAGCAGAGAAAAGTACGTATCTTAAATGGTGCTCATACCTCCTTTGTACTGGGTGCTTACCTTGCAGGACAGGATATTGTCAGAGACTGCATGAACGACGATGTGATCTGTGGATTTATGAACAAAACTATTTATGATGAGATCATCCCTACTCTGGACCTTCCAAAAGCAGAGCTCAAAGATTTTGCCGCTGCTGTTACAGAACGTTTCAAAAACCCATTTATCGATCACGCTCTTCTTTCCATTTCTCTGAACTCTACATCCAAATGGAAAGCACGTGTTATGCCGTCACTCAAAAAATATGTTGAACGCAAAGGTACACTTCCTGCATGCATCACAGCTTCTTTCGCCTTCTACATTGCATTCTATAACGGATATGCTATGAGCGAAGACGGACTTACAGCCAAAAGAGCAGCTAATGAATACACTGTAAAAGATGACAAAGCAGTTCTCGAATTCTACCTTGCACATAAAGATGATTCCGCAGCGGATCTTGTTCATGCAGTCTGCACCAATACTTCCTTCTGGGGCGAAGATCTGACACAGATTTCCGGATTTGAAGCAGCTGTATGCAATTACTTAACTCAGATCCGTGAAAATGGTGCGTATGAAGTAATGAAAGCACTGGCTTAAATATATTACTGAATCATAAGTTCTTTCCTTGATTGAAAGCGACGGTGCAGGACGCGTGCAACGTTAGAGCGTGTCTGAAAAAGGCTCTGGATTTTCTTCCGCATTGCTCATCAAAAACCTCCGGCATACATTAAACCTCCCAACATGGGCGCAGAGTCAACAGACCCTGCGCCCTTTCTTAAAATATTTTAATATCTGGAAGTAGTATCTTCCCCAGACTCGTAAGAATTACGACTCTTGTTTTTGCTGCTGTTTTTTGAGTAAGAATTCTTGCAATCCTGAGAATTCATCTCATTTTCATAAGATCTGTTTGTTGAATTTTTGTTGTTCTTGTTTTCAGACTCATAATTTTTTGCCATTTGAGTATTCCTCCTGTTGAATGCCGCTGTTCGCGTTCTGTTCCGCACCCAGCAGCTGTTTTCAGATTACTTTGTGTATTGTAACCAATTGCAGAAAGAATATTCATCAAAATGATATTGCTTTTTTTTCCAATTTATATTATAATTGGCTTTGTAAAAGAATTTACCCTTCAAAAATTTTTTTACATAACCCCTTATTTAATTATTTATACTCCCCTCGAAACACCCGGTA
>ERZ773133.4120-NODE-4120-length-10213-cov-3.298189_pt1 | contig 10213 bp, 13 predicted proteins | sample MGYA00580861_ERZ773133 | MGnify/ENA primary metagenome ERZ773133 (study PRJEB29015, sample SAMEA2737844) | human gut metagenome | biome: human gut; feature: human-associated habitat; material: faeces | place: China | collected 2012 ...
TGCTACTACTTTACCTTTTAACGTAATATCTCCTTCCTTATAAAGAGAATTTCTAGGAGTGATAGTGTGTATGGTTATATGTATAAGTGTTAGACTTAAAAGAATAACTAGAAATAACTTAGAGTGTAATACTTTCTTTAATTGCTTCAAATAAAGCGTCTCCGATACCTTTCACTTCTTTTAACTGATTAATATCAGTAAACTCGCCTTTTTCTTCACGATAATTAATTATTTCTTTAGCTTTCGCTTCACCAATACCAGGAAGTGTTAAAAATTCCTCTAAAGTGGCATTGTTTAAAGAAACTTTTACATTCGGTACATTAACTACTTCACTACTAATACAAGCATCATTAGAAACACCATTATTAGAAGCACAAGCAGCTTGTTCTTGTTGTTCTTTTTCTTTTACTTTAGTAAAGTTTGCTACTTCGTCCCTAGAATAAACAATAATAACCATTTCATCTTTAATTTTCTTTGATAGATTTAAAACAGAAGTATCAGCATCATTTTTTAAATCTCCTGCTAGATGTATAACATCTATAACTCTACTTTCTGCTTTCATACTATAAGTACCAGGGTTATTAACTTCTCCTTTGATATCTACTAAATAATAAGTAGCATTATCTTCACTAGAAGCTTTTACTTCTTGCTTCTTAGAAACTAAAACAACTTTCCTCTCTTTCACACTCTTACTTTTCCTAAAGTGCTTACTAAAGATAAAAATAGAACTTATCAGTGCTAGCAAAAAGATAGCTGAAAGAACAATTAATTTTCTATGTCGGTAAGAAAAAGTCATAATCTTTCCTCCTTTCGCCACCACTATAACAAACTAATTTCTAAAAAGCAAAAAGGCAAAATGTCATTTTGCCCCCTATTACTACCCTGAATTTTGCATTTTCGGCGCTGAATTTGCCATTTTCACCCCTAAAGTATACCTGAATTTGCAAAATCTCCGATTTTTTTCATAAATTTCACTTTTTTTTAATTTTTTCAGTTTCTCTTATTTTTGTCTCTATTCCAACACGTTGTGCAAAGGTTACGGCAACCATTAAACATAAAGTAAAACTACCACCATAACTGATAAATGGTAAGGTTACCCCCGTCATTGGCATTAATCCTAAGATACCCATCAAATTAACACAGATATGGAGAAAGATATAAAAAAATACTCCATAACAAATTAAGGCCCCACGATTGGTATAGCTTTTCTTTCCTATCTGATAGATACGATAAAGAATAAAAGCATAGACAAGAATCAGTAAAACACCAGTTACTACGCCCAACTCTTCAACAATAATCGCAAAAATAAAGTCCGTATAAGGTTCTGGTAGATATAAATATTTTTGCGTACTATTACCTAAACCAACACCAGTTAATCCACCATTATTAATAGCAATATAGCCATTACAAACTTGGTTACCTTCATCAAGTAGTCGTGAACAAGGATTAGTAAATGTTAATCTCTCCTTCTGTCTATCGTGAATTAAAGTTTTTCCCATTAAAGTAAGTCCAAAAGCAACGATGATAACAGCAATTAGACCAAATAAAACTATTTTAGTTTTAACTCCTTTCGGCATTGGTACTAAAAAGAAAATAAATATTACTAATAATGAAAAGATAATCGCTGTTCCAAGATCTGGTTGCAAGATAATTAAGAAAGCAATTACTCCCCCAATTATCAACGGTATCATACTAACTAACACACTTGATAACCTTTTCTCATTAACTTCATAAAATCTGGCCATAAAAGGAATTATTGCTACTTTAGCAAATTCACTCGGCTGAATGGTAATTGGTCCGATAGCAAACCAACTCTGCGCTTGGTTAGTTACTTTACCATAAAAAAGCAACGCCACAAGAGCTGCCATAATAAAAATTAATAAAGGCGGCGAAGCTATTCCATAAACTTTAGTATTAAACTTTACAATAATAAAACTAACGATAGCACTTACTCCCAAGAAAATAGCTTGCTTAATAAAATAACCATAAGCACTCTTACCACTCATATAAGCTGTTACATTACTTGATGAGAAAACCATTATAAGACCAAAGAGAAACAAAAGCATTGTTGCAAAGAAAAGTGGTTTATCAAGATATTTGATAACTTTTCTCGTTTTGGTCATGATATGTCTACCCTCCCAACTATTATAAATATACCACAGAATAAATTCTTTAGCAAAGTCTATCTAGTCAAATTCATTAACACCTTGACATTATTTATCATATTCTATATTAGAAAAAGGAGGAATCTATATGTATTACTACGGTGGCGGAAGCTGTGGTTGCGGTGGCGGTATGCCATACTATCCTACTTATGGATATGGTGGATACTACACTCAATCAGGCGGTAACTATGCAATTATCTTAGTATTATTTATTCTATTAGTTATTGTAATTGGTGCTAGATACACAAGATAGAAAGGAGAAAAACCTTTCTTTTTCTTGGTATTTGTGGTAAAATAATGCAAGAAGTGGATGTGGTACTATGTTAAAAACGAGTGAAATATTAGATGAAAAAGATAAAAGATTAAGATTAGTTAGTGAAGAAGTAACTTTTCCATTAGCTAAAGAAGATAAAGATTTAATTAATAAAATGATTAAATACTTACACGATAGTCAAATCGAAAAATTAGCAAAAAAATATGATTTAAGACCAGGTATGGGAATGGCTGCTATTCAGTTAGGGGTTGCTAAAAGATATTTAACTATTGTTCACGAAGTTGGGGAAGAAGAATTTGATACTTATGTTATTTGTAATCCTAAAATAATAAGTAATTCAGAAGAAAAAATTTATGTTGATATGGGTGAAGGCTGTTTATCAGTTAATAGAGATGTTGAAGGTATCGTTCCAAGATATGCCAGAGTAACAGTTGAAGGCTATGATACGGAAGGTAACAAAATAAGAATAAGAGCAAGAGAAGAACTTGCTATTGCTTTTCAACATGAGATTGACCACTTAAATGGGATACTATTTATTGATCATATTGATAAGAAAAATCCTTATAAAGACCAAGATAAATATCGAGCTATCTAGACTTTTTAAAAAGTCTTTTTTATTTTGTTTTTAATAGGAAAAATTATTTATCTTTTGCATACATTAAATTGAGGAGGGATAAGTTTGGCATCATTTAGGGAAATTGTCACCAAGGCAGTTATCGGAAAAGGTAAAAAACAATTTACCGACAACTTATCATTACAAGCTGAAAATACCCCCACTACCGTTTTAGGCTGCTGGGTAATTAATCATACTTTTAGTGGTGAAAAAATTAATAATATCGTAAATATCACTGGTAGCTACGATATTAATGTTTGGTATTCTTATGATAATGATACAAAAACTGAAGTTTTAAAACAGCGACATAGTTATAATGAAGTTGTAACTATTCAAGGAAATAATCAAAGTAATAATAACGAAGAAATTATTATTAGAAGTTTATCTGGTCCAAGTTGTGTTAAAGCAGAGATAAATGGTAATAATATTTTAACAACTATTGAAAAAACTCTTGGTATTGAGTTAGTTGGTGATACTAAAGTAAGAATTAATGTTGAAGATAATTATAGTGATGATTGGGATGAAATCACTGATAGTGATGAGACCATCAATAAACAAATTGATGAAGAAGTTGTTGAAGACTATATCACCGATAAAGATGAAGTTTTAGAAAACAATACAGACTAAAAAGGAAAAGACCGGCTAAGATCTTTTCTTTTTATTTTTGACTAATTCGTAAACTATATCTGCTTGGTCACAAACGTTTTCTGAATGTGTTACTATAATGATACATTTGTCTTCTTTAGCTAAATTTTTAAATATTTTAAGAATTTCATTTTCTGTTTCTTTATCCAGATTTCCCGTTGGTTCATCAGCAAGTATCATTAAAGGATTATAAGAAAGACTTCTTGCTATTGCAACACGTTGTTGTTCTCCACCTGACAGTTTAAGAACTCTTCTATCTTTCTGATTTTTAGTAAGTCCCACTTTTTCCATCAAGCTGATGGCTTGTTCTTCTTTATTAGCAATATTCAAGTTACTAACATTCATTGAGAGAATAATATTTTCTATCGCTGTTAGATGAGGAAGCAAGTTATAACTTTGAAAAACGATACCAATATCTCTACTTCGATAATTATCTAAATCGATATTTTTTAATTTTTTTCCAGCAAATTCAATTGAACCTTCATAGTTATTTTCTAGTCCACTAAGAAGTGATAAAAGAGTTGTCTTTCCACTTCCACTTTTTCCTTTAATAGCATAGACTTTTCCTGTTTCAAAGGAATAATTTATATCTTTTAGAACATAATCATCTGCTTCTGCATCATCATATCTATAAGAAACATTATCAAGTTTTAATATAACTTTTCCCATTTTAAGACCTCTCTTTCAATATTGTTAATGGTGAGAACTTTTCAATACTTAAAATAGCACTTAATGAACTAATTAAAGTTAGAGAAAGACCTATTCCTAATAATTCTAGTAATACTTTCATATCAACAGTAGCATCGATACTATCGAAAGCTTCGACATTTGCTACCCCATTAAATTTTCTATCATTTTGTTTATTACCACCATGTCCAAAATTTCCTTGAATATTATTACTGCTTTCTTGACTAGCAGTTATTTCATTTTTTAATAGTGAATTAGATACAGGTACACTAACCATTGCACCAGTGAATGCTCCTAGTAAAAGTGAAGCAAATGCTACTATTAGTAATTCTAAAACGAATTGCAAGCAAACTTTAGATTTTTTCATTCCGATTGTTCTTAGAACACCTATTTCGTATTTTCTTTCTCTTATATTAATCATATTTATTATTAAAAGAACAACTGCTCCGATTATTAAGGTAATAATTAAAAATGTAACAGCAAAAGTTTTGACATTAGAAATAGTGCTAGTAGCATTTTCTACTTGGTCTAAGTTTGTTTGTACTGTTAAGTTTTCATTTAAGCCTTTACTTGTTAATTCACTACTAAATTTATCTACTACTGCACTAGAAGTTAAGATGAATGTAGGACTTGTTGTTACCGCTAAGTCTTGATTAGTTTCACTCATTTTGCTAATAAAATTACTACTTGTTATGATAGTATTAGCAGAATTTGCAAACATTTTCATTCCACTATCAGTATCTTCTTTTTCTTCATAAATACCACTTATTACTAAGTCATAAGTATTACTTGCTGTATCTATTACAGTGATAGTGTCACCTACTTTTAGATTATTTAGGGTTGCTAGTTCACTATTTATTAAACAGTTGTTACTGTCAAAGTCTTCAAATACTTCCCCATCTGTAACTTTATAATTACCACTTACAAATTCACTCATTGCATCATATGATGAATAACCTTTCAAGTTAAAGTCGGTTGCGGTCTCGCCTTCTTTATTATCATCATTATTAGAATTAGAAGTCATTTCGGCTTTTTCGATATTAGCATTAACTCCTACTGTTTGAGTATAGTAATAACTTTTTACATATTTACTATCAGCATATTTTTCAATATCACTTACGGAGATATTATTAGCAAGAGAGAACATCTCTTTCATATTGCTCTTAGAACTTTCTTTATCTTCTGGATTAAAGTCCTTCATCATATTTTCTCTATTAATAGAGATAGTTGCTTCTACTTGATATTTTTCTTTATAAGATTTTATCAAGCTACTAGCGGTATTATTAATCGCAAGGGTTACTGCTACACTAGCAGATATTATCATTATGATAATTCCTATTAAAATATTTCTTCCTTTGTTTCTAGTAATTGATGTTATCGCATTTTTTAATATATACATGTTTTCCTCCTTCACGTTTTAAAGTTTAAAGAAGTTTTATTAAATGAACATTAAAAAAACAGAATTTTTTTCAATCCTGTTCATAATCGACGATGCTAGAGAATGTATCTCTTAGTCCTTCTTTAATGAATACTAAATTATTATTTAGATTTTCTTCTTTTTGTTGATAGATTACATACAAAGGTATTTTCTCTAACTCATTTGTTAAGTTATTTATCTTTGCTAAGGTTTCTTTATCGTGATAATTTGCTTTGACATATTTTCTTTGAAGACGTTTTATCTCTTCGATTGTTTTCGTTATATTTTCATCTTTTTTTAATTCTTGTCTTAATTTCATATAATCTTTATAGAGTTTGTCTTCTTTTATTTTATTAGTTAATTCTTGTGTTTTTAGAATTATCTCTTCATCTTGATACATATTCGCCATCTAAGCTCCAAGTCTTGGCATCTGTTATTTTTACTTTAACGATTTTACCAATAATGTCATCTGTTCCATTTTTAATATTAACAAGTTTATTAGTATCAGTATAACCGAAGTATTCTTTATCTTTCTTTAGAGATTTACCTTCTACTAAAACTTCTACTTCTTTATCTAATAATTTTTTATTATTTTCTAAAAAGTAAGTATTTACTACTTCATTCAAACGATATAGACGTGATTCTTTCTCACTAAGTGGTATATCATCTTTCATCTTTGCAGCGGGAGTATTTTCTCTTGGGGAGTAAATAAAAGTAAAAGCATTATCGTATTTGCATTCTTTTACTAGCTCTAAAGTCTTTTCAAAGTCTTCTTCGGTCTCGGTTGGAAATCCTACTATTATGTCTGTTGATATAGCACAATTCTTGATTCTTTCTTTCATCTTATGGAATAAAGTTAAGTAACTTTCAATATTGTAACGTCTTCCCATTAGTTTTAAGATTCTATCACTTCCTGATTGGACTGGTAGATGAATACTTGGCATTATGTTATCGTATTTAGCAATAACATCTATCATTGAATCAGTGAAGTCCCAAGGATGACTAGTCATAAATCTTACTCTTGGAATACCTAAGGAAGCAACATCTGCTAATAGTTCAGCCATTGAATAGTCTTCATATAAGTCTTTTCCATAAGCATTAACGTTTTGACCAAGTAAAGTTACTTCTTGATAATTTTCTTCTTTTAATTTCTTGATTTCTTCTAGTATTTCTTCCTTCTTACGACTTCTTTGTCTTCCTCTTGTATAAGGAACGATACAGTAAGTACAGAATTTATCACAACCATAGATGATAGTAACATAAGCTTTGAATTTATTTTTTCTCTTGGTAGGAAGATTTTCTACTAGTTCCCTTTCTCTTGAATAAACCTCTATCTGAATTTTTCCTTCTTCAACTGATTTTACTAAAGCATCTGGTAGTTCAAAAATGTTATGAGTACCTATAACAAAGTTTAGATAAGAATATTTCTCTAATAGGTTTGTGATTACTCCTTCTTCTTGAGCCATACAACCACATAGACCAATCATTAAATCTTTCTTTTCTTCTTTTAAGTGTTTAGCTCTTCCTAACATTCCAAATGCTTTATTATGAGCATTTTCTCTAATTGAACAAGTATTTAAAAGAATTAAATCTGCTTCTAAATAATCATCTGTAAAGGTAAAACCCATTTCTGTTAAAAGACCAGTTATTATTTCACTATCATGTTCATTCATCTGACAACCATAGGTTTTTAAGAAACATTTCTTTCCTAAAAATTTATCTTTATACTCTTCTTTTAGTTTATAATTTTTCTCTTCATATTCTCTTTTATCTGTTGTTTTTGCTTCTTTATAGTTTGGTAAATGCATACTCTTCTCACCTCTTGTATAGTATATAGAAATTTCCTTCTTTTTGCAAGGAAAAGAGGAAGAAGTAAGTCCTTAATCTATGATATAATTAGGAGGTTGAGGTGACAATATATGAATAAAAAAATTGGAATATTAGATTCTGGTATTGGTGGTACTACTGTTCTTAGTAAGATAAAAGAATTATTACCTAAAGAAGATTATGTTTACTATAAGGATGATAGAAATAATCCTTATGGAGAAAAAAGTGACGATGAATTACAAGAAATTGTTGAAACTGGAGTGAAGTTTCTTCTTTCTAACGATTGTAAGATTATTGTTTTAGCATGTAATACAGCTACTACTAAATGTATTAAAAATTTAAGAACAGAATTTAAAAATACTATTTTTGTTGGGACAGAACCGGCTATTAAGGTAGCATGTGATAATACCTATAAGAATATTCTTGTTCTAGCAACGGAAACGACGATTGAGTCTAAAAGAACAATGGAATTAGTTAAGCAGAATAAGAAAGACTATCAAGAAATTACTTTAATCAAAGGGAAAGGGCTTGCTAATGCTATTGAAGTTAATAATAAAAAAGAAATAACTAGAATATTAAAGAATATTAAAAAGCAGGTTAAGTTTAATCCCGATGTAATTGTCTTAGGTTGTACGCATTATCCTTTGATAATAGATGATATAAAATATTTCTTTAAAAATGCTGCTATCATTGATGGGAGTGATGGCGTTGCTAGACAGGTAAAAAGACTATTAGAAGAAAATAATTTATTAAATAGTGATGGAAATGGTACGGTTGAATACTTTTCTACAAAAGAAAAATACGCTAGTCAAAATAACTAAGCGCATTTTTTATGCTTCTACTTCTACTAGCACTTCTTTAATGATGTGATCCATAGAAGTAAGTTTATTTTTCATAAGTTCATTTTTAATTCGGTCAAAGTTTTCTTTAATCATTGTTACTAACTTATCCATCATTGGTAGAAGTTCATTTTTCTTTTCTAAGTTTGAAACGATAACTTCTAGATTTGATAATTTAGTATATTTACCGTATTCACCGCTTTTAATAAATGTCTTATAGAAAGATAAGAAGCTCATCACGTCTATATTATTAAATCTCTTATCTTCTAAGATTTTAAAAGCAGTAGATAAATTATCTTTTTCGATTGCTACGTCAAGGATTGTTTTTCCTTGATTGTTTTTTAAATTATACGATAATTTCTCATTTCTTTTTAATTTCTTAATAATTGGTGCAACTTTCATATAATTTCTAGTTGCTAAAATATGTAGTAGTGTATTTCCTTCATTGTTCTGATGATTAACTATTTCTTTATCATAATTGATATACTTTAAAACCAAATCGTATTGATGTAGTTTAAGTAACTTCATTAAGACAGTATTACCTGCTTCATCAGTTTCGGCTACACTTACTTTTTTCTTGCTTAACAAACTATCTACTAAATAGAAGTGACCTTCCTTCATTAATTCGAATATCAGGGACGGGTCTTCTTCACAGGCTAGTAGTGCTTGTTCTTCCGCGTAAAACATTTAAAACACCTCATCTTTTTACGTGACGGCTTTTATTATATCAAAAAAAGCTATCAATGTCAAATGAATGTCCTTCATTTATCAATAGCTTCTCTATTTTTTAAGTTTTTATACATTTATTGACTTAAAATTTGTCGACATTAATTTTAACTCGTTTATTACCGTTTTGGTAACTAGCTGCTTGTAGAAGTGTTCGAATAGCGTTAATGGTTTTTCCGTTTTTACCAATTAATCTACCCATATCTTCTTCTTTAACTAGTACTTCAATTGTAATTTCATCTTCTGAAGTGAATTCTTCTATTTTAATGTCGTCTTTGTTAGTAACAATCCCACTAACAATGGTTGTAACAAGCCTGGTTAAGTCCATTATTTTGCTTCCTTCTTAGCACTTTTGCTATCTGCATACTTCTTCATAACGCCTGCATTCTTTAGTAAGCTACGTACTGTATCAGAAGGGATTGCTCCACGCTCTAGCCATTTAAGTGCTACTTCTTCGTTGATTTTTGTAGTGTTTTCTTTTTCGATTGGATTATAAGTTCCAACTAGTTCAAGATATTCTCCGTCACGTCTTGCTCTTGAATCAGTTACTACGATACGATAAGTAGGACGCTTCTTTGCTCCCATTCTCATTAAACGAATTTTTACTGCCATAATTACACTTCCTTTCTCTTTGCATTAATATTGTAATACAAAGAAGTGAAAGTTGTCAACTATTTTTTGTTAACAGTTCTATAAGAAAGTAGCAACAATTCTAAACTCGCGTTTAGAGAGTTTTCTGCTTCTAAGCCAGTCAAGGCTCCACAGACTTAAATTCCGACAGGTGGTGCCGTACATAATTCATATTTTAATTACTAGAAATTTCTTCTAGTTCACTAATAGAAAGTCCGGTATACATAGAAATTTTATCTAAACTTTCATTGTTACTTAACATTAGCTTAGCTATTTCTAGTTTCGCTTCAGTTTTACCCTCTGAGTAAGCAGAATTTCGACATTTTTCTTCTACCTTCTCAGCGTTATACCAAGCATTAAATTCATCATTTAGTTTCAATTTTTCAATCT
>ERZ773133.4124-NODE-4124-length-10205-cov-4.697143_pt1 | contig 10205 bp, 7 predicted proteins | sample MGYA00580861_ERZ773133 | MGnify/ENA primary metagenome ERZ773133 (study PRJEB29015, sample SAMEA2737844) | human gut metagenome | biome: human gut; feature: human-associated habitat; material: faeces | place: China | collected 2012 ...
TAGACGCTTTTGAACTGCTAAAAGCGTTTATTTTTATATGCCGTGAATAATATATGAGTTATCCCCTATTCATATTAACAAAAAACATAATATTACCGCTGTGGGAACAGCACATTTTACTAACCCACACCATCGTTGAAAAATTTGTGTGTGGTTTAGTATAAAACATTAAAATTAGCAGGAGAACAAAAATGATAGGACTAATCATTAGTTTCGGCGCCGGAGTATTCTTCGGCGCTTTTATAATGTCCGCGTGCGTTCTTGCCGGACGCAAGGACAAAGATTAGGAAAGGAGGGTTTACAATGGCAGTATTCAGAGTAGAAAAGACGCGGGATTTTACCGTTATGTCAAATCACCATTTGAGAAATAAGAATTTATCATTACGAGCAAAAGGGCTTTTATCGGTTATGCTTAGTTTGCCGGAGGAATGGGATTATACGCTTAAAGGCTTAGCGCATATAAGCAAAGAGGGTGTTGACGCTATCCGCTCAGCAATAAAAGAACTTGAAAAATTCGGATATATCGAGCGTCACCGTAAACGTAATAAAAAAGGTCAGCTTAAAACATCTGAATATATCATACACGAGTTACCTATATTGCCCGAACATAAACAGACCGAGCCTATATTTGGAAATCCAACATTGGGTAATTCTACACAGGCTGAACCTACACAGGGTAAGTCCACGCAATTAAATACTAATGAATCAAATACAAAAGAATTAAATACTGATTTGATTAAATATCCATCAATCAATAAAGCGGAGACGGAGGAAACAGCGACAGCAGAGAAAACGGCAGATACACCAGAAAAATGGATTGATAGATATAATAAAACAAATTCAGAAGTAAAAGAGCAGATTGAATATGACAGTCTCATACTTACAAACAATGCGGAGCTTGTGAACGATATTGTAAGTGTTATGACGAAAGTGCTGATAATCGACACTCCCTACTACACCATTGAGGGCAAGCAAATCCCTACGGAACTTGTACGGATTAACTACCGCAAAATCACATATGGCAGACTTGACGCATTTCTGATTGATTTCAGCCGTTTGTACAGCGAGATAAAAAATCCTAAAAAGTATCTGATTACTGCATTGTATAACATCGCTTCCACTGCGGAAACATCAATCACGAACCGAGTAAATCACGATATGTACGGAGGTTAAGACAATGATTAAAATTTCATATAAAGCAAGAGCACCTTAGCATGGGTGCTTTTTTCATACCAGCATAAAATTTTTAAAGGAGGATTTTTCAGAAATGAAAACAAGAAACAAAATCAAAAGAATTTTAGCCGGCATTATGGCGGCAAGTGTGGCAATAAGCCTTGTCCCCACTCTTTCATATGCAGCACAGTCAAACGAGTATGTTGACCCCGCTGATGTGTGGATTGAAGCAAACGGCAGGACAAACGAGCTTGACATCAATGCGACTACCACCTATGAAACAGTGTATTGTCCTGTTTGCGATATGGAAACTACACAGCTTACATATCGTGTTCCTGAATATACGAGGTCAGGCGAAACTGCACTGAACAGAGGTGTTATGTTTTCGGACGGAACACTGATTGACGGCAGTGGCACAGGTAATCTTGATGACGGCACACCCGGCGTTGACGCATATTATACAGGTTATCATTGGACGAAAAGCGTGTGTCAGAACTGCGGCACGATTAACGCGGTAGACGGTACAGACTGTTATTCATTCGGCAAGAATGTTTACAGTCTGAACGCGTGCGATCACAATTTCTTTCTTGACTTTGACAATACCACCTACGAGCCGTACAGCAGCAAATATCACACCACAACATTAAAAGCGGGTGAATATTGTCAATTCTGCAAAGGTACATTTGCAAGGGCAACAGAAAAACAGGAAGTCCATAGCTTTGATGAAACGATTGACGGCGAGCTCGGCAATCAGCGTTTTCACATCACAGGCGAATGTGAGGACTGCGGATATATCAAAAATGAGTATATTGCCGCAAAATCTGTTATTCAAAGCTACTACGGCAAGGCTGACGGACAGGCGCATACTGTAACCATTTCCGACCTTTCGGAAAGCGGCGTAAATACAAGTATTCGCTACGGCACGTCGGCAAGCAAGTGTAATTTGACATCAGCTCCGAATTATACGGACGAGGGCTATTATCCCGTATATTATGAGATTACTTATTCATACAGCGGCGAGAGTATGACGGAAAACGGAGTATCTTATGTTTGGCTGCTTGCTGATAATTCGAGTGATGTAACCGTAAGTGGCACGGAAACACCTCACGTTCACGATTACAGATTTTTAGAAACTGTACGCCCCACTTGTACGGAATTGGGTTATGACCGTTTCCAGTGTAGCGGCTGCGGAGCCTTGCAGAAAACAAATTATGTTCCGGCAACAGGACATGACTATGGCACTATCGTAATCCGTGAAGCAAGCTGTCAGCAGGGCGGTCTTGAATTGCATATGTGTAAAAACTGCGGAAGCTATTATACAGAAAGTACCTCAATGACAGACCATACCTATACAACAAATATTGTTCCCGCAATCTGTACTATGAACGGCTACACTGAACATATCTGCATTGACTGCGGATATAAGTATATTACGGATTTGACACCGCTTGCGAAGCATGATTACAGAGAAAAGGTTACATCTCCCACTTGCACAGCAAGAGGATTTACAACATATACTTGCGCCGACTGCGGTGATATATACATTTCAGATTATACGGAGCCGCTCGGTCACGATTGGGACGATGGGCATACTGTTACAAGCTCCACTTGCGAGGGTGAGGGCGTTATAGAATATGACTGTAAGCGTTGTAATGAAACAATGATTGCGGCAATTTCCGCAACAGGTCACACACCCGGAGCAGCGGCAACGTGTACAGAGCCGCAGACTTGTACCGTGTGCGGTGCTATTCTCGAACTTCCGACAGGTCACCATTATTCCGAAACAGTGACACTTCCGACTTGCACGGCTATGGGTTACACAAAATTTACCTGTGATGACTGCGTAGCTTCATATATTGGCAATTATACGGACAAGACCGAACATCATTATCACAGTGTAATTACCCCTCCGACTTGTACAGAGTTAGGATATACAACTTACACCTGTACCGAGTGCGGAGATGAATACAAGAGCGATTACACAGACAAGAAACCGCACAGCTACAAAGCTGTTGTAACTCCGGCAACGTGTACAACAATGGGCTTTACAACATACACCTGTGATGATTGCGGCGACAGCTACGTTGCGGATTATACCGATGTACTACCTCATAATTATACAAAACAGGTTATTGAACCGACTTGTACATCACAGGGATATACAATATACACTTGCCCTGACTGCGGCAAAGAGTATATTGGTGATGAAAAGGAGTCAACCGAACATCATTACAATTCAGTTATAACCGAGCCGACTTGCGAGGGAATGGGTTTTACAACATATACTTGTGAGGACTGCGGCTATTCCTACGTTGTGGATTACACGGACGCAAAAGGTCATAATTACAATGAGGTTGTGACTGCTCCGACTTGTACAGAAATAGGCTTTTCAACATTCACCTGTGACATATGCGGAAAGAGCTATATCGGGAATGAAACCGCAAAAACAGCTCATAATTACGAAAAGACCGTAACTGCTCCGACTTGTACGGAATTAGGATTTACAACATATACTTGTGTTGTCTGCGGCGAGAGCCACAAGAGCGACTATATCGAAGCTGCCGGACACACGCCGTCAGCTTGGATAATTGATGTTCCGGCAACGATTGAGGGCGCGGGCAGCAAGCATATTGAATGTACTGTCTGCGGTGAAATTCTTGAAACAGCGGAAATTCCGCAGCTTATTGACAAAGATAATTCAGACGAGGACGGTTATTCAAATGTCGGTGATTACAGTATTCTTATCACGGACAAGGACAATAAGCCGATATTTAACAGCGAAATATCCATTGACAAGAACGATAATATCACAATAAAATTGCCGGACGGCAGACTTCTTTCTGCGGAGGATATTACCACTATCACGATAATAAACAGCGACACACAGCAGCCGGCAGAGAATATAAACATTTTTATTGCTGATACTTCGGACAATTCAGCAACAGGCAGAACGGACGCAAACGGTCAGTTAAGCGTTCCGAATAAGCAGTCGTCAACAGGTGATACAAACGGCACTGTTACGGATAATACAAATACCTATGTTGTGATTGCAGCGGATAAAAACGGCGGACTTATCCCGGATTGTGATGTGACAGTCGGAGAAAATTACTCAATAGATGTGAAACTCCCGACCGGTACAGCGTTTAATAATGATAACCGCATTACCGTAACCGTAGTAACCGAAAAGGGCGAGCCTGTGAGCGGATTGAGAGTGCAGCTTATCGGCGACGGTGATTTTGTTGAAAATGGCTACACAAATATCAAAGGTCAGATCACCCTGCCTATGTCAAATACCGATATTACAGACGATAAGGGCAATGGTGAGGTCGGTGAGATTATCGGCGATAAGATTTATGACTATATCGTGACTATTTCAGATGAAACCGGTCTTATCAGGGACGCACTTATTACACTGATTGCAGATGATAATTCTGTTCTTGTATGCCTCCCCACTGATAAGGTTATAGATTACTTCAACCGTACAACGGTTAAGGTGGTACGTTCAGACGGAACACCTGTTGAGGGTTGGAAAGTATCTGTCTATAATAAAGACGGAAGCGGATTACGCACAGAGCTTACGGACGAAAACGGAATTGTAATTGTGCCTCCGCTTTCGGAAGCACCGATTTCAAAGCCTACGCCTACACCAAACCCCAGTGCGGAAGCTACACCGCTTCCCGGTATTGACACAACACCAAAGCCGGAAGAAACAGAAAATCCGAGTGCAACAGATAACCCGACAGAAACCGATAAACCAGAGGAAACAGAAAATCCGAGTGTAACGGATAAGCCGGGCGAGCCGACAGCAAAGCCGGAGCCCACACCGACACCCGATATTGGCGACGGCGCAGTTGTACAGAACAAGAATTATAAGTACAGAGTTTTTGTTTGGGATAATGACGGCGCTATCACAGAATTTGGACTTGTCAAGCTGCAGGACAACGGCGATTTAATTATTGAATTACCGTCAAGCAAGACGCTTAATCCCGATAACAAGGTGAATATCAAGGCTGTAAATGAAGATGACAACACCCCTGTTAAGGGTATCACCGTAAACGTAACCGATACAGCGGACGGAGCCGCTTCGGATGTTACAAACAGTAACGGTATTGCAATCGTTCCTGTTTCAAATACGGATATAACAGACGCTGCCGGAAACGCGCAGGTCAAGGATAATAACGGCAACCTTTATAATGTAGTTGTTGAGGACACAGCGGCTAAAATCGAAAATGCCTATGTTGAAATTAAGGAGGGAAAAATCAGCGTTAAACTTCCTGATACAAGCGAACTGACTACATCAAATCAGACTACCGTCACCGTAACGGATAAGGACGGGCAGCCTGTTAAGGATATGAGTGTAACCGTGACAGATAAGAACAGCAAGACTGCAACGCAGTCAACAAATGCAAACGGTAAAATAACCGTTCCTGTTAAGACTTCAAGCGGCGGTGGCGGCGGTTCATCATCGGGCGGCAACTCCGGCGGTGGCGGCAGTACCGTAAGCACAATGAATGTTAAGGTTACGGACAAGGACGGCAAGAGCGTAAATGTCACAAAGTCTACTGCAAGTGACGGAATAACCTTGACACTTCCAAGCGGAACAACACTGGACGGCAGCAGCTATTACACAATTACCGTCACCGACAGTAAGGGCAGCGCAAAGATAGATTACAGCGTCACCCTAAAGGATAAAAGCGGAAATACTGCAAGCGGTGAAACGGACGCAAGCGGTCAGCTTATATTACCCGCAGCCGAGCATAAGGCATATATCGTAGGATATGAGGACGGTGAATTTAAGCCTGAAAATAATATGACAAGAGCCGAAGCAGCCGCTATATTTGCCCGTAATATTGCAGACCGCAAGAGCGAAAATATTTCAAGCGGTAAATCATCATTTACAGATGTGAATAGCAAGCTGTGGTATAATAACTCTATCGCATATCTTGAAAAGTACAACATCATATCCGGCTATACAGACGGAACGTTCAGACCGGAAGAACAGATTACAAGAGCCGAGTTTGTTACAATGTGTATGCGTTTCTACGATATGTTTGAGGACATAACGGTTTCAGATAAGAATATCTTTAATGATGTTCCAAAATCGCATTGGGCGGTGGGATATATTTGTAATGCTATCGCTATGAAATGGATTGAGGGTTACGCCGACGGTACTTTCAAGCCTGACAGCAATATTACCCGCGCCGAGGTTGTCGCTATTGTAAACCGTGTTCTTGACCGTTCCGCAGATACCGAGTATGTGAATAAGAATATATCGGCAGTGAATAAGTTTACAGACTTCAAAGATAAATCTTATTGGGCGTTCTATGAGATACTCGAAGCCGCAAATACGCATATGGCGGTTGAGTTGGCAAACGGCGAAAGCTGGGTGAAATAAAACACTGAATACTTGTCGAAAAAATCTTAAACGTAATTGCTTTTCTGGGTTCCTCGTGATATAATATTAAAGATAACTTGTGAATTTAGTTCTTAGGTCTAAATTATAAAATAAAGTAGAAAGAGGATAAAACTATGGCAAAGTCACCCATCGAAAAAGCATTAGAAAAACAGCAGAAAGAAATAGAGAAACAGCGCAGAGAAGAACAGCAATCAGCTAGAAAAGCACAGTTACGAGAAAGAGCCTCTGCTATCGTTTATGGAGCCAAAATTATAAATGGTTTTCGTATTATGGATAAAGAGTCCGAAACTACATTTCAATGTATTTTGGAGCAATATGACGGAAATGATAATAATTATATAAATTTTGATGTAGACAACTTACCCAGATATTTGCAAGATTCCTTTTCTTTAGAGTGTGAAAAGCTTCAAATGTATGGAATGCTTTCCTGTGCAACTGTTTATATGGGCGGTGCAATGATTACATTATCCGAAAGCGGAAAATCATACTTTTCTGATAAAGAATGTGCAATTAAAGATGCTGAGAAAAAGCACCCAAAAACTATCTCTGCTAATCATAAGGAATACGATGTCTTCATTTCTCATGCCAATAAAGATAAAAGTGACTATGTTGATTTACTTAATACGAAAATAAACCGTTTGGGTATTAAAGTATTTTATGATACAGACATATTATCTTGGGGTGACAACTGGAAACAGGTTATTTTAGATGGTACTGCAAATTCTGAATTTGCAATTATTGTAATTTCAAGCAATTTTTTTGGTAGAGAATGGACTGAAAGAGAGCTTAATGAGTTTTTAAACCAACAGAATGAAAGCGGACAAAAGATAGTGTTACCCTTGTTGCACGGAATCTCGATTGATGAGCTTAAAGAACACTATCCTCAGTTGGGCGATATTCAATGTATTAATACAAAAGATTATAGTAATGATGAAATTACTATCTTACTCGCTAAAGAGCTCATCAAACGATATAAAGTCTAAATATTAAACATACTTTCATCAAAATATATAATTTTATGAAATTTAAAACGGTTACTAATAGAAGTAGTAGCCGCTTTTTTGTTTAGAAAAGGAGTGTGATGTCTATACAAGAGGAAATTGACAACAAGACAATAGCTTTAGTGATAAGCACTACAAAATTAACCGGACGGCTTTTACAGGCTGCAATTCGTGAATACCAAAGGCAGTGGCAAAATCATAAAAATAATAAACAGGTAAAAGACTATCAGGGTAAGCAGACGATTAAGCAGCTTGTAAAATCAGGCGCGGCTCTTTCCAATATCGAAATAACCGACCAGAATATAAAATCCTTTGAGAGCGTGGCGAAAAAATACGGTGTGGATTATGCCTTAAAAAAGGATAATTCACAGGAGCCGCCCAAATACCTCGTATTCTTCAAGGGCAAGGACGTTGACGTTATCAGTATGGCATTTGATGAATATTCAAAAAAGCAGCTCAGGGAAAAACCGTCACTGCGCAAAATGCTGTCGCAGATGAAAGAAAAAGCAAAGTCTATCAATCCGAAAGACCGCGCGCACCGCAAGGAACAGGAGCGTGATATATGAAGATAGACAAAAAGGTTGTTATTCAAAATCTGCCGTATCTTCTGTTCTTTTGGATTGCCGATAAAATCGGCTATATATATAGGATAACGGAGGGTAACAAGTTAATAGGATTGATTAAGGGAATTGCGGAGTTTTTCAAAGCTCCGCTTTTTTCATTCAATCCGACAGATATTCTCATAGGCATTGCCGGAGCACTTGCGGTCAAAGGCGCGGTTTACCTCAAAGGCAAAAACGCTAAAAAATACCGAAGGGGTGCTGAATACGGTTCGGCGCGCTGGGGCACTCCGAAAGATATAGAGCCGTATACAGATAAGGACTTTTACAACAATATTCTTCTTACCAATACGGAACGGCTGACAATGGAGAGCCGCCCTAAGATACCGAAATATGCAAGAAACAAGAATGTTCTTGTAATAGGCGGTTCGGGTTCAGGTAAAACGCGGTTCTTTGTAAAGCCGCAGCTTATGCAGATGCACAGCTCATATGTTGTAACTGACCCGAAAGGAACGGTTTTGATTGAGTGCGGCAAGCTGTTACAGCGCGGCGGTTATAGGATAAAATCGTTCAATACAATAAATTTCAAAAAATCAATGCACTATAACCCGTTTCAGTATATCCGAAGTGAAAAGGATATTTTAAAGCTGGTAAACACGCTTATTGCCAATACCAAAGGCGAGGGCGAAAAGTCCGGCGAGGATTTTTGGGTAAAAGCCGAGCGGTTATATTACTGCGCCCTTATCGGTTACATATGGTATGAAGCGCCGGAGGAAGAAAAGAATTTTATAACCCTGCTTGATATGATAAACGCAAGCGAAGCAAAGGAGGACGACGAGAGCTATCAAAGCCCTGTTGACCTCCTTTTTAATCGTCTGGAGGAAAAGGAGCCAGAGCATTTTGCGGTAAAGCAATACAAGAAATACAAAATGGCAGCCGGAAAGACCGCTAAAAGTATTTTGATAAGCTGCGGCGCGCGTCTTGCACCCTTTGATATTAAAGAGCTTCACGACCTTATGGAATATGACGAACTGGAGCTTGACACTCTGGGCGACAGAAAAACAGCGCTGTTCGTTATCATATCTGATACGGACGACACTTTTAATTTTGTGGTTGCTATGATGTACACGCAGCTATTCAATTTACTATGCGATAAGGCAGATGATGAATACGGCGGACGCTTGCCTGTTCACGTCAGGTTCTTGCTTGACGAATTTGCAAATATCGGACAAATCCCGAAGTTTGACAAACTGATTGCGACAATCCGAAGCCGTGAAATCTCTGCTTGTATCATATTACAGGCACAGTCCCAGCTAAAAGCGATTTACAAGGACAATGCCGACACGATTATAGGAAACTGCGATACTACCCTGTTCCTCGGAGGTAAAGAGAAGTCAACACTTAAAGAGCTTTCCGAAACACTCGGAAAAGAAACGATTGATATGTTTAATACCTCCGAAACACGGAGCAATCAAAATTCCTATGGATTGAATTATCAGAAACTTGGAAAGGAGCTGATGTCACAGGACGAATTAGCTGTAATGGACGGCGGCAAGTGCATATTACAGCTTAGGGGCGTAAGACCGTTTTTATCGGATAAATACGATATAACGGCGCACCCCAGATACAAATACCTTGCCGATTTTGACGAAAGGAACAAGTTTAATATGGAACGATATATGAAGAAACGTAAAACAGTTGTAAAACCCAATGAGGTATTTGACTATTACGAGATAGAATTACCTCACGAAACAAAATCAGATACGAAAATAAAAGGAGGATAAAATTTATATGCAGTTTTTTTCAGAAGCAGTGAATGTACTGCAAACACTTGTAATTGCGCTTGGCGGGGGCCTTGCGGTATGGGGCGTTGTAAATCTTTTGGAGGGTTACGGCAACGATAACCCCGGCGCAAAATCACAGGGTATCAAGCAGTTCATGGCTAATTAAAGGGAACAAAAAGAAAGGAAAAACCAATCCAGACGGTATCAGCGGCAGGCTACAAGAATAAATTGTGATTTCACAAGATTGGTGCTATAATAAGAGAAAAGTTCC
>ERZ773133.4126-NODE-4126-length-10202-cov-132.865182_pt1 | contig 10202 bp, 9 predicted proteins | sample MGYA00580861_ERZ773133 | MGnify/ENA primary metagenome ERZ773133 (study PRJEB29015, sample SAMEA2737844) | human gut metagenome | biome: human gut; feature: human-associated habitat; material: faeces | place: China | collected 2012 ...
ATCGGGTAAAAAGGACATCTGTTTTGAAGAAGTTACAGAGGACTTCGGCAAATCTTATAAGGCATATCTGAAAAGATGCAAGAACTTCGGAGCATCTCAGACCAACCATTGTCTGCGATGGTTGAACCGCCTGTTGTATCTGGCGGTCGATAAGGAGATAATCCGAGTGAATCCCTGCGAGGAGTTGGAATATGAAACCAAACCGGAGGCAAAGCACAGATACATCAGCCGCGATGAGTTCAAGAAGATACTTTCCACCCCGATGTATGACAACAGGCTGGAGTTGGCGAGACGGGCTTTCATATTCTCCTGCCTGACAGGATTGGCGTATGTGGATATACAGTTGTTGCATCCCCACCACATCGGGATGAATGCGGAGGGCAGACGGTATATCCGTATCAACCGCAAGAAGACAAAGGTGGAAGCGTTCATACCCCTGCATCCCATAGCGGAACAGATATTGTCGCTGTACAACACGGTCAATGACGAACAGCCCGTATTTCCGCTTCCTAACCGTGACGCCTTGTGGTTTGAAATTCATGAGTTAGGTGTAATCATAGGCAAAGAGGATAACTTGTCCTACCACCAAAGCCGACATAGTTTCGGAACTTTCCTTATTTCAGCGGATATACCGATAGAGAGTATCGCCAAGATGATGGGGCACTCCAATATTCGGACGACACAGGGATATGCACGTATAACCGATGACAAAATCTCAAAGGATATGGACAAGCTGATGGAACGCCGGAAGAAACAATCTACCGGCGAAAAGACAAACAAAAGTAACTAAACAATGTCAATGCAATATATTATGGATAGAGGTATAATCACAATCAGTGAAGCGGGTATGGTCACTATTCCGACCGCACCCGTATGGATGACACAATTCGAAATCGCCGACCTGTTTGGAGTATTCTCTTGTGACATTCGTAAAGCGATTCATGCTATATATAGGAATAAGGAGTTAAACGAATGTGATACGATAAAATATATCAAGCAACCAGATGGTATCAGTTATGATGTTTATAATCTTGAAATGGTTATAGCCATTGCATTCAGGATATGCAGTAGAGAAAGTATCTTGTTCAGACGGTTTGTGATAAATGAAATCTACACCACCAAGAAAGAGAACTCAATAACATTGTTTGTATCTTGTGGCAGAGGAAGCAACCTATGGTATAGTTGAGGTTCATCCCATCAGTCACCTGTTCCCGATGCTCGGATGCAAAGGTAGCGCATGTCACTGATGGCAGTGGCAAGGTCAGGCGGCAAAGCCGTTTCGGGCAGAATCTTCCTCCTGCGGAGCGTATTCAGCCCAAAAACCTTGCCTCTGCCGACCATACGCTCGAAAGGCATCCGGCAACGGAAACAAGCGACTGACGGGAAATCAGAAGACAAAGAAAAGGAACGGCTAACAGACGAAGCGGAATCTTGATGCTTCATCCGTAAACCGTTCCTTTTTCTTTTTGCTGTCAAGTCCATTACTACCGCAAATTATAGGGCAGACGGCAAACTGCACTCTTTCAAGAAAATCAGATTGCCTTCTGTCGGTAGGCGGAGCGGTAGCCGTCAGTTAGCATCTTCTCTATGTCGGATTCACGGTAGAGGATTTTGCCACCTAATTGGATATAGGCTATCCGTCCTTCGTTGCGGTAGTCTTGAAGTGTTCTTCGACTTACCTTCAACCGTGCTGAAACCTCCTTGTCGGTAAAGAAACGTTCTCCGCCCAATGTCGGGCGGTAGTTGGCGGTCAGGCGCTCGTAGTTGTCCAGTAGACGGTCAAGGCTGCCCATGAAGTGGATTATCCACTCGTTGTCTTTGTTAATCAATTCGTTCATGTTACTTTGAATTTAGTGGGTATTGTTATTATACTTTATTTATTGCACTGAGATTATATCGTCCGTCCTTTGAATCTCGCTTCTTTTCGTCTATCCTCCACAACGGAAACGATACGCTGCACATCTTCGGGACGGTAATACGTCTTATGGTTTATTTGTGAGTAGGCAAGCGTACCGTTGTCCCGCAGAGTCTGTAACGTGCGAGGACTGATGTTCAGTATCCGGCACACGTCCTGATTGTCCATCCACTCACTTATTCTCTTTTCGCCGTGCCGTTGGCAGATTGCTTCCATACGGTGGACGAAGCGGTCGAACTTGGCGGCCATCGCCTCAAAGGTCTTTCTTTCGATAGATACGATTTCCATATACATTCTTCTTTGCTGTTATTGTTTCTTTTGCCGCAAAGGAATATATAATCAGTTATCCGACAATGGATTTTCTAAAAGTGGAAGTATGTGGCACCGGTATGGCATAGGTTGTCCGGGGTGCTATTTATCGTTATCATCTTAATTGGGGATTTTAGCAAGAATGCCAAGAACAAAATAAGGGCTTAATTCAAATTTACCCGTAAATACATCTTTGTTCTTCCTGTGATTCATATCCGGCAAATCGAAGAAGTCTGCACCATTGTTCATACCGCCATAAGGCAAAACTACACAAAATTGCCTAACAGAATCCAAGTCCTTGACTGCCTGAACTAAAGCCTCTTACTTTGCTCCCGACAAACGGTCAACTATGCGCATACAGACCAACAAGTATTCACTTTAACAAGAAACAACAATGAGCAAGAAATTCAAAAACATTGAGAACGATGAAGCGTTCAAAAACTTCAAGTTGGAAGACTATATGCCTTCCATGCCCAAACACGAACCGGAAGAGAGTTCTTCCGTAACAGAACAAGAACCTGTTGTGGAAGCGGGCAATCTCTTTCCTGTATTGGACGAGCCGGAAACAAGCGAGGGATCAGACAACGAGACAAAGAGAATAGAGGCGGATAACGTTAGCGTGGAACGGACAATCGCCAGACGTATCAGCAGCAAACAGCGCAGACTGTCATTGGACGAATACCGTGCCACCTTTCTGCGGGTACCCAAGATTGCCGACCGCAAGCCCGTGTTCGTCAGTGGGGAGGTCCGTGATAGGCTGGACGAAATCGTGCGCCGCCTCGGTGGACGTGGCATGAGTGTATCAGGGCTTATCGAGAACCTCGCCCGTCAGCACATGGAAGCCTACAGAGAATACATCGAGCAATGGCGTAAATTGTAGGAATTAAGACGAGACTAACCGGGTACTTTTAGGGCATCTTTCAGAGTTGCTCTAAATCACTTGTAACGAAGTTTGGAGGGGCAAGTTTATGTTTCGGGCAGACCGAAACCACTTGCCCCGCTCCAAACATCGCAGGGAAGGCACATCCCGTTGGTCTATCTACTGTATAACTACTATAATCAGTAATCAAATCAAGAAACAGAAAATCATGGACAACGAAAAAAGGAAGAATAATGTAAAAGGCAACAGACGGGAGCGAGCCAACAAGGGAGGCCGTCCCGTCAAAGGAGCCACCGAGAAACTGAAATACCATGTTACGGTGAAAATGGCAACAGAGGACTACTACCTATTGAAATCCAAAGCAAAGTCAGCAGGTGTTTCTGCCAGTGAATTCATTCGTGGTTGCATTACAGAAGGCGGTGTGAAAGAACGGATATCGAAAGTGCATGGCGAACTTATCCGCAAACTCTGCGGTATGGCGAACAATCTGAATCAACTGGCACGAAAGGCGAATGCGGAAGGGTACGCCTCCGTGTTTATTCCCTGCCGCACACTGATGATAGAGATAGACAATCTTGTAAATCGGATACGCCTATGATAGCAAAAATCATGAAAGGCTCGGACTTCAAGGGTGTGGTTTACTACATCCTGAACGATGAGAAGGGTACTCAAATCATAGATGCGGACGGTTTATTTCTGGAAAATAACGACACGATAGCGCAAGGATTTATCGGGCAAGCACAGATGAATCCGAGGGTAACAAAGGTTGTCGGGCATATCGCATTGAGTTTTTCTAAGGAAGATGCGCCACGACTGAACAACGTAGTCATGGCGCAGATTGCCCGTGAGTATATGGAACGGATGGGTATCAAGAACACACAGTACATCATCGGGCGGCACTTTGACAAGGAGCATCCGCATGTGCATATTGCGTTCAACCGCATCGACAATAATGGCAAGACCATATCCGACAGGAACGACCGCTTCCGCAGCGAGCGTATCTGTAAGGAACTTACCAAGATGTACGGGCTTCATTTTGCTAATGGCAAGGAGCAGGTGAAGATAGACCGATTGCGTGAACCTGACAAGACGAGGTATGAGTTATACCAAATCCTTAAAACGGAGGTTGGCAGATGCGGCAACTGGAACGTGCTTGTCAATAACTTAAAACGACAGGACGTAGAAGTCAACTTCAAGCACAAGGGGCAGACTGATGAGATACAAGGTATCATCTTTACGATGAACGGTTACCGTTTCAACGGTTCCAAAGTGGACAGGCTATTCAGCTATTCCAAGATAGACGCTGCATTAAGGCGTAACAGCTACGAGGAACGGCAGGAACAATCCAATCAACAGCAGGCTTATCAGAAGGATGCAAGCCCAGTTTCAGATAATGGCGGTAACCTTATCATCGGTTCGTTAGGTTTGTTTTCGCCGAACAATATGCCAGAAGAACAGCAGCCTTACGACCCGTATCTGAGAAACAAGAAAAAGAAGAAACAACGTAAAATCAACAGGTAATCATGGCAGACAGCAACAATGTATTCATCCTATTCGAAGAAATCAAAACAGCCTTGAATGGCATCAAAAGTAAATTGGAAGAGTTGCCCAATGTGGCAAGCCAACAACACCGAATCGGAAATGACAAGTTGGATTTATCCCCAATTAAAGAGACGGTAACGGAAACGGCAAAAGCCCAATCTGAAGAGATTAAAGGATTATTGGAGAAACAATGGAAGGCATTCTCGCAACTTTCCACCTTGATCCTGCATCAACTTGATGCTATCAAGAAATCGCAGGAAGAACAAGGGGAGCAACAAGAGTTGCAACCGCAGGAGCATATCCACAGGCACAGTTTCGACATAAAGTCAAGCAAGGTCTTTTCCTTTGTTGTGGGGCTGAGTATGGTATGCGCTTTCTCCTTGTGGGGCAATATCGTACAATGGCAGTCCAAGCGGCAGTATGCCGATGATGCGTTGAAATTCCGTGCCATCCGCTCTTGGGGTGGATGCAATGCCAATGATGTGCTTTGGCTGAACAAAGTGTTCAACATTCATCGGGACGAGAAAGCCATCGAGTGGGTACGGAAACAGGCAGATGGATATGAAGCATCCCTGAAAGTCGTTTCCGACAGCATCATGCAGGAAAGGATTAGATAAATTCACAATTAGCCGCAAGCATTTCTACGATTAAAACACTTTAGGATAACTGCTTGCGGCTAATATTGTACTATTAGTCAAAAAGAGAACTTTCTTCTTGATACCTCATAACTATCTTAAAACAACATTCCATTGTTTTGATTCCTATGTTGGGATATGAGATGAGTGAAATCATGGATTTTAGGTCATCATCTCGAAGTGCGTTATTTATAGTTTCAATTTGCCGTTTCTGCCTAATTTTAGTAACTTTTTTTAGGTTGTTGTATGGAATGGAGAACCATTTTTCCTTAAATGTTTCAAACAAATCATCTGAAGCCATTGGGTCGTATTCGTAAATCTCAACAGGAATATTGCATTGCGACAGATAACTTACCATGAGTGTTCGGACGGTGTCTTTGTCAAGTCCACCGTTATGTGTTCCCAACATAGGGAATGCAACGGATGTAATGCCACGTTCCTCGTATGTGTCAACAAACTTTTTCAGTCCTTGCTCCAGATACTCGATTTTGCTTGGATATTTCCAATGGAATTTTGTTGGAAAATTCAACACCCACGGGTCGGTTTCATCACCTTTATAAAGCCACAGTTTGCCTATACCGATAAGATGCCGCTTGCAATAATCGTGGTAAATATCAAACATCTGCGGATAACGCAGTTTGTAAACCAGCGCAATGCCTTTCCCCATCACGCCCACGCAATTGACCGTGTTGACAACGGTCTGTGCTTTCGTATTGAAGATGTTTCCTCTTACTATCGTTATGTTGTTCATGTCGTTTATACTAAATGTTTTGATATACGAGCCATTCTTTTGTCCTTGCTTTCGGGTCAACGAAAGAGATATTGAACGGGATGTCAGTCTTCTTCCATGCTATAGTACCCTTTAAGCGTAGTTCGTTTATTGTGTCATGAATAACTTCGCAAGCAGACAAATCGAACTCCACTTCAGACATTTTCTCGCCTGTGATGTTGAAATAGTATTCATCCTCAAAGTCGGTTGACAGACGAACGTTGTCTTCTGATGACGAAAGATTAAGTCTGCGGTTTTCTCTCTCAAAAAGACTTTCATCGCCGTATAACATAATCTTCTCAGAAATAGGATCATCGACAAAGATTTGTTTCAACAACTCTGCATAAGCCCTGTCGTAGCAAATGATTTGGAGAGATTTAATTTCGCTAAAGTCAAATTCCGACATAATAAGAAATTCTTGTTGAGAGTATTTCATGACCTTGCTCATCTCATTCAAATGTACCTCACGATTATATTTGCCAGAGCCCTTTGCTGTTATATATGCATCTTGCATTGTACTATAAAGATATTCAAGCCCTAACGATTCTGGTCTATCAATAATTTTATATACGTTTGGATTGTCCGACTGCATATTTCTATCGCTATAATAACATTTCTCAGGAATCTTTGCCAAGACCTCATCCATGTCGAACTTGAAGAATACGGGCACCGGACACTTCGGTAGTCCTAATCCGACAGCTTTAGGATATTTGCTTTTCCATTCGCGTGTTGATTCCCATTCTCCATACCAATTTTTATACCATTTAGTTCTCCATTCTCCTAATTTTGAATCAGCCCCTAAAGCTTCGTTGTAATATTGTGTAGGTGTGCAAGGACGGAAATAGAAACGGGCAAACTTGTGTGCCTTGTTACTACGAAATACGACAGAACCTGCAGAGTCATATTTTAATAACCCCAATTCCTTAGCACGGTCTCTACTAAGAATTTTTCGGCTACGGATGACATCTATTGCATTGTAAAAATGTGTAAAGTGGTAGATGCACGGATTACTGCGATAATCCTTAATTCTGTCGGTAAATGCAACAATACTGCGATGGTTGGCAAAGATGTTTTCAAAATCAGGAATGTCTTCTTGAACTTTTATATTCCGCATCAATTCTGACCAGAACCATTTGTCCTCGTACTTGCGAACCAGTTCCTCTGTAAACTTTATTTTCTGAGACTGAGAAACAAATCTCCAATTGAGCTGGTTGGCAAATTCCTGCAACATTCCAGTCGTAACATCCAAACCAAGACGTTCATTGAAGTCATCCCATGAAATAGCATCCTTATATTTCTTCAAGAAATCAACTGTTGCGACAGAAAGGAGAGCGGGGCAACGATTGACAAATATATTCCAGTTAATTTTATCCTTGAATGTATCAATGACATCACCAGTAAGTTTCTTGTTTTCAGAAACTGAATTCCAGTCTATTTTATAGTCATGCTCGGCAAGATAAGTCAACAAATCAACAGACGGCACAAATATGTCGAGAGTTGACAGGTAATGCCAATCCCAATCTTTTTCCTTGTGACTGAGAACTACATCAAACGGCAAACCTTCACGATGTGCAAGGAAATGCCAATTCCAAGGTTTGTCTTCGTGCTTGTCGATATATTCAAACGAAAAGTTTATGCTTTCGTTCTGCACCAAAGCATTCCAATCCCATTGCTTTTTCTTGTCGTATCGTTCAATTACTTTTTCTGTTAGCTCAATGTCCGTGCGATGTGACAACTTGCCAAAATCCAACGAGTCGGCAAACAAGTTAAAGTAATAGTTTCTGCCTTCCTGAGTTGAAATCCATGTTGCGTGTTCAGATATGTATTCCCAATCCCATTCTTTTTTCTGTAAAAACAGTTTCGGTAGTTTCAAGATGTTTGGCAGTTTTGTCAGTTTGTTGAAATCCCACTGATAACTGTCATTGTTCAGCATGTCTTCGTATATGCGTAACCACAAACTTTGTGTTTTGTTTGCACCAGTCTTTGAGAACAGCCTGTTTGCTGCGGCAGATGCCGAGAACTCAGCCCATCGCACATTCTCTGTATGTTGCTCAACATATTCCTTTGCAGGAAAATCAGTCAGCTCATACATGTGAGCATAATCCCAGCAGTATTGTTCGCCGCTGTATTCCTCTACGAGCGAAATGAGTTCGATTGCAGGAAACTTGCAGGTTATTATAGGCCAGATTTCTTCCGTCAAGTTCTGTCCAGAAATTACCTCGGCATAGGTTTCCAGAAACTTGTCAGCCAACAATTCTTTACCAGTAATACGATTGGCAAAAACAGTATGATTCCATTTGTCAGCATACTTGTTTATATTAGATTGAATGTCTGCAACAGGCAGATTTGCTGTTAGATATTCCCAATCCAGCATTTCATGCCATGGCACGTCATTCAATGTTGCCAAATCAACAGATTGACAAATACTTTCCGTGAACAGAGTTTTGTTCCATCTTTCTGAGTAGCTGTCAAGGATGGTTTCTGTAGAAAGATTTGCAATCAGTCGTTTCTGTATATCCAACGATGTAGCCAGCAATTGACCGACCATTGCTTTTGCCGACAACGAAAGGAACAATTCTTCCAACATTGCAGTGTCGCAACACATGATAATTGTTGCGGCATCCACTACATCCCAATGTGAGGTGATGAAAGTGAGGTCGTGGCAAATTGCTGGATTCTGTGACAACGCAATCTTATTCCATTGGAAATTCAGGTTGTTGTCAACAATTGCTGAATCTGTTACACGGTGAGAAATCCAACTGTAACCTTGCGGAGTTGTTACTTTGTCGCTGTATTTCTGGAAGAAGTTCGCATCCCAAACCAAGTTCGGGTTACACTCAAACCCTGTCTGATATGTAGTTGATGGCCAAGAAATCAACCCACACGATTCAAAGAAATCAATAATCTCGTCAGTCCAAACAAAGCCAAGATTGTTGGCGTTGAATCGCAGAGGAAGTTCTGAGTCCCGAATACTGTCTTTCAGCGGTTGCGATGTTGCATAAAGGTTGGCGAGTTCATTGTCCGTAAAAATGCGCTGCACAAGTATCTGCATATTGATATGCGGATACAAGATAGCGATATTAGAGACAATAAAGTCAATAGGATATTCAGTCACTACAAATTGCCAATCCCAACGTGCATCGGGATTTGTTACTATGTATTGACGTTGCGTGTCATCCAGTTCTTTTGTGATATCGGTAAGGTCGAACGGAATGTCGCCAAGATGTTGCGTGATGAAGTCCATACCAACAATAGATAGAACGTCATCCCAATCCCATTGGTCATCGTCTTTCCCCTCTGGGAATGAATGCTCGACGAGGAATTTCTGTATTAACTCCTTCTCTACGGGAGTGCGAGCGAACAGTGTGTATTTATCCCACGGATAATCCGTTGAATGGGTGGAAATATATTGGCTGTCAAACCTGAGTGTCAATGTACCCCAGTCCAAGTCTTGAATGTGGTCAGAAATTATATTTTTCAAAACTTCTACATCGCAATGCTTTGACAAAGAATGCCAACGATCAGCATCACATTGTGAAATTATAAGCTGAAGTAATTGTGGGTCAGTCCAGACTAATCTGGGGTCTTCTATCAGTTGGTCAACCTCAATAATATCTTCAAATGGCTGCAATGCCTTGTAGTCCAGAATAACATCTGGATTGTTGACAAGGCGATAGTACAGGCATTGTTCCACTTTACGTTCTTTTGCATCGGCGTTAACTTCAAGCTCAAACAGAGCATTCAATACCGGACAGTTATTGCCAGCCGAAATGAAGTTCAGTGAATATTTGCCTTCTGTCTCGTAAAGTTCAATATCCAGTTTGATAGGCTTTACACCCAAGTAATTGGTGAACTCGGCTTTGTAAACACAGATTCCTTCTGGAACTTGCAACTTCAAGTTGTTTACCAGCACATCGTCTGTCTCTCTGTTGATTACTTCACACAAACAATCTTCGTAATTGAGAGTTTTGGAATGGTCAAGCGAAAGAAACAAACCCAATTCAGAATGGAACGGATAAAGCGATACGATTCTGCCATCAGCAGCTTTCAAATTGACAAACTCCAAGGCATCGGTGTTGGCAGATATGAATTTGTATTTCTCTTTGTTCTGCATACAAATCTTGCCTAAAGCAGTAAGGGTTACGGTACCGT
>ERZ773133.4127-NODE-4127-length-10197-cov-5.658746_pt1 | contig 10197 bp, 10 predicted proteins | sample MGYA00580861_ERZ773133 | MGnify/ENA primary metagenome ERZ773133 (study PRJEB29015, sample SAMEA2737844) | human gut metagenome | biome: human gut; feature: human-associated habitat; material: faeces | place: China | collected 2012 ...
GAATCTTTCCAACAAACGGAAGACATTTAGGACAGGCATTAGCACGCTTATTCATGATAACTGTACTAATTCCCCATGATTGTCTCATTTCGCCTTCTCCGGTCAGATAAGCACGCTTGTTGGCTGTCTGAATTGCCATCTTGGCATAGTCTTTCATGGTATGCCTTGCGCCATTTGCATATTCAATACAGTTGATACCGGCTTTAAGGAAATCCTTTGTAGCCATATCTACAGCCTTCTCATATGTTCCTGCACCCGTATTTGCATAGACCTGAGCATTGAATATTATCTGTCGATATTTATCCTCCGACATTCTAAGCATTGCTTTTTCTGCCCTGTTAAAATCTGACTTTGTTGCTTTAATCAGGGCATTAAGCTTTCTTGTATTGAGTCTGAAAAAAGCACCCTCAGCGCCTTGCGACACCTTAGATGCTTTCAACCCTTTCTTTAATGCTCTCAATATTTTCTGCTCCTGTTCTGTTCCGCCTTCCTGTCTGGCTGCAAATATCATTGCATCTATAGAATCATTAATATCACTGAACTTTGACGAAAACTTTTTCTTGTTCTGTGCTTTATATTTCTCAAGTGCCTTAAGCTGTTCTACCTGCCACTGCGTCCAGTTATATCCTTCTTCTATTTCTTCTGCCCTATGTCCTTCGAGATTTCTCATCATTGAAGCTATCAGCTCATCTTCTATGGCGCGGAAGGCTTTCTCTATATCATATTCTGTGTTAAGTGCCATAAGTCACCTCACTGTTCTGTTGTATCCACTCCAAAATCTCCTGCATCCATATTAAGATCAGGCTCTTTCATATCTGATATACCCTGTTCTGCCTTAAGCCTTGCAACTTCTTCCTGTTTCCAGTCATCATCCTTAGTGTCTCCATACAGTTCATCAACGGACGCTTCAACGCTCATGATACCACCCTGTTTAGCTTTGCTTACTGTCTCAACCTGGCTCTCAAAGCTAGGATTCGCATATTCACCAAATGTCACATCAACATCTATATCCTGTGTTGCTGAATTATTAAGTGTATCTATCGCCTGCAATGTCATTTTTACAAGCTTCGGAAGAACCTTCTGGAGCTGATTTACAATATTGTTTCTTGTGTACAATGTAGCCTTTTCTTTTTCCCTTGTAGCTTCTGCATTATCAAGTTTCTTTACGTCTATACCTAATGTAGAAGGGCTCATAATTCCCTGTAAGCAAAGGTCAAGTGCTGTAATATATGTAGCAAGATACCCTTCATGCGGTATTTCACTTTGTTCCCTCTCTATCTTATAACTTGCACCTTCTGCCATAGGAGACGAATACTGTATATAAGCGTTGTCAAATGAATTTGGCAGCATAACAGCTCCATCACTTGGATTTCGAGGAAGTAAATTCTCTGGTATATATTCCTTTGTACGGTTATGTCTTAAAGCGTCCATCCACTGGCTCCATGCTTCATCCAGTGCGTCAAATTCATCTATCTTGCTGTCATATATGCTTTTGCCTCTGCCCCTGAACTTTGCTGATTTATAGAACATAAGCGGTATGGCCATCATAAAGCTTTTATCTTCCCATGTTACTGGTCTTAAACCAGCAAGCTCTGGCACTGTGCTGATATCACATTCTTTGTTATCTCTTGTGAGCATATATGTAATATAACCTTTTCCATACGTCTCAAGCAGAATGTATTCTTGATTCTTAACTGTATATACTGTCTTAAACACAACCTCTTTCACTCTGCCGCGTTCTCTTATTATCTCTACCCTGTCGCCGGGATAAAACTCTATTATTGGATACTGGCTTAGGTTTGTATCTATAGATAGCTTAAATGCTCCGTCTCCAATAATGAGCGTATCTGAGATTGCCTGCTTTACAAGTTCTGTAAAATCGTTCTCTTCCGCTATCTTATCCCAGTCTGACTGCCTGCTGCCAACGTCTACCTCGTTCATATCTGCAACAACAATACTTGCAAGCATATCAACCATCATTGCAGGTAATCCTACATGTATCTTTCTTATTGCTAATCCAGGAGAGCATTTTGCAGCCCAGAATCTTGTCTTATCTCCATCAATCTGATCATACAGCTGTGACAGTTCCTCACTTACACCTCTGTACCATATCTGATTCTTAATGGCATTACCTTCAAAGTCGAAGATTTCCTGTATATTAATTATTCCTCTCTGTGCCGGCTGCACACGCAACCATGTCCTTATTCCATCTCTTATCTTATCAGCCATAGTATTAAATATGCTCACCTCTCTCACTCTCCTATCTGTTCTCTACTCCAACTTTGTCCCTGTATGGTATCCAGCCATATTGCGTACTGTTAACCATATGATCATTTCCATCTTCCGGCTCACAGTCTTTATCTTCCAGCCAACTGTATACCTGCATTTCCCCGGTGTAGTTCGTGCATGTATCTACAACATAATAGCTTGGCTCTTTGCCCTTTTCATCGTTAAAGGACATCCAGCCAAGCTGCAGGTTTATTCTGTCTATTATTGTTACTTTCTTATATGCATTATTGAATATATATAGGCATTCGTGATGCTCTCTCTTATACTTGGCAAATTCTGTTATTGTTGCCTGATCAGCATTATCAATAAAGGTGTTCTTTGCCATGCCGCCCCATTCTTTTCTGTTGCGTTCCAGGAAGTCTATGTAATTCCTTACTGTATCAGACGGTGCTATGGGGATATCAAGAGCTGCATTGTTATATACCCTTTCTGCAAGTATAATTAGCTTTCCTTTGTTTGTTATTCCCATATAGGACATTGCAATAGTATCAGGACTCTTGGTTGAATATGCCGTATCAAGACCGCTTGTATATATTACAAACCATTCTGTCTGCTTATCGTCATATTCTCGCTTGATAAATGCCTTTGCCTGTTCCTTCGTAATAACATGTCTCTTGCAGAAATTAGAAAAGACAAGACCTGTAGCCTTGCCTCTTAATCCCAATATCTTGTTTTTATATATCTTAGTGCCAGGAGGATAGCTCATTTTTTTCTGTTCTATCTTCTCTGGTGTCATGGATATATTGTCTTCAAATGTAAAGAACCAATATACCCAGTCTTTAATAGGCTCACAACCGTTAAGGTCCTTCCATATCTCTTCCGGCACATCTGCCTTGTACTTATCAATCGGTCTTGCGTGATTGATGTATTCGCTGTATATGGGTAATGTAGGTGCATCAGGATTAAGTGTGCCTACAAAGTATTCAGAACGTCCGAATATCTCTCGTATGAAGTCTATGTTAGCTGTATTGCACTCATCTACCCACACACATCCAAACTGTGAACCCAAGGCATTCTTCCACTTGCTGGCATTATCATAGCCAAGAACATATATTATCTTGGTACTGCTGCCAGTTTTAAATTTAATGTGCGGAAGTTTATTTTCTTTATCGCCATTTCCACAGTATTCCAAATTAGGGAATATCTGAAGTAATCCCATATCTGCATTGATTATATTCTTTTCAATAACACCTGTTGTATTACCAGCTATAACATGCAGCTTCATATCCGACTCAGCTACATTCATTATGAACTTCACAGCTACTGTTGTTGTCTTACCTGATGCAGTAGAACCTTCAAGGAATTCTGCTCTTGCCGGTGTATCTATGTAATCCCAATACTTATCACTTAGAAGCATCAGGCTCACCCCTTGCCTTACGCTGAGCAAGAAGCTCTGCAAGCTCATTCTTTACAGAATCATTAATATTAGCTTCTATCTTGTCTGTAAACATACCAAGATGCTTGCCAAGAAGCTCCAACGCCCTTACCTTGTCACATGGCTTGACCTCTAATCCATCTCGCCCTTTCTTAATAACAGCTAATGCACGCTTTTGTTCTTCTGTAAGTTCTTCTGTCAATACTGGCTCTACAGTCCTGTATGTAGCAGGTTTGCCGTCCTCATTCAGTACGTCTACAAGTATGCCACCTACTTCGGCTTTCATTTTCTTTTCAACTACATGTGCATAATCTGCTGTATTAGAAAAAGCTATCAAGGCAAGTTCCCTGATTACTCGCTCTTGAGTAATCTCTGTCTTGCGCGATAGTTCTTTTTGTCTTTCTCCTATGTACTGTGAAATTGTAGTATTTTGTAGTAATTTTGATGCATTTGTATTTGCATACTTTTCTGTGTACCCCGCCCTAATAGCCGCTTGTGTGGCATTAAGGTCTATAAGGTATTCATCACAGAATTTCCGTTGTTTGTCTGTTAATCGCACACAATCAGCTCCTTTCTTGACATACAAAAAAGGCACCAGCCTTAAGCCAGTGCCTTACCGGGGGTATTTAATATTTAATAATGGAGAAATCATGCTGTTCATCATGTCCACCTTGGTCATCTTAGATATTACCACAGACAAAACGAACAGAGCGAACAAACTTTAAATTTTTGCTAAGAATCTTTCTACGGCCATTCTGCAGCCATCCGCTGTGTGGTGTTTTCCCATCTTTCTTGCTACCTGCACCCAAGATAAACCTTCTATGTATCTTAATGTTATAAGCCGCCGCATTCTGCTGTTGTCAATTTGATTAATACATTGTTCTATAAGGTTTATCTGTGTATCTATCTTCTCTTTAATGTCTATCTGCTGCCGCTGTCGTACTAAAAGAAGTGTTCTCTTTTGTGAATATGCCGGATAAGGGAAGCCTTCTACAACAAAATGTTGCTTACCTCCATCTCCGCCGGTAACACTATCTTTTTCCGTATATCCTTCAGCTTCCATTTTATCCAATTCTCTTTGTATCTTATCAATTGCAGCCTGTATTTCCTGTTTCTCCTTAACTAAATCATTGTACTGCTTAAGAAGGTCTTTTATATTGTTATTTTTCAAGTTGTTCATCACCTACCTTCTTCTCATCTGCTGCCAGCTCTTCCTTTACATTGCTGATATATACCACCTGCGAACCATCTTTAAGCCAACATATAATTGCGTTTGGTATCTGGCTATTATCATTTATTCCAGCTATATGTATACTACTAGCAGGCTTGTAATCAATAATTCTTGTTCGTATATGCTTTTTAGCTTCTTTCAATAACTTTTTATAAGTCATATCTAGCTCCTTTATAGGTTCAAGTAACTTATTCATGTTCCCTCCTGATAAACATCTCTCCATCGCACCAGAAGTAATCTTCCGCCGGCATGTAGTTCTCTATAACCGTCTTGTTATTACATGTATATGTTCCGTCTGCTGCCACACTCTTAGAACACTGCTCACAGCAGGTGTACTCACATAAGTGTTTATGTCGTCTTCTTGACATTTTCGCACCTCTCAATCTTAAGTATCTCACCAAGATCAGCTTCGTTATTAAGCTCCTTTATGTATATTACAAGGCTGTTATCTCTTTCTATCTCTACCGTACTACCGTCTTTCTTCGTTACTTTCCACATACTTTTTCCTTCCTGCTGCCATCTCTATTGTATTTATCCTCTGGTTTATAGAATGGGCAAGGCTTATCCTCCTTAGCGCAATACAGTTCTTTAAGTCCTTTACAATCTCGCTGCTCAAGATTAGCCATTATACAGTCTCTATTCACCATCATTACTACCTCCCTCAAAAAGTTCCTTAAATATTGCAGCAGCCAGTTTATCCAACTCTTCATCTATTTCTTTATCAAGGTCTTTTAATACCTCTTCCTGCTCTTCGTCTGTCATAAGTGCCAGTTCACATGTTTCCCTAATATTTTTTTCAGCGAATGTTTTATCAATACCTGCATTAAGCAATGCCTGATATACAGCCTGTATTGTTGTTCCTAATTCTCCAACAAGTGCTATTGGTGTTCCTTCTAATTCAACTCTTCCTTTATTACTCTTAATCATAATCATTCTCCTTATTATTTTATTAGGCAAATCTTAATTGCCCTGTCTTTTCCTCGTTTATACTGCAGTTAGGCATTCTCTGCGCTATGCATAATTCTTTAAGATTAGCTCTTACCAGTGCATTAGGTACCATTGGACTAACAGAATTGCCACATCTCTTAACCTGCTCCGCTCTTGGATATGTCTTACCTGTATAATCATGGTCAATTATGTAGTCGCTTGGAAATCCCTGGCACCCATACAATTCCCTAGGCTCTAACATTCTTAGTCCTATATCAACAATCTGGTAGTCTGTACCTTCTATGGTTACAAGACCAAACCGGTCTTTTGTGGTAATTGTATCGAGAGGATGTTTAATATCCTGTCCTGTAGCATCTCCATAATACTTAACCAGAAATGCCCTTACTTCTCCAAAATGTCCATCACCTGCTGTTATAGTTGGAAGAGGCTTCTTTATATCTCTTCCGTCACAATGGTTATTCATCTGAATAAGGTTCGATAAAACCAGTCCATATCTGTTAGAACCATCTATGGTCATAACCGGATTATCTATTGTCTGACCTCTTACTTCTCCCTGATTCGTTTCGGAATGATACTGAATCAGTATTGGACTAATAAGACATTGCTGATTGCCTGTAGTGATTGTATGTATCGGATTTCTGCAATTTCCACCTGGATGATTTGTTGTATTAGTTCCCATATATGGTGCAAGGGTTGGTTCTACAATCCCATATCCATGTTTACCTGTAATTGTTGGCAATGGTTCTTTAGTATCCAGCGGTCTTCTGTCTCCACCATGATTACACTGAACAATAAAAGGTTCTGGATTATCCAAAACAAATTTCTTTAAGCCTCTCGCGATTCTTTCCATTGTCTTGGGTGCTAATGGTCTTACCGCTTTTATTCCATATTTCTCCTTTATCTGTTCAGATGTATCAAATATGCTGGGGCATGGTCTGCTAAAATCTATCTGTGTATATGCTCCAACATAAGGTTTTAGCAGTCCCTTTTTCACAGCTTCGCTGTCTGCTGGTGCATGTGTAGGCTCTGGCCATATAATAGGTCTCTTGTCACATCTTGCAACCATAAAGAATCTCTTTCTCATGGTTGGCGCTCCGTAATCTGCTGCCACAAGCTCCCTGAACTGCACTTCATATCCTAAATCCTGCAGCTGGCTTACAAATTTATTAAATGTCTTGCCCTGCTTTGTTTTTATTGGATGATGCCCTCTGTTCAGTGGTCCCCATGTCTTGAATTCTTCTACATTCTCCAACATGATTACTCTAGGTCTTACCAGTCCAGCCCACCGGCACGCTACCCATGCAAGACCTCTTATATTCTTATCCTTTGGCTTACCGCCTTTTGCCTTGCTGAAATGTTTACAGTCCGGAGAGAACCAGGCAAGCCCCACAGGATGCCCATTACATGCCTGCACTGGGTCTACCTGCCATACATCTTCACAATAATGTTTCGTGTTCGGATGATTTGCTTTATGCATTGCAATAGCCTTAGGATCATGGTTAATTGCTATATCCACACTAAAGCCGGTAGCTTCTTCTATTCCGGTGGAGGCACCGCCCCCACCAGCGAAATTATCAACTATTAATTCCCCGTTTATCATATTAAGCCTCCATAAAGTCAAACAGTGTAGGTGTTTCTATCTCATTTTCTGCTTCCTGAAGATATCCAACACCATCTCTGAAATAGTCACAGCTCAGTTCTATTCCATAGCCATATCTTTTCATCTTTACTGCCGTCATTGGAACTGTCATTAAGCCTCCAAACGGGTCAAGAACCATATCACCTTCATTGCTGTATCTGTTAATGATTCTTTCAACAATATCCAGCTGCAGTGGGCATACATGCATCTGCTGCCTGCGTCTGCTCTGTGTTGTATTAAGTGTTCTCATTCTGTTTATATCATCCCATACATCAAGGTTATTCCATGAACCGGGAGCAACAACCATAAATGTGGCTGGGAGCTTATCATTTTTATCTAACTCTTCCGCAAGCTTCACATGTTCTTCATAGCTGTATACATTGGAACGGCTGTATTCCCTGTAAACCCGCTGTAAATCATCAACGCTGAATTCCTTAAGCTCATCTTTGCTTATAAGCCTGTCGCCTGAACTTCTCCAGTATCCGTGAGCGTCTATCTGCCATTGTGCCCTTGTATAATCTTCCTTTGTTTTCTTTACAGGATCATCCGCATATGCATTAGATTTATCTGTTGGAAGTTTTCTGAACAGAAGTATATATTCTGGACAGCCTACACCCATCTTTGAACCATCTTTACACTGTTCAGACCATCCAAGGCGGTATGTCTGGTTATTCTCCCTGACCACATCTGTAACAACTGTTATCATTCCAAAATACTGAAAACCATGTTTCATGTAGTGTTCTATACACTGTGCATGAAACGGCTCTATTGTGGGCATTCCAGTTCCTGTAGCATTTCCAAATAATACCCTGTCTTTAACATGGATGGCTGCTACCCTGCCAGGTTCAAGAATCCTTAAAAGCTCTGGTGTAAGGAAGTCCATCTGTTCAAAGAACCTTTCTGTATTCTCGTTATGTCCAAAGTCGTTATAATTAGCGCTATACTCATAATGGTTTCCAAATGGAATGGATGTGTGTATAAGTCCTACAGAATTACTTTCTATTCTTCTGCACTCTTCAACACAATCATCATTTACCGCTGTATAATGCTTTCCCTGTACTTTCACTGTCTCAACTCCCATCTTTCTCTCTAACCGCTTTATTTTAGATGCCGGACTTAAACCATATTTCTTTACAATATCCGTCATTTTTTTAACCATGTGATTATGATTCTTCCATTTCTCAAGCAGTGCTTCTTTTATCTGTCTTTCGTTCTCCATGTATATAATGTCTATAACAACTGTATCTGTCTGTAAGAACCTGTAACATCTATGTACTGCCTGAATAAAATCGTTAAACTCATAATCAATCCCCAAGAATATCTCCCTGTGGCAGTAACGCTGAAAGTTACAGCCTGAGCCCGATATTGATTTCTTTGTTGCAAACAGCTTGATTCTTCCCTGCGCAAAATCAATAACCCGCTTTTCCCTTATGTCATAATCCTGTGAGCCATATATATCTACAACTTCGGGTATTGCCTTAAGAATTGCTTTTCTTTCAGACTCTAAGTCATGCCACAAAAGGAAATGCTCCTCAGGCGAACTCTCTACAATCTCTTTCATTTTTTCAACACGCTGGTCAATGCTGTTTCTTTTTACTTCTGCAGCTTCCTTCAAGCCTGCTGCCGCTTCTGTAAATAACTGCATTTGTCCTGTTTTATCAGATGTATCCCCGTAATGTATTGGTATCTCATGCCACCTTACATCGAGTGGAGGTAACACATAGCCCTCATCAGAATATTCTGGATTTACATCTGAAGGTTTCGTTATGAACAACGCCCATGATGAAACCCACAGCCAGAATTCATCTTCCATATTCGGGTACAATGTAAGATTGTTTGCCTTAGTGCTGTCTCTCTGAAAGAATCTTGTAAGTGCCTGCCCTGTATCCATTACCTCAAGATAGCCGGCATAATGTATAAGCTCCTTGTATTTGTTTGGACTTGGCGTTGCTGTGGCTACCAGCTTGTAAGGAACTTTCTTGAACTTATCAAGAAATGTCTGGTATGTCTTGCTTCCAAAAGACCTTAAAACACTTGCTTCATCCAACGATGTTGCAACAAAATAATCCGGTCTTATATCACCATCCCTTACTCTTTCATAGTTGGTAAGAACAATACTGCTGTCACAGGATTCTACTTCTTCCATGCTTCTGCAATAAACAGGTGCATCATATCCAAGAACATTCACAGCGTCCTGTGTAAATTCCTGTTTTACTCCAAGTGGAAGAACAATCAAGGCCCTTCCGCCCTCGTGATCTATTACCTGTTTACAGAATTCTATCTCCTGTATGGTTTTACCTAAACCAAAACTTTCAAACAAAGCTCTTCTTCCACCTTTAAGTGCCCATATTACGGCATCCCTCTGATGTGGCTTAAATGCTTTGTTAATATCTGCCGGATTTACTTCAAATCCGCTATCCTGTGCAAGTTCTATCTTGCTTTCTAAAAACTCTTTGTATGTCATTTCTGAAAGGAACATCGTACGAATCACTCTGGCCAGAGTTCCAGGCTCCTTTCTGATACTCTTATTTCTCTGCTGCCCTCATGCATTTATATGAGCAGTAATATTTACAATTTCTTTTGTAGCCCCATGTCTCTCTGCTTACCGTTATTGTGGATACATATTTACCGCATTGTGCACAATAAAACCCAAAAGCATCATTGCGCTTCTTTACTGGGAGACTTCGCCTTTCTGTCCGGCTTGTCCTCTTTTAC
>ERZ773133.4133-NODE-4133-length-10194-cov-2.899694_pt1 | contig 10194 bp, 10 predicted proteins | sample MGYA00580861_ERZ773133 | MGnify/ENA primary metagenome ERZ773133 (study PRJEB29015, sample SAMEA2737844) | human gut metagenome | biome: human gut; feature: human-associated habitat; material: faeces | place: China | collected 2012 ...
GGCGGCGCGGCCTCGTCCGCCGTGCGGACGAGAGGGGGTTATCGCCCCCGGTTTCGCAAGGAACCGGGGGCGTATCTAAGGGGGACAGCGTCCCCCTTAGAGGCCAAGCTCCTTCTGGAGCTGAGAGATCATTTCCTTGTACTCCTCGTCCTTCAGGAATACCGGCTCCGGATTGGTGATCGCGAAGCTGCCGCCGAACTCAAAGCCGCCCTCGTACTTCGGTACGATGTGGAAATGCAGATGCGGATTGCTGTCGCCGAAGGAGCCGAGGTTGATCTTGGTGCAGCCCCACAGCTTCTTGATCGCACCGGAAGCCGCTGCCAGATCAGCACAGTAGTCGTTGCGCTCCTGCTCGTCGCACTCGCACAGCTCCTTCTTGTGGCTCTTCAGCGCCAGTGCGCAGCGGCCCTTGTGCGCCTGATCCTTGAACAGATACAGCGTGCCGGCCTTCATGTCGCCGACCTTGAACATGATCGCCTCGCGGCCCTCATGATGCTCGTCACAGTAGAAACATCCCATTGTAATTATCTCCTTTACTGCGGACAGGTCTCGCCCGTCCTGTATTTGTCTTTATTATACAACCTGCGCACCGAGATTTCCACTCTTTTTTATCTCGCGTACAGATTGGTGTCCCACGCCGGGACATAGGGGTGATGGCGCAGATAAAGCGCGTAATCTTTGCACAGGCTGTGGATAAGCAGCGGCAGTTCGAAGAAATCCTCGCTGCGGTGATATGCCGCGATATTCAGCTTCGGCCTCTCGCGCTCGATGGTCTGCCGCGCACCGGCGATCGCCTCGCGCTCCGCGCCCTCGACATCCATCTTGAGATAAGTGCACGGCCTGCCGTTCAGCACGCTGTCGAGCGCACGCATCTGCGTCTCGCGGCCCTTGTTCGCGACGTGCGACTGACGGCCTGCCTGATCGGAGAAGCAGCGGATCTCGTCCCTGTCCCACGCGCCCGCCTGCACGAGCGTCACATCGCCCTCGATATTCGCCGAGGCCCATTCGTTCAGCTTGCGGAAGCTGCGGCGGTCGGGCTCGAGCGCGGTAACGGAGGCAAAGCGGCCGTCCGTGTAGTGCAGCAGCTCGCGGATCGTGTCGCCGTTGTACGCACCGAGATCGGAAAAATGCTCGTCTGCGCCCGGCCGGAGGATGTTCTCGAACACCTCATCCTTGCCGCTTTCGCTGTTTCGCAGGTATTTCAGCCTGCCCGACAGCTTGAAGCGCACGGTGTCGAGAAATACCTCGCGCGAACGCTCGTCCGCGAGCAGCTCATACGCCCTCTGCATGTCCGCGCTGTGCTCACGCACGAACGCCTCGTCAAAAAGCGGCCCCGGCACGACCGGAACATCGGGCGCGACAACGTCATAGTCTGCGTCCAGCTCGTACATCTTCGCGAGCACCTCGGGACGCTGACTGGCGAACGAAATGATGATCACGATGTCCTCGCCCAGCTCCGCCACCGTGTCCGACAGCTTGCGCACCGAAAAGCCGTGAAACAGGTTGCCGCGCGCAAATTCGTCGCTCGCGAACACACCGCTCGCGCGGATGCCGAGGCGGTCGAACTGCGCAAGTATCTTATCCGCCCCGTCCCCCATGCCGTACAGCACGATGGGGCGCGTCTCTTCCTTCAGTCGGCTCCAGACCGACTGCTCCAGTGATAAAAAGTCCATGATATGCTCCGTTTCGTTTATTTCCGCGTCCGGACAGAGGAAAATCCCACGCCGGAGAACGTCTTTTTTCGTTTTTCTGTTCATATTATTATAAGGTGTTTCCATTCTGCTGTCAAAGAAAACCCTTGAAAAACAGTTGCGAAAACCTATGCGGTTCGGTATAATTTTATTGTGATGAAAAATCAGGGAGGTGCCGCCATGTCAAAGCCAAACGGCATTCTGGCAATGAATCCGGAAAAATATCGTGAGATCGACGGAGTTGTGTTTGATCTGGACAGCTATGCGCGGCACTGCAAGCCGCCCGAGCAAGAGAAAAAGTGCGAAGATACGCCGAAAGCAGACGAAAACCCTGCCGAAGCACCGTCTGCTGCGCCTGCGCCCGTGTTCGCGGTCGACCCCTATCCCGACGGCTGGTACCCGGCCGAGGACGGCCGTCCGCCGGTGCCGGTCATGGGCGGCGCGCTGCCGCCGTGCGAGAGCGAAAGCGACGTCATCCGTGAGGAAAACGGCGTAAAAACCGTCGTTCAGACGGTGTATTTCGCCGCAGGCTCGGGTTCCGGCTCCGGCTCCTACACGACCTCGTATACCACGAGCTTCCGCTCGTCCGGTTCGGGTTCGGGCGGCTCCTATGTGTTCGGCTCGTGCGTTTACACGGTCGGCGGCTACGGACTGGAGCTGATCTGATGCGCGGCTTTCACGTGAACTGGACACGCCCCTTTTCGGTCCGCGCGCCCGGCATGCCGTATGCGGTCGAGCCGTTCGAGCTGCTCACGACCGCGCTCTCCGCGCTCTGCTGGCGGCGCGAAAACGGCAGCATCTGCATGGTCTGCGACAGCCGCGCGGTGGAATACTACGCTTCGCTCGGACTGGATTTTCTCTGGGACGACGGAATGCACCCCCTGCTCGACGCGATGCCGGACGACATCAACGCCACGGCGTTCTGGGCCGCCGGAAAGCTGTACGCAGTCGCCGCGATGAAGGCGCCGTGCGTCATGCTCGACACCGACCTCATCTGCTGGAAGAATATCGACACACTGCTCGATGGCGTGGACGCCGCCGCCATCCACCGCGAGGACATCATTCCGTCCATTTATCCCGACAAAAGCGCGTTTTCCCGCTCGCGCGGCTTTGATTTCGATGAACTCGACTGGACGGTACAGCCGCTCAACACCGCGCTGTGCTACTTCGGGAGCGACGAGTTCCGCCGCTATTACACGGATACCGCCATCCGCTTCATGCGCTCCGCGCCGCAGGCGGACGACACGCTGACCTACATGGTGTTCGCCGAGCAGCGGCTGCTCACCATGTGCGCCGAAAAGAAAGGTATCCGCATCCGGGCGCTTTCCGACCTGCCCTCGCTGTTCGGCGGCGGTCAGGGCGGATATTTCACACATATCTGGGGGTTCAAGCAGCAGATGCGTGAAGATCCGGCACTTTACGAGGACTTCTGCCGCCGCTGCGCCGCACGGCTCTCGCGCGACTTCCCCGATGAGGCGGAGAGGATTGCGCAGGTGCCGGTGCTTTCGGTATTTTTTGCAACAAAAAAAACGCACAGAGGACGGTAAAATTCCCTCTGTGCGTTATTTTTATGTTTATTGCAGCGCGAGAACGAAATCCGCGAGACGTTCGGTGGCGTCGGGGTGCGCGACCGCCTTCATCGTGTGGCGCACGGTCTCCAGACGCACCGGATTGGTGAACAGCTCGTAAACCGCCTCATCCACCGGAAAATGCTTGGTGATGAGCGCCGCCATGCCGTTATTGACGAGAAAATCGACGTTCCTCTCCTCGTGACCCGGGATGGGGTCGGCGAGCAGCATGGGCAGGTTCTTCGCGAGCGCCTCCGAGACCGTCAGGCCGCCCGGCTTGGAGATGATGCAGTCGGACGCGCTCATCATCACCTCAACGTTGTGCACAAAGCCATAGGGGCGGATGATGCAGTTTCCGTTGTAGCGCGCGGCGAATTTTTCAACGTGCATCTGCATTTTCTTGTTGTTGCCGCAGACGACGAGCATCTGGAACGGCATACCGATCTGCACGATCTTTTCGATAGTCTTTACGTGCTCTGCATGTCCCATGCTGCCGCCCATCAGCAGGATGGTATGCATATCCGGATCGATACCGAGCTCCTCCGCTGCTGCACGGCGGTCGAGGCGCAGGTTGAACTTCGGATGCACCGGAATGCCGAACGGCAGGATGCGCTCACGCGGCACGCCGCGCTGCACGCAGCGGTAGGTCAGCAGCTCGCTCGCCGTGACGATATACTGCACGCGCGGCACATCCTCCCAGTACGGATGGAGCGTGTAGTCCGTGACGATGCCGATGGTCATGATGTCCGCGAGCTTTTTGCGCTTTTTCAGTTCATCCACCATCTGCGCGGCGAAAACATGCGTGCAGATGATGACGTCCGGCTCGCGGTCGGAAATGACGCGCGCGAATTTGGTCGCGCCGAGGGCATTGATGATATTGATGATGCTCGGCGCAGAGGAGAAATAGCTCGCGCCGTTGTTCTCTGCCAGCTGATAGACCAGACGATACAGCGTCTGCATATGCTTGGAGGAGAACAGATATCCCTTGTCGATCGTGGTTTTAATGAGGTTGCTGATATAGGCGTACACATCGAGCGTGTCCACCTCCGCCCCCTTGTTCTTTAGCATATCTCCGATCGCCTGCGCCGTGGCATGATGACCATAGCCGGCGGTAACGGACAAAATCAAAACTTTCATGCTTACTTCCTTTCCTGCATGGGGAACGCTGCATCCTTCGCAGCAGCTATGTCCATTGTACACGAAACCGTCCCGCATTGCAACCGCAAACGCAGTTTATCCCGGTAACAATATGGAAATACCGAACATTTTCGCCGGACTTTACACACTTCATCAAGCCGTCATTTCCTGCCGTTTTTCTTTTTTCGTGCATTCGTTCATTTTTTGTTCGTTTCCCTATTTTATTTTATCGGAAACTGTACTATAATAAAAGGAAGCACAGCTTTCGCTGAAAAAAACAGAACAAACAGGAGGCTTAGGGAAAATGGCCCTGTCTATCAAGCCCTATATTGAAAATAAGGAAAGAATTCACCTCATCGGCATCGGCGGCGTATCCATGAACTCGCTCGCAGAGCTTCTGCTGAGCAAGGGTGTGCCGGTCTCCGGCTCCGACCGCCTGCGCACCGACGTCACCGCGCGTCTCGAGGCGCTCGGCGCCGCGATCACCTATGAGCACAGGCCGGAGAACGTCGAGGGCGCGTCCCTGATCGTGCGCACCGCCGCCGTTCACGACGAAAACCCCGAGATCGTCCGCGCACACGAGCTCGGCATCCCGGTCATGGAGCGCGCAGAGGCCTGGGGCCACATCATGCGCGACTACGACAATGTCGTCTGCCTCTCCGGCACCCACGGCAAGACTACCTCGACCTCGATGATGACCATGATGACCATCGAGGCGCAGATGGACCCGACGGTCATGGTCGGCAGCAACCTGCCCGCCATCGGCGGCACGCTCCGCATCGGCGGCAAGGGCTGCTTTGTTGCGGAGAGCTGCGAGTACACCAATTCCTTCCTGCGCTTCGCGCCGACCGTTTCGGTCATCCTGAACGTCGAGGAGGATCACCTCGACTTCTTCAAGGACATCAACGACATCATCCACTCGTTCCACGAGTTTGCAGAGCTGACTCCGATGAACGGTCTGGTCGTTGTCAACCACGACGACCCGAACGCGATGCGCGCCGTCGCGCACATCGACCGCCGCATCCGCACCTTCGGCACAACGTCCGATGCAGACGTTTATCCGACCGAGGTCCGCGACGAAAACGGCTACTACCGCTTTACCGTTAACATCGACGGAAAGGAATATGCAAAGGTCGCGCTCTCGGTGCCCGGCCGCCACAATATGCTCAACGCCCTCGCCTGCTGCGCGGCAGCGGAATTTCTCGGCGTTCCGGGCGAGGCCGCGGAAAAGGGCCTGAACAAGTTCACCGGCTCCTCCCGCCGCTTCCAGCTCGTCGGCAAGATGCCGAACGGCGCGACGGTCGTTGACGACTACGCGCACCATCCGAGCGAGATGAAGGCGACCCTCTCCACCGCGAAGGAGATGCACTTCGACCGCATCCTGTGCGCGTTCCAGCCGCACACCTATACGCGCACCAAGGCGCTGTTCCCCGAGTTCGTCGACGCGCTCAAGCAGTGCGATCAGGCCATTCTCGCGCCCATCTATGCTGCGCGCGAGCAGAACACCATCGGCATCTACTCCTCCGACATCGCAAAGGAGGTCCCGGGCGCTGTCTCGTTCGATACCTTCGATGAGATCGCGGATTACCTGCGCAAAAACGCAGGCCCGAACGACCTCGTCCTCACCATGGGCGCCGGCAACATCAACACGGTCGGCCCGATGCTCATCAAGTAAATTCTTCGGCGGCTCTGTCTGTTTTCGCGCACACAGAGCCGCTTTTTTTCATTTCAAAGGAGGTTCTTCCCGTGCCGAACGACCTGCAGAGCGATCTTTCCCGTCTCGTTGCACGCATCGAGCGCGAGGACGCGCCGCTTGCCGCCGCCGACCCGTACCGGCCGTATTTTCACCTTGCGCCGCCGGTCGGCTGGATGGGCATGCCGGACGCGCCCTACGGCAATCCCGCGACCGTCGCGTGCGGCTGGCAGCACTGCCTGACTGTACCGTGCGAGCTGACACAGCGCGGCGGCAGACTGCGCCGCTATCCCGTAAAGGAGCTGGAGCAGCTGTGCGAAAAGCCGGTTTCTCCCGAAAACGCGCATATTTTCGACATGGAACTGCGAATTTTTTATCCCGGAAGGCTTGTCATACGCGGAGCCGCTGTGGTAGAATGGAGCGATGACGAGGTCATCCTGTCGCTCGGCGGCGTGAGCGGTGCAGGCCGCACGGTACGCTATGCCCGGACGCAGGCGCAGACCATGCGCATCCTCGCGGATGCCTCGTCGCTCGAAATCTTTATCAATCACGGCGAGACTGTGCTCACGACGCGCTATTATCCCGACCCGGCCGCGCGCGGCGTCGTTCTGGACGGCGGTACGGCACAGCTCTGGAGTATAAACAGAATGGAGATCACGGATGGCATTTCCCGGTAATCAGTACAAGCTCCTGGCTCTCGACCTCGACGGCACGCTGCTGAACGAGAAAAACCAGGTCTCACCCCGAGATGCACAGGCAGTGCGCCGCGCTCAGGAGCGCGGCGTTCGAATCGTACTCTGCACAGGCAGAAATGTGCGCGAGGTGCGTGCGTTCAGCGACCAGCTGCTCGCGCCGCCCGACTGGCTCGTCACCTCGAGCGGTGCGGCCGTACAGCGGCCGCGGGATGCAGAGCCGCAGTTTTTCAGCGGTCTGAGCCTGACGCACTGCGAGGATATTCTTGCGCTCTGCGAGGAATTTGAGACCGACCCCTGCCTGTATACCACGCAGTCGCTGTACTACGGCGGCGCATTCCGTGCGCTTCTGCGCCATCTGGAGCAGGGCGGACAGATCGTCATGAACGAGGCGGACGAGGGCTATTTTTATCTGGACAGCCATGAAAAATGGCTGAAGGCGCTCGAAAACGAGGCGCTTCCGTTCACAAAGGCCGTCCTCTATCCCTCGCACGATATTTCCGATCTGCTGATCAGCCGCCTGAAACATATGGGCAGCTTTGAGATCGCGCCGTCCGTGATGTTTGGCGGCGAGCTGCACAATATCGAGATCAACCGCCGCGGCGTGAACAAGGGGCAGGGACTGCGCTGGCTCGCAAAGGAGCTCGGATGCACGATGGAAAATCTGGCTGCGATCGGCGACAGCGACAACGATCTGACCATGCTGCGCGCGGCTGGACTGGGCATCGCGATGGCAAACAGCAGAAAAAACGTTCGTCTGACGGCAGATGTCGTGACCGGAAGCAACACGGAAAACGGCGTCGCACAGGCGATCGAGCGCTATATTCTGGAGGAAAAGCTATGAAAAAAGCAGTTGCGATCGGTGAACTGCTCATCGACTTCGTGCCGCAGCAGAAGGGCTGCGCGCTCGACGAGGTGCAGCAGTTCGAGCGTGTGGCAGGCGGCGCGCCCGCCAATGTTGCAACGGCAGTCGCGCGGCTCGGCAGCGAGGCGAAAATGATCTCGCAGGTCGGTGAGGATGCCTTCGGCACACACATCCTCAAGGTTCTGCGCGCGGCAAATGTGGATATTTCCTCGGTTTTCCGCACGGATCGCGCCAATACGGCGCTTGCCTTCGTCTCGCTCGACGCGGCGGGCAACCGTGAGTTCTCCTTCTACCGCAATCCCTCGGCCGACCTGTTCCTTGACGAAAAACAGATCACGCCCGAAATGTTCGAAAACTGCGCGGTCCTGCACTTCTGCTCGGTCGATCTGGTCGATTATCCGGTGCGCGGCGCACACCGGCGCGCCATCGAGCTTGCAAAGCAGGCCGGAGCCTTCGTTTCCTTCGACCCGAACGTCCGCCTGCCGCTCTGGAGCAGTCCGGCGGACTGTCAGGCGGCGATACGGCAGTTCCTGCCCTGTGCGGATCTGGTCAAGCTGAGCGATGACGAGATCGAATTCGTCACCGGCTGCGCCGACGAACGGGCGGCAGCGGAAAAGCTGTTCGCCCTCGGCGTCCGCATGGTGGTCGTGACGCGCGGCGCGAACGGCTCGGCGGCGTATACGCCGTCCTGCCATGCGGAGGCCGCAGCGATCTCTGTGCCCGTCACGGACACGACCGGCGCCGGCGACTCGTTCATCGGCTCGTTCCTCTATCAGCTGACGCGCGACGGCGTTTCCGCAGACGAGCTTGCCTCGCTTTCCGAGCAGACGCTCGCAGAATACCTGCGCTTTTCCGCACGCTGCGCCTCGCTCACCGTTCAGCACAGGGGCGCTGTCATGCCGACGCAGGCGGACCTCTGCGCGGCCTGTCCCGGCTGAACGCCGCATCCCGTTCTGTATTTTTGCTGAACGGGATGTAATTTTATACATTTTTGTGTTTTTCCTTTACTTTTTCTCCCGTATCGGGTATACTGTATGAACATTTTACCGGCAGCATCACCTGTTTCGCTGCCGCAGGAAAGGATCGCCATGTCAAATAAACTTCGCGGCAAAAGCCTGCTTCTCGTGGGCTTTACCCTGTTTTCCATGTTTTTCGGGGCCGGAAACCTGATATTCCCGCCGTTTTTAGGCGCTGAGGCCGGACAGAATGCCTGGGCGGCCCTCGCCGGCTTCGCGGTCAGCGCGATCGGCCTGCCGATTGCCGGCGTCATCGCGGTCGCGCGCGCCGGAAGTCTGGGCGTACTCGCCTCGCGGGTGCATCCGCGCTTCGCGCTCGTGTTTACGATGCTGATCTACCTGTCCATCGGACCCTGCCTCGCGATCCCGCGCACGGCGAGCACCTCGTTTCAGATGCTTGCGCCGTTCATCGGCAGCGAGGGCAGTCATCAGCTGCTCTATTCGGCGGTTTTCTTCGCCGCAGCGTTCGCAGTCGCGCTCCATCCCGAAAAGCTGACCGACCGTCTCGGGCGCGTGCTCTGCCCAACGCTCATCGTTCTCATCCTCGTGCTGTTCGGCAGCTGTCTCGTGCATCCGGTCGCGCCGCATTATGCCTCCCCGGCGGCCGAATACCAGTCCCTGCCCGCGCTGAGCGGCATTCTGAACGGCTATCAGACGATGGACACACTCGCCGCGCTCAACTTCGGCGCGGTCATCGCCCTCAATATCCGCACGCGCGGCATTGATGAGGAAGGTGAGGTCCGACGCGGCACGATCTCCGCCGGTCTGATCGCCATGTTCCTGGGCGTAATGATCGCCTACGTCATTCAGAAGATCAAACCGAGAGGCAAAACGGTGCTGGAAATCATCTCCATCCTGCCGTATTCCATCCCCGGTATCGTATTGGCTATCGGCGTCATCCTCTCCTGGAGCGGCGCGTTCGGCATCAACCTGTACAATACCCTGTGGATCATTCTGGTCGCATACATCGCACGCTATCTCGCCTTCTCGATGAAGTCCGCCTCTGCCTCCCTGCAGCAGGTTCACTATTCGCTGGAAGACGCGGCGCGTACCTGCGGTGCTACGCACTTTGAATCCCTGACGGACGTGACCCTTCCGCTGATTCGCCCGGCGATGATCTCCGGCTTCTTCCTGATCTTCCTTCCGGCCATGCGCGAATTGACGACCTCCGTTCTGCTTTATGGCCCGTACACCCGCACGCTCGGCGTAGCCATCTACTCCCTGCGCAGCGACGGCTATATCGTGGATTCCTCTGCGCTTGCCTCGCTTGCCATTGTGCTGATTATCATCTGTAATACGGTCGTCAACGCGATCTTGAAGGACAGGAAGAAGGTGTAACAGATGGATCAAATCGTACTGAATCATGTCACCAAACAGTTTACCACCAAAACGCTGGGTACGGTTACCGCCGTCAATGATTTCAACCTGACCATCAAAGAGGGCGAATGCTTCTCCTTCCTGGGGCCCAGCGGCTGCGGCAAGACGACCACGCTGCGCATGATTGCCGGATTTGAAGATCTGAGCGACGGCGA
>ERZ773133.4139-NODE-4139-length-10178-cov-3.299516_pt1 | contig 10178 bp, 7 predicted proteins | sample MGYA00580861_ERZ773133 | MGnify/ENA primary metagenome ERZ773133 (study PRJEB29015, sample SAMEA2737844) | human gut metagenome | biome: human gut; feature: human-associated habitat; material: faeces | place: China | collected 2012 ...
TCCCCCTACGGGTACTCCTCCTTCCCGAAGGAGGAGATTTAAGATACTATTGACTTTTTAGTCAGCCCAATTTCAGTTACTATTGACTTTTGCCTTCCTCTTCGACAAATTCAGCATGACAGATACTCTCTAGAAATAAAATGCTTTTCTATTGTCACTTATCACCTTTTGGAGATAACAAGCTGATAATGAATACACTTCTGATGATAATAGCTGGTGACAATAGGGTGATAATAAGGTGATAATAGCCGTAAATCATGCTTTTTATTGTCACTTCACCCCTATTTCATGACTTATTACCTGTCATTTCCTCCCCATCTTATTACCTATTACCTGTTACTTATCACCTGTTACCTATTACCTGTTACTTATTACCTATTACTTATTACTTATTACACCTATCACGCCTCATCCGAGTCTTGACCTTATACCACAAATACGATAAGCTACCAATGCTTTTAGCTCATCATGCCTTTATACTTCCATTAAGCTACCGGCATCTTTACCTGTTCACGGCCGTGACAAGACTTGATCACATCCGTGAGCAGCATTTGCCACGACCGTGAGCAACTCTTACCACGGCCGTGAACAACTAATGATATCGGTAGCTTATCCCAACTTTCCTTATAAGGAAAGTCTACTATATAAGGAGCTAACGGGAACTTCAGCACTATCTTACAAGTGATTTTACCATAGTCAACCAATGAACTCCCCGCACACTGAAAGACCATAAACAACAAGAAAATCTAAAAAAAGCGATGCAAAAGACGGAACCTCGGTTAATTTTCCGTACTTTTGTATCGCTTTTAAATTAAATCATAGAAAAATGGACGATTCAAACCCGCGAACGTGCACTTATAGTATTAATTAAAGCGATCAGAGTCATTGAAAACTGATGCCTCTGCTCGTGTAAACAAACGAAAGGAGGCAATAAGATGAGAACATATCTTTATTGTGAAGCTGGCTTTGTGGAAAAACCGCAATGGCTTCCTAACTGCTGGGTAAACGTAGTATGCCCGGACAACGATGACTTTGAGTTTCTGACTAAAACCCTGAACGTACCCGAATCATTTCTGAACGATATAGCCGATACAGACGAACGTCCGCGAACCGACACGGAAGGCAACTGGCTATTGACGATTCTGCGCATCCCGATGCAAAACGGTCAGAACGAAAGTCTTCCCTTCGGCACCGTACCCATCGGCATCATCACCAACAATGAAATCATTGTATCAGTCTGCTACCACAACACAGACCTGCTGCCGGACTTCATCGAACACACCCGCCGAAAGGGAATCGAAGTCCGCAACAAACTCGATCTGATTCTCCGGCTGATTTATTCGTCTGCCGTATGGTTTCTGAAATATCTGAAACAGATAAATCTGGATATCAGCGCCGCCGAAAAAGAACTGGAACGCAGTATCCGCAACGAAGACCTGCTCCGTCTGATGAGACTGCAGAAAACACTCGTTTACTTCAACACCTCCATCCGAGGAAATGAAGTAATGATCGGAAAGCTGCAAAGTATCTTTCAGGACACTGACTTTCTGGACAAGGAACTGGTAGAAGACGTGATTATCGAGTTGAAACAGGCATTTAATACCGTGAATATCTACAGCGATATCCTCACCGGAACGATGGACGCCTTTGCCTCTATCATCTCCAACAACGTGAATGCCATCATGAAACGCATGACCAGCCTTTCCATTACACTGATGATCCCGACATTGATAGCCAGTTTCTACGGAATGAATGTGGATATCCATCTGGAAGAGATGCCGTATGCCTTTGCACTGATTATCCTGTGCTCTGTCGTGCTGTCGACATTAGCGTTTATCGTATTCCGGAAAATCAAGTGGTTCTAATTCAAGCGACTGCCATTCAAGCAGTTCTAAATCTCCCTTTACGTCAGAGACATAAAAAAGCAGCCTGTCATTCTTAAGACCTGAATTCAAGGTCGGCGATGACAGGCTGCACACAATACGTTTTTTGTTCGATAGAGAATATTAAAAAGAGAATGTTTAAGAGAGAGAAATTATTTTATCCTTCTTTACTGGATTTCTTTCCGCCCAATGGCACAGAAATACCAACAAATCCATTTACTGTCTTTGTACTTTTTCCAAAGAACATATAGTCCGTACCGATAAACAAAGGCCCAAGTTTCACAGCCAAACCAAATGATTTACCAGCACTCTGAATCATAGAATAACTGATTGCCGCATTCAACCAACTTTTCGGACGAATATTAGCCGAAAGTGTAATTTCAGTCTGAGTTTTCGGCTTAGTGAAGCGGGTAGTGGAAAGAGCACCAATCGCCAACCATTTATCCAACAGTTCATACTCAGCACCAATTACTACTGTAGAATGAAGAGAAGTGGTACGAGACTCAACAACATCTTCTTTTTGCAGTTGGAGCATTTCGTAATTCAAAACATCCCCACCTTCCACACGATTCATAAAATCTTGGGCATCCCGCTGGAAATCCTCTAACCCTTCCGGAGTAAGTGCATAGTCTTTGCCATCATAATCCATACTTCCTTTAGCTGTTGCAACACTTGTACTCCCCTTTGACCACTTGATAAAACCCAAATCCAACACAGAAGCAGACACTGTCAAATTATCAAGAATCTTATAAGATGCCCCTAAATCGATGGCACCACCATAACCTGCAATGCCAAATCCGTTAAAATCAAAATCATCAATATAGTGTTTCCGAGGATCAGGATCACTCGTATTTTCCACCAAATCCATTCCTTTGAAAGAGCTCTCAAGACGCGCATTTACTTTCATTTTAGCATGATAATCACGAATCTGATTGACATCAGTAATATCGTTAATGTTTAGTGGCAAATTCGCATCTACATTCATTCCGTCTACCTTCAAATTCAAGTTACCCATACCAAGTAATACCTTAAATTTACCACCTACTGACAAGCGATCATTAATAGCGCGGGCATAACCAATACCAACTTCAGTATAAGCATTTATATTCAATTCTTCCTTTCCAATATCAAATTTTGAATTATTCCAACTGAAACCATCTTGATCAATATCGTGCAAGAAGCTAAACATGGACTTAGGTATCTGAGCACCTAAATCTACACGGGCACCTACATTAACCGACCAAAAGTTCTTTCCTTTATACCATCCGAAAGAGAGAATATCCGTATTGACATTGACATTCAACCGGTTATCATTAGACAAACGATTCATGAATTTCTGATTATTATAGAAACCATCACTATTATCAATAATATCTATAATATCTTGTGTACCCAAAGAATTTGAACTTGCCGATACATTCAACGAACCAATTGCCGGAATATTAAAATATCCGCTAGTCGGTGCCAAAGCCGGATTCAACTGCATACGATAATGAGTACCTTCCATAAAATATGAAGTACGTAAAAACTGCGCATTGGCAGGTAAAACAAAACCCATCATAAGAAGTAAAGCCCCCATGAACTTCTTAGATGCATAAAGTCTGCTTGTTGTCATGATTTTATCTTTTTTTAATTCTTGTTATCGAATGCAAATATATAGCATTTAAGTAACAAATAAAAGCACAAGTCAACACTTTTTTAGCATAAACCGAACATTTTCATGGCTATTTGGAGAAAATTCGTGCTTATTCTGCAAAAATATGTAGAAAGTGAAACAAAAGGAAATATCAGAAATTCAGGTTCAACTGCCCGTCACCAAGCAGATTGAAGGTCATTCGGTGGTAGGGAGTCGTTCCACGTTCGGCGATGGCGGCACGATGTTTTTTAGTCGGGTATCCTTTATTCTTATTCCAGTCATAAAACGGATATTCTTCGTGAAGACGATTCATATAATCATCTCTGTAGGTTTTAGCCAGTATAGAAGCGGCGGCTATCGAGAGATATTTACCGTCTCCTTTTATCACGGTAGTATGAGGAATGTCAGGATATTTATTGAAACGGTTTCCGTCGATCAGCAAATGCTGAGGACGGACAGAGAGCTGATCGACAGCCCGGTGCATCGCCAGAAAGGAGGCGCGGAGAATGTTTATCTCGTCTATCTCTTCGGGCGACACCACTCCTACCGCCCATGCCAGCGCTTCTTTCTCTATCACTTCACGAAGTGCGTAGCGTTGCTTCTCGGTCAGTTGCTTCGAATCATTCAGCAACTCATTCTTGAAATCTCTAGGAAGAATGACGGCGGCAGCATACACTGATCCTGCCAGGCAACCGCGGCCGGCCTCATCGCAGCCGGCCTCTATCAGGTCTTTATTTAAGTAAGGTAACAGCATCAATTATTAATTTAGAGATACAAAGATAAATCTTTTTGAAGTCAAACCTGACTTTTAGAAGGAAAATAATTACATTTGCAGAAATAAGACTATACCATGAAGAAAGCTCTGTATCTAATACTTGCAGTTCTCTCGCTAACTGTGCCACCTTTACAAGCCCAAGATATAAAACAAGCCAAGACTTTACTTGAACAAGCTCGGAATGCTTTGTTCAGTAATCCTAAGCAAGCCTCTTATTATGCAAGTCAGGCTGCCGCCCTGTTTCCCGAAGACCAACCTAATGAGATTCGTACTCAAGCCATGATTCTGCACAGTCAGGCTGAACAATTGCTGGGCAACTTCGACCTGAGTATCAAGAATCTATACGATACACAAAGATATATCAGTCCCGCCAACAAACTACAGACGGCTCAACTCTATTCTCTCATGGGGCGCGTTTATAGCAAGCTGGGCGATTATAACAAAGGCATCGAACTGAATGACAAAGCCACTTCCATCTTCAAATCTTTAGGAGATTCGGCTTCGGTGGCCGGATGCTATAATGAGCGTGGAGTCATGCACTACTTACTTGATGAATTTGTGGTAGCTGAAAGATTTCTTCAACGAGCACTGACAATCAACCGTGCGCAACGAAACTTAAAAGAAATAGCTACCAATCTGAATAATTTATGCCTATATCAAGGGGATACGGAAAAGAAACTCTCCCTTATTCAAGAAGCAATCGCCATTAACAAGAATTTGGATGCGCAATGGTCCTTGGGTGAGAACTATAATAATATGGGTAAACAGTATTATTTCAGCGAACAATACTCCAAGGCCCTGGATGCTTTGCAGAAAGCCTATGAGTACGCCCATAACATCGGTGCCAAAGAGTTGATTTGCGATAATTATGAATACTCATCGTGGGTATATGCCGCCATAGGCGACTATAAACAGGCCTACACCCGCCTCAGCCAGATGTATGCTTTAAGTAAAGAACTGCAAAGCAGTAACAAGCTGCGCAACATTGAGCAGGAAATCTCCTATAAGAGATACCAAGACCAGAAATATGCTACCGAGATGCAGGAGCAAACCTATAAGATAGAACTACTAAAACACAATTTATGGCTTCTGGGCAGCATACTTGTTCTTGGATTAGCTTTCAGCATCTTCTTATATAAATGGTATAAGCGCAGAAAAGGCCTTCAACTGATAGAAGCCCGTTATCAACTGGAACTTTCTCAACGCGAATTATCCGAACTGAAACTGCACCAACAAGAGTTGGAACTACAGAATATACAGAATGCATTGGATAGTAGCCAGCAAGAAGTAACCAGCTTCGCCGTCTTCCTGAGAAGCCGCAATGAATTACTGGACAAAATACGCGAAATGATTAAGGAAGGGTACAAAATGGATAATCAAATGCTTATCCCTCACTTGAAGAAGGTAAACTCTTTCATCAGTCAATATCAAAGTGGAGACAAGACCAACAATATGTTATTACTGAATATTGAGGAAAAGAATCAGGAATTCATTGAGAGACTGACAAAGAAACATCCGAACCTGACACAAGGCGAGAAATATCTATCTACCATGCTACGCGTCAACCTGTCAACGAAAGAAATTTCCATGATTAGCGGTAACAGTCCCAAGACAATCAATATGAACCGCTACAGATTGCGCAAATCATTAAACTTACCAACAGAAAAAGACCTAACTGAATATTTAAAAGAAATTTAGAGATTTCCAATCTGCCATAATCCATTTTGCTATTTTGTAGATAGTATAAATCAAGTTTCCCTCTAAATATCAGAATCTTACGATTGTAACTGTAGATTAAATAATCCATAAATAAAGCTCTTTGTAGTTCGTTTGTAGTGGTTAATATTTAGTTTTCTGCTAACTATATTCATTTATTTGTGACTGAAAACCATTTTTATTAACCTTAAAAATCAATTCAAATGAACACTAAAATTTTATTGATGCTTGTCACTGCAATCTTCTTCTATAGTTGCAATGATGAAGTCCTGAAAACAACTGAGACATCGGCTCAAGTTTTCGAGGTGATAGAACCTATCACAGATGGAATCTATCCTTATTCTCTTTTCGCTAAAACAAGAAGTGCTACTATTCCTAATTGGGAAGAATGGCAAAAAGTCAGGCTATCTTCCGGAGTAATAGGACAGGATTCTGTTGCAGTACCTTGGGCCAATACTATAGTATCATCCAACATTCCCGCACAAGTTAGACGTGATATCAAAGCCGAAAATGGATGGATGCTATTAAAATATACCGTTAACGGTAATTGGGGAAACAATAATAATTATATGTTTTTCTATAATAAATACACAGGAGTACTCAAAGTATTTTACTATTTAAGTAACGGTGCTGCGCAGTCCAACTATGGTATCTGGCATCTACATATAGATGTACCACAAAAATTATTTGCTTTTACAGGAGAAATTGCTGATCCTATCAATGGAATTTATCAAACACAAGATCTATATTGTACTAACATAACATCAACTGATGCCAAAGGATTTGTACAAGGTTGGAACTGTTTTCAAGTAGAGTTAGCCTATGATCCTCAATTTATTAATGGAGAATTAACGGTTAATCCTGTAAGCCGAACAAGCTCAGAAATCAAATTAACTGGAAGTTTTAGTTCTTCTTCTAAAGGAACAATTGTTACTACAACATCGTCCAATCCCACTAGTGGCCCAATAAAGGGTCTGGCAAAAGCCGCTGGAGATGAAGCTCTATCTTTTCTGAAAAAAGAAGCTCAAGATGGAAAATTCGCAACAAAGGTTTCAAATGCTGCTGGTGACATTGTAAAAGGAGGAGTATCGGCTATTGTTAAAGGAGGAATAAATCAGCTATTTAGTTCATTTATTGGACGTTTCAACAAAGAACAAGCTCTAAATTACGACTTGCAATTCACAACTAATGGAACAGCAGAAATATCAGGAACAATCAACACTGAAATTACAGGCGGGCTTGTTCCAGCTAATCTTAATCTCTCTAAGTCTGCATTGGGTATTACATTAGGGGTATGGAATTTGAGTGAACAGCCTACAATATATTTTATGACAACAGCAAAATTACTTTCATGGGGAGAACATAAACCTACAATATTTCACTTATGGAAAATGCAAGGAGATCAGTTACAAGGAACAAATTATAAATACGATTACGTAATTAATCCTGATATTATAAATTGCTTAAGCTCATACAATTGTAATCTAAGATGTTATTCTACAGATCCATTACCTAAAGAAGTTGAAAATTACCCTCATGGCAGTCTCGCTGAAGGATCTAAATTTTCTATCACAAGTGGAAAAGGCAATCTCATTTACGAAAATTATTATGAAATCACGAACTATTATGATAAATTTCAGATAGAAACTCCTAAACAAACAGGTCCAGAGCCTGTCACTATTCCACGTATATTATTTATACCCAACGCCAAGCATGTAAACCTATATGGAAATGCTGGAATAAATTATAATACTTTAATCAAAGCCACTACAACTTTATATGTCAACAATAACGTAAATGATACAATTGTACTTACAAAGACTTTTGCACCCAAACTAGAGTGGAATCCAAAAGATTTCAAATTTAATAAAGAAATGTGTGGAAATATCTCATATACAGTAACAAGCTATTAACTACAACAATACATATATTAACATTAAATCATTATACACATGAGTAAAAAGTATTTCCAATTGCAAAGAGTTTTCTTACTCACTTTGCTCTTTGTATGTTTGGTACCGCTAAGTTCTTTAGCACAAACCATCCAATTAACCGGTACAGTAACTGATACCAAAGGAGAAACCCTCATTGGCGCCAGTGTTTTGGAAAAAGGTACAACCAATGGTTGCATTACCGACATCGACGGTAACTTTGCACTGACTGTTGCTCCTAATGCGACAATGGTAATCTCTTACGTGGGCTATGTCGCTCAAGAGATTCCTCTGAACGGACAAAAAGTATTGAAAGTAACTCTGAAAGATGATACTGAAATGCTGGATGAAGTTGTAGTAATCGGTTATGGTACAATGAAGAAAAGTGATATGACCGGAGCTATTTCTTCAGTTGACACAGAAGAATTGACCAAGCGTGCTACAACCAATCCCGCCGAAGCGTTGCAGGGAAAAATTGCCGGCGTAAATATCATGAAGGCCGGAGGTAACGCAGGTGCAGGTATTTCTGTTAAAATTCGTGGTGTGAAATCTTTCGGCAGCAATGAGCCACTTTATATTATCGATGGCTTTCCCGGAGATATTGATAATGTTAATCCGCAGGATATCCAATCCATGGAAGTACTTAAAGATGGTGCCGCTGCCGCTATCTACGGTTCAGTGGCAGCCAATGGGGTAATCATCATCACTACTAAGAATGGCAAGAAAGGTGAAACACATATTGATTTCAATACATACTTGAGCATGACTACTGTAGCCAACAAACTGGAAATGACCAATGCGGAGCAGTATAAGAATACGATCAAAACCATGTTTGAAAATGCAGGCAAACCGGTTCCCGCCTATTGTACCAGCGATACGGGCATAAACACAGACTGGCAGGATCTGATGCTTCGCAACGGTTTATCCCAAAACTATATGTTCAGTGTGCGCGGTGGCAGCGAAACGGCACAATATTCCGTGTCCTATAACCATGCTGACGACAAGGGTATCTTTCTGGGCAATAACTTCCGCCAGGACAATGCTCGCATGAAAATGCACATGAGCAAATACATCTTCGACATTGATGCCAACTTGAGCTTCCGCTATACCAAGAGCAAACAGCCACAGTACAGTTTGCGTGAGATGTACGGTCTTTCTCCGTTGCTTCCCGTTTATGACGAGAATGAGAAATACGGCTTTGCCTTGACGCAATCGCTCGGATTGCCAACCAACAATAACGTGATGGCCGACCACGTCTACAACGAAGCCGCTACCAAGAAGTTCTATACCAATGCCAACGTATCACTGGGTGTGAAGCTCGCTCCCTGGCTGAACTTCAAGACCAGCTATGCCTACCGCGGCTTGCACTACCGTTACGTGGAGCACAATCCGGATTACATTTCTAATGCACAAAGTCCCCACAACTATCCCGAACACTACGAGGGAACTTATTATTGGGAAGAGCAAACCATTGACAACGTGCTGACTTTCAATAAAGATTTCGACAAGCACAGTTTGAATGTAATGGTCGGTTCTTCTATCACTTCCACCAAATATACCGACAATGGCGTAGGTGTAACCGGTAAGTCTACCAAATACTACATTGATGCCAACGGTAACCTGGCCACCAAGGACGAGGCAGCCGGTTTCCTTGACCCGAGTTTTGATACAGTAGATGCAGGTATCGGAGGAACGTTCTACGGTGACGGCGAAAAATACAAATATAACCGCGCCTCTTTCTTCGGACGCGTGAACTATAACTACGACAACCGTTACCTCATCCAGGCCACCATGCGCTACGATGGTTCTTCCAAATTCGGTGTGAACAACCGCTGGGGTTGCTTCCCCTCTGTAGCTGTAGGCTGGAGGATCAGTGAAGAAGCCTTCTATCCGAAAGATTTCTTCATCAACAGCCTGAAGTTCCGTGCCAGCTGGGGACGCCTCGGCAACGAGAACGCTTTGGGATATTATGACTTCCAGGCCTTAATTCTGTCTCGCAACAATCGTTACGGCGGCTACATACAAGGTGGCAACGCCTGGCCGGGTTCTGCTTCATGGACTATGGAAAACCGCGGTCTGAAATGGGAAACTACGGATACCAAAAACATCGGTTTCGATTTTGGTATGCTCAGCAACAAACTGACAGGTAGCATCAACTACTACATCAACCAGACGGAAGATTTGCTGATTACCAAGCGCCTCTCTCCCTCTGCCGGCTACCAGAATCCCATTCTGAA
>ERZ773133.4144-NODE-4144-length-10175-cov-4.461561_pt1 | contig 10175 bp, 9 predicted proteins | sample MGYA00580861_ERZ773133 | MGnify/ENA primary metagenome ERZ773133 (study PRJEB29015, sample SAMEA2737844) | human gut metagenome | biome: human gut; feature: human-associated habitat; material: faeces | place: China | collected 2012 ...
CAGGGTGCTTCCTCCAGCACCTTCTGATGCCGTCGCTGCATAGAACAATCCCGTTCTCCCAGATAAATCGTATTTCCTGCACGATCTGCCAGAATCTGTACCTCCACATGCTTAGGTCCGGTCAGAAAATGCTCCAGATACATTGCTCCATCTCCAAAGGATTGTTTTGCTTCTGTCTGTGCTATCCGGAAATTTTTTCTGAACTCCTCCGGGCTTTGTGCCACACGCATACCCTTTCCGCCGCCTCCAAGGGCAGCCTTGATCATGACAGGATATCCGATCGCTTTTGCCTGCTCCAGTCCATCTTCTTCCTCATAAACAGCATCCCTGCTGCCCGGAATAATCGGAATTCCTGCTTTTTGCATCGTATTTCTGGCTTCCTGCTTATTCCCCATTCGTGCGATTACCTCTGCAGGAGGACCGATAAAAATAATCCCACATTTTCCACACAGCTCTGCAAACCGGCTGTTCTCTGACAGAAATCCAAATCCCGGATGAATTGCATCCGCCCCTGTTACAACAGCAGCGCTCAGAATCTGTTCCATTGCCAGATAGCTCTCTGTCGGACGCGCAGGTCCGATGCAGACAGCCTCATCTGCCAGCTTTGCATGCAATGCATCCCGGTCTGCTTCGGAGTACACAGCAACCGTCTCAATTTCCATCTCCCGACACGCCCGGATGATCCGAACCGCAATTTCACCTCTGTTTGCAACAAGTACCTTTCTGATCATGTCTGTTATCAAGCTCCTATCATAAATGTCAGCTCTGCCCTTGCAACAATCTTTCCGCCTACACTGGCAGTTGCCTCTCCGATTCCCATCGGTCCTTTTTTTCGGATAATGCGTGTTTCCAGGCAAAGTCTGTCACCCGGAATCACTTTTCCTTTAAAGCGGCATTTATCCACTGCACCAAAATATGCAATTTTCCCTTTGTTTTCCGGAAGCGATAAAATCGCTACTGCTCCTGTCTGAGCCAATGCCTCCAGGATCAGTACTCCCGGCATTACAGGCTCCTCCGGAAAATGTCCGGCAAAAAAATCTTCCCGGTATGTAACACATTTATAGCCAACTGCATATTCTCCCGGCTCATAATCCTCAATTCCGTCAATCAGCAAAAAGGGATGTCTGTGCGGAATCAGTTCCTGGATCTGCATAATATTCAACTGCTTCATAGGGTTCTCCATATCCGTTTTAGTTCTGTTCTTCCACAATAAAAAGCGGCTGCCCGTATTCCACCATCTCCCCGTTTGATACAAGAATCTGCTTCACGGTCCCGCAGTAATCACTTTCCAGCTCATTCATCAGCTTCATGGCTTCCACAATTCCAAGGGTCTGACCCTTTTCTATCCCGTCGCCTTCCTGTACAAAGGGTTCGGCATCCTCTGCCGGCGCTGCATAAAAGATACCAACCAGCGGGGAGACTACCGTTTTTGTATGCTCTGTTTTTGTATGCTCTGTTTTTGTGGGCTCTGTTTTTGTGGGCTCTGCTCCTGTAAGCTCCACCGGTGACATCTGTTTTGACTGTTCTTGTGGACTTTCCGACTGTTTTTGCAGCTGCACCAAAGTGCTTTGTGTTTCCGGATCTGTTTGTTTCCGAGGCTGTTTCTTTTTTAAGCTTAAACGCATACCGTTTTGTTCCAGGCAAAAGCTGTCAAGCTCTGACGCCGACACCCGGTCAATCAGCTCTGCGATCTGTTCCAATTCCATATCTGTTACTCCCTGTTTCCTTCCTCATAGCGTTTCATTAAAATAGAGGCATTGTGTCCGCCAAAGCCAAGGGAATTGCTCATTGCATAATCCAGTTTTTTCTGCTTCGGTGCGCCAATGGTATAATCGAGGTCACATTCTGCATCCGTCTCCTTCGTACCGACAGTCTGATGAATAAAGCCCTCCTGCAAGGTTTTCACACATACAATTGCCTCTACTGCACCAGCGGCACCAAGTAAATGCCCGATCATGGATTTAGTGGAATTAACAGCCACCTGTTTTGCTGCTTCTCCAAATGCCCGTTTGATCGCCCGTGTTTCAAACAGATCATTATGATGCGTCCCTGTTCCGTGTGCATTGATATATCCGATCTGGTCCGGCTCTGCCTCTGCCTCCTGCATAGCAAGCTCCATCGCCTTTGCTGCACCGCTTCCATCTTCACATGGCGATGTAATATGAAATGCATCTCCGGTCGCACCATATCCAACCAGCTCTGCGTAAATCCTTGCGCTTCTTTTCCGGGCATGCTCCAGCTCTTCCAGAACAAGGATCCCGGCACCTTCCCCAAGAACAAAGCCTTTTCTGTCTACATCAAAGGGAATGGATGCCCGCAGCGGATCTGTTTCCTGAGAAAGCGCCGTAAGAGCCTGAAATCCTGCAATACCTGTCGGACAAATACAGCTTTCTGCTCCGCCGGCAAACATGATCTCCGCGTCCCCATACTGAATGGCGCGGAATGCGTCTCCGATGCAGTTTGTTCCGGAGGCACATGCCGTCACAACATTGGTGCATTTTCCACGTATCCCCAGCTGAATGGAAATATTTCCTGCTGCCATATTGGAAATCATTCTCGGAACCATCAAAGGATCTACCCGATTTGCCCTTCCTTCCAGTATTTTTGTGTATTCCTTTTCAATGGTCGAAAGACTGCCAATTCCGGATCCCACGATTACACCGGCACGAAACAGATCTTCTTTTGTCAGATCGAGGTCGGCATCCTCCAGGGCCTCCTTTGCTGCTGCAACTGCATACTGGGAAAACAGTTCCATCCGTCTTGCCGCTTTTGCATCCATTTTCTCTTCCCCATGGAAATCTTTTACCTGAGCTGCAAGCTTTACTTTAAAATCCTTCGTATCAAATCTGGTAATTTCTCCGATTCCTACGGTACCTTTTCTGACGTTTGTCCAAAATTCCGGAACCGTATTCCCGATTGGCGTAACCGCACCCAGTCCGGTGATCACAACTCTTCTTTTCTGCACCATTTTTTCCTCTGTATTTTTTTTCATAAAGCTCCTCATGTCCTGAAAAATCCCTGTGCTGCTATCTCAAAGCTGTCTTGCGCCAGACTTTCTCATGTCTTTTTGCTACATCAGCATACCGCCATCTACCTGCAATACCTGACCGGTAATATAATCTGCGTCTTCGGATGCCAGAAACGCGATCACCCCCGCCACCTGTTTTGCTGTTCCAGGTTTTTTCAATGGGATTGCAGAAAGCATTCGTTCTCTGGCTGCATCGCTTAAATTTTTTGTCATATCGGTCTCAATCCATCCCGGTGCAACTGCATTCACTGTAATATTGCGTGAAGCCAGCTCCTTTGCCGCACTCTTTGTCATACCGATCACACCAGCCTTGGACGCCGCATAATTTACCTGTCCTGCATTCCCGCAAATTCCGACTACAGATGCAAGATTGATGATCTTTCCGCTTCTTTGGCGAAGCATCTGACGGGAAACAAAATGCAGCATGCAAAAAGTACCTTTCAAATTTGCAGCAATCACAGCATCAAAGTCTTCCTCCGACAGTTTCATCAAGAGATCATCCCTTGTTATGCCTGCATTATTGACCAGGATATCGATTCTTCCAAATGTATCTATGATTTGTTTGATATTTTTTTCACAATCTGTATAATCAGAAACATCCCACGCCATGCACACTGCATCCCCGCCTGCAGACTTTATTTCTGCAACCGTTTCAAGTGCTGCCGCCTCCGATCCCCTGTAATTGACGATCACAAAGGCACCTCTTTTGGCAAGCTCAATCGCCGTTGCTTTTCCGATTCCTCTGGATGCTCCGGTTATTACTGCAACTTTTCCTGTTATTTTCAATCTTTTCTCCTTTTATACCGTTTCGTTCAGAAAATCCTGCATTCTTACAAGATCCTCCATGGTAGAAACCATACAGATCTTTGCCTCTGCATTTATTTTTTTCAACAAGGTACTCAGGGTATGCCCCGGACCGATCTCTACAAAATACTCTACACCTTCTGCAAGCATCGTCCTCATGCTCTGCTCCCACTTTACAGGAGAATAAACCCCCTGGGAAAGCAGGGACCGAATCTGCTCTGTCTTTGTGATTGGCTGAGCCGATACATTCGATACGTACGGAATCTGAAGCTCTGACAGTTTCACCTGTTCCAGCTCCCGTTCCAGTTTTTCTCCTGCCGGCTTCATAAACGGAGAATGGAAGGGTCCGCTGACCTTCAAAGGGATGACTTTGGCACCGTTTTCCTTCAGTCTTGGTATCATTTCCAAAAGTGCCTGTGTCTCCCCGGTTATCACCTGCTGACCCGGGCAGTTATAATTTGCAACCGTAACGGCATCGGTATTTTTTAAGAGTGCCTCCAATACATCCGGTTCCAGACCGAGCACCGCAGCCATCCCTCCAAATCCGTCCTTTGTTGCATTTTGCATCAACAGTCCCCGCTTTCTGACTAAGAGAAGTGCCGTTTTTATATCCATAGCACCAGCTGTCGCAATTGCTGCATATTCTCCAAGACTCAATCCGGCTGTCATATTCGGAGCAATCCCAGTTTCCAGAATCGCCGCTGTCATTGCCAGGCAACATGTGACCAGACAGGGCTGTGTATATTCTGTTCTGTTCAACAGGTCATTTTTCGCAAAACAAAGGGACTTCACATCGAAATCCAGTACGCTTTGGGCTGTATCCACTACTGCTGCCGCTACACTGTTCTGTTCATAAAAATCCAGTCCCATTCCGGGCATTTGTGCTCCCTGCCCCGGATATAAAAAAGCTACCTTTTTCTTTTTTACCGCCATACCTTCATCCTTTTTTCTGCATCCTCTATCAACTGTCTGATCAAGGTCCTGCAATCTGTTTCTTCATGGATCATGCCTGCAATCTGTCCGGCCATTACGCTTCCGTTTAACACATCGCCTTCCGTTACCGCTCTTCTTAATGCACCGAGTGTAAGATATTCCAGTTCTTCCATGGAAGCTCCCGCCTGTTCCAGCTCCAGATACCGTTTCGTCATATCATTTCGCAGAGCCCGGACCGGATGTCCCGTGCTTCTTCCTGTTACCTTTGTATCAATATCTTTTGCTTTTAAAATCCGTTCTTTGTAGGCCGGATGAATATGACATTCCTTTGTCACTACAAAACGCGTTCCCATCTGAACGCCTTCCGCACCAAGCATAAGGGCTGCTGCAATTCCTCTTCCGTCTGCAATGCCTCCTGCCGCAATCACCGGAATATTCACCGCATCACAAACCTGTGGGACAAGGGTCATTGTCGTACTTTCTCCGACATGCCCGCCAGACTCATAGCCCTCTGCCACAACTGCATCTGCTCCGCACTTTTCCATCCTTTTTGCCATTGCAACAGATGCAATAACCGGAATGACCCGAATATCCTTTTCTTTCCAAAGCGTCATGTATTGTTCCGGATTTCCCGCACCTGTTGTAACAACCGGCACACGTTCCCGCGCCACTGTCCGCGCTACTTCATCTGCGTGGGGGCTCATCAGCATGATATTGACACCAAAGGGTCTGTCCGTCCGTTTTCTGACCTCTCTGATCTGCTCTGCAACCCATTCTGCCGGTGCATTCGCTGCACCGATCATTCCCAGTCCTCCGCCATTTGATACCGCTGCTGCAAGATGATAATCCGCCACCCAGGCCATTCCACCCTGAATAATGGGATATTCTGTTTTTAACAATCCGGTTACTCTTGTCTGCATCCTGTTTTTGTCCTCCGCTTATGCTTTATGGCTTTCTACATAGCTCATGACATCACCGACTGTTTTCAACTGTTCCAGATCCTCTGCCGGAATATCAACTCCAAAATGCTCTTCAAATGCCATTACCATTTCAAACAGATCCAGGGAATCTGCCTTCAGATCCTCTGAAAAAGAGGTTTCCGGTGTAATAGAAGCTTTATCTGCTCCAAGGTTTTCTGCTACAATTGCTTTAATTTCTTCAAACATAATAAAAAATCTCCTTTTTATCTTTTTAAATCCATTCTGCGATAGATGCACCCCAGGTCAGTCCACCGCCAAAGCCTGCCATTACAATTCTGTCTCCTTTTTTCAGCTTTTTTGACTGATCCAGTTCGTTTAAAAGAATCGGAATACTTGCAGATGACGTATTCCCATAATTCTGCAGATTCATGGGGAATTTTTCCAGAGGCTCCTTCAGACGCTTTGCCACTGCCTCCACAATCCTTTGATTTGCCTGATGCAAAACATAGCAGTCAATTTCTTCTCTGGAAAGTCCATTGATACAAAGCACCTCCTCAATCACCTGCGGTACCCTGCGCACTGCAAACCGGAATACTGCCTGCCCATCCATACAGACCTTTGATGCAGCACCCTGTTCCAGGCTGAGTCTATGCTGCTTTGTCTCCAGATTTCTATCATAGTGATGTTCCAGCATTAGTGCATTTCCCATGCTTCCATCTGAATGGGATATGAACCGATATCCCTTTTTTTCTGTGCAGGTCAGAACAACTGCTCCGGCTCCGTCTCCAAATAAAATACAGCTGTTTCGATCTTTCCAGTCAATGATATTGGACAGACGCTCACTGCCAATGATCAAGGCTGTTTTGTAAGCTCCGCTTTCCAGATATGCTTCTGCACTCTGATATGCCAGTAAAAATCCACTGCATGCTGCATTTAAATCAAAGCAAACTGCCCGCACTGCTCCAATACGTTCCTGAATGCGGCAGGATACCGATGGCATTACTGTTTCCGCAGAAAGTGTTGAAACAATCAGCAGATCGATTTCCTGTGCTGAAATCCCGGAATGCTGCAGGGCCTGCACAGCTGCCTGAGTTCCCATATCGACCACAGTTTCTTTCTCAGCGATATGTCTTCTGCAAATTCCGGTTCGCTCCCGAATCCATACATCTGTCGTCTCAACCATCTGCTCCAGTTCCCGGTTTTCCACAATTTTTTCCGGTATGTATGAACCGGTTCCTCTGATCTCGACTGCCATTGTCTCTTTTATCCCGTCCAAGCTGCAACAGCAATGACGGAATGTCCTTTCTGTTTTCGTTTCGTCCCCTATCTTACCCAAAACGGAATTGGAATACAATTTACAAAAAAAGACAAAATGTCAACTTCCATTTGGCATAAGCCAAAAAGACCCGAGTGCATATCTGTTATGCACTCGGGTCCGATTCGTTGAATATGTTCGTTTTCTATATTATTTTCTGCACCCGTTCAATAAATTCCGCCACTGCTCCGTCCATGCAGTCCGAAAGGACCATATCACAGCAGCTCTTTACCTCCTGGGGCGCATTTTTTACGCAGGCAGAAAGCCCTACTGCCTTCAGCGCTCCTATATCGTTAAAAAAATCTCCGATAAACGCGGCTTCCTCTGCAGTTCCTCTAAGATACCTGCAGGCACGTCTGAGTGCATCTCCCTTTCCTGATGCTTCGTTCATAATCTCTACCAGAGTATCCTCCGTATGCTCGATTCTGACGCCATCCGGCTTATGACTTCTGACAAATTCTGCGCATTTTATTCCATCCTGCGCCGATACGCATAAAATGATCCGATACCAGGGCTTCTCGATCTGCTCCAGCAAAGCGATCGGGTAGCTATTTTGCTGCTGGCAGGCAGTCTGATCCTCTTTTGTCTTCACCTGCCAATAGTTCGTACGATTCACAATGACGATTCTGCACTCTGTGAACTGCTTCAATTCTTTTTTCATAGAAAAAGCAAACTGCAAAGCGTCTTCTTCCACGCAAAGTTCATCTAAGTATTCGCCTTTCTGAAAATCGTAAAGTGCACAGCCGCCATTTACCACACTCAATGTATTGATTGGAAGGTCACCAATAAAGCCCTTCACACTGTCCGGTGAACGTCCTGTGCATACACCGAAGCTACCGCCCTCTTCAACATATTTCCGAATCGCCAGTCGGTTTTTCTCCGGTATTCCAATGCCGCCGATTCCAAGGGTCCCATCGACATCCGCAAAAATATATTTGATCGCCATTTCCCTGCTTTTGCCTCTCTTTTTTCCTGTCAGTTCCATCTGTGCCATACGCGTTACTGTTAAGTCTTCGCTATTTCACCCGCACTGCCCGAAACCGTATCCGTACATAATCTACGAACCAGTGATCCTCCTGCCAGAGTGTATCCCGCAGTTTCTCGATCGTTTCCCAGATGATTTCTTTTTTCAGAGAATCGTCCATACCAAGAAACGGCGTTTTGACAAACATGGAAATCCAGTCTGCCAGACCATCTCTTCCCTCCTGCACCGTCGGACGATCAAAGAGGCTCGCATATTCTACCCGAAATCCTGCCTGCTCCAACATCGGGGCATACGTTCCAATCGTCGGAAAATAAAACACACGCGGATAGGTCATACCGTGGGCTGCAAAACATTTTTCCAGCATGCTGTGCACCTGCTCCGCACAGCCATAACCGCCAAATTCGCAGACAAACTCACCGCCGAGCACAAGCTGATGACAGATATTGTCGAGCATCTTCTGCTGGTCTTTTGCATCAATCCAGTGAAGCACCGCATTGGAAAAAATCGCATCCGCCTTCTGTTTCAGAGAAAAGTCAACCGCATTTCCTTTCTGAAAAGAAATCCCGGAGCAGTTTTTTTCTGCCAGCCTCAGCATCGTTTCTGAATCGTCTACTCCCAATACGTGATAGCCTTTTTCTGCGAGCTTTTTGGTCAGCATCCCGTTTCCGCAGCCAAGATCAACCACGAAAGCTCCCTCTGGCTTTGTCAACAGCTCCATCACAGATTCCCCATAGGAGGGTACAAACGAAAAATGTTTCTGGTAATCGGAAGCATTCCAATCGATATTCGGCATGTCCTTTCCTCCTCGTCTTTTTCATAAACCGCATCTCGCGCTTTTTTTAGTTCATGACAATAGAATGCTCGCAGAGCGTGCATTCTATTGTTTAGCACAAAAAAGCGCAAATTTTACGAACATTTCTGCATCCGTAAAATCCGCGCTCTTTTTTATCCCTCAGCGGAACGCGTGTTCTGTTGTTTGTACTCAGGAAACTGTTACACTTGTCCAGTCATCCGAAGGACAGATGCCAATATAGGTTTTACCAGGATTTAAGGTTATCTCTGCTCCGGATAAATCATAATAATGCGTAATTCCGGTCTCACTTGCTTTTGCCCACATAATCGGGATCGCTTTTCCACCGGTAATATACCAGCCTGCGCCCTGCCCGATCACGTTATAAATCAAATAGCCATTTTTATCATATTGGGTAAAGGTGCAGTTTTGTAAAATAACATTTGCAAAAGAAGGCGCTTTTTTATCCTCTCCATCTTTGGCAAGCTTTTTATTTTCGTAATAATCATAGGTACCGGTTTTTGCATTGTAGGACAGATACGGTTTTGTCAGTCTGAAGCAGTTTAACTGCACCAGATTTGCCGGAATGTTGCCAGCCTTTGCAGAAAGATTCGTCGCTCCAATCTTCCAGTGGTTCATCGCTGCCGGATTTGTGTAAGTAGAAGGAATGGCGGCTGTTGTCACCTGCTTTGCGATGTCATTTTTAAGGACATATTCGGTAAACTCCTGCGCCTTGCCATTTTTCACTCTGCTAAAGCCACCGGATAAATGGCTAATCCCTGTAGACTTGAAATACGGATTATTATAAAACGGTCCGCCATCATGAATCAGAATTGCATTCCATTCCGAAGCAAGCAAAATATTCGTCGGTCTTGTGGAACGGACATTGCCGATCTGACCGACATTCTGCCAATCCTTATAAATCGCCATCAGTCTGGTAACTCGCTTATTTGCAGTCGAGTTCATCATCTCATAAACGACATCCGCTTCCGAAAGCCCGTAATGCGGCAGTGCTTTCGTATCATTATCGATCATAACCGCAACCGGACGCTGTGTCTGCAACGCTATGCTCGTCGGAAGACCCGTCAGTTCAGATACATAGGCTGCCTGCGCTGCAGCGGCCGGAGCTGCCTGTGCCTCGATCCCAGAAAGCGGAGCAAACAACAGTGCTGCAGCAGTAAAAACTGCAGTCATAGATAAACATCTCTTGTTCATATAAAATACCTCTCTGCTATAATCTCTTTCCTTACATTTTATCATTCTGAATGTACCCTGTAAAGAAAAAGGTACGGCCCTGTGCAAAAAACAATACGCACCGTCGGGTCGCGAAAGCGACATCCTTTCTTTCCGACGCAGTGCGATCCTTACGGAGCGTTTTTGCATTCGCCGTCCGTTCACAC
>ERZ773133.4157-NODE-4157-length-10147-cov-3.000396_pt1 | contig 10147 bp, 8 predicted proteins | sample MGYA00580861_ERZ773133 | MGnify/ENA primary metagenome ERZ773133 (study PRJEB29015, sample SAMEA2737844) | human gut metagenome | biome: human gut; feature: human-associated habitat; material: faeces | place: China | collected 2012 ...
TTTCCTTCTAAGGTGACTTCTTCTTCGATCTTTTTTACACCGATGACTCTGGAGACCAGAAGGCAGGTGGCAATGGCTGCGATCGGCATCATCACAGAGTTGGTGAGGAAATCAAAGAAATCCAGAAACTGCATGCCGATGATGGTCACATTTGCCAAAGGTCCGTATCCCAGACAGGATAAAGAACCAAGGGATACCATGATCACTGCCATAACAATGGTAGATTTTTTACGTCCCCAGTACAACTCATCCTCAAAGGTAGAAACGGCGCTTTCGGTCAGTGCGATGGAGCTGGTCATTGCTGCAAATAATACCAGTAAGAAGAACAGGATACCGATACCGGTTCCAAGTCCCATATTTGCAAATACTTTCGGGATGGTAATAAACATCAGTGCAGGACCGGCGTTCAGTGTATCAGGATCACCGCCGGAGAAAGCAAATACTGCAGGGATGATCATAAGACCTGCCATAATGGCGATAGCAGTATCGAAAATCTCTACATTCTGGGTGGAGTCTTCAATGGACATATCCTTTAACATGTAGGAGCCGAAAGTCACCAGGATACCCATGGCAATGGACAGAGAGTAGAACATCTGGCCCATGGCGGAAACAACTGTCATCCAGGAAAAGTTTGCCGGATTGGGTACCAGAAAGTATTTAACGCCTTCCAAAGCACCAGGTCTGGTAACAGAATAAATGGCAATGATCACGGAAAGAACTACCAGGACCGGCATCATAAACTTGGAAACACGTTCAATACCATTCTGCACACCTGCGTAGATGATGCCTAAGGTGCAGAAGGTAAAAACAATAAAGCAGATCTCTGTGGAAGCTCCATTGGAGATAAAAGCGGAAAAATAAGTGTCAGAGGCAAGTGTCTGCGCCTGTCCGCTGAAATAGCCGATCAGATATTTGATGACCCATCCGCCGATTACGGAGTAGTAAGGAACGATCAGGATCGGGATAATGGCATTGATCCAGCCGCCAAGAGAGAGCCATTTGGATTTTCCAAAACTCTGGTAAGCGCCTACCGGGCTCTTTTTGGTCATTCGTCCCAAAGATGTCTCAGCCATGATCATGGTGTAGCCGAAGGTAAGAGCCAGGATGATGTAGACCAGTAAAAAGATGCCGCCGCCATATTTGGCAGCCAGATACGGAAATCGCCAGATGTTTCCAAGTCCTACAGAAGCACCGGCAGCAGACAGTACAAAGCCCAGTTTTCCGGAGAATGTACTTCGTTTGTTTTTGCTCATGTGATTTAACCCCTTTATTTTTATAAATATGATTTTGCTATATCTAAAACAGTTTAACATAGGAGAAGATAAAATGCAATTACAGGCATATGTTTCCAGACACTTTTTAAAAAGAGAACATTAAAAAACGCCTGGTGAAAGGCGTTTTTGGGAAGATCAGGTATGCTCAGACTGTCAATGTTCATCGTTTTTTTACGACGATTTTTTTCTGGATCATCTTACTTAATACCACACGGCGGATGGGTTGTCTGTGGATCTCTGTGCCGATGAATACAGCTTTTCCAGTCTTTTGGGGTTCACAGCCTGTAATGCCATAACGGCTGTCGGCTACATCAAACTGAAACCACTGGGAACCGGCAAGGATCTGTCCTTTGGCGCGGAAAATATTTCCGTACTGTCCCCGGATCAGATCTTCTAAGAATATAAGAAGAGACTCTGGGGAAGAAAAATAGGCGTTTTCAATGGAAAAGGTATCCGGAAGGTTTTCGGTTTCTTCTGCCTTTACCTGGTACAACCGTCCGTCATACCCTGTTTCAAGAAGCCGCAGCCAGTCTTTCTCAGGAAGAGAAGAGTAGTGGTCTGTATAGATCGTAGCTGTGGGATTGATCCCGGCTAAGACCTGTCTGGCTTCTTCTTTTTCTTCAGCAGAAGCCTGTTCGGACTTTGACAGAAAAATAGTTCCGGCATCTTTGATCTGGTTCTCGTAAAGAGCAGGATATTCTTTTAAATAACGCCGGTAGCTGTAGATATCTGCAATGGTCACAGGTGCCAAAATGGAAATATGCTCGTATTCGATCTGCTTTAAATTTTCCATGACATTGCCAAGCATACCGACACCGGTAGGTTCGATGACCAGATATTCCGGGTCAATGGTATTGGCAATGGAGAGAACGGACAGGGAAAAATCTCCTTTGGCAGAGCAGCAGATGCAGCCTTCTGTCATTTCCCAGATGTTGACAGGGCTCTGACCTTCTTCTGCACGCAGCCGGTCTGCGTCAATGCCAGCGGCACCGTATTCATTTTCCAGTATGGCAAAGTCTTTTTTTGTGTGTTTTGCCAATGCCTTGATAAAAGTAGTTTTTCCTGCGCCCAGGAAGCCGGATACGATCAGTATTTTCATATGATAACCAAAATCCCCAATTCCCAGAGTACGTGCTCTGTTTTCCTGTAGTAGAACGAGAACGCGCCAGAAGCGCGTCCTCAAGATAAGTATGCTATTTAGCCATTAAAGTCTTTATTCTTCGATCACAACAACTGGCTTGATCAGGTCAGCTGGCTTGTCTCTCATAAGGAATAATGCTTCTTCCAGGTGATCCCAGCCCTTGAATACATGAGTGCTTAATGGGGAAACATCCAGTTTTCCGGCAGATACTAAAGCGCCCAGTTTTTCCATACGTAAACGTCCGCCTGGCATTAAACCGCCGTTAATCTGCTTGTGACCCATACCAACGCCCCATTCTGTACGTGGGATATCAATGGTATCGCCGGAGCCAAGGTAGTTTACGTTACCGATCTTGCCGCCTGGCTTTAAGCACTTAACTGCTTCTGCGAAGGTTTCAACGCCGCCGCCTGCGATGACAACTTTGTCAACGCCCTTGCCGTCTGTCATATCCATAACCTGTTTCCAGATCGGGCCGTTCTTGTAGCTTACGAAATCGGTAGCGCCGTACTTCTTAGCTGCTTCTACGCAGACAGGGCGGGTTCCAACTGCGATGATGCGGGAAGCGCCGCGCATATTGGTTCCTGCTACAGACATAAGTCCTACAGGTCCGATACCAACTACTAAAACAGTATCACCAAACTGAACATCTGCCAGCTCTACGCCATGGAAACCGGTAGGAACCATATCAGACAGCATACATGCGTCAGTTGGGCTGATGTTGGATGGCAGCAGTGCCAGGTTGCCGTCTGCATCATTTACATGGAAGTATTCGGAAAATACGCCATCTTTGAAGTTGGAGAATTTCCAGCCCGCTAACATACCGCCGGAGTGCATGGAGAAACCAGCCTGAGCCTCTAAGGAGTTCCAGTCAGGAGTGATAGCAGGAACCAATACACGGTCGCCTGGCTTGAAATCTTTTACCATAGAACCAACTTCAACTACTTCTGCACAGCACTCATGTCCTAAGATCATGTTGTGGCGGTCGCCGATAGCGCCTTCCCAGAGAGTATGTACATCGGAAGTACAGATAGCAACTGCTAATGGCTTACAGATAGCGTCCATTGGTCCACATACAGGACGGTCTTTCTCGATCCAGCCAGATTCTCCGATTTTTAACATTGCGTAACCCTTCATAAATAATGTTCTCCTTTCAATGATGCGTTTATATAGTATTTGCTTGTTAAAAAAATATCATCTGATAGTTAAAAATATATCACTAAAAGGTCATAAAATCAATGGTGACTTTATAGGCATATTTCACAATGTTTCAGGTATCTTTTTAGAACAAATGCCAGAAAGGTTATTGAAAGGTATCTTTAAAAGGGCAGATACAGGATCGATCATTAAGACAGGTCCGTAAAAAGCTTTAGAGCAGAAGAGAGACCGATGCCAAAACGGTCACAGCCGGCTTCTTCCATGGCATGGATGGTTTCTAATGTGCGGATCCCTCCGGCAGCTTTGATCTTAATACGTCCCTTTGCCTCATCTGTCATGATCTGTACCTGAGAGAGGGCAGAAGGGTGTGCAGGATACCAGCCTGTGCTTGTTTTTGCGTAATCAGCGCCGGCACGGATGCATAAATTTACTGCCCTGCGTATTTCTTCCTCTGTCAGCTGAGGTGCTTCAATAATGACCTTTAAGATATCTTTACCGGCTGCTTCCCGAACAGCACCAATATCTTCCAGTACATAATTGTCTTCATGACTCCGCAAAGCTGTTAAATTCATAACCATATCAAGCTCTTTACAACCGGCTTCACGCAGTTCTTTTGCCTGTCTGCTTTTCTGGGAAATAGTATCACCGCCTCCCGGAAAGCTGATGACGCCTCCTGTGTGGATGTCCGGGTAATCAGCCAGCTTTTTTGCTACATAAGAAGAAAAGGCAGGAAGGGTGAAAACAGCAGCGAAATGATACCGGATGGCAGCTTCTACCATAGAGTCGATCTCATCACGGGTATGGAATGCCCGGACGCAGCTGATGTCGATCTTTTTTGCAAGTTCTGTGAGACACATATTATTTGCTCCTTCCTTTTCCTGAGATCTCTGCCTCGTACTGGCTGCCAATGATGCGCACGTGGTCAATACTCACCGGCTTATCCTGATAATAGGAAATACGCCGGATCACTAAAAGAGCGGTTTTGGGTTCTATTTCCAGGACACGGGCTTCTAAGAAATCTGCAGATTTGGCTGAAATACGGTCCCTGGTAGCATCGATGATCAGGCCATAGGTCTCTTCTAAAAACTGATACAGGGCAACGAAATGGCCGCTGTGCTGCTCAATGCCAGGGACTTTTGCATATTCAATATAGTTTTCCATTAAAGTTACCGGTCTGCCATCTGCCAGCTGCAGTCTCTGGATCCGGGCAACCGGCGTTCCTTCCGGTATAAAAAGGTCTGCAGCAATATCCCTGGAAGCCGGGATCACATCGATCATCATGCTTCCTGTGGTCACATCATAGCCACGTTTTCGCAAAGACTCAGTTACAGAAGTGACCTGGTTATAATTCTGAGTAGTGCGGATGTCCATGACCATCGTACCACAGCCCTGGCGCACACTTAAAATACCTTCATCAGAAAGCAGTTTTACAGCCCTGCGGATGGTAGTGCGGCTGACCTGGTATAAAGTTTCCAATTCCTGCTCTGTGGGAAGAAAACTTCCCGGCGGGTAGGTGCCGCCCTTGATAGCGGATTTTAATTTATCGTATATTATTATGTAGATCGGTTTGTTTGTCATTTTAAGTATTCCCCCTGGGCTCCATTATATATATTTTTCAGAAAAAACGCAAATTTAATGAATTATATTTAAAAAAGTAAACGTTAACTCTTGACGCATCCCCATAAGGAACGTATAATAAGCTTATTATATATGTCAATCAAATCAACAAGGAGGAATTATGGACTATCCAAATAAAGATCAAAGATGGGTTTTTCATGAAAAAACAGAGGCACAGGAGACAGCACCAGGAGTTGTGCGCCGGGTCTTAGCTTATTGTGATAATGTTATGTGCGTGGAAAATACCTTTAAGAAAGGTTCCATCGGAGCAATGCACAACCATCCACATACCCAGATCACCTATGTGGCATCCGGTAAGTTTGAATTTACCATTGACGGAGAAGTACATACAGTCAGTAAAGGGGATACGCTGCTGAAGCAGGACGGAGTGATGCATGGCTGTACCTGTCTGGAAGATGGTATTTTGATCGATATCTTTACTCCTATGAGAGAAGATTTTCTGTAAGATTAAGATCAAGATGAGAAAAATATGGCTGCGTCAGAGGACGCAGTTATAGGTGAAAATGTATTTTAGGGATCAGGAGGATAAAATAATGAGAATTGCGTTGATCAACGAAAACAGCCAGGCTGGCAAAAACGAGATCATTTACCGTGAACTTAAGGGAGTAGTGGAACCAATGGGACATGTAGTAGACAACTACGGCATGTATTCCGCAGATGACGAGGCACAGCTTACCTATGTGCAGTGCGGTATTCTGGCTTCCTTGCTTCTTTCTTCAGGAGCTGCAGATTTTGTAGTGACAGGCTGTGGTACTGGTCAGGGAGCTATGATCGCCTGCAACAGTTTTCCAAATGTAGTGTGTGGACACGTATCCAATCCATCAGATGCATTTCTGTTTGCACAGGTGAATGACGGAAACTGCGTAGCTATGCCATATGCACAGAATTACGGATGGGGCGGTGAGCTGAACCTTCGTTACAGTTTTGAGAAATTATTTGGTTTTGGCAGCGGTAACGGCTATCCGCCGGAGCGTGTAGTACCGGAGCAGAGAAACAAGAAGATCCTGGATCAGGTGAGAGCCAACAACTTTAAAGATGTGATCACCTGCTGCAAGGGACTGGATCAGGAATTGGTAAAGGGCGCTGTAGCCGGACCAAAGTTTAAGGAACTGTTCTTTGCAAATTGCAAGGATGAGGCAATCAAGGCTTACGTAGAAACACTTCTGTAAGTATAAATATAGTAAGTATAAAAACTGAGAAAAATAAAATATGAGAAAACGGTTATTTCCTGTGCAGTCATCTGCCGTGGAAATAACCGTTTTTTTATAGTCGGTACGTTTATTTTTGCAAGTCTGAATGGCTTTGGAAATTGCTCCTTAACACTATTTCCGGTTCCATGACCAGACAGCTGCTGCGGGGATAATCCTTTTTTAGCAGATAATCAAACAGGGTCTTTACGGCAAGAGCGCTTTGCTTGGAGATTTTTTTGTCGATCACTCCACGCAGGATGCCATCGGACAGCGCCTGACGGCTTTCTGTGAAAAGATCGTTGCCTATGACCTGGATACGGTCCTGGATTCCTAACTGTCGGATGCATTGGGAAATATGGTAGGTAAAACGGGCACTGCAGGTATAAATGGCATAGGTATCCGGATGGACCGTCAGATACTGCCGGATCTCTTTGCTGACAGCAAGGGGATCAGAACCCTGGAACGGGACTGTTTCAATAGATGGCGCATAGGTATGCAGGTAAGCTGAAAATGCCTGCATATTAAGGCGCTGATCCTCCATGCCAAGGCAGCCATAGTCTCCGGCCATAAGGATCTTTGCCGGATAGCCGGATGGAAGAAAAGCAGTGAGAAGCTCTGCAGCAAGATAGCCCACAGCTGTATCATTTGCTTTGATGCAGCAAAGACGAAAATCTGTATGAAGATCAGCGCCAATAAGCACCACCGGGATCTGCTTTTTGGCAAATTTTTCCAGGAAATAAGAAGAGCGGTCATGGTCCATGGCAATGGTGATCAATCCCTGGAGATCATCAGAGTCCTGGTTGAATATTTTTTCCAGGACCAGTCCGTTGCCGTCACGGGTAAGCGGATAGGCATATTCTGAAACTGTGATAGGAAATTCACTTACGGTATCCAGATAATTTCGGATGCCGTCCCAGAGAGCACCATAGTAAAAACGGTTATCCCCATCTGTATTTGGCAGAACAACTGCAATGTGAAATTTTTTCTTTGAGAGAGAGGATGCCATATAGTTAACTTTGTATCCCATCTGCGCAGCAACTTTCATGATTTCTGCGCGTCGTTTTTCGCTGACGCCTTCTTTACCGTTAAGCGCTTTGTGAACTGTGGTGATTGTTACTCCCAATTTTTCTGCAACATCTTTTAATGTCACTGACATAGTCTATATCCGCCTCTCTGTGAGTTTTTCTGAAATAAGTATATCGACTTTAAGAAGATTAAACAATAGTTTTCTGGGGATAGAACTTTATTTGGTGAGACTGTTCTGCCGGAAATTGCAGCAGATTGTGTGCTTTTTTATGAAAGTTATCAAAAAATACTAGCGTTTTTCTGACTGCCATGTTATAATGCTAACTTGAAGTGTAGCGCCCTCATGGATATGGGCGAATCACATATATTTTCAAGGAGGAACCCGTAGAAATGAGTGTACAGGTAGAAAAATTAGAGAAAAACATGGCAAAACTGACTGTAGAAGTCAGCGCTGAGGATTTTAAGGCTGCGATCAAGAAAGCGTTCAACAAGAACAAGAACCGCTTTGCGATCCCAGGTTTCCGTAAAGGAAAAGCTCCTCAGGCTATGATCGAAAAGATGTATGGCGAAGGCGTATTCTATGAGGATGCAGCTGATGAAGCAATCAACGCTTCCTACGCTGAGGCTATGAAGGAAAGCGGACTGGATATCGTTTCCAGACCAGAAGTTACCATCGAGAAGATCGGCAAAGATGAGCCATTCGTATACAGCGCATTAGTAGCAGTTAAGCCAGAAGTTACTTTAGGCCAGTACAAGGGCGTAGAAGTAGAGAAGGCTGACGTTTCTGTAAGTGCAGAGGACGTTGAGGCTGAATTAAAGAAGGTTCAGGAGCAGAACGCAAGACTGCTTACTGTTGAAGACCGTGGAGTAGAAGACGGTGACCAGACCGTGATCGACTTCGAGGGATTTGTAGACGGCAAGGGCTTTGAAGGCGGAAAGGCTGAGGACTATCCATTAACCATCGGTTCCCATTCCTTTATCGATACCTTCGAGGAGCAGCTGATCGGCAAGAAGATCGGTGAAGAGTGCGAAGTAAACGTAACCTTCCCAACCGAGTACCATGCAGCAGATCTGGCTGGAAAGCCAGCTACCTTCAAGGTAACTGTTAAGGAAATCAAGGTAAAAGAACTTCCAGAGTTAAATGATGAGTTCGCATCTGAAGTTTCTGAATTCGATACTTTAGACGAGTACAAGAAGGACGTTGAGAAGAAGTTAGCTGAGAAGAAAGAGATCGAAGCAAACTCCAAGAACGAAGACGCTGTAGTTGCTAAGGTAGTTGAGAACGCAACCATGGAGATCCCGGACAAGATGATCGACGCTCAGGCTGAGAACATGGTTCAGGATATGGCTCGCCGTATGCAGAGCCAGGGACTGTCTCTGGATATGTACTTAAAGTACACCGGCATGACTGTAGAGCAGATGAAGGAACAGGCTCGTCCGGATGCTGAGAAGAGAATTCGCACCAGACTGGTTCTGGAAGCAGTTGCTAAGGCTGAGAACATCCAGATCTCTGACGAGAAGGTTGACGAAGAAGTAGCTAAGATGGCAGAAGCTTACAAGATGGAAGTTGAGAAGTTAAAGAGCTACATGAGCGAAAGCGATGTTAAGCAGATGAAGGAAGACTTAGCTGTACAGCAGGCAGTTGATCTGTTAGTAGCAGAAGCTAAGCTGGCTTAATTATTAAAAGTTGTACACAAGAGACCGGGGGGATTCTCTGCTGAGAGTCTCCTTGGTTTTGTATATTAAACGTATATCTGGGAAAAATTCCCGCTATGGGGTGGAAAACAGATATAAAGATCATAACGGAGGATGGTTATATGAGTTTAGTACCTTATGTCATTGAGCAGACAAGTCATGGGGAGAGATCTTATGACATCTATTCCCGCCTTTTAAAAGAGAGAATTATTTTTCTCGGAGAAGAAGTTAACGATACCACAGCGAGTCTGATCGTATCTCAGCTGCTTTTCTTAGAGTCAGAAGACCCTGAGAAGGATATCAGCTTATACATTATGAGTCCGGGTGGTTCTGTAACTGCTGGAATGGCGATTTATGACACCATGCAGTTTGTAAAGTGCGACGTATCCACAATTTGTATGGGTATGGCAGCCAGTATGGGAGCATTCCTTCTGGCCGGCGGCGCAAAAGGAAAACGTCTGGCTCTTCCAAATTCTGAGATTATGATTCACCAGCCATCCGGCGGTGCTCAGGGACAGGCTACAGAGATTGAGATTGTGGCAGAACACATTCTGCATACAAAAGAAAAATTAAACAGAATTCTTGCAGAGAATACTGGTCAGCCATACGAGAAAATTGTTCAGGATACGGAAAGAGATAACTATATGACAGCCGAGCAGGCAAAAGCATATGGTCTTATTGATGCCGTGGTTGAGAAAAGACAGTAAGATGTATTTTTGAAATCTCAGTATATCTGCTTCTAGTGCGTGTTTGGAAAATGCTTTCATAAAGATGCGTGTTATACAAACGTTTTAGGGCGGGCTGAAAGATTTCGGAAATACATGAAATAATAGGGTTACCACAGCTTTTATAGTTGTGGTAACTTTTCTATGAGACAGATTGCAAGCAGGAGTGAGGTGACAATATGGCAACACGATCCGACAACAACAAGCAATTCAGATGTTCATTTTGTAATAAAACCCAGGATCAGGTAAGAAAGCTCGTAGCCGGTCCAAAGGGTGTCTATATCTGTGATGAGTGTATTGAAG
>ERZ773133.4162-NODE-4162-length-10134-cov-3.211727_pt1 | contig 10134 bp, 7 predicted proteins | sample MGYA00580861_ERZ773133 | MGnify/ENA primary metagenome ERZ773133 (study PRJEB29015, sample SAMEA2737844) | human gut metagenome | biome: human gut; feature: human-associated habitat; material: faeces | place: China | collected 2012 ...
GAGCCAGACGATCTCGTCGCCCGACAGGAGCACGAACTGGCGCTGTTTTTCGGGCAGCGAGACCTTGCGGTCGATCAGGTAGTCGCTCACCTTCTTGCGCCCCTCCATACCGAAGGGAATGAAGGTGTCGCCCTCGCGCCAGCGGCGCAGCCGCAGCGGATAGCGCAGCAGGTCGGCGTCGAGCAGCGCCACCTGCTCCGGCACGTCGTAAGCGCGGATGTCGTCGATGTCGCACGCCTCGAAATAGAGCACCATGTTGCCGCAGTAACTGCGCTGGGTGCCCTGCTCGACGGTCACTTCGCAGGCGTCGCCGGGGGCGATGCGTTCGACGAGGATCCGTCCGCGGTCGACCGTGGCGACGTACTCCCTGGCGTAGAACCGCCGGCCCGTCGCCGCCTCGCTCAGCGCGCGGCAGAGCGCGTCGCAGACGTCGCCCTTGAAGCCGTACTGCGAACTGAGCAGTTCGTAGACGGCGAAATTGCGCGGATAGGCCGCCTCGATCCGTTCGACGTGGATCGTGGCGATCCCGTCGGCCTGGGTCACGACGTCTTCGCGCATGTGCGCGACGGCCGCGTCGATGAAGAGCTGCGTGTCGGTCAGCCGTTCGATGTTGCGGCGCATCAGGTCGGTGAACTTGGGGTTGATCTCGCGGATGCGGGGGATCAGCCCCAGCCGGATCTTGTTGCGCAGGTATTTGGTCGACCGGTTGGACGAATCCTCCCGGAAGGGAATGCGGTTCTGGACGGCGTATTCGAGGATTTCCTTGCGCGATGCGAACAGCAGCGGGCGGATCACCTTCCCGACCTGGGTCGAGATTCCCGTCAGCCCCCGCAGCCCGGTTCCGCGCAGCAGGTTGATGAAAAAGGTCTCGATCGAGTCGTCGGCGTGGTGCGCCACGGCGATGGCCGCATAGCCGTGCTCGCGCCGCAGCTCCTCGAACCACGCATAGCGCAGCCGGCGAGCCGTCATCTCCATCGACTCGCCCGTGCGCTCCATTTCGGCCGCCGTGTCGAACCGCCGGTTGTAGCACGGCACGCCGTAGCGGGCCGCCTCGCGCGCTACGATCACCTCGTCCTCGTCGCTCTCGGCGCCGCGCAGCTGGAAATTGCAGTGCGCCACGCCGAACCGATAGCCCAGCGAGGCCATGAGCGACAGCAGCACCATCGAATCGACGCCGCCCGAAACGGTCAGCAGAATACGGTCGTCGCGGGAAAAGAGCCCGTGACGCTCGACGTAGGATTGAAAACGGTCGGTCAGCATCTGTGTATCGAATTAAGAATTAATCGAAGCGGCCGTGTCGTCGGGACTTGGCGCCTCAGAGATGCGGCTCTCCGAGCCGTGCGGGCCGCAGCCGCCGGCGGACGCAGCCCGCCGATGGCGTCCTCCGCAGGCTGCACCCGCACGGCGTACCCGACAGATCGTGTCATCCGTTCATTTTATAATTATAAAACGTTTACTTCGGCGGCGATCTCCACGCCGAATTTCGCGCGCACGGCCTCCTGTACTTTATGAGCCAGCGCCAGCACCTCGCCGCCCGTGGCGTCCCCGTAATTGACGAGCACCAGCGCCTGCCGGTCGTGGACGCCCACGCAGCCTTCGCGGTGCCCCTTCATGCCTGCCTGCTCGATCAGCCATCCCGCGGCCAGTTTCATGCGGCCTTCGGCGGCGGGGTAGAGCGGCAGGGCGGGGTAGTCCGTCCGAAGCCGTTCGGCGACGGCGGCCTCCACCACCGGATTCTTGAAGAAACTGCCGGCATTGCCCAGTACGGCCGTGTCGGGCAGCTTCGAGCGCCGGATCGCACAGACTGCTTCGCGGATGTTGCGCAGCGTGGCGCCTCCGCGCGCCTCGGTCTCGCGCAGCAGATCGCCGTAACCCAGATCGGGCCGCGGACGGCGGCTCAGCCGGAAGGTGACCGCCGTGATGACGACCCGCCCCCGCAGCGCATGTTTGAAGACGCTCTCGCGGTAGCCGAAGGCACAATGTTCCCGCGAGAGGATCAACGTGTTGCATGTATCCGTGCAAAACATCTCGACGCTCTCGATCGCATCTTTCGCCTCTGCGCCGTAAGCCCCGATGTTCTGCACCGGCGCCGCCCCGACCTTGCCCGGGATGAGCGAGAGGTTCTCGATGCCCCACAGGTCGCGTTCGACGGCCCACGCCACCAGGTCGTCCCACTCGACGCCCGCTTCGGCACGCACGGCCACGGCGTCGGGCGTCTCGGCCACGACGTCGATCGACGCGGCGCGCGGGGTCAGCAGCACACCGTCGAAATCCTGCGTGAAGAGAATGTTGTTGCCCCCCGCCAGCACCGTCCATTTCGCGGGCGCCCCCTTCCTGAAAAAGGCGGTCAGGTCGTCCGTCGTTTCGAACTCGACGAGCCGCGCGGCCCGCTGCCGCACGTGGAAACTGTTGCGGCCGGAGAGGTCGATGTCATAAAAATCCCGAATCATATTGCAAAGATAGGGAATTTTTATTAACTTTACCCTTGTTTCCGACGGCCGTTTTCTCGCCTCGGCATCGCCCGCGCAAGCGCGGCTCTGCCCATTTGGCTTAACGAAAACGTTCTTGTTCATCATAGCTATATTCCGGTTTGCGGTTCGTCAAAATACCTCCTGCAAAATCCTTACCGACTGCACGGCGTGAATCGCGTCGAGGTGGTAGCCGTAGTAGACCAGCAGGGCGTCGAGATAGGCCACGCGCTGGCGGCGGTTGAGTCCGATCTCGGCGATGTAGCGTACGTCGCACTCCAACAGGTCGTGCAGGATGCGGGCGTCGTCGGCCGAAAGCACCTCGCCGTGCGACGGCCGCAGCGGCGTGAACGAACCCTCGCGGATGTCGAACCACGCCCCCGGCAGGTAGGCGTTGCCCGGCGAAAAGCCCAGAAACCGGCTCAGATTCGTCAGGAACCAGAGGTGGAAATTGGCCACCCCCTCGTCCAGCGCGTCGAGTGCCGCCACCGAACCCCAGACGAAGTCGAAGAGCCGCTGGTTGGGTTCGCACTCCTTGACCAACCGGTAGAGCACCTCGGCCATGAAGAGCGCGATGGTCGACTTGCGGACGTCGAACGGCAGCGATTGCAGCACGATCCCGCTGCGGACCTCGCGGAAGCGGTGCATCTGCATGCGCGACGACTCCAACCCCTCGAACTCCACGGCGAACATCGGTTGGAACAGCGCCAGCTTCGACCCGTGGCCGCGTGCCGACCGGACGCCCTGCACCATGTAGCTCTGCCTCCCGCCGCTGTCGGTGAGCAAGTAGACGACCATTCCCGAATCGCCGTATTTGAGCGTGTGCAACACGATGCCGCGCGCCTTGTAGGATTTCATACTCATGACCGTCCGGCCCCGACAGGGATTCTGTTCGCTTTCGGTATCTATCGATCTAACGTATCCGCTCCGAAATAATTGTCGTTTTCAGCTATGAATTTGTCAATTTTTCACGGCGTCCACGCGTGCCCAGCCGTCGCGCAGCGCATGTCCCGTAACGGAGAAGCCCGCAGCGCGCGCCGCTTCGGAGAGCGGAGCGACGTCGGCTTCCAGAATCCCGCTCATGAGCAGCCAGCCGCCTGCGTCGAGCGCTGCGGCATAGGCCGGCAGCTGCGCCAGCAGGATATTGCGGTTGATGTTGGCCGCGATGAAATCGTACCGCCGTCCGGCGATCGCCCCGATGTCGCCCAGCAGGGGCGTGACCCGTGTTTCGACGCTGTTGGCGCGGATGTTTTCGACGCAGTTCTCATAGGCCCATTCGTCGATGTCGACCGCATCGACCGCTTCGGCGCCGCGCAGGGCGGCCACGATGGCCAATACGCCCGTGCCGCTGCCCATATCGAGGCCCCGCAATCCCGTCACGTCGCGGTCGAGCAATCCGGAAGCCATCAGGCAGGTCGTGGCGTGGTGGCCCGTGCCGAACGACATTTTGGGCATGATGACCACCTCCGCCTCCGTGGCGGCGGGAGCGTGGAACGGGGCACGGATCGTGAGCCGACCGTCGACTTCGACAGGCGTGAAGTTGCTTTCCCACAGTGCGTTCCAATTTTGCGGTTCGATGCTCAGAAAGGTGGCGCGTCCGACGCCGTAACGCGCCAGCAGCGCATCCACTTCGCCTTTGCAGTCGGCCAGCCGCTCCTGGGGGATGTAGGCTTTGAGCCGTGCGCCCTCCTGCTCGAAACTCTCGAAAGGGAAATCGGCCAGTTCGGCCGTCAGAATCTTCGCCTGTTCGGCGTCGGCCGCATCCAGCGTCAGTTCGATGTAATCCATAATATTATGTAAAATTATTGCTATCTTTGTACACCGGCTTCGGCAGCGGGTAAACGGGGTTTGCCGCTGCGTTCGGCTTCGGGGTTTCCATCAGACAAAGTTAGGGATAATATGGCAGAAAACAGCAGACGGTGGGCGGAAATCTCCCGCAGGTACCGTACCTACATCAAGCTCGAAAAGCGGCTGTCGGCCAATACGGTCGAATCCTACATGCGCGATCTGGAACAGTTCGCCCATTTCGTGCTGCGGATGTGGGACGTGCCGCCGCGCAAGGTCGAGTCGCAGATGATCGAGCGTTACATGGCGTGGCTCTACGACCGCGGCTGCGAGAAGAGTTCGCAGGCGCGTGCGCTGAGCGGTCTGAAAAGTTTTTTCAACTATCTGCTGCTCACCGATGCGATCGAGAGTTCGCCCTTGGAGTTCATCGAGATGCCCAAGTTCAGCCGCCGGCTGCCCGACGTGCTGTCGACCGCCGAGATCGACCGGATTCTCGCCGCAATCGACCGCACGACGACCAAGGGCGTGCGCGACGACGCGATGCTCGAACTGCTCTATTCGTGCGGACTGCGTGTCTCGGAGTTGATCTCGCTGAGGCTGTGCGATCTCTTCTTCGGCGAAGGGTACATCCGAGTGATCGGTAAGGGCGACAAGCAGCGGTTGGTTCCGGTGAGCGACACGGCCCGCGAAAAGATTTACGCCTATCTCGATTGCCGCAAAGGCGGCAGTTCGAGCGAGGAGACGCTCTTCCTGAACAATCGCGGCGGACGGCTTTCACGCGTGATGATCTTCACGATCATCAAGCAGGCCGTACTGCGCGCGGGTATCGACAAGCAGGTCAGCCCCCACACCTTCCGCCACTCGTTCGCCACGCATCTGCTCGAAGGCGGCGCTTCGATCCGGCAGGTGCAGGAGATGCTGGGGCACGAAAGCATCCTGACGACCGAAATCTACACGCACCTCGACAACGAGCACCTGCGCGAAACCGTCGAACGGCACCTGCCGATCTGATCCGGTTGCGACGGAGCGCTCCGTCGCACGAGTTGCGGCGGGACGATCGTCGCCGTCGGGATTCGCCGGTGCGCGTGCGCTTTCTGCCGCCGCCGTCCGGCGATGGCCCGAATCGATTTCCGGGGAGGAGCTGCGGATCGGTATTTTATCTCTTGCGGCTCTTTCCGTGCGGGGGCGCACTGCGTCGGACGTCGCGTTTCCCTGTGTCGGAGTCGCGGCCGACGCCTTTCGGGGCTGTCGTCCGCCGCCCCTGCGGCGGTCGTGCGCCGGACTCCGCCGTCCGGAAGAAATACCCCTTCTGACGGCGTTTCTCCTCCTGCGAGCGTGCCACGTAGACCTTTTCGCCCGTATAGGGATTCTCGCCCGTGTAGAACATCACCGACGAGAGCGTCATCGGCGTGGGGGTCAGGTCCTGCACCTGTTCGAGTGTGAAATGCAGCCGGCCCAGCACCTTGCCGGCCAGCGCCTGCATGTCGCGTTCGGTGCAGCCCGGGTGCGACGAGATGAAGTAGGGGATCAGCTGGTAGTTGAGCCCGTTGCTGCGGCAGATCGAGCGGAAGTCGTCGTTGAGCCGCTCGAAAAGGGCGAAGGGCGGTTTGCGCATCAGCGCGAGCACCCGCTCCTCGGTGTGCTCGGGAGCGACTTTGAGCCGTCCCGACGTGTGATGGCGGACGACCGTCTCCAAGTAGTCGCTTCCGTCGAAGAGGTCGTAGCGGATGCCGCTGCCGATGAAGGCCTTCTTGATCCCCTTTACGGCGCGGATCTTGGCGTAGAGATCGAGTAGCGGCCGGTGGTCGTTGTCCAGGTTGGGGCAGATGCGCGGGTGCAGACAGGAAGGGCGCCGGCAGCGGGCGCAGAGCGTGCGGTCGCGGCCGCCCATGCGGTACATGTTGGCCGAGGGGGCGCCGATGTCGGAGAGGTAGCCCCGGAAATCGGGCATCGCCGCGATACGGCGCACCTCGTCGAGAATCGACCGTTCCGACCGCGAGTGGATGAACTTGCCCTGATGCGCCGAAATGGTGCAGAAGGCGCAGCCGCCGAAGCAGCCGCGGTGGATGTTGACCGAATGCTTGATCATCTCCCACGCCGGGATGTCGCCCTTGCCGCGGTAGCGCGGATGCGGCGCCCGTTCGTAGGGAAGGTCGAACGACCGGTCGAGTTCTTCGGTCGAGAGCGTCGCGTTGGCGGGGTTGACCACCACGTAACGGTCGCCCGTGGGTTCGACCAGTACGCTGTGCGGCTCCATGAGGTTGCTCTCCGTCTCGATGCGGCGGAAATTTTCGGCGAAGGCGTGCGGGTCGGCCGTGCACTCCTCGTAGGAGTGCAGCAGCAGCCGGTCTTCGAGCCGGTCGACGTAGGTACGGTCGGCGAGGAACGCCACCTGCCGGAGTTTGCGCAGCAGCTTGGCGTTGTAGCCGTTGCGCATCGCCGCGGCTACCTGCTGCACGACGCGCTCGCCCATGCCGTAGATCAGCAGGTCGGCACCGCTGTCGACGAGGATCGAGGGTTTGAGCGCATCCTGCCAATAGTCGTAGTGGGTGAGCCGCCGCAGCGACGCTTCGATGCCGCCCACCACCACCGGCGTGCGGGGATAGAGCCGTTTGAGGATGCGGGTGTAGGTCTCGACAGCGTAGTCGGGGCGGAAGCCCGCCGCACCGCCCGGGGTGTAGGCGTCGTTGCTGCGCAGACGTTTGTTGGCCGTATAGTGGTTGACCATCGAGTCCATGGCCCCGGCCGTCACGGCGAAGAAGAGGCGCGGCGTGCCGAACTTGCGGAAATCGCGCAGGTCGTCGCGCCAGTTGGGTTGCGGAACCACCGCTACGCGGTAACCTTCTGCTTCGAGCAGGCGGCCGATGACCGCCGCGCCGAAAGCCGGATGGTCGATGTAGGCGTCGCCCGTGAAGAGAACGACGTCCACCGAATCCCAGCCCCGCTGGCGGGCCTCCTTGACTGTGGTCGGCAGAAAAGCCATAGAGATCGGTTGTTTTCGTTTTACGGTTTTCGATCCGCGTCCGTCCGTTGCGGAGTGTCGTGCGCGGACTTTTCTATTTTCGTTTCGACATTCCTTATTCCTTCTATCCCTTCCCTTTACCCTCGCGTCGCCCGCTTTCTGCGGCGGCACCCCGACATCCCGCGAACGGGTGCGGTCGGCTGACGGCGGCTCGGGTGCGATCTTTTCCGATTGTCGCCGGCAGCGCATCCCGTTTACGAAAATCCCCGCCCCGTCGGGGCAGGGAGGTTCGGCTGCGAGTGTGCGCAACCGTTACAATTCGCTCTCTTTGAGGCGCTCGGCGTTCTCGGCCACGATCAGGTGGTCGATGCAGTCCTGGATGTCGCCGTCCATGAAGGCCGCGAGGTTGTAGATCGTATAATTGATGCGGTGGTCGGTGATGCGCCCCTGAGGATAGTTGTAGGTGCGGATTTTGGCCGAACGGTCGCCCGTCGAGACCATCGTCTTGCGTTTCGATGCGATCTGGTCGAGGTATTTCGAATATTCGAGGTTGAAGACGCGCGTGCGCAGCTCCTCGAAGGCCTTGTCGAAGTTTTTGAGCTGCGACTTCTGATCCTGGCACTGTACGACGATTCCCGTGGGGATGTGCGTGAGTCGAATGGCCGAGTAGGTCGTGTTGACCGACTGCCCGCCCGGTCCCGAGGCGCAGAAGATGTCCTTGCGGATGTCGTTCATCGAGATCTCGACGTCGAACTCCTCGGCTTCGGGCAGCACGGCCACCGAAGCGGCCGAGGTGTGGACGCGCCCCTGCGTCTCGGTGGCGGGGACGCGCTGCACGCGGTGGACGCCCGATTCGTATTTGAGCGTACCGTAGACGTTCTGCCCTGTGACCTTCATCACCACCTCCTTGTATCCGCCGGCCGTACCCTCCGAGAAGGAGGTCACCTCGTAGCGCCACCCCTTCGATTCGATGTATTTCGTATACATGCGGAACAGGTCGCCGGCGAAGAGCGCCGCTTCGTCGCCGCCCGTGCCGCCGCGAATCTCCATGATGGCGTTCTTCGAATCCTGCGGGTCTTTGGGGATGAGCAGCAGTTTGATCTCCTCCTCCATGCGTACGATGGCCGGTTCCAGTTCGGCGATCTCCTCGCGCGCCATTTCGCGCATCTCCTCGTCCTTGTCGTTGGCGAGCACGTCCTTCGCTTCGGCCAGATTGGCCAGGGCCGTGCGGAAACGTTCCGACGTCTCGATGATCGGTTCCAGCTCCTTGTAGTCCTTGTTCAGCTGCACGAACTGTTTCACGTCGGCGATCACTTCGGGGTCGGTGAGCTTCTGCCCCAACTCCTCGTATTTGAGTTTCAGTCCGTCCAGACGTTGGAGGATCGAATTGTCTGCCATAGTCTCCCTTTCTCTTGTCGATTCGGGGACAAAGATACGAAAAGCCGAGAGCAGAACCAAATTTATTTGGTTTTGCCGAGGCGAAGTATCTACGGCGCAGCCAAAGTACGAAAAGCCGAGGGCAGAACCAAATTTATTTGGTTTTGCCGAGGCGAAGTATCTACGGCGTCAGCCAAAGTACGAAAAGCCGAGAGCAGAACCAAATTTATTTGGTTTTGCCGAGGCGGGGTATCTGCGGTGCCGCCGCCGATTGCGGAAACCCTCGACGGGGGGGCGGGCCGGCGGAGTACGGAAAAATACCTATTTGCAGGGATTGTTCCCGCAGGACGGATGTACGATCTTTGCAAAGAGGATTTACGGATAAACTTTCATACGATGAGAACAGGAATATTCTACGGCAGCACGACCGGTATGACCGAGTCGCTGGCTGCGAAGATCGCCGCCCGCACGGGCGTCGCGCAAACCGATGTGCGCAATGTCGCGGACGCTTCGGCCGACGAGGCCGAAGGGTACGACCTGCTGTTGCTGGGGTCGTCGACCTGGGGCTGCGGCGAATTGCAGGACGACTGGTACGATTTTCTCGATGCACTGAAACGGAAGGCGTTGTCTGGCAAGCGCGTGGCGCTGTTCGGCTGCGGCGACATGCACGCGGCGATGGGCGATGGCGAGATTAGCGTGTCGGGCGCCGAGGTGGCCGGCTACGCTACGGTCACGCTCACTGCGCTGCCCGACCTGCACCTGGTTGATCCGCTTATCGAGAACGGCACGCACCTCGGCATCATCGCGTCCGCCGAGTCTCTCGACGCAGCGGCCGATCGCGCCGTGCACGAGATGGTGGATCTGCTGCACGACCGCACCGGCGTCGACGAGGCCGAGCTGGTCATGCTGCTGTCGCTGGTGGCCGACGTGCAAGTGTGCCAGATGGTGGACCCCCAGAAGACCGTCCGCTTCATGGTTCCCAAGTACGTGCTGGAATCGCTGGGGTTCAAGCTGTAGAAGAAGAGAAGGTGGTCGGGCGGTCGCCTTCTCGCCCGACCCCATCGGAGGACATCTTGGAGGATGCGTCGTGCCCGAAACGTGCGGTTTCGCCGCAAAGGCCGGCCGTTTCGGCAACGCGTTGACAGGTTGCGTGCGTCTCCTACAGCAGCTCGCACACCTTGCCCAGCAGCGGCTCGAAGCTGACGCCGCGGTCTTTGAAGTCGGGCTGTTCGGCGCTCACCAGCATGGCGTCGTGCACGAAGTCGCCTGCGAACGCGACGGCCTCCTGCAGCGAGCGACCGGCCATCACGGCGGCCATCAGGCATGACGCGTACAAGTCGCCCGTGCCGTGCAACATGTAGGGCAGGTATTCGTTATGCGCTTCGAACGTCTCGCAGTCCTTGCCGCCCACGAAGTTGCGGATGCAGGACTCGCCCTCGCGCTGGATGCCCTTGAGCACCACGTGCTTCGCTCCCTTCACCACGAGGGCATCTACCAGGCGGTGCGCTTCTTCGTCGGAGATGTCGGTGCCGGCCCACTCGT
>ERZ773133.4163-NODE-4163-length-10132-cov-10.966359_pt1 | contig 10132 bp, 8 predicted proteins | sample MGYA00580861_ERZ773133 | MGnify/ENA primary metagenome ERZ773133 (study PRJEB29015, sample SAMEA2737844) | human gut metagenome | biome: human gut; feature: human-associated habitat; material: faeces | place: China | collected 2012 ...
TTTGTTGCTCAGGTACTTAAAAAAATATTTTATAATAGTGTTGCGGAATTAAGGCTGTCCTCTTAAATTCAGTAAATTTATAAATATAATACTTTTCTGGATAGCGAGATGTAAGGTAAACACTAATAGCTCTAAGATCCTGATAATGATTCTTCCATTCAGAATCATGAGTTTTACGGAAAGATTCTGCCTCACCCATAAAGTACGAAATACGTTGAACCAAATCTATGTTCTCATCAAACAAAACTAAAAACATTTTTCGTATCCTCTCTTGGTCAACAACGGCAAAATTCTGTATCATACCTAATGGGAAATAGTTCGATGATGCCAATAAATTAGTATGTTTTGATGTTGCATCCTTTATCATAGCACCAAAATTTTCAGCATTACCATCCCATTTCTCTTGAAATCTCTGAACCGCTTCCCACTTATACTTTTCATCCTCCCAAAATTTAGGGAGGTCCTGCTTATAAAGAGTAAAAAGTGATTTAACTATATCATCCGATTCACTCGATATAGTTTCGGTTTCTAGATAATCAAGAAATTTCTTGTAATTAGATATTGTAGCAGACAATGCATTATTGACGGTTTTATTGGCATCTGTCATTATCACCTTGTTATAGATATTCTGTACCTGAAGTAAATCTACAACTTCAAATAAACTGTTCTTTTTTGCTACCTCATTAACAATGTTAAGAATAACTTCATTATTGGGATGAGTCATTGCATACTGTCTATATGATGATTCCTTTAAACCTGTTTTTTTTAAGAAATCATAGAACATCTTTTGTCTTTCACTATTATCAGCAATATTGTAAATTTCTATTAAACTCATAATTCCCTATTTTTATCTTCAACAATTAATATTCCGTATTATTAGGATCATAATATAGCTTTGCAATATATTCTCCCCAATCCCCTGTCTTAGTTAACATCAAGAATGATACTTCTGGTATAGCAATTCTACGTATTAAATCATAGACATATGCTTTATGATTATTTTCCAATGTCAGATTACGGCTTTTCTTATATGTAAGCTCTTGAGCATACACTCTTCCAGTTTTATCTTGCATTCTTTTTCTAGTAAGATTAAAATGAAGTTCCTCAGGTAATGAGGAAACTTCAACTACCTTTTTTTCCCAAGAATCAAGATCCACTTTATTTCGATATACAAATCTATGATATATATATTCCCATTTAACAGCTTCAAGGTAATCCAATATATCATCTCTCAGAAGAGTACAATGTGCATCAAAAGCTTCCTCGCCAAAAAAATTAAAAATATCAGGATCATATTTACTGCCAAGGTATAAGCAAGCCTCACCATTACCAGTTCCTGTCTTGTTTTCTTTTACAAAACTATCGACAAGACGAATAGATGCCCAATCATCAATATATCTAAAATTCCTGTTAGCCATCATTCACACCGTATTGAGTTATATCCATTTGTTTCAAAATAGCAATAAGCACATCTACCACGATACTATTTCCAGCCTGTTGATACATAGCAGTATCACATACAACTATTTTGAAACTATCCTTAAATCCCATTAATCTAAGACATTCACGTGGTGTAAGTTTTCTAATACGACCTTTGTGAGTTACATAGTTATCAATTCCAGCTCTATGCATCTTATGCATAGACTGAAGCAGGGGACGAGCAACTTCAAGATCTGTTTCTATAGAAGTCTTGAAGTTCTTTGTTCCACCAGCCAAAACATATTTTGCTACTTTTTCTGAAAGATAGTACTTTTCTTCCACATCTTTTACATCAAAGATAAATTCGTCAAATTTTTCATCACTTGGGGTTAATTCTGAGTCAGGGTGATATATAAAATCTCCATGCCAATTGAATTCCTGATTTCTCTTCTGACATAGAGCTACATCACCATTTATTTGTGTGTAACTCTTTTCTCTGTTCTTGTGACTTGTAACAAATTTGATTCCTTTCTCTCTTAAAAAATATTTAGTCTCAATGTAATCTTCTAAAAAATCATACATTTTATACTCTAATTTGATTGGAGCAGGGTATTCAAACTCTGTTTTTCTCTTAAAGCCCAAACAAAATACCCTCTCTCGATGTTGAGGAATACCATAATCACAACTATTTAATACCCTATATTTAACATCGTATCCCAATTCTTCAAATATGTCATGAATGACATGCCATGTACGTCCTTTATCATGATTTAATAGTCCCCTTACATTCTCAAATAAAAATACTTTTGGTTGTGTCTCTTTTACTACACGTGCAAATTCATAAAATAAAGTTCCTCTGGCATCCTCAAACCCAAGTCTATGACCTACTAGTGAAAAGGCTTGACAAGGAGCTCCACCCACAAGAAAATCTATTTGACCTTTATATGGTTTTGCATCAAAGCTTCTAATGTCAGTAAACCAATCTTTTTCTTCAATATCATAATTAGCAAAATAGCTTTTCTTACAGTTTGGTTCTATATCACCAGCAAACATAATCTTATGCTTTAATCCCAAACGTTGAAAAGCATGTTCTATAGCTCCGATACCACTGAATAATGTACCTAAACGAACAATTCGTTCAGGGTGTGAAAAAGATAAATCTTTCCATAGAACTCCTTCAGATAATGGAGTCTCTGGAATATCCTTATACTCAAGTGATGCCACACGTTTTCTTATAAGTTTTTTAACTTTATTTATTTTATCTGAAACTTCTTCTATATCTTTCTTTACTGATACCATTCTAATCTATTTTTTCAAGCTTACCATTTATATGATAACTTGGTGAATCAATTGTATTTCTAATCTCTGCTATACCGTCTATGAAAGGTCCAATGTAATAATACTTAGGCTTTACCTTGACAGTTCCATTCTTCAGCATAATGCCCCATTTGCCATTTAATTTGAATGGAATATAACCCTTGTAATATGAATGCATTTCTTCATACATTGGAGGAACAACTGTGCGATTCCTACGATCGCACACCCCATAAAGCCCCGTCTTTCGATCACGGAAAACATTATACTCACCAATACCTTGTTCCGTATTTTCAGACTCAACAGAACGTATCTGCTTGTTTCCATCTACATGCTCAACCACTTCCATGTCCTCATCACCCTCAGAATAATCAGGCTGATGCTCAAATACATCGATATCTTTTTTAATAAGTGCACCATCATTCCAGCCATCTTCACCTCGTGTCTCAATGCCGTTGAAATGATGTCTCCAATGTCTGTTTGCCATAGGAGTCCCAAATCTGTTGTAAAGTCCTACGTTATCAAGGATAATACTTTTGTCTTTACCTTCTGATATTCGTAAAGCCCTACCTACTTGTTGGAGATACATGGTTAAAGAACGCGTAGGACGAGCCAATTGTACGAACTCTATATCTGGACAATCAAAGCCTTCAGAGAAAATATTTACATTGACGATCACACGTACATTACCTGCCTTAAATTCATTTATAATGTCTTGGCGTTCATCAGCAGGTGTGGTACCATCAATCATGCGTATATTTACTCCATTGGTTGCATAAAGGTCAAGTATATTTGCTGCATGACGTCGATCAATGGCATAAATTATTCCTTTTTTCCCATCAGCAAATTTCTTGTAGCTTTTATATAGTTCAGCGCGAATATGATCGCAATCAAATACATTGCTCAATTCAGCTTCCAAATAGTCACCATCTACACCATATCGATCAATAGAATTAACCGCCTTCTGAACCTCCGAATTGCGACGAATGCTTATGTAGTCGTAATTACTTAGATAATGCTCATTGATAAACCACTCTATAGGTTTCGAAATAACAATCTCTGAAAACAAGGAGCGGAAACCGCAATGATTCAGACGCCATGGAGTTGCCGTTACACCCAACTTCTTAGCATGTGGATACATCTCCCATAATTTCTGATAACCTGATGCTATGCTATGATGAGCTTCGTCAATAATTATAAAATCAAAGGGGTAATTGCGCATTGTCACATAGTTGCGACATGACATAAAAGTTTGTATACTCGCCACCTGAACCATGTATTGCATTTCCTGCTTTTTCCCACTCATAATTATACCGTGTGGTATATCTTTCAGTTTTTCACTTGCTTGAATAATGAGCTCCTTGCGGTGAGCAACAATCAGAATTTTTGACGCCGGGCTATGAACATTGCACCAATTTTGAATATCTCGAACTACTGATGTAAATACTATAGTTTTACCAGTACCAGTAGGCATTTGAATCATGATGTTATCCATCCTGTCCCAAAGGGAATATACTTCCTCTTTAATTTTTTGCTGGTATGGACGCAAACCGGTTGTATCAGCCACAATATGTGAAAAATTTATAATTGGGCCTACAAATGCTTCAACGCGTTCTACTTCTTGGTCAAGATAATCTTCCATCTTTATTTGATAATTATTTAGAATTCCTGCCATCCGGCAGCCTCAGCTTTTTCATAAATAGAAAGTGCCCATTTAGCTTGTTTATAGGTATATGAACGATTGCGCTTTACTATATATGCAAAATTACCGATAAAACAAACCTCAGCAGGGGTCAATCCATCATGCTCTTTTCCCCACTTATTGATACTGAACCAAACACTAACATCTATTTCAGCAGCCTTAGCAATAACAGCCTGCTGGGCTTCATTAATTTCCACTTCTTGTTCACCCGAAGCGGCAAGAATATCTTTAGGAAGAATAGATGCGAAATTATGATTGTTAAGTTTTGTCTTGAGAGCATCCCAACAACGTGTTGCTTTAGTCCATTCATTAATATTAATACCTTCATCAACATTAACAATATGGTTCCATATATCAGGCTCTATTCTCTTTACAAATTCTAATACTTTATATAGAGTAGTTTGTCTTAACTTATCAAGGTCTTCCTTTGGAATGTCAACACTAACGAATCGATTACGTTTTTTACCCTCTGTAGTAGTGTATTGCTCCTTAATTTTGTAAGATATATGTTGTTGACCATTTAATAGTTTGGCATAAACATTATATAAATCAATAGTCATGTTACTTTGTACTACAGGATTCATTACGTTCTGTTCATTCCATATAGTAACTAAATCAAGTTTCTTACTAGAAAGAAAACTTAATGCAGAAAGAGTATATGCCACCATATTCGATTTATAACCTGGAAGTGCTATGCCATCTCTGCCATAATAAGCGTCAATTGCTTTAAAAAGAATACCTTTGGCAATAGTACGATGATAAGTATCGGCATCGAATTTGATACCTAAAGCCTTGATTCTATTGAAAAATACTGCATAGTTGTTCTCACCACCTTTACAAACACTGGCAGGATATTCCATCCAAGCCATCATAAACTTTGACAAAAGGGTCTTATCAAACATTTGATTTTTGGGATATTCAGCATAGAACTCACGTTCTGTAGCAGCTGTGTTATTACGTTTTGCCTTATCAAGATACTGTCCGCGAGTACGCTCGAAAAACCATTTACTGACAGGTTTACCAGAGGGTGTCTTGCACCATTCCTGTCGTGATTGGTTTTCAATGTCTACAAGGAACTGTTCATTAATATTAAAATCAGATTTCTTTACTGCTGATTGAGTATTAGCAAACTTTGAGATCTTCTGTACAATAACACCTTGTTTCTCTTTATCTTTAATAACAGATACTTTCATACAAACAAAGACTTTAGAAAGCTTACTAATATTTACGCCCTTCATCTTAAATACAGCATCAATACTAGCTGTAGTCTGGCCACCATTTACAATCTGCCAATCCTTAATGCGTGTAATTTCCATGCCTTTCTCAGTCTTTCTGACCGTAATATCGGCAGCTGTAGTTGAAATACCATTATTATATGCAAAAAACATATCCGGCTCAGGTTCAGTATCCTCAACACCTTTAAGTTTCTCTCTATAAGTAGCCTTATGACCTATCATAGTATCACGTATACCTTTGTTGCTTGCGCCCTTAAATTGTAGGAACGTACGTACATTTTGTTCAAGTATTTGCTGGTGGTAGTTGTGATAAATTTGCGAAAGTATAGTACCAGGAATTATACTGAGGTAACAAGAAACATTTTCAGAAATATCAGGCATTTGAATACATGGTAAAGGACTATTATAATCAGCATCAAAGTCTACGATAATAGGATCCTTACCTGAAATAATATTATGTTGACGCATCACACGTTTAGCATCCCAAATAATATACTCGCATGAAGTACCTTCGTCAAGTTCTGCTATTTCCTTTTCGTAGTTAGCTGGAGCAATAGCATTTGTTAAAAGGAATAGACGAATACGGTCTATCTTCTGTGTACTATGAATAAGATCTGCTACTTGATACAATTCACTCTTTGTGTCGTGTATCTTACTAAGCATTTTACCATTTTTTGACTGCTCAAAGAATCTATAAAGCCAATTAAAGTGCCTATCAAGTTCATTTGCAGTTATACTTTTTCCATTTTCAGGATCTAAATAGACACTTAAGAAAAGATCAATAGACACAAGATCCTCATCACCATTAATTCCCCATCCATCAAGTGCTACTCCATTGCCATTATCATAACTACACAAATTCACTTGATCCACATCACCCATAGCTTGGATGTAACCAATAACCAACTTTGTTAATTCATCCTTTGGGAAATCAGCCATACCAAGAATTTCATCGAGAACTTCTTCCTTATATTGCTCAACCTCTGTCAACTCTTTTGCAACGATTGTATTGGCAACAGTGTTCTCTACATTGATAAAATTTTCTGCCACCTTAAAATCATCAAATTGATCTTCGTTTGGATTCATATTATCTATATTTTTTTAATTCTTATTTTTATCTTATTTGCATTTGAAAATGTCGTAGTTTCATCAAAGAAAACAATGCCTAATAGAATTACTGTACTAGGATTGAATACACAAGCATATTTACCTTATTGTTTATACAACCATTACCAGTTTCCTACTCATGTCTTCCCTAATTTTTGTAGACATACAGACATTACGGCAGTTACTTTTAAATTTTGGGCAGAACATTGAGCTTTCCATACTTCATTTCATCTTTCAATACATTGTACACATAAGTTGGACCTTCAATATAAAGCTCTGTAGCCTCATCCGAAAGCTTAGCAAAGGTCTCAGAGTTGTAAAACTCCTTGAGAGCTGTATACAAGTCGTAGCCTTTGTCCTCCATCAAATACAAAATTATATTTGTTGTAATGTCCTCTACCAAACATTGTATTTGTTTATTCATATTCTACTCAATTATTAATGGCTTCAGCCAATAAAAGATGTGTTCTATTATTGAATTTAAGCCATGATATAGTTTCATTGAATTCCTCCACCATTATTTAGACAAACCTGTGTGAGGTCCTGAACGCTATCATCGAATGAGAGTAAATGTTCAGCATCATAATGTTTTGTTATAAAGTCGATCCCTTTAAAACGTATCAGGTAATTGCTTGCCTCGCGAACGGATAAATGATGAGTTTTAGCAAATTCACTAATTATTGTTACTATATAGGCTATCACATTTTTGTCAATTGTTTGCGCATTTTGCAAGACAATTGAAGCCGACATACCAAGAGAATCGAGTACCTTTATAACCGTCTTTATCGTAAGCCCTTTTCCACTCTCTATTTTAGAAATCTGTGCTTTCCCAACTCCGACACGTTCACCAAGTTCTTCCTGAGTAAGTCCTTTGCGAAGACGTTCATTACGAATTATCGAACCAATATTTTCTAACCTATTTGTCATACCATATATATTTACTCGCTAACAAATATACAACAAAGTTTCCAAAACGGGAAACAATTATAAATTAATATTGCGTTCTACCTTTACTTTATTGCCGTATTCATATATACGTCTATTAAAATAAAGTCAAATAAAGGGAAAAGAGAAAATAGTTCACCTTCTTCCCTCTGTTAAGCAAAACAATATACGCAAAACTCTCTTGCATTTAGTTGACATACTTGGCGAAAAACTCACGTATTATTTGTACCTTTGTAAGTAGATAGAAAACAGGTGAACTTCAGTTGGAAAATTTAGATTTTCCACGCTTCTAATTTTATGTTGAAGAATAAACGTAGGAACAGTAAATTCTGGTTCAAAAACAACCCCGTTATGGTCTAAAAAATACTTTCCTACCGTTTAAAATATAAGTTTTTGATTATCAATTATATCTACATGTTGCATCGGAAACTTCCGAGCATCTTGAATATAAACCGGCCGAACTGTATGTCCGTGTCACTATCAGACATAAGGGTATGCGCAAGGATACAAACCGGATTATCACCGCTCCGGTGAAAAATGAACCGATACCCAAGAGTTATGCAAGCGCTTCGCTACTTACCGAGCTGATGGTCGGCAAATATGTGGACCACCTTCCGTTCTACCGGCAGATACAGATGTTCAAGCGTATAGGCATCAGCCTGCCACCGTCCAGCATCGAAGCCTGGTTCCATGAAGTGGCCGACCTGATGCGTCCCGCCTATTACCGGTTGAAGGAACTGGTCCTGTCTTCCGATTATGTCCAGTCCGATGAGACAACTATACCTATAATCAACAACGAGAAGCATCAGACAATAAAGGGATATCTTTGGCTGGTGCGGAGCGTAACGGGCAACCAGGTCTTCTTCTTTTACCATGACGGTTCCAGAAGCATGAAGGTGGCTCTGGAACTCTTCAAGGGTTATCAAGGGGCCATACAGACAGACGGATATACCGGTTATGGGATACTTGAAAAGACAAAAGGTATCATCATCATATGCTGTTGGGCACATGCCAGACGCTACTTTGAGAGGGCATTGAAGCATGACAAGGCCAGGGCGGAGTATGCCCTGACCATGATAGGCATGCTCTATGACGTGGAACGTATAGCCGATGACGACAACATGAATGAACAGCAGCGTATGGAACTGCGTAAACGGCTTGCATATCCTATAATCTGTTCGTTTGAGAAATGGTGTCTTACGGAGTATGGCAAAGTCCTTCCTAAAAGTCCGATAGGACAAGCCATGAACTACTTCCTTAATCATGTGCGGCAACTGGCACATTACACGATGGACGGTAAATATTGTATAGATAATAATTTGATAGAAAACTCGGTAAGGCCTGTTGCGATCGGCAGATTATGTTGTACACTACATAATCTGCCTTATGTTGGCATTATATTTATGTTGGCATCATAATTAAAGTCCATAATTAACAGTACTTTTACCTTTTTTGATGCCAACATAAAATATATTACTGTAAAGATTTTAAGAAAGTAATAATAGACTGATCCGTTATTGGTTTTACTTTCAAGTCTGGATTATTCAAATTACAAGATTCTATCGCTTTTACTTTCATCTTTAAGTTTATCTCAGCATAGATGTTTGTGGTATTTATAGAAACATGTCCTAGCCATGAACGAATTGTATTAATATCTACACCAGATTCCAACAAATGAGTTGCCGTTGAGTGTCTTATTGTATGTGGACTGACATTCTTTTTAGCTATGCTAGGCATTAATTCAGCCGCTTTTGCTGCATATTTGGTTACTAGTTCATATATTCCAAACCTTGTGATTGGATTACCATATTTATTAAGGAATACAGCATCATCCTTGGATCTATGTAGAAAAGGTTCAATAAGTTTCACTGTCGTATCCCATAGTGGACATGGTCTTGTTTTATTCCCTTTTCCACGAACATATACAACCGAGACTGTGTTTGGAGAACCGATATGTATATCTGAGATTTTAATATTAACAATCTCAGATGCTCTGGTTCCTGTATTATACATAAACATTAAAAGTACATAGTCTCTCATCCCTTGCTTCGTAGTTTTATCAGGTGCATTTAACAATACCTGCATTTCTTCTTTCTCAAGATAATGGATTTTAGGTTGTGCAGTACCCTCAAAGGTTTTAATATTTTCCTTTTTATTCGGTATATATTTTAACCTTGAATACCATAATAGATATTGGGGCTCAACAGACGATACGTACTTAGCAAAGCTACGTATAGCGGCTAATCTTAGATTTCTGGTTGTAACAGAACACTTTTGGACTACTTCTATACTATTTAAAAAATCGGATATAATGTTTACTGTCAAGTCTTCTATTTTAAGCTTAGAGACAACAAGTCCCTTTGATTTTATAAAACTCAATAATTGACAGAAACAATAGCTATAGCTTTTG
>ERZ773133.4170-NODE-4170-length-10111-cov-3.624006_pt1 | contig 10111 bp, 7 predicted proteins | sample MGYA00580861_ERZ773133 | MGnify/ENA primary metagenome ERZ773133 (study PRJEB29015, sample SAMEA2737844) | human gut metagenome | biome: human gut; feature: human-associated habitat; material: faeces | place: China | collected 2012 ...
TCTCGCCCACATGATTGTAGGTCATGGAATCGTATCGAGCGGGTGACGGCGTGTAGACGGTGGTCGGTTCAAGCATGGTTCCTCCTTGAAAACTCTGCGTATTCCGCTGTGCGCTGTGTTGCTTGAGTTGGCGCATGTCGTAAGTTTGTCGACGATACTATCGTCGCACTTCAAGTAAACTTGAATGCAAGTATCGTCGATAGTGTGTTTTCCGATGATTGACAATCGCAAGGAATCGCAAAATCGCTAGAAAAACCTAGAAAATCGTAGAAATGAGAAGGGGAATGGCAACATATACGATTCGTGAAGTCGCGCAACGATTCCATGTGCAGACGTCAACCTTGCGCTATTACGAGGATCAGGGGCTGCTGTGCGACGTGGAGCGCGACGATGCGGGGCGACGCGTGTACACCGACTCGCATATCGGGCGGCTCGAGGCGATCGCCTGCTTCAAACATGCGGGCATGAGCATCGATGAACTCAAACGCTTCTTCGCATACGAAAAAGACGAGCGTGCGCACATTGCGGACATGCTGGAATTGTTGGAATCGCGGCATCAAGCGATTTTGAAACAGCGGGCCGCGCTGGAAGAGGCGTACATGCATGTGTTGCGCAAACTGCACTTGTACCGCGACATTCAACGCAGCATCGAAACGGGGGCGCCATACCCGGATTGGGCGAATTATGATGGCAAGGATTTTCGCGCCGACGATCAGTGAAGTTCGGTGGACTGACGAAGATCAGTGAAGACTGGTTGGCGAAGGGCGGTGACGCCCAGTTGGCGAAAAAGCGGAAAATAAAAGGTGTGGAACCGCAAACTACAGTTCCACACCTTTAGAACACCTAGCAGAACGTCTAATAGAGACTGCTGCGACTCGTTTCAGCCCTACTTCAGCAGAGTGGCCACGGATGGCAGCAGGGCGCGCAACGCCTTGCCGCGATGGGAGATGGCGTTCTTTTCGGCCGGTTCCATCTGCGCGGACGTGAGCTTCTCGCCGGCTTCGACGGCACGCGCCGGCTGATCGTCGGGCACGAACAGCGGGTCGTAGCCGAATCCATGCTCACCTTGCGGCTCATGTAACAGCACGCCCGGCATTTCGCCGGTTTCCACGATTTCCTGAGCGATCGCATGACGACCATCGGCGCCTGCGCCTGCTTCGGTTTGCGGCACCACCAGCGCGGCCGCGCAACGGAAACGCGCGGTACGCTTGGCATCCGGAATGTCGGCGATCTGCGCGAGCAGCAGCGCGTTGTTGGCTTTGTCATCGCCATGCTTGCCCGCCCAACGTGCGGAAAGAATGCCGGGGGCATTGCCCATCACGTCCACAATCAGACCGGAATCGTCGGCGATTGCCGGGCAGCCCGTACGTGCGGCCACATCACGGGCCTTGAGCAGCGCGTTCTCTTGGAAGGTCACGCCATCTTCCACCGGATCCGGCAGATTCAGCGAACCGGCCGACACCAGCTCCACCTGATCTGCGTCCACACCCAGGCAATCTTCCAGAATGCGGTTGATTTCAACGAGTTTGCCCTCGTTATGCGTTGCGACGATGATTCTCACGTTCCGATTCCTTTCGTTGCTGTTCGTTGCTTCGTTGATGTCGGCTTGCCTGACGTGCGTTTGACGTGCCCTGACTTGCCTAACCTACGATTGGTTTGCGAGGCCAGCCTGCGGTCGGCTTACGTCCGACTTGCAGCCTTCAGTCCTGTGCGAGCGCGGACTGCTGTGCGTCCTGCAGTTCCTTGTTGCCCTTTTCCGCCAGGTCAAGCAGCGCGTTCAACTCGGCGCGGTTGAACGGGCGGTGTTCGGCAGTGCCCTGAATTTCAATGAATTCGCCGGAACCGGTCATGGCCACGTTCATGTCGGTCATGGCCTTGCTGTCTTCGATGTACGGCAGGTCAAGCATCGGTGTGCCATCGATCACGCCTACGGACACGGCGGAAACGCTGTCTTTGATCACACGCTCGGCGGACCTGATGTGCTTGTGCTTCTCGGCCCAGCGCATGGCGTCCACGAGCGCCACATATGCGCCGGTGATCGACGCTGTTCGGGTGCCGCCGTCGGCCTGCAGCACGTCGCAGTCGATCTGCACCTGGTTTTCGCCGAGTGCCTTCATATCAACCACGCCACGCAGGCAGCGACCGATCAGTCGGCTGATCTCATGCGTGCGTCCGCCGATCTTGCCGCGCACGGATTCACGATCGGTGCGGTCTGCAGTGGCTCGCGGCAGCATCGCATATTCCGCGGTGACCCAGCCCAAGCCGGAGTCCTTGCGCCAACGTGGCACGCCTGCGGTGAACGTGGCCGTGCACATCACTCGCGTATTGCCGCATTCCACAAGCACGGATCCTTCCGGAACATCCGTGAAATGACGGGTGATGCGCACCGGACGCAGCTCATCCACCTTGCGTCCGTCCGCACGAATTACCGTCTGCCCGTCCAACATGTCTTTAATCGCTACCATCGCTGATTTCTCTGCTTTCGATTGATTACACGATCAACAATCGTTTGTATTTTCCGAAAAAACAGTATCACCAGCCGAAAACCCGTCTTTCCGTCTTGAACTCGCCTCTTGCTGCACCTCAATTTGCCTATCCCAATTTGCGTCGTGCCCGAATTTGCGCGCATCTCACGTTTGTCTCACGTAATACAGGCATGCAAGCACGTATGATGGAACGAAAACCTGTGCTTGGCCACGGCGAGGCCTACACTTATGGTCAGTTTCACCAAAAGTCAGAAAGGCTTTGGAAATGCTGGATTATTCACCTGCACTCATGACCGACATGTACGAATACACCATGCTTGACGCGTGCCTGAGGGACGGCACCGCCAATCGCAAGTGCGTATTCGAGATTTTCACCCGTCATCTGCCGCTTGGCCGCCACTATGGGGTGGCCGCCGGCCAAGGTCGTATTCTTGACGCGCTTGAAAATTTCCATCTTGACGATAATGATCTGAAATTCCTTGCAGATCGCAAAGTAGTGGGCCCCGAAACTATCAAATGGCTTGAGAATTTCCATTTTTCCGGTTCGATCAAGGGCTATCGCGAAGGTGAGATGTTCTTCCCGAATTCGCCGATTCTGCAAGTCGAAGGCACGTTCGGCGAGTGCACGCTGCTGGAAACGCTGTTGCTGAGCATTCTGAATTACGATTCCGCGGTCGCGTCGGCCGCGTCCCGCATGGTCAGCGCCGCGAAGGATCGCCCGTGCATGGATATGGGCGGGCGCCGTACGAACGAGTGGGCCGCCGTTGCCGCTGCCCGTGCTGCGGTAGTGGGCGGATTCAAGGGCACGGCCAATCTGCTGGCCGCGCAAATGTATGGCTTGAATGCCATCGGCACGGCCGCGCACTGCTTCACGCTGGTGCATGATGATGAGCGCAGCGCGTTTGAATCGCAGATTGCCGCGCTCGGCAAGAACACCACACTGTTGGTTGACACGTACAACATTGAAGAGGCCGTGAAGACAGCTGTTGAAGTGGCCGGACCCGAATTGGGCGGCGTGCGCATCGATTCCGGCGATCTGGCGTCGTTGGCGCAGCGCGTGCGCAACCAGCTGGATGCGTTGGGCGCTACCAACACGAAGATCACCGTTACCAACGATTTGGACGAGTATGCGCTCGCTTCGCTGCAGACCGCGCCGGTCGATTCGTATGGCGTGGGCACCATGCTCGTCACCGGATCGGGCGCTCCGACCTGTGCGATGGTATACAAGCTGACTGAACGCGAGAATTCCGCTGGTGACATGCAGCCGGTGGCCAAGAAGTCGAAGGACAAGGCCACGGTTCCGGGCCGCAAGCTCGCCTTCCGTTCGTACGAGTATTCGCTGGCCGACTGCGAACATGTGATTTCCGGCTCCGAAGAGCAGCTGGCCGCCTATCAGCCGGAAGAAGGCTGGAAGGATCTGCTGGTCGGCTACGTGAGCAACGGCGAAATCAACTCCGATTATCAGGGCCACGAAGCCATCGTCAACGCGCATAATTACCGTGCCCAGGCGCTGGCCGAACTGCCGATCGGCGCGCAAAGCCTCATGAAGGGCGACCCGGTAATCCCCACTGAAATCACAGTCCTTTGAGGTCTCAGTCTTCTGACGGCCACAGTCCCCTGACGCTTCCCCTCCTGGCGTCCGATGGGTGCTATCTCGCTTATGTATGGCAGATTTGGTGTTTTGTCAGGTGGCATTTCGCTTATATATGGCAGATGTTCTTTGGAATCTATGGGTTAGGGTGCACCCTAACACCTGTTTTCCCAAGGTGGCCTGCCATATATAAGCGAGATGTCTTCGGTCAGTTCGCTAAATCTGCCATATATAAGCCGGATATCAAGTGAAAAAGCTTGTGGCGATTGATCCTACAAGCTCATCTTTAGAGTAGTGGTATCAACACCGCCAAGAGCCCGCAGTGTAATCACCGCTGGCTTTTCTTGTAACTGAAAACATGACAAAAACATATCGCAGGGAGAAAATCCTACCGAATTAAGGAAATGATCAAGCGTGAAGAGGCTGTTGGATTGCGTTGGCAAATGCTTCCGATGGATTCTTTGCGTGCTATCATCGCTCCGGTTGCGCACGGCAATTGATTTTGACAGTCGAACAACGAAGGGCATGATCATATGCGAGCATTTTCTCTGGTTACGTTGAGTCCGGAGGCGTTTGACGATTTTTCCGCACATCACGCGGACGGCAACTTCCAACAGACCTCTGCCGCAGGCCGTCTGCGTGCCGGCCAAGGGATCGAAGTGGAATACCTTGGCGTTCAAGAAAACGGCACAATCGTTGCGGGAGCGCTGTTCGAAACGCATCGCAGCCGCCTTTCCACCTTCAGTGTGGTGCACGACGGCCCCTTGTGCGACTATCGCGATCGCGAATTGACCGAATATTTCATGACCCAACTCAAGCAGCACGCGAAGGCGAAAGGATCCGCACAGATGGAAATCGTGCCGGAAATGCCATACTGCCTGCATGACTCGCGTGGCGGCGAACTGCCAGCCGACCAAGGTGGCGCTCCTGTTGATGATGCCGTGGAAACGTTGAAAAACCTCGGCTTCATGCATGACGGCTTCACCATCGGCTACACTGCGGTGCCGCGCTGGCGTTACTTGAAAGACCTGACTGGCATTACCGACGAAAAGTCACTGCTCAAGTCGTATGACAAGCGCACGCAGTGGAGCGTGAAACGTGCCGCATCCATGGGCGTGCATGTGCGCGAGCTAGGCGAAGACGAGCTGCAGGTGTTTGCCGACATCGAGCAGGCCACCGCCGAACGCCGTAATTTCGAATATCGCGGTGAAGCCTACTTCCGCAAGTTCAAGCAAGCCTATGGCAGCAAAGCCCACTTCATGGTGGCGCAGATTCACATCGGCGAATACATTGCCGACATGGAATCCAAGCGCGATGTCTTGCGGAAGAAGGTCGATACGCTGCAGACCAAATACGATGAGCATCCGACCACCAAAACGGAACGCCAGTTAGGGGAAGAGTCCCGCAACCTTGAGGCGGCGGAAAAGCGTTTGGCTGAAGCGGCCGAGTATGCCAAAGACGGTGACGTGCTTCCGGCGGCAGCATCCCTATTCGTGGAACACGCTCGTGAAACGGTGTATCTGTTCTCAGGCAGTGTGGAAAAGTACAAGCCGTTCTACGCTTCCGCGCTCATTCAGCATGATGCCATGCTGCATCTGTGTGTGGAGCGTGGCGTGACCCGCTACAACTTCTACGGCATCAACGGCGTGTTCGACGATCCGGAAGATGAGGGTCGTGGCGTACTCGAATTCAAGCAAGGCTTCAACGGGTACGTCGAGGAACTCATGGGCTCATTCGCGCTTCCCGTACGCCCGCTGACCTTCAAACTCAAGACCGCCCTCCGCAAACTTCTGCGCCACTAGCTATTAGCTCACCTTCCGCTTGGAGGATTCTGGGTGGGGGCTTATAGGTGCGCGAGGGTTATGTGAACGCTGTTGACAGCGACTGTAGGCCGGACTAGGTTATCGCTTTTGGTGAAAAGGGATTTTAGCCAGTTGGGATAGTGAAAGGCAGTTACGGATCGTGATGCGCGAAGTGAATGCGAGTGAGGAACAAGAGCAAGAATCGTCTGAATGGAATGTGCGCGAGCTGAGCGGTAGTGAGTTTGATGAGCTTTCCGCCGCGAGCAGATACGGCGGATTCCAGCAGACTTCCGAAATGGCGGCATTGGCTCAGTCCGACGGCATGCAGACGCAATACGTTGGATTGGTGGATTCGCACGATGCTCCGGTGGCTGGCGCGTTGGTGGCTTTTTCGCAAGGGCGTTTCGGCGTGGAAGGCTCGTTATGGCTTGGCCCGTTGTGCAATGGGAATAACAGAGAGCAGATGACCGCGTTGACCGAAGGTTTGCGCGAGGCTGCCGAACGGGTTCACGCCATCAGCCTGACGTGCTGGCCCAACCAGGTGTATTGCGTTCGTGATTCGCAAGGCAAGGCCATGGCCGAACCCAATGATGAGATGGTGCGGGAGTACGAGCGGCTGGGTTGGAAGCATGCTGGCTTTACCCGTGGATACGATGCCCTGATGAACCGTTGGAATTACGTCAAGGACTTGAGAGAGTTCTCGAACGCCGGCGAGCTGCTCGCTTCGTATGCGAAGAACACGCGTCGTAACGTCAAGATCGCGCGGAACAGCGGCGTGGAGGTTCGACGCCTGAATCGCAGTGAGCTGAACGTGTTCCACGATGTTCCACGATATTTGCGAGCTGAGTAGCGAACGCCAGCATTTCGCCAACCGTAGCCTTGATTACTTCGAACGCGTATATGATGCGTTTGGAGACAAGGCCGAGTTCATGGTGGCGGAAGTGCATCTTGACCGCTATTTGCAATCCTGGGAGGAAAAGCTGGCGAAGTTCTCGAAAGACGTGGAACGCTTGGAGCGTTCGCTTGAGCATACGAAGTACCCGGATGATGTGCGCAAGAAGCTCGATACGGCTCAGAAGAATGTGGAGTCCGCACGTCGCCGTATTGAGGATGCGAACGAGCGCATCGCTCGTGATGGCGAGGTGGTGCCGGTCGCCGTAGGTCTGTTCATGTGGCATGAACGCGAGCTGGTGTATTTCTCCAGCGGATCCGACGATCGTTACGCCAAGTTCTACGCGCCCACCGCCTTACAGCATGAGATGATGTCGCGTTGCTTGGAACGCGGAGTGACGCGGTACAACTTCTATGGCATTTCGGGAGTGTTCGACGATCCGGAAGACGATGGACGCGGCGTGCTCGAGTTCAAGCAGGGCTTCAACGGCTACGTTGAGGAACTGCCGGGCGAATTCACGCTTCCGGTGAACAAGCTGCGCTGCGGTGTGAGCGATTTGGCCCACAAACTCCTGCGCCGCTAGCTTTAGGGGGTTTCAGCCATGCTTGGCGCGACGCGGATTTGCGTGGGGTGAGACTTTCTGGTACGCTTTGTGTCTTGTGCGCGGATGGCGTGTGCTTCCGGGCATTGCCACTTTAGCTCAGTCGGTAGAGCGGCTCACTCGTAATGAGCAGGTCGACAGTTCGATTCTGTCAAGTGGCTCCAGCGCCCTAGATGTGAAAGCATCTAGGGTTTCGCATATCAGGAGCGTTTCGCCCCGATATGGCTACTTGCGCGAGTGGCGGAATTGGTAGACGCGCAGGATTTAGGTTCCTGTGTCTTTGACGTGTGGGTTCAAGTCCCATCTCGCGCACTTTCAGAAAACGGCGGAATTCCGTCAGTTCTTGGTCATTGTAGTCCACTCAATAAGCCTTTTTGAGAACATGTTGAGAACATTTTGCCCGTTTGCGTCCCAATTCTTCCACTGACTGGATGATTTGGGACGTTGGGGAGCTCGTTTGCGGGTGGATTCTTCCACTGACTGGATGATTTGGGACGCTGAGGGGCGCGTGAGCGGAGTGTTTCTTCCAGTGGGTGGAAGAAACAGGACGGTGATGGGCGGCTTGGTGGCAGGGGATGCTCCTAAGATGGCTTCGGGTAGGAAGAGAAAGAGATGATTAGGGATTAGGGGAGTGTCGTGTCTGCGCTGATTCAGCCTGTTGCGCTACTGCTGATTATTCTCGCCGGATACTTGTTCAAACGTGCCGGCCTGTTCGAAGATCGCGATTACCGCATTATGCAGACCATTATTTTCAATCTGGTGCTGCCAGGCGCGATCGTCTATTCGTTTGCTACGAATCCGCATGATTCCAGCATGCTGTTGATTTCGCTGTTCGGCCTGATTGTTGCGTTCATTCCGCCGGTCGTGGTTTTCTTGACGTCCCGCCACCGACCGGTGCAGAACCGTGCGTTCATGATGTTGAATGGTTCCGGCTTCAACGTTGGCTGCTTCTGTTTCCCGGTGGTGCAGGCGTTTCTTGGCACGGGCGCGATCGTGCCCGCCGCCATGTTCGACATTGGCAATTGCGTAATGGTTGCCGCCGGTACGAATGTGATGACGCAAACGCTGCTGCACATCAAGCCTGGCACGCCGCTTACCGAACAGTATCAGGGCAATGCGCCCACGCTCCCGTATGTGAAGCCGAAAGACAAGGATGCCAAACGTCTTGCCCGCAAGGCGTTGGCCCGCAACGTGTTCAAGGGTTTCTTCGGTTCGGTTCCGTTCGACACGTACTTGGTGATGATTATTCTCACGCTCGCTAACGTGAAGATTCCTGACATTATTGCCGCGCTCGTGCAGCCGCTTTCGAACGCGAATTCGTTCTGCGCAATGCTGATGGTGGGCATGCTTATGGATTTGCCATCTGGCAAGCAGGATGTGCTTCAGTTGTTGAAGGTGATTGGCTGGCGACTGCCGTTTGGTATTGCGTTTGCTACTGCGGCTTGGCTGCTGCCGTTTGGCGCTGAGATTCGTGAGGCGGCTGCAATGTGTTGTTTGGCGCCGATTGCAGTGTTTTCCACGCTGTTTACCGACAAGGTGCTTGGTAATGCGAAGCTTGCTGGTTTTACGCTGTCGATTACTGCGATTATCAGTTTGCTGCTGATGACCGGCGCTCACTTCTTGTTCGTCGCGCTCGCATAAGAGCGGCAAGGAGATCTTTACCGGGTGCGGGAGATTGTTTGTGACCCCGCAGAGCACGAAGTCGTTGAATGCTTGCTTGCTGGTAGTTGCAGTGCCGTTTTCTTGGCGTTCACTGCATAATGCGATCGTTTCGTTTATTACATGTTTGGAAGTGTTACGAAGACTTGCGCCGGAACCATGCATACGATTTCAGTAATCGTCGAAAATGCGCATGTCGAAGACGGAAGATGGTCGGAACCGCGCTATATTGCGAATCTTGGCGAATGTGTTAACTCAGGAAATATTTTTGTGTTGTTCTGTCTTCTTTTGTGAGTATCTTGTGAGGTGAAGAGATACGGAATGCGACACGCGGAAATCCGCAGAGAAGCCGCAATCGCATCCGCTTCATAGTGATGATGAAAGGACCTATACACCATGGCCATCAATCCTCCTGTTGACGCCACCAAGACCCCGGAGTGGGCCGCACTGCAGAAGCACTACGATGAGCTGCAGTCCGAAGGCATCAGCCTCAAGCAGTGGTTCGCCGATGACGCCGAGCGCGTCGAGAAGCTGAGTTTCGACGCGGGCGACCTGCACTTCGACCTGTCCAAGAACCTGATCAAGCCGGAAACCCTGCAGCTGTTCGCAGACCTCGCCAAGGCCGTCAAGCTCGACGAGCGCACCAAGGCCATGTACACCGGCGTGCACATCAACAACACCGAAGACCGCGCCGTGCTGCACACCGCACTGCGCCGCCCGGCCGAAGACGAAGGCAAGTACATCGTTGACGGACAGGACACCGTCAAGGACGTGCGCGAAGTGCTCGGCCGCATCTACGCATTCGCCGACAAGGTTCGCTCCGGCGAATGGACCGGCGTTTCCGGCAAGAAGATCGAGACCGTCGTCAACATCGGCATCGGCGGTTCCGACCTGGGTCCCGTCATGGTGTACGAAGCGCTGAAGCCGTACGCTGACGCAGGCATCTCCGCACGCTACATCTCCAACATCGACCCGAACGATCTGGCCGAAAAGACCAAGGGCCTCGACCCGGAGACCACCCTGTTCATCGTCGTTTCCAAGACCTTCACCACCCTGGAAACCCTGACCAACGCTCGCGAA
>ERZ773133.4171-NODE-4171-length-10110-cov-3.061363_pt1 | contig 10110 bp, 4 predicted proteins | sample MGYA00580861_ERZ773133 | MGnify/ENA primary metagenome ERZ773133 (study PRJEB29015, sample SAMEA2737844) | human gut metagenome | biome: human gut; feature: human-associated habitat; material: faeces | place: China | collected 2012 ...
TCAATTGGGCTGAACGTTATATTCCGGGCATCGTACATGCCTGGTTTCCCGGAGAATTTATGGGTGATGCAGTAGCGAAAGTTCTTTTCGGTGATTATAATCCGGGAGGCAAACTGGCAGTGACTTTCCCCCGTTCGGTGGGACAGATACCTTTTGCTTTTCCTTTTAAACCGGGCTCTGACTCTAAAGGTTTCGTTCGCGTGACGGGGACTCTTTATCCTTTCGGATATGGTCTGAGTTATACCACTTTTGCCTATAGTGATTTGAAGATAGAAAATCCGGTGATAGGCGTACAAGGTTCTGTGAAACTGAGTTGTAAAGTGAAGAATACCGGTAAGGTGGCCGGTGATGAAGTCGTTCAGCTTTATCTGCATGATGAGATGAGTTCTGTGACTACTTATGTGAAGGTTTTACGTGGTTTCGAACGTGTTCATCTGGAACCGGGAGAAGAAAAAACTGTTAATTTCATGCTTACTCCCCAAGAGTTAGGCTTGTGGAATAAGGATAATCATTTTGTAGTAGAGCCGGGGACATTTGCCGTAATGGTGGGAAGTTCCTCACAGGATATCCGGTTACAGGGAAAGTTTGAAGTGAAATAATAGCCATCTTTGCTATGCGATATGAGTCATAGTATTTAATCACAATGAAATGATGGGTTTGTGGATATTTTTGTATGGCGGGGCAATGCCGTAATCGGTTATTTGTGCGGCTGCATGTACTTGTTGCATCATGCTTCCTAAAATGGCAATTAGAATTTTTAAAAATCTCATATTGTATTAGTTGTAGATTCCATATATTGTTTGGGCGTTTTCCCATATTTTTCTGCAAAGCATTTGGAAAAATAGGAAGGATTCGAAAAACCAACCTGATACATGACTTCGGACACTGTATACTTTCGATGTTCCAACAGTAGTGCGGCCTTTTTCAGTCGGATAGACTTGATATAATCTACAACTGTGTGTCCCGTCAATTGTTTTATTCTTCTATATATTTGTTTGGAATTATACCCAGATATTTCAGACAGCTTTTGTACGTTCAGATCTGAATCGGCTAATCTTTCTTCAATGATTTCAGTAATTCTAATCAATAGTTTTTCTTCAATAGATTCAACAACGATTTCTTTGTGTTGTTGTATCATATCCGATTGCTTGATCTTGCGAATTAAGAGTGATTTGCTCCGTATGATTTGTTGCATCCGTTCTTCCAGTTCCTTCATATCAAAAGGTTTAGAAATAAAAGCGTCTATTCCCAGTTTATATGCTTGAGATTCTGTTCGTTTGTCATCTTTGGCAGTGATAAGTATGATAGGGATAGTAGCGGTTGAAATATTCTGTTTCAGTAAACGGCTCATTTCAATACCATCCATAACGGGCATCATAACATCCGAAATAACAATATCAGGTTCTAATTCCTGGGCCATTTCATATCCTGATTTACCATTATGTGTAACGGTACAAATCATATCTTTAAGATTATCTGTAAGGAAACGGGCTATTTCTACATTGTCTTCTACAATCAGGACTTTTATTTCAGAAGCAGGTATTGGAGAATGGTTGTCATCATGGATTAAGGCTGAATTCTCAATAATATCCTGATTTATTATTGGCAGAGAAACTGTTATATCTGTACCTTTTCCTACTTCGGAGGTAATATGTACTTCGCCATTATGAAGCTCTACATACCTTTTTACCATAGAAAGTCCGATTCCTGAGCCATCTTTATTTTTATGGGCATTGGCTTCCGACTGATAAAAGCGGTTGAACAGAAAAGGAATATCTTTGGCCGGAATACCTACTCCCGTATCCGATACGATTAATTTTAATATAGGTGTTTCCTTTTCATTATTGAGTTGTACACTTAGAGAAATAGTATCTTCTTTTTCAGTGAATTTATAAGCATTTGATAGGAGATTGTTAAGAATAGATTCTAACTTTAGGATGTCTACATAAATGTATAATTGAGAAATATCCGTATTAAATTCCATTCGTATCCCTTTCTCATTGAATGCATCTTTATGCATATCGAATATGCTTCGGGCAAACTCTACTATTTCAAGTTTTGACAATAGTATATCATCTTTGGAAATAGTCATATTGCTCGAATCTGTGATTTGATTCACTAATGAGCTGAGTCGCGTTGCGTTTTGATGAATGGTTTCAACTAATTTTCTATTTTGTGTATTTTTTGTGGTAATAAGCAGTTTATTCAAAGGACTGATGATGAGACTTAACGGGGTTTTAAGTTCATGAGACATATTAGTAAGGAACTCCATTTTCAAGGAAGAAAGTTCAAGAGCCTTTTCTTTTTCCAAACGTTCTATCTTCAGATTATTCTTTACCCGGAAGTAGTTAATGGTCCAGATAGAGAACCATCCAATGAGCATTGCATAAATGATTTTAGCTAACAATGTACTATACCAGGGAGATAGAATCTGAATTGAAAGCTTACGTATAGCTATAGCGTGTCCAGAATCATCTGTTTGCCGGATAATCAGATTATATTTTCCAGGATGAAGGTTAGTATATGTAATCTGATTGTTCGTTATATCCAAGGGAGACCAATCCTTGTCCAGATTTTCCAGCATATACATATACTCGGCTTTGATGATCTGGTTATACCTGCTATCGGTTAATTGGATGGTGAGATTGTTTTGATTATGATTTAATATAATCTGTTCTGTAAAGGGGAGTGATTGCGTTAATATTTCGTTCCCATCATACTCCATGCCCGTACAAATGGGTTCGTTATTCACATAGAGAGTTGTCAGAATTACAGGCTGCCCTTGTCGTATTTCATTTAGAACTCTTTCCGGAACAAAGGATATATAATGGTTAATTCCACCAATTAGTATTTTCCCATTTTCTTTATCTAATAAACTGCACATATATCTCATGTCTTCCATTTTCATGTAAAGTAAGCCATGATTCTTTTTGTTTAGAGCAAACAAGCCATCTGATACTGTAAACCAAAGGAAATCATCTTTTTCTGTAATGCTAAGTACTTCTTTGGATTTCAGCAGCTCATTCTGTACAGAGATAATTTTGTGTGTCTGTGGGTCAATTCTGTTCAATCCCCCTGTTAGCCCTACCCAGATATATCCATCTGTATCGCAGAATAGACTTGAAATGGCATTGCTTGAAAGGTTCCTTTCTGATTGTCCGTGAGAAAAAAGGACAACACTATCTGCCTGAAAATCTATTTTATTTAGTCCATGTCCATTTGTTGAGGCCCAGATATTACCCTGTTTATCCAGTATGGTAGTTTGTACCCGGTCACTGGATAATCCAAATTTTCCAGAATTTTGATAATAGTTTTTCTCTGCTAAATAGATATTTCCTTCTTGGGCTATTAGGTTCTTTTTATCAACGCGGAATACTCCGCCAAGAAAAGAGGAAATCCAAAGATGTCCTTCTGCATCACCGAAAATACTTTGACACCAGTCGGTACTGCGTATTTGTGCCGAATCCATGATGGTATAATGCGTGAAACGGTTCTCATCATAGTCGAATCTGTTGATGCTTTCATTGGTACCTACCCATAAATCTCTATCGCTATCTTCGTAGATAGAGCGTATGCGGTCGTGAGAAATAAAGAAGCATTGATCGCTTACTTTATACCAGTCAAGTTGTTTTTTATTGGGTGCAAGACGTCCCAGTCCATTGGTGCCACCAAACCAATAGTTACCTCTTGAGTCTTTGAATATGCATGTCATCCGATTTCCTTCGTTCTGATCTGACAGATCTTCCCAACGGTGAATTTGAACAAATGGATTGTTTTTATAAAGAGAGAGGCCACTATCTGTTCCTACCCAAATATTTTTGTTTTTATCTTCAAAGATAGCCCAGATAACATATTTGTTACTTCGGGAGCTATGCATCAGATATTCTTCATTACCAGTTTCGTCGTTATATGTACAAATGCCACTATCCGTTCCTACCCAAATGTTACCGGAACTATCTATCGAAATGGTATTAATCGTATTATTAGAGAATAACTGCTTTTCCTGAAATTCTTTTCTGGCAATATCATATCTGAATAACCTTTTTTCCGCTCCCAACCAAAGGCAATGGTGTTTACTGTCATAGTTCATGGCATGGATAAGCGATGATTTCTCGTGATGAATGGGTAACGGAATAAAAGTATATGCTTTTGTGGATAAGTTATATTCGAAAAAGCCTTTGTTATTACTGATATAGATATGTTGCTTCTCACGATCTGTTAAAATAGCAATCACCGGATAAGAATGTATTTCATTTACTTTCTCTACCTGAAAAGTTTTGGCGTTGAATCTGATAACCCCATTCATGGTTCCCAATAGGAGAGTTGTCTTGTCTATAGGCGTAATCACACGAACATCGATTCCTGATGTTTCAGGAATCAATGCAAATGAGTTACTTTTTAAATTAAAGAGATAAAGTCCACTTTCACAGCCGATGTAATACTGTTCCGGATTAATTTTATAGGCACACCGGATACTACAATTTATCAGGTCAGGAGATGTCCAACTTTCATTCCTCCGGAGTCTAACTCCGTCATAAATATACATACCTTCCTGGGAACATACCCATATTTGTTCCTGCTCGTCCTGAAACAGGCAGGTTACCGGTATTCCACTTTGATTGATATCTTCAAATTTCAGATAGGAACCTATTTGAGCTTTCCCATGGAAAATAGATAGATAAAGAATCAAGAGTATTAGATAAAACCTGAATTTCATAGTATACGTTATTATCAATGCTTTATGAAGCAAAGATATTATTTTACCTGAAATAAATAACTGCCAGAACCTACTTTAACTCTCAATCTGCCATTATCTACACCTAAATTATAAATTCCTTTATCGGTTTTGATAGGCTGGCCATGTTCGGTAACTTTGTCTGACTCTGTAGTTGGTAAACATATAATAGCTTCACTGTTGGCCGGGATTTCTACTTTTAAAGTGTACTGATCAGTATCCAGTTTCCATTCGGAACGGATAATTCCATAAGGAGATTCGTAAGAAGTACGTGCATGCGTAATATCTCCCACAATCTGCGGATCAATCAGAATCTTTTTGAATGCTACCGATTCCTCTTGTTGGCGAATACCTCCTAATCCACTATATAGCCATTCCATAAGATGTCCCAACATGAAGTGATTATTGGAACCTTCAGTTCTCCACCCTTCAGTAAGAGCTGTTGCATCATGTGCCAGCTGATATCCGTATCCGGGAACATCGTATTTGCAATTCATGTCATAAATAACCTGTTGTGCATTGTTTGCTTCCAACGTCCTGAGCACGTAGCGGTAGCCTACATCACCTGCTGTTAAACCATTGTTACGAGTACGAATATCATCTACCAAATTCTGGAATACTTGTGCATGGTTTTCTTCCTCTGCCAATCCGAAATAAAGTGCGATAGCATTTACAGCCTGACTATTTCTATCATAAGTCTTTGTGCTCTGATTGAAATATTTCTTATTAAATGCACTTTTGATAGCAGAAGCCAGTTTGGCATAATTATGTGCATCTTCTGTTTTACCTAAAAGTGAAGCTATTTGCTGCATAATCTTTGCATCGTAAAAATAAAAGGCTGTAGCGGTAACTCCACGGGTGGTGAGTTGTGAATATCCGGGGTGTTCCGGTCCCAAGTCATACCAATCGCTCAATCCATAATTAATAATGTAGTTATCTGCGCGTGTGCCCAGATATTCCAGATACTTTTGCATGGCAGAATAATATTTCTGGATAGGTCGTTTGTCGCCATACCACAGATAGGCATACCATGGAGATATAATAAATGCACTACCCCACTCGGGAGTATCTTCAAAGCCTGAACCTTGTTCGAATATGACATACTGAGGAGCTATGGTAGGAATCATTCCATCTGGTCTTTGTGCCTGTTGCATATCATTAAAACATTTTTCATACAGCCGAGAAAGCTGGTAGCGGTATTGCAAAGAGTATTGCATAAGATGATATTGTTCCAGCCAACCCAATTTTTCCCGGTGTGGGCAGTCAGTCAATACACTTGTCATATTGCTACGCATTGCCCAGTCTATTAACTCATGAGTTTTGTTAAACAGGGGATTGGAACAACTGAATGTACCGGCTTCAGGAGCTGAATTGGTAATATGTAGTCCTGTCAGGTTTTCAATGACAGGCAAGTTCTCCGGATTATCCTCTCCTGACGGTACGGCTCCTTCAATACGTATATAACGATATCCAAAGTATGTAAATTGAGGTTGCCATTCTTCCGGTTGTCCCGTTCCTTTAGCAGTATAAGAAAATACTACCGGACTTCCAATGCGTTCTTGTGTGACAAATGTCTCTTTTAAACGTTCCCCAGGATGCAACCGTATTATTTGTCCTTCTTCGGCTTTGACTTTTAAACGGAAGATGCCTGCAAAGTTTTGTCCCATATCGTAAATCCATTGCCCGGAAGCATCTTTAAAGGTTCGGGTAAAAGGTAACTGTTGGTGTATATGGACTGGTGTGGCGCGTTGTGAAATCATTGGAATCGTATTATCAGAAGTGATAACTTTATTCCAGTCCTGATCGTTAAATCCGGATAGCATCCAGCCTTTTATTTCACGGGTTGCGTCATAATCTTCTCCTCCGTATATGCTCGAAAAGGTAATAGGGCTTTCTGTTACTTTCCAGCTTTTGTCGCTTACTATTTCTTCACTGGTGCCATCTTCATAGCGGAGTTTTAGGTGAAGTTTCATTTTAGGTATACCAAATTTGGTATATAGTTTCAGGTAGCGTTGACCGGGAGTATTATAAAAACCTCCTCCTAACATAACTCCTAACGTGTTTGCTCCCAGTGTCAGTTGTTCTGTTATGTCGAAAGTGACATATAAGATTGATTTATTATAGTCTGTCCATCCCGGATCCATAAAGTTGTTTCCTACTTTCTTGCCGTTTAGGAACATATCGAAATGCCCCATCCCGGAGATGAAAGCAATTGCTTGCTTTAAAGGCTTATTGACTATGAATTCTTTTCTGAATTGTGGATTTTTTGCCTTAGCAGGTTTCTTCTCTTTTAGAAAGGGATTTAAATCAGGCCATGTTATTCCAGGTGCCACTTTCTCTTCCGGATTATCGGCTTCCATAGCTATCCATAATGCTTTTCCCCAGTCTTTCGGTCGGAGTAATCCCATTGTGAATTGTGACGTTTCACTCCATGGGGATTGGGTGCCTTCGTTATTCCAGCTGCATACTTTCCAGTAATACGTGGTAGCAGGTAGCAGATCTTTCCCTTCAAAAGGAATAAGAATTGAAGAAGAAGTATCGACCTTACCACTGTCCCAGATATTTCCTTGGTCCGTAGCTAATTTCTCTGGTGAATCAGCTACAAGAATGCGATATGCCGATTGAATAAAGTTACGGTTTACTGTATATGCTTTCCAGCTAAAACAGGGATGTGTATTTTCAATTCCGAGAGGGTTTTCTTCCATTTCACAACTCAGTTGATACAAGGAGAAAGATGCGGCCAAAGTAGAAAGAAGGGCCATGAAAGAAAACGTGATGGATAAAATAAGTCTTTTCATTCGTATTCTGTATTAGATGCTATTGAGTAGCATGTAAAGTTAGACATTTTTTTTCGATAATCTCTATCTGTGGGAGATCAATAGCATAGTTTTGTGTATTGAAATCCGGTAAAGAAGCAGGAGGATAATAAATCAAGGAGTTCTTCTGTAATGGCAAGATCTCTATTCTAAGTTCTTCCTTTCCCACAGGGACAAAGCATTTTAATCTGATACTGAATTCCTTCCCGTTATAAAAATTATCTGTTAACAGTTCGTTTCCTTTGTAAATACGGGCGACATCTCCTATATATGGTATTCTTAAATAAATATCACGGTGAGCATCTAAAGTTTCAGATAACACAATTTTCCACTGTGCTGCATTCTTGAAATCATTATTTGTCGGCATCTCAGCTACTTTTGCTTTCCCGAATTTGATATCCCGTAAGGGTAATATCTCTTTCTGAAGCTGAATCAGTTTTGCCCGGATTGGCTTTTGAAACTGGATTGGGATGTCGAATCGAGTAAACATACCATCAACTCTCCCTTTCAATGGTTTCTTATTTAGTGCAAGATTTGTAGGAGTGGGGTAAATAGCAACAGAAACGTTATTCTTTCTTTCATCTTCTATTTGTAATTCATCTTGTTGGAAAGTCAGCTCAGAGGTGGATAAAAAGAATCGGTCTTTCCCTGCCAAGCTCCCTTGCCAGAAAGTCAATGACTGCATCTCATCAAGCAGAATGATAGTAATTATTGTATGATCCGGTTGTTTGATTCGGATAGCTGCATTTGTTCCGGTATTTACATTTTCAATCAAAATCCGCTTGTTATACTTACATATATTTGTATGGGGCACTTCCACAATGATACCGTTATCATCGAATACAAAATCGGCTGGTATGTTTTTGTTCTGTGCAAATACAACAGTAATGTTCTTATCTTGCTCCATTTTTGCAATGGGCTGTGCGGTAGAATATACCAAATTGCTATCCCCCAGTTTCATGTTGAATGGCATAAAGAAACTTGCCCCTGAGGGGATTGTTATCGGCTTTACCGGGAGAATTATTTTCTCATTGGGTAAATCTACGGTGAATTGTATATTCTTCTTTTCTGCAAGTGTTTTCAGGCGGTGATAATTATTAATAAACAAATAGCCGCTTTCTCCATTGCTACGTACGTTCCAGCGTACCACAGAATCGTTGTTGTAATCAGTAGGAGCGTTATTGGGAAAATAGGGTACCATTGTGGCTAATTCGCTTCCGAAATTCTGTAAAAACAGATGTAGACGACGTAAGAGGTGATAGTGCGGATTGATTTGTCCGAATTCTCCCAAAGGAGCCTGAAAATCATAAGATTTCACCGGGAGGTCATTATGAAATGTGAAATTACTGGCTTGTTGTTCGTTAAGAGTTGTATGTTCACCTGCCGGATTGCTACCTCCATGATACATGTAATATCCGGGTAAATTGCTTCCGGATCCCACCCGTACCAGTGACATTGCAAATACATCCATCGGATCAATCGCTATACGACGATGATAACTTGTCATCATACCACCTCCCAACTCGCAGGTGAAATAAGGATATCCTACATCATCCGGATTATCTTTGTCGGATTGTTTGGGCAATTGTTCTGTAGCAATCACTGTAGAATTCCGGAAAGAACGGAAAAGATAACTTTTTCCATATTCGCCAGGCATTTCATCTATTGTGCGATCCCAGAAACCATCCGCATAATCGCCGTATAATGGAAGTATTTCGCCAAAGGGAACAGGTGAAGATAATTGGGGCCATCCGGTTCGTGTATAAAGCGGAGTGTCGAAGCCAATCTCTTGAATCATTTTTTTAAGAGTCATCAAGTGTTCGCCGCTTCCACCATATTCGTTTTCAATCTGAACGGCTATAATCGGGCCGCCATCTTTCCACATCAATCCTTGCAACTGATTATAAAGTTGAGTGAACCATGTATGTACTTTTTCTAAATAGGCATCATTATTGCTACGTAGCTTGATCCCGCTATTTACTAACCATTCGGGCAGTCCTCCGTTGCGGACTTCTCCATGGCACCACGGGCCTATTCTTAATACAAAAGGCAGATTCAGCTCACGACATAATTCTATAAATTTGCGCAGGTTGCGTCGTCCTTCCCAATTATATTTTCCTTCTGTTTCTTCGTGATGAATCCAGAAGATATAACTGGCAATGATGTTTATACCTCCGGCTTTCATCTTCAACAGTTCTTTGCGCCATTCTGTATCGGAAAAGCGACTGTAATGAAATTCGCCCATGACAGGAATTACGGGTTGTCCATCAAGGAGTAATCCGGTAGAGTTAGCCTGTAGTGTACTGCCGGATGGGTTAGTGGCAGTGCCCATACAAAACTCGGTACCATAGTTGTTCATGGCAGGCTTCTTTACCTGAATGTAATTTTCATTATAATGCTCTGTAGCAAGTATTGAAAGGTTTACTATACAGAGCAGCAAAATGGTATATGCTATTTTCTTCATATTCTGATTAGTTTCTATTGTTTACGCTTTCAGATATTTCCACTGGTTCGATAAAACCGAAAGGTATAAAATTGAAATCGTCTGTCCATATTTTC